>ENA-OURU01000003-OURU01000003.1-human-gut-metagenome-genome-assembly--contig:-NODE-3-length-349903-cov-5.588513_pt1 | contig 349903 bp, 285 predicted proteins | sample MGYA00242137_ERZ509064 | MGnify/ENA primary metagenome ERZ509064 (study PRJEB26280, sample SAMEA2338777) | human gut metagenome | biome: human gut; feature: human-associated habitat; material: faeces...
GTAAAAAGCAGTATTCGGGCATAAAAAAGCCTCGGAACACGAATGTTCCGAGGTGATGGCAGAGGTATAAGGATTCGAACCTTAAATGACGGAGTCAGAGTCCGGAGTGTTACCGTTACACTATACCTCTATATTCAGTTGACAAAGCGGTTTCGCATTGCTGAATAATATTAGCACATTCGGAAGAGGTTGTCAAGAAAAAATGAGAATTTCTCAGCAAAAAATTCGGATCATCGCAGCGGCGACGATCCGCTGCGTTTGTAAATGGCAAATTCTTTGCGCATTGAGGCGGCTTTTGGCGCAGTGCCTTGCATAACCGCCGGATTTTCGCTATACTGAAACAGGAAATACCGGCGGGCAGTGGAATCTTTATTTTTGCAGCGCGGCCAGCTCTTTTTTCATAGCAGAGAGGAGCACCTTGTTGTCTTTGCCGTTTGAGGTGATTATCACATCGCAGGTATAGTCTGCGGCGCGTATATAAAACTCCTGCTGGAAGCGGCCGGTGCGCAGCTGGAGAGCGCCGGTGCGCTGGGCGCAAATGTCCGTGTACTTCATGGCCAGACTGGTCTTTATGTCCGAGCGGGTGTATTCGCCGCCGCGGATGGTGGGTTTGGCGTCGAAAAACGCCGTAGCATTCTGCTGCTCCTCAGAGGTCAGGCGCAGGGTGTACTGCACGGTGCCGGTGTCGTATTCATCTGTGCGGGTGTAGTTGCCGTCCGCCTTTTGTAGGCTTTCCTCTACCAAGGCACTGTCCACCGTGGACGGAAAGTTGGAGGCGATCATCACCTGGGCAGGCGGAAAGTTGTTGTCTGCCGTGTAGTAAACGGCAAAGTACGCCACACTGCCGGCCAAGAGCAGCAGCGGGATCAGCAGAAAAATGCGCTTGCCAAGTTTTAAGAACCAAACGGTCAGCCCAATGGCTGCCAGAACAAGAACCGCAAAAACCACAAAAAATACATTGCAAATCATAAACAGACCTCGTTTGCAAGAGTAACTCTTATTATATCTTGCTTTGTCTTGTAGGTCAACAGTAGTTGGAGGATCGGTCATGAATGTGCAGGTCAACGGCGTGATATTATACTATGAAAAGCAGGGCAGCGGGCCGCCGCTGGTGCTGCTCCACGGCAATGGGGAGGATGGACGCATTTTTGACCGTACCGCAGAAGTATTGGCCCCTCATTACACCGTCTACACCATTGACAGCCGCTGCCACGGCAAAAGCAGCCGCAATGTGCCCCTAAGTTATGACTTAATGGCGGCAGACGTGCTGGCATTTTCAAAAGCATTAAAGTTGGAAAAGCCGGTGATCTGCGGTTTTTCGGATGGGGGAATCGTGGCGCTGCTGGCAGCAATCCGGGCGCCGGAATTGCCCGGTGCGCTGATCGCCTGCGGCGCCAATACCGCCCCGGCAGGGCTGAAGTGGCCGGTGCGCCTGGGTATGGCGCTTCGTTACCTGGTGTGCCGGGAACCGCGGACCAAAATGATGCTCTGTCAGCCCCAGATCTCCCCGGCTATGTTAGGGCGTATTCAGGTGCCTACACTGGTGTTGTGCGGCGCCCACGATATGATCCGCCCGGCAGACAGCCGCGCTATTGCCGCCGCCATTCCCGGCGCCCGGTTGCAAGAATTGCCCCATGAGGGCCACGGTACCTATATCGTCCACAGTCCTAAACTGGCCCACCTGGTGCTGGCATTTCTGCGATCCCTGTGAAGTGCCCCCCTGCCTGCGACGGGAATGGATAAGGATTGCGATTGATTTTAGGCGTAAAACAGCAGCCATCGGCTTTTGGTCGATGGCTGCTGCTTTTTTATATTATTGATTTTGCTTTTTGGCTTTATGCTTTTTAATGACTTTTACCAGTACAATGATAACCGCGGTCAGCGCCGCCAGGCCGGCAATGCCGCCGCACAGTGCGGGAATAAAAACACTCTTATATTCATAATAGCCATGCTCTCGGATATAGGGGTTCTTCACTGTATAATCCATCAGCTTGTCGGCGGGAATCACCTGGGTTTGGAACGTAGTCAGGTTGCTTTCATCCAGGTCAATGGTGCGCACACCCCGGTAATTGCCGTAGCTGTAAAAGGTGACGGCAGGCGCAGCCAACAGGCGAATGCCTTTATATGTACCGGCGTAGTCGTTCACATGGTCGTGGCCAAAGATCGCGCCTAAAATATCGCCCTGCTTGACCCAACTGTCCAGCTGGCCGTCATTGGCTGTATTGGCGGGGCAGGGACCCTCGTTCAGGTGGCCGGCGTCGATGTAATCCGGGTTGGTCACATAATACTGTTTGGTATGGTTGGCGTTGCCTCGCACGGCGCCTTTGGTACCCTTGGATACTTCGGTAAACATATTGTACACCTCCGGCACCACAATATGCTGGAACAGCAGAGAGGGGACGGGCTTGCCGCCGTTCTCCGCCTTTAAGGCGTTAGAGGTACGCTCGTACCAGTCGATCTGGTCCTTGTGCACATAGCCGTAGCCGCCGCCCTCGCTTTCGTCCGTATAAGGATTGGAGTCCATAAACCACAGATTAAAGACGGTTTTGTTCCCGTCGGTGTTGAGAATGGGCAGATTGTAGTTGCCCACGCCGGTCATCTCCTCACCGTCCACCGCCATACAGTATTCGTAGGCTTGGAACCAGGCCATCAGTTGCTTTTTGGCCTGCTCTTCGGTCATGCCGTTTTGCTCGTCACACAGCCCCTCGTGGTCATGGTTGCCGAACACCAGGGCAAAGGGGATCTTGCGGTCGTTAATGGCTTTGCCCACAATATCCACCGCCGCCTTGGTCTCCTCCGGGGTGACCCCCTTCCACCAACCGGCAATGTTGTCACCGGTCAGGGCGATAAAGTCCGGATTCGTTTGGTCAATGGCGTTATTCATCAGGTCCACGGTGGCCTGCTGGGGGGTGTTGGTGTCTTGAATATCGGATAAGATTAAAATTTTGAATTTGCCGTTTTTGAATTGCAGGGGTGCGCCGGCCGTGTTGTTCGCAGCCAGTGCCGTAAAGGGCAGGGTGCCCATAATCAGCAGGGCGGTCAATAGGGCTGTCAGGGTGTTACGCAGGGTTTTCATCTTTAGGTTCCTCCTTATCTGCTTTCTTTTTCTTTTTGAATTTGGCCAGCAACTTTTCCGCCTTGGCCCACTCGGCCTCCGCCTTGTCGGCGTCCGCTTCCAGTCGCTCTTCCATATTGTAGTTCATAATATTGCAGCCGCACTTTGGGCATTCCGGCTTTAAGTAGAATACGCTTAGCTTGGCACCGCACTTGGGGCATTTGTTTTCCATAAGCTCCTCCTTATTCTGCGTCTGCGGCAGCGCCGGTCAGGTTTTCTCTCCGCTGTGCCAGCTCCCGGTGGATGGTGTCCAGCTTTTCGCCCTCTAGGTCGTAGAAAATAAACGGGATCAGGGACAACAGATTCAGCACGGCGGGAATGATGGTCACAATGGCCCAAAGCAGAAAACGGGTATTCAACTCGCCGCCCTCCGGCAGCACCATATCCTGGTTCACCTGTTGCAGTCCGATCACCGGGATCAGCGCTGCGGACACGGCGGTGGCCAAAGAGCCGGTGAGCTTACTGACGAAAGTGAGCAGAGAGAAAGAGGTGCCTTCGCTGCGCTCCTTGGTTTTCCATTCCATATAGTCCACCGTGTCGCCGATCATTTTGGTGGGGATCACCATTTTTATGCTGCTTATGGCGGAGTTAAACACGCCCCACACCATCATCAGCGGCACGATCACCCGAGGATCACGATACCAGTGGGCGCCGATCAGGAAGATGGCGCTGGATACCACAGCCTTGACGATCACCGCACGAATGACGATCTGCTTGGAGGTCCAGCGCCGTTCCAGCGCCGGAATAAAGGTATAGGCCAAAAATCCGGTAATAGTGCCGGGAATACCCGCCACAATGGACAGACTGGCGCTGCCCAGGGTAAAGAGATAAAAATACTGGGTAAAGGCGTCTGCAATGCTCTCCACCGTGCCCAGCACATTGGAGCACACGATCAGCAGCAGCGGCTTGTTCTTTACCAGGCACTTAAAGCAGTCGGAGATTTTTGGCTCCTCGCTTTGCTGCATCACCCGCTCTTTGGTGCACAGTCCGGCCAGGGAGAACAGTCCCATACCGAATGTGCCGGCCACAATGCCCAAGATAAAGAACAGCTGCCGCATATCCATGCCGATCTTGCCGCTCTTTTGCAGGTCAATGAAGATGGAGATAACCGGACCCACCAGGCCGCCGATGGCACCGGAGATCAGACGGGCCGAGGTAATGACCCGGCTGCGATCCTTGGGGTTCGGCGAGATGGCTGCCGACATTCCCCAAAAGGGAATATCACCAATGGTGTAAAAGAACTCCCAAATAAAATAGGTGATACACATGTAGACAATCTTGGCGGTGGTAGACTCCACCCCGCGCAAAAACTCCGCGCCGCCGAAAAAGAGAATGGTGGCGGCACCCAGCGGAATGGGTACAAATAGCAGATAAGGCCGCAGCTTACCGTAGCGGGTACGGGTCTTGTCTACAATGGTGCCCATGATCGGGTCGTTCATGGTGTCCCAGATCCCCATAAAGAAGATCATCAGCGACACGGCCTGGCCGGGTATGCCGAATACAGTGACCAGGAAAAAGGTCAGCTGCATACGCACCAAGTTATAGCCGATCACTTGGCCGCCGTTGGCAACGCCGTAGATCAAGGTTTCGCGAACGCCTACATAGCGTCGCTCTTTCAGTTCCGTTTGTTCCATAGCATATCCCCCTTCTTTTCATGAATGGAAACGGTTTGTATTCTTGCCCGCCACAGGCGGTAATTTATGCTTTGGGTGCCAGGCAGTTCTCTGTAAACCGCTCCAGCGCCAACTGATAGGCAGTAGGGTCGGTGTAGTAGCTCCTGGCGTGGACGGCTGCCGGTACGGTCAGCTTTGCCTTTTCCGTGGGGCAGGCGTTATAGAGTTGATCCCGCATAAAGAAAGGCACAAAGTCGTCCTTCTTGCCGTGGATAAACAGTACCGGCACCCGGGCTTTGGCTACCGCCGCAATCGGCGCAGCTTGGTGGAAGGAATAGCCGGCAAACAGCTTGCAGTATAGATTGCAAATGTGCAGAATGGGAAAGGGCGGCAGATGAAACGAGGTGCGCAGTTGGTAGCGGAATTCCGCCCAGGCGCTGGTGTAAGCGCAGTCGGCAATGATGCCTTTTACTTGCGCCGGGTTTACCTTGTCGCTCATCATCAGCACCGTGGCACCGCCCATGGATACCCCAAGCAAAAAAACCGGCAGGTCCGGATAATGGATCTTTGCATAGTCCAGCCAAAGCAGGGTGTCTCGGCTCTCGTGGGTGCCGTAGCCCATATATTTGCCGTCGCTTTCGCCGCAGCCCCGGTGATCCGGGAACAGCACCGTATAGCCTTTTTTATACAGATAAGGCGCCATAAGGGCAAATTCGCCGGTGCCGCAGCTGCGTGCGCCGTGGCAGGCGATCAGTAGGCGGCCGTTGGGCTTCTCCGGAGTCAGCACTTTGGCTGCCAGTCGTGCACCGTCCGGCGTGTGCAGTTCCACCGATCGAATCGGCAGTTGCGAAAAAGCTACCACGGCGGCGTTGTTCTTTTTTTCATACGCGTCCGGCATGGCGTTGCCGGCAATGCGGTCTGTGATCCAGCGGGGTATGGACACGGTTTTGCGCCATACCAGCTGGTTAAAAATAAAGCCGCATACGAAAAACAGCAGCACCACCGCTGCGGCGGCAACTGCCAACAGAATGCAGATTGCTTTCATATTTTTTCTCCATCAGCCGTCGTACTGGCCGAGTAGGGCATGCGTGGCGAATTTTGCGCGTAAACGGCCAATGCCATCATAACTCATATTGCACAAAAAATCAAGTTGCTTACAATATATTTTGTATAAAATGTCAATACTCGGCTTGGGATTTGTGCACTTTGCTAAGTTTTTGATTTGCAATCCCAAACAGTTGTACGGCTTTACATAGTGGGATCTTTTGGGTGGCAAGTGGGAGAATTGCCATTGCTCTGTACGGGGAGGTATGGTATAGTGTAGATACTTGTAAAAAACCCGGAGGGCGAAAGATGATTTTTTACTTAGAAGAAAATCGCATTTTTGTGCTGGAGACGGAGAACACCCACTATGTGTTCGGCATTGACCCGGCAGGGTATAATCGGCATTTGCACTGGGGTGTCAAGTGTGACCCGGCGGATTATGCTTTTACGGAGATCGGTGACGAAAACTCCAATCATTCCATGCTGGACGAATACCGACAGGAGCTGACTCCCTTTGGATCCACCGTGTACCGCACCTGTGACCTGAAGGCACAGTTTGCAGACGGCTGCCGGGAGGTGGCGCTGCGCTACACCGGCTATCGGCTGGAGGACGATACCCTGCGCGTTGCGTTTGCGGACGCGTACTATCCCTTGCAGGTGCGCCTGGGCTACCGGGTGTATCCGGGGCTGGATATCATCAAGCGCTGGGTGGAGGTGGAGAACACCGGCTCTGTGCCGATTTCCTTTGAGCGGCTGTTTAGCGCCGGGTTCTCTCTGCCCGGTATGGATCCGTATACTTTTGAGAATACCAACGGTGCTTGGGGCGGTGAATTCCTGCCCTGCCGCACGGTGCTGGATGGGGGCAATTTGGTGTATGAGAGCCACCGTGGCGCGTCCAATCATAATCAGTCGCCGTATTTTATCGCCCACCGCGGTGCCACGGAGACCCGGGGCGCAGTGTACTTTGGTTCTCTGGCATACAGCGGCAATTTTAAGGTGATCGCCGGGCGGGATCTGTACGGTATTACCCGGGTGAGTCTGGGTATGAACGACTTTGATTTTTCGCACACTTTAGAGCCGGGGGCGCACTTGGAGACCCCGCCGGTGTACTGCGGCAAGACGGAGGGATTGGGCGAAATGTCTCGCCAAATGAACCGCTTTTGCTTGGAACATCTGTTGCCGTCCCGATTCCGGGCAGAGACGCTGCCGGTGCTGTATAATTCTTGGGAGGCCACGGAATTTAATGTAAATGTGGCGGACCAGACCCGCTTGGCGGAGATTGCCGCGGGGATCGGAGTGGAGCTGTTTGTGATGGATGACGGCTGGTTCGGTGCCCGCAACAACGACCGTGCCGGGCTGGGGGACTGGTTTGTGAACCCGGCAAAGTTCCCGGGCGGCCTGGACGAACTGATCGGCAATGTAAACGCCCTGGGTATGGATTTCGGTCTGTGGGTGGAGCCGGAGATGGTGAACCCGGACAGCGACCTATACCGTGCCCACCCGGACTGGACCTATCACTTCCCACACCGTCACGCAGATGAGTTGCGCCATCAGCTGGTGCTGAATATGACCCGCAGCGATGTGCAGGCGTATATTTTAGATTGCCTGGATCGGCTGCTGACGGATCACAATATCCGCTATATCAAGTGGGATATGAACCGGCCGTTCTCCCAGGTTGGGGCGGAGAATTTGGCAGATCCCAAAATGTATTCTTATCTGCATACCATGGCAGTGTATCGGATCGTGGATGAACTGAAACGCCGTCACCCGGCGGTGCAGTTTGAAAGTTGTGCCTCCGGCGGCGGTCGGTGCGATTTAGGAGCCATCAGTCACTTTGACCAGGTGTGGACCAGCGATAACACAGACGGCATTGACCGGATGACCATACAAAAAGGCTATTCCATGCTCCACCCCATTAAGACTATGCGAGCGTGGGTAACGGATATTGCCGGGATCAACAAGCCCTGCTCTCTGGACTTCCGCTTCCATATCGCCATGCAGGGGGCGCTGGGCCTGGGCGGTAATTTGGAGAAGTACAGTCCGGAAGAGCTGGAGATCTGCCGCTGCAATGTGGCGCTGTATAAGGAGATCCGCCCGCTGGTGCAGTTCGGCGACCTGTATCGGATTCTGGATGCGGATCGGGACCAGGTGCTTTGCAATCAGTATGTCAGCCGGGACAAAATGCAGGCGGTTTTGTTCCTAAGTGCCCGGGGCACCCGATTCTTTAAAAAGAAGATGAACCTACGCTTTGCGGGCTTGGCGCCGGACAGGGCGTATGCTTTTACATTGGACGGCGTGGCGTATAAGAAAGGCGGCGCCTTCCTCATGGAAGTGGGTTTGCCCGTCTATGTGCGTGGTGCCGATTATAATCAAATCGTTCGCTTAACCGCAGTAGAATAAGTGAAAAAATAGGAAAAGACCGGGTATTGCCGGCGTCTAACAGGCGCGGGTGTTTACTCGGTCTTTTATTTCTGTATTCCGATTTTAGTGCCAGCCGTCACAGTAGTCTTTGTTGTGGGCAATGTAGGCGTCGGTCAGGGCGCAGGCCAGGGAATAGCTGTTTACCAGCGGGTGCAGGGTCAGGGCCTGCACGGCGGCGGCGCGGCTTTTCTCCCGAATGGCTTTGGAGGCCAGACGCTCGTAGTTCTTCACCCGGCGGATCAGCTCCAGATTTTGCTCGTCTACGGCGCCGATCCGATGGGGCGTGCAGCCCTTTGGTCCCACCTCACAGGTGACCTCCACTACATCGTCCGGTCGCAGGCCGTCTATGGCGTTGCCGTTTGGCACGCACAGGATCATGGGGCCGGTTTGGCCGCTTTGGGCGTTTTCTATGAATTTCAGCGCCACACCGGCGTAGCCGCCGTCGTCTTCTTCATAAATATTAAAGTGCCAGGGCTGGCTACGTTTCTCGCCGGTCTCGCTGGCCATATAACTGCCCTCTCGCATACCGTACCATTTATTGAATACCGCCAGGCAGCCTTCAAAGTCGTTTTCAATATCCATTTGGCTCAGCTGGGCGGTCATTTGCCGGTTGATATCCAAAATCTGTTCACCACGGGTCTGGGGCGCTTTCAGAATATTGGCCACCGCCTGTTCCCGGTAGTAGAAGTAGTAGAGATATTCGTTGAGCACCGCGCCCCGATCCCGTAGCAGTTCTTTGGAGAAGTAGCGCATATCGCTGTTCTTGTAGGCGTCATCGTTCTCGATCAGATCGTGCAGAATCTCTTTGCCGTTTATGGTGATGCTTTTGAAGTAGGACAGGTGGTTGAGCCCGTACACCTCGCCGGTAATGTTCGCCGGGTTCGCCCCGTACAGCAGGGCAAAGGAGCGGAGCATGCCGGAGGGCGCGTCGCAAATGCCGTAGGTAAAATCGTAGCCCATATCCCGCAGGGTTTGGGACACGACCCCGGCCGGATTTGTAAAGTTGAATACCTTTACATTCGGCTTCGCATATTTCTTAATCAGTTCGCAGTAGGCAGCCAGCGCCGGTACGCTGCGCATGGCAAAGGACAGCCCGGCAGCGCCGGTGGTTTCTTGCCCCAGTACCCCGTGATCCAGGGCAATGCGCTCGTCCTTGGCACGCATTTCATCCTGCCCCACCCGAATGGTGGTGATTACATAGTCCGCGTCCTGTGCCGCTTCCACCGGGTCGGCAGTGAGGGAAAAGCGCATTTCCGGGCACAGCAGGCGCGCCACATGCGCCGCCATACCGCCGTAGATGCGCAGCTTTTCCTCGTCATTGTCCATAAAACACAGTTCGTCGATCCCCAGCCGCTTTGCCTTTTGGGCAATGCTTTTTGCCAGGAACATGGAGCGCACACCGCCTCCGCCAAGTACCGTGATCTTCATAGAACCCCTCCTGTATTCCCGCGCGCTCGCGCCAAATTTCCAATCTTATAGTACCCAATTCACCGCCCCTTTGTCAAGATGCAATCTCCGCTCTTCCAAACCCGGGCATACAAAAACGCACAGACAAACTGCCTGTGCGTTTTTTGGTTCCACTCCTGCAAATTGTGCAGTATTACAGCTTCTCCAGCAAGGGGAGCAGATCCGGTAGGCGGTGGATCTGGTATTCTACGGTGCCGTCGGTGGGGAGGGGCAGGCGGTTCGGGTTGTACCAGCAGGTGTGCATACCGGCGATTTTGCCGCCCAGCATATCGGAGGTCAGACTGTCGCCCAGCATCAGGCTCTCGCTGCGCTTTACGCCCGGCAGGCTGGCAAAGCAAGCGTCGAAAAAGCCCAGTTGGGGCTTATTGGCGCCTAGGTACTCGGAGATAAACACCCGGTCCAGCAGAGGCAAAATGCCGCTGCTTTTCAGCCGCCCTTCCTGTACCCAGCCGGTGCCGTTGGAGGCCAGACACAGGGTGTAGCGCCCATGGAGGGCGGAGAGCAGTTCTTCTGCTCCGGGGAGAAAAAAGTGGCGGCTGCTCAGCCGTTCCATATAGTAGTGGTTCACTTCCTCCCGATCCAGGTCGCTGCCCAGGTGAGTCAGCAGCAGGTCAAAGCGGCGGTAGCCGATCTCCGATCGTTGCACTTTGCCTTGCTCCAGCAACTTCCACTGGGCGTCGTTACCGGCACTGTACAGAGCCAAAATCTCATCTGAATAGGGCAGGGTGTAGTGGCGCATGGTTTCCTCCAGTGCCACTTGTTCTGCCTGCTGAAAGCTGAACAGCGTATCGTCTAAATCTAAAAAAATCGTGGTGATCATAGCGAGCTCCTTTGGCTCCAGTATAGCACAGCTGCCGCAGGGTGTGCAAGTCCCAAAAAACGGACGGCAGCTTGTATGCAGACACATTTTATGGTATGCTTTTTACCAAGGAGGTAGAGGAATGGATGCAATCAATTTGATTTTATTTGCGGTGCTTTTTGTGCTGCAGGTGGCGATCATTATTCTGCTGCTGCGCCGCCGCAGTGGGGATGCAGGGCGCCAAACGGAGCTGCTGGCGCGGCAGCTGCAAGCCCAGGACAATGAGCGCCGTGCCCAAATAGAGCGGTTGGAAGCGGCAGTGCAGACTCTGCGGGAGGATAACTACCGTCAGCAGGTGAAGCTGCTGGAGCTGGTCCAGAACCAAAGCGACAGCCAAACCCGGCGGTTGGGTGCCTTTATGGCAGAGATGCAAAAGAGCAATGAGCAAAAGCTGGACCAAATGCGTCAAACGGTGGACGAAAAACTGACCGGCACCCTGAACACACGGCTGAATGCCTCGTTCCAGACTGTGTCCCAGCAGCTGGAGAGCGTGTACAAGAGCCTGGGCGAAATGCAAAAGCTGTCCTCCGGGGTAACGGAAAGCGTCAACGGGTTGAATCGGGTGCTTACCAATGTAAAGAGCCGAGGCACCTGGGCGGAGGTGCAGCTGGGCAATATTTTAGACCAGACGGTGCCGGGTATGTATGACACCAATGTGGCCACCAATCCCAAGTATAACGGTCGCGTAGAGTTTGCGGTGCGGATCCCGGCGGCGGACGGCAGCGGTCACGCCTGGCTGCCCATTGATTCCAAATTTCCTATGGAGGATTATGCACGCTTGACCGCAGCGGCTCAGGCCGGGGATCGACAAGGCATGGAAAGCGCCCAAAAGGCGCTGGAGCAGCGGGTGCGTGACGAGGCCAAGTTGGTGCGTCAGTACATTTCTGCCCCGGAGACCACACCCTTTGCGGTGCTGTATTTGGCCACCGAGGGACTGTATGCGCAGATTTTGGGCAGTCGCAGCGGACTGGCGGAGAAGCTGCAGCAGCAGGGCATTTTGCTGGCCGGGCCTACCACGGTGACAGCGCTGCTTAATGCGCTGGCGATGGGCTTTCGCACCCTGGCCATCAACCGCAAAGCCACGGAGGTGTGGCAGGTGCTGGGCGCTGCTAAAATGCAGTATGAGAAGTTCGGCGACCTGCTGCAAAAGGCACGCAAAAAGGTGGATGAGGCCGGCAAGGTGCTGGACGAGGCAGATCACCGTAACCACATCATTCAAAAGCACTTGCGCCGGGTGGAGACCCTGGACGACCCGACGGCGGCGGAAGCGGTACCGGAATTATTTGACTGAACAAACCCGATAAAAAGGGCGCCTGCTTACAGCAGACGCCCTTTTGCTTTACGCATACGCTTTGATAATTTCCCGTATCATACGAACATTGTCCTTGGTGTGCAGGGCGTTTGGAGCCTTGTATTCCAGCAAACAGCAGGGAATGTTCAGTTTTTTGTGTACCCAACCGATGGCGTAGCCTTCGTTTGCGGCATAGACGCCGTCTTTCATTTTCTTTAAGTGCAGGGTGCGATTGACGATTTGGCACAGCTTTTTGGTGCCTAAGGTTTCGTTAAGCCAGCCGTGGGCATTGATGTACACATTGGGCTTGCTGCGGAGAATAAAGTCTCGCAGGGCACGGGTCTCTTTGCCCTTAAACGGACCGAAATCCCGGTTTATATCAATATGCGCGGCGGTGCAGCGCCCAAAGGCATTCTTGCCGGAGCGTTGTGCGTTTTTGCCGGCAATGGCACCGTCCGGATTGGCGCAGGGGACAATAACCAATCGGTAATTGCCCAATTCCTCCGGGTGGGAAGCAAAGTGGGCTATCAAGTGGTTGGCAATGGCAGTCAGACGCTGCCCGTCTCTGGCATAATCGTCCTCAAAGCCGTGGATGGCAAAGTCAATAAACAGCGTCTTTTTGTACTTGCCGTTTGCCGGGGTGATGATATAGCCTTCCAAATTGCGATTTTGTACGGATTTGCCATAAACCACTTGGGTCACATGGTTGTGGTCTAAGGCCAACTGTGCGGCATTTGCATTCAGCGGCAGCGCCTTGTTTTGTACGCGAACGGTAATCTGTGCCGTAACACCATTATAGGTGCGTACGGTCAGTTGGGTTTTGCCGTTGGCTTTGCCGGTAATGTAGCCTTGCGGAGTGACTGTGGCAATGGCAGAATCCCGGGTTTTGTATGTAACGGTGTAGGCTGCGGTGCCACGGGCAAATTGCAGCTTTATCTTATGGTTGTCGGCACCCTTTTGGATAATCACATCGCCGCCTTTAACGGCTAATTTGGTGGGAGCGGCCTTAACCGTAACGGTGCAAGCGGCGGTTTGGCGTCTGTAACGCACGGTCACTTTGGCTGTACCGATTTTCTTGGCGGTAACCACGCCGGATTTGCTAACGGCCAGTACGCTTGTGTCTGCTGAGCGATAGGTGCAGTCGGTAGGGTGGATACGAGAATTATTGAATTGAATACAAGCGGCTTTTTCGCCTAAGCCCAGCGCAACGGTGGTGCGCTTTAATGTTAGATTTTCTGCAGCATAGGCTGTGCAGGTGTTGCTGAGCAAAAACATAAGCAGCAATAGTGCTGCCGCTATGGAAGTGCGGTGCTTCATAACAGAATCTCCTTCTTTTCTGATTTGGCAGCGACCCGGGTGCCGCTACTGTAACAGTGTATCATTTCTTGCAAAGTGTGACAAGTTGTTTGCGTTTTTTGCCGTATTTTGATATTTGCGTTTATACGCTGCGGTTTTGTGTACGGCAAAGTGCTGCAAAATTGTGCCGCAAATGCAAAAAATTTGTTTTTGCGTTTATTGCGCCGCTTTAGACTTTGTGGTAAAATAAAGCCGAGGTATTTGATTATGGAGCATCTTTGGAAACAGAATTTGCGGCAGATCGAGCCGTATGTGCCCGGGGAGCAAAGCAGCGACCCGGATCGGATCAAGCTCAATGCCAATGAGAACCCGTATCCACCGGCCCCCGGCGTGGAGGCGGTGCTGCGCAGTTACGACCCGGCAGCGCTGTGCCTGTACCCAGACGCCAACGCCCGGCTGCTCAAGGCGTCCATTGCCCGCCACTACGGCGTGGCGCCGGAGCAGGTATTTGTGGGCAACGGCTCGGATGATGTGCTAGCACTGGCCTTTCAGTCCTTTTTTAACAGCGACAAGCCCATTGCCTTTCCGGATATTACTTACAGCTTTTACCCGGTGTGGTGCCGGCTGTTTCACATTCCTTTTGTGACCTACCCGCTGACGGCGGATTTTCGCATGGATCCGGCGGATTACGCGGCGCCTAACGGCGGCGTGGTGCTGCCCAATCCCAATGCCCCCACCTCTATCGGTGAGGACCTGCCCTTTGTGCAGGCGCTCTTGGAGGGCAACCGGGATGCTGTGGTGATTATTGATGAGGCCTATGCGGACTTTGGCGGCGTCAGCGCCGTGCCGCTGCTGGCGGACTATCCCAATTTGCTGGTGTGCGGCACATTTTCAAAATCCCGCTCTCTGGCCGGGCTGCGGCTGGGCTTTGCCATCGGCAGCGCAGAACTGATCAGTGTGTTGGAAGCAGTGAAGAATTCCTACAACAGCTACACGGTGGACAATTTGTCTCTGCTGTGCGGTGCGGCTGCTATGGATGATGAGGCGTATTTTGCCAAGACCACGGCGGCGGTGATAACCACCCGGGAGCGGGTGCGCCGGGCGCTGGAGCAGATGGGCTTTTCCGTATTGCCATCCCGCACCAATTTCCTTTTTGCAACGAAGGACGGCGCGTCTATGCGGGAACTGTTCCTCTATTTGAAACAAAGACATATTTACATTCGCTATTTTGACCTGCCGCGGATTGACAATTATGTGCGTATTACCATCGGTACCGACGCGCAGATGGACGCATTTTTGCAGGGAACGGAGGCTTTTTTGCGTGGAGAATAAAAAAGTTGCGCTGATCTTCTTGTATTTTATCGGTGCCATTCAGCTGGTGGCCGGTGTGTACACCCAGCTGGTGGGGTTGTTTCATTGGGACTTTATGTCCCTGTTCCCGGTGGTGGAGATGGGCACCCAGCAGATCTTGTATTTGAATTTGCTGACGGTGTTCCTGGTGACCACGCTGATCCATATTGTGGTGGCGGCGCTGGTCAATGACGGCAGCTACGGCCCACTTGATGTGCTGCAGGCTTGCCCGCCGCTGACCGTCGTGGTGCCGCTGGTGCTCTTTGGCATTTCCATTTATACCACTCTGGGCGCTACTTCGGCGGGGGAGCGGGTGTTCTGCCTGGCTGTGTCCGCTTTGTATATTCTTGCCTGCTATATCAGCGTGGGCTGCATTGCCGCTGTGCGAGATATGGAAGATTAAACAAGAAAATAGACAGAAAAGGACCTCTGTGTGCCAAACACAGAGGCCCTTTTTTATGCTTTATTTACCGAGAAAGAGTACCAACAGCAGTGCCACTACGGCAATACCGCCCAAGGCGGCAAAAATTTTAACTGCTCGGGAAATTGCGTCGTACACATTGGTGGGCATGATTTGGAAAAAAGCAAAATGCAGCGGCTCTTGCAGCTTTTTGCCTACCAAGTCCCGGTAGCGCAGATCTTGGGTGGACAGGCTGCCGTCTCGGTGCAGCGCAATGGTGCGCACGCCTCGATCCAGTCCCGGGCCGTACACATGGAACCCGGCACCCTGGGTGTAGCCCACATCAATGCCGCGAATGTCACCGTGGAAGGCGTTGTTGTGGTCGTGGCCGAAGTACAGGCCCTTCACTTCGCCCTTTTCGCAGAAGGCATCAAACTCACCGCTGTTTTCCTGGGGATCGGCGGGGGATTCTTTCATAAAGCCCTCTTTGTCAACCCGCTTTTTGTTCAGCACAAACCACTCCTTGGCGTGGGTGCGGAAGCCCTGTACCGCGCCTTTGGTGGACTTTTTCACCTGCGTGAGCAGGTCAAACACCTCACACACGGGAATGTGCTGAATGACAACGGAGGGAATGGTGTGGCCGTATTGTTTTTCATAACTGTCGCGTACGCCCCGATACCAGTCAATCTGATTTTGGTGCACATGGTCGTAGCCCACTTTCAGGCTGGAATGGCTGTCGATCAGGTAAAGCAGATAGCCGGGCCGGTCGCCGTCGGCGATCTCCAGCACGCAGTTGCCCACACCGTCCACGCCGGGCGTATCCTCCCCGATAAAACCGGGGATCTCTTTGTAGATTTCAAACTGGGCACGGTTGTCCAGCCCCACCTGCCGGTCGTGATTGCCAAAGCAGATGGCAAAGGGCAGATGCCGCTCCACCACCGGGGCAGTCAGCTCTTTCAGTACCCGGCGCACCTGGTTTACATCACCGTGGAACCCGCGCCCCCAGATCTGGTCACCGCTGTATACCACCAGATCCGGCTCCTCTCGATCCAAGGCGGCGTTGATCAGCGCCAAGGTGTCCGGGCTGACCTTGCGGCCCTCTTGCGTATCTGCAATTTGCAGGATCTTAAAGGTGTCGTTCTTGAATGTCAACTTCATATTTATTCTCCGTTCTCAGGAATTTTGCCTTTTTTCTAATTTTAACACAAGAAAGCCTTGACGGCAACGCTTTTTCAAATTATAATATGAAGTGCTGTTACGGCAAGTACATCCGCCCGTGGCGAAGCTGGATATCGCAGCAGATTCCGATTCTGAAGGCCGGGGGTTCGAATCCCTCCGGGCGGACCATAAACGCGGCAAGCGTCTTTACGATGCTTGCCGCGTTTTATTTTTTTGCCACTTACCGGCGCGTGTATCAGCAAAAAAAGTACACGATAATAGCGCCGACAGGCTGGACGGCTTTGTGAATAGGTGGGTTGATTCTTTTACATTATATATAAGAGAGTTCTTGATTTCATCCGAAAGCTATGCTATACTGAGTATGAACGAACGGTCAGTAAAGTTAGAAATGAATAACTAGAAATTTTGAAAAAACTGACCGGGTGCCGTTCTTGCCGATTTTGCCCCCATTTTTGAATTTTGAACGGAGGTAAGAAGATGAAAACAGGAAAAAAACGACTCACAGGTACGCTTTTGGCGCTTTGTGCCGCTTTGTTGGTGCTTTGCATCGTGCTTGCCATAGGATGGAGCAAGACGGCAAAAGCCGACGCAGAATTGCCGGAGGTACGGAACAACGGCACGGCGGTTCAGTGGAAATACAGAGATGAAACCGATTGGCGCGACCTTGTGGCGCTTACCGAACTTACGGGTGCTGCCGGAGAAAACGGAAAGAACGGCACAGACGGTAAAGACGGCTCTAACGGGGCCGACGGTAAGAACGGAATAAACGGTACGAACGGCAAAGATGGTATGAACGGCGTTGACGGCAGGGACGGAGCCAACGGCGAGAATGGCACCGACGGTAAGAACGGAATAAACGGTACGAACGGCAAGGATGGTATGAACGGCGTTGACGGTACAGACGGGCAAAACGGTATCGACGGTAAAGACGGCACAGACGGCGTCAACGGCAAGGACGGCGTGGACGCCAAAAATATAGAAGTGCAGCGAGCCGAAACCCACATACAGTGGCGTTATGAGGGCGGCGAGTGGCAGAACCTTGTGGCGATCGCCGATATAGAGGGCCCTGCCGGACAGAACGGAACGGACGGCATTAACGGAAAAACTCCGGAATTTCGCGTAAGCGAAAATATCCTGCAATGGCGTTATGTCGGCGATGAAATATGGCTGAACCTGTACGACCTTACTGCATTAAAAGGTGCGGATGGCAGAGACGGCGTTGACGGCAAGGATGGTATAAACGGAAAAGACGGCGCCGACGGTAAGGACGGCACCAACGGGCAAAACGGCTCTGACGGCAAAGACGGTAAAACACCTTTTATCGGCGAAAACGGCAACTGGTGGATCGGAGACATCGACACCGGCATCAAGGCGGCAGGTACCGACGGAAAAGACGGTGTTGACGGCGAAAAGGGCGACCCCGGCGAAAAAGGCGACAAGGGTGACCCCGGCGAAAAAGGCGACAAGGGCGATAAGGGCGACAAGGGTGACAAGGGTGACAAAGGCGACAAAGGCGACCCCGGTCAGAACGGCGGAAGCTTCGGGTACTTTGCAGCAAACGGCAGAGTATACAGTTGGGGAACACCGCTTCCGTTCAATGTAAAAAAAGAAAGCGGAGATCTGATCTCCTATGACGCATCAAGCAAAACAATCACCCTTTCAAAAGGTCACACATACAGTATGGTGTTCAGCGGAACGGTTATGATCAGCGCTAACGGTACCTATAAGTTGTGCGGTGCATCACTCATTGACGGATATAACAGTTCTGAAATGATGCTTGAGACGCGAACCTATGTGAGTATGATAGATGACGGTCAAGGTGCAAGACTTGGTATGTCGTATAACACGATATACCGTGCCGAAGCGGATATTGCTTTGACATTTCAATATACAAATATGCTCTTCCAGAATACCAATTTTACCGACAGTCAGTACAACATAACCATTATTGCTCTTGACTGAGCCGACCTATACGGAAACGGAGGTAGCAAGAAATGAAAAAACGAATACTTAGTATCCTGCTCGCCCTATGTATGCTGTTCTGCCTTGTGCCGACTACGGCGTTTGCCGAGGGTGAGACAAACAGGAAAGTCGAAACGGAACAAGAGCTTGTCAATGCGCTGGCGGACAGCAGCGCAGACATCATCACGCTGAAAAATGACATTGCAATCGGCACGACCCTGACCGTCCTCCGCAAGGTCACCCTCGATCTCAACGGCTATGTTCTGAAAATGACCGGCAGCGGCAGCGTTATTATCCTCGATAATAAGAGCGGCATCACCGGCGACCTGACCCTTATCGACAGCAATCCCACGGCGGAGCACAAATTCAAGGTTAACGGCGCAGAACCTTGGGTGCTGGACGACAGCGGTACAGAGACCGTCTATGGTGGCATCATCACAGGCGGCACGGGCAGCCGGATCTTCTTCTCCAACGGGGTGGAAGGCGGCGGCGTGATCATCGGCAGCGGTGCACTCACCATGAACGGCGGCAATATCGTCGGCTGCATAGCCAATGAAGGCGGTGGCCTGTTCCTCTCAGACGGTTCGTTCACCATGAACGCCGGCAGCATTGTCGGCTGCTCAACACCGGACAGATTAACGACCGGAGAGGCCTTTCACGGCGGCATATACGCTTTTGGTCCGATGGCGAACAGAGATACAACCGGCGTGATCACGTTGACCGGCGGCCTGATCAAAAACAACGGCAGATACGCTATCAATGCTGCGTATCATACCACAATTTACGCCAACGGCGGCGAGGTATACGGTGGGGTTTACCTAAATCAGTCAAGTAAGATCACCTGTCTTGCAGAAGATAACGGTATTACCGCCTTCAAAGGCAAGACGGTGATCGGCGGAACTTCCAGTGTATATCCAAGCCATGTTGACTGGGGCCTCTTCTACGGCGGTCTGGATATTTACGGCAATACGACCGGCGTCATCGTGACTTACAAGGACGGCGACAGTGAATACGCAAAGCAGGTTCTTCCCTCCGGCACTCTCGCGACGCGTCCCGATGCTCCCGCCGCCACACCGGGCTATACCTTCGGTGGCTGGAACAAGGCCGACGGCACGGCGTGGGATTATGCAAGCGATAAAGTCACCGATAACATAACATTGTATGCAAAATGGGCAGCGAACACCTACACGATTACCTTCGACACCGCCGGCGGCAGTGAAATTGCCCCGATTACGCAGGACTACGGAACGGCGATCACCGTCCCTGCCGACCCTACAAGAGAGGGCTATACCTTTATCGGCTGGGATAAGGAAATTCCCACGACTATGCCCGCTGAAAATATGACTGTCACCGCGCAGTGGGAAATCAATCGGTACACAATAACCTTCGACACTGCAGGCGGCAGCGAAATTACTCCGATTACACAGGACTACGGTACGGCAATTACCGCCCCTGCCGACCCGACAAGAGAGGGCTACACCTTTATGGGCTGGGACAGGGAAATTCCCACGACCATGCCCGCAGAGAATATAACGCTCAAAGCACGATGGAAAGACTGTGAAAAGCCCACGGGCGAAATTGTCATAGGCACCAACAAATGGCAGAAATTCTTAAACAAGCTCACCTTCGGCCTGTTTTTTAAGGATACGCAGGAGGTGACGATAAACGCCGCTGACAACAGTGGAACCGTGTTTATCTCCTATTTGGTGACCGATCGGGATCTTTCAGAGGCGGAACTTCAATCTCTCGTATTTAGCGGATATGAGGAGCCGTTTCGCATAGAACCCAATGGGGAATACATTGTTTATGCAATGCTTGTTGACCCGAACCTGAATATAACATACCTTCGTTCCGACCGCGTAACAGTTGACAATGTTCAGCCGGTCATCACCGGCATAGAAAACGGCAAGACCTATTGTGAAGCACAGACGGTCACCATTGACGAAAAGTATGTGGACACCGTCACCGTAAACGGCACAGAGGTCACGCTTGACGAAAACGGCAGCTTTATTCTTTCTGCGGCAGACGGCGAGCAGAAGATTGTTGCTACCGACAAGGCCGGCAACACCGCCGAAATGACCGTAACGGTTAACGACGGGCATACCGGCGGCACAGCCACCTGCACCGAAAGGGCGGTTTGCGAGGTTTGCGGAAAGGCTTACGGAGAGCCTGACCCGAAGAACCACACCGACCTGGAGCATATTCCCGCAAAGGCGGCGACAAAGACTGCCGGGGGCAATATCGAGTATTGGTACTGTGAAGACTGCGGCAAGTATTTTGCCGATGCTGCGGCTACCAAAGAAATCAAGCAAGCAGATACCGTAACGGCCAAACTGTCAGGCGCTGCCAAATCGCCCCAAACCGGTGGGGACAGCGGCGTTGTGACCGTATTGCTGCTAAGCGGCGGTGCGTTTATTTGCTTGGTATCCCGCCGGAAAAAGCGCACCCACACCGTGTAAACCACACAAATCATTGCACAAAAAGAGCAGACATCATGTCTGCTCTTTTTAACACCCGGCAGGAAAGCCCTTTGCGCTCTTTACAGAGAACGATGGGTATGGTAAAATGCAGGGGAGGTGAGCAAAATGTATGAACCCAGCGAAACACGCTACGAGACAATGCCCTATAACCGGTGCGGCAAAAGCGGTCTGCGGCTGCCGGCGCTGTCTGTGGGACTGTGGCAGAACTTTGGTGTGAACAACGATTACGATACCATGAAAGAGATCATCCTGACAGCCTTTGACCATGGGGTGACCCATTTTGACCTGGCGAATAATTACGGGCCGGAGCCGGGGCGGGCAGAGATCAACTTTGGCCGTATATTCAAGGAAAATCTGCGCCCTTACCGGGATCAGCTAATCATCAGCACCAAGGCCGGGTATGAGATGTGGCCGGGCCCTTACGGTGGTCGGGGCGGCAGCCGCAAGTACCTGACCGCTTCCCTGGACCAGAGCTTGCAGCGGATGGGGCTGGAGTATGTGGATATTTTTTACCACCACTGCATGACCCCGGACACGCCGCTGAAGGAGACGGCTCTGTGCCTGGCGGATCTGGTGCGCCGGGGCAAGACCCTGTATGTGGGTATGAGCAATTATGACGGCAAGACCATGCACCGTATGTACCACAAGTGCGACGATGTGCAAGCACCCTTTGTCATCAACCAAAATCGCTATTCCATCTTTGACCGCACGGTGGAGAAAAACAAGCTGCTGAAAGAAGCCCAGGACAAGGGCAAGGGCGTGATCTGCTTTTCGCCGCTGGCCCAGGGGCAACTGTCGGATAAATACGCCAAAGGCATCCCGGAGGGCGCCCGCCTGTTTGGCAACGAAAAGCTGCAAGCCCATGTAGGTTATGATCAGCACCGTGCCCAGCAGATTGAAAAGCTCTATCAGCTGGCAAAAGACCGGGGCGAGACCCTTTCTCAGCTGGCAATCCAGTGGCTGTGGCAGCAAAAGGGGGTCACCTCCGTGCTGGTGGGCGTGCACTCCAAGGCGCAACTGCTGGAGAATTTGGCTGCGCTGGAACAGCCTCCCCTTAGCGAGGCGGAACTGATCCGTATTGACTCTTACAGCAAATAACAGCACTTTATACAGAATAAGTAAAACAAAAGGAACGCGGCTGGCAGTCGGGTTCCTTTTCGTTTGACAGTGCCGGCGGAATATGCTACCCTTTTACCAAGAACGGCGGGCGGCGGCCCGTGATTTGGAGAGAAAAGAATGCCCTATATGCAAATGACAGAGGAGCAGTTCAAGGTTCCTGTGCTGAAAAATGTGATTTATGCCCTGCGCCTGGTGTGGCAGACGGACAAGCGCCTGCTCATCGGCTATCTGTTGCAAGAGGGGCTGTATGCGGTATTTTCCCGCTATTTGCAGAATATTTTGTTCTTAAAGATCCTGCTGGATGTGATCACCGGCAGCGGCGACTTTCGCACTTATGTGGGGGAGTTGGCGGCGTTTGCCCTTTTGGCGCTGGTGGTGAAGGTGGCCCAGTGGGAGGGTAGGCGCATGGAGAAGTGCGCCACCAAGCGGGTGCTGAAGTTGCTCAACGACCGGATCTTTGAAAAGGCGCTGTCTGTGGATGTGGCCTGTTATGAGAACCCGGAATTTTACGACAAATATCAGCGAGCAACCATGGTGACTACCAATAGCTTTTTTGAACTGATCTGCTTTGATTTTTCTGCCTTTGTGGCGGATGTGGTGGCGCTGTTGTGCGTGATGGCCACGGTGGCGGCGGTGCACCCGCTGTATCTGCTGTTTTTGGTGCCGGTGTTCTTTGTGTTCGCCGTAGAGGTGTATAAGAGCAAGTGCGTCTATCGGCGGGATATGTCCATGACCGCCAACAAACGAATGCAAGCCTATGTGCAGCGCACGGTGTACCTGCGAGAGTACGCCAAGGATATGCGCACCTCCAATATCTTTGCCGTGATGGTTCGGCGTATGGAGGCGGCCACCAAGGCCAATGTGCGCATTTTGAGGGACTACGGCGTGCGGCTGTTTTTGTACAGCGTAGTCAGCAGCCTGCTTGGTGAGCTGCTGCCGGTGCTGGGCACTTATGCCTTTGCCTGCCACAGCTTTGTGCAGGGCAGCGGGCTGACCGTGTCCGGCTTTAGCGTGGTGGCCTCCGGCATTAACGCGGTGCGGGAGTCTACCTTGGACACCACCGAGTGCTTTGACGAAATGACCTTGATGGCGTTGTATTTTCAGAATTTGCGGGAGTTTTTTGACTATCAGCCCCAGGTGGTATCCGGTCCTCTGCCGGTGCCGCCGCTGGAGACGCTGGAATTTTGCCATGTGGACTTTACTTACCCGGGCACCGATCGACGGGTGCTTCACGATGTGAACTTTACCCTGCGGCAGGGCGAGACCCTGGCGGTGGTGGGCATTAACGGCGCCGGCAAATCCACGCTGGTCAAGCTGCTGCTGCGGTTTTACGATCCCACAGCTGGCCAAATTCTCTATAACGGCAAGCCGCTGCCGGAATATGACCTGGAGCAGCTGCGGGCTGCCTTTGGCACCGTGTTCCAGGATTATAAGAACTTTGCCCTGTCCGTCAACGAGAATGTGATCGGCCACGCTTGTACCCCGGCGGAAAAAGCTCTGGCAGAGCAGGCACTGCGCCACAGCGGTGTGTGGGACAAAATTGCCTCACTGCCCCGGGGGGCGGACACGGTGCTGACCCGAGAGTTTGACAAGGCGGGCACCGGTCTGTCCGGCGGCGAAAATCAAAAGGTGTCCACCGCCCGGCTGTTTGCCCGGGACTTCCAGATCGCCGTGCTGGACGAGCCAAGCTCCGCCCTGGATCCGGTGGCGGAGTATAAAATGTATGAGAATTTGCTGCAAGTGACAGAGAACAAGACGGTGATCTTTATCTCGCACCGGCTGTCCAGCGCGGTGCTCAGCGACCGCATTTTGGTGCTGGCCGACGGTCAGGTACGGGAGAGCGGCTCCCACCGGCAGCTGATGGAGCAAAACGGACTGTATGCGGATATGTTCCGCCTGCAAGCCTCCGGTTACAAGCAGAAAGGGGGTGCCGCCGGTGCGCAAGCCTAAGAATGCAGAAGAGCACTCCATGTTCTCCAATTTATTCTACTTTTTGCGGCTGCTGTTTGCAGCCTCCCCGGCGCTGGTGATCGGTGAGCTGGCATGGGGCGTGCTGACGGTGCTGCCCGGCCAGCTGGTCAGCGTGCTGGGGGTTAAGTATGTGATCGACATTGTTACCTCCGGTCGGGACTTAAAGCGGCTGTACGCCGTGGTGGCCGTTGTGGTGGCGCTGCTTGCGCTGTGCCGGCTGGCGTCCTATTTGTATCGGGAGTTCTTTTGGAATGTGCAAAGGGAGAAAGCCTATTACCGGCTGAACCGGCGGCTGTATGCCAAGGCGGCGGAGCTGGACCTGGCGTCTTATGATGACCCAGAATTTTACAACCGCTTTATTCTGACCATTGAGTCCTCCGGCGACAATATCCAAAACCTGCTGGGCCTGGTGCGCCGGTACTTTGGCAACTTGATCTCGCTGATTGCCATTTCCTCTGTGCTGCTGACCATTGACCCGCTGTGTTTGGTGATTATTTTGGCGTCTATTTTGCTGTTTTTGCCACTAAGCAAGGCCATTAGCAACTTGCAGGTGCAGCGCCAGGTGGAGAACACCCGCTATCATCGGCGATCAGACTACTTCCAGCGGCTGTTTTACTTGCAGGATTACGCCAAAGAGGTGCGTATGAACGGCATTGCGCCTCTGCTGATGGAGCGCTACGACCAAGCGGCGGACGATGTGATCGCCTGTCAAAAGAAATATTTCGGCAAGATCACTCGCCGCTATCTGCTCCAGGAGACCGGCGTGCAGGTGCTGGGCTTTATGTTTGTACTGCCCATGTATCTGGGCTACCTGGTGCTGGTGCGCCACCAGATCAGCCCCGGGGATTTTGTGGCCAGCTTTAACGGCGCCTATGCCATCGCCATGAGCCTGAATTTCCTCACCGTGTGGGGCGTTGCCCAGTTTGACGAGCGGGCCAAGCTGATCGAAAAGTACCGGGCCTTTCTCCATGCCGAACCCACCATTCGGGACGGGGCGCAGGCGGCGCCCAAGCGTCGGTCCGGCGAGATCAAGCTGGAACACCTGACCTTTACTTATCCCGGTGGGGCGGCGCCTGTTTTGCAGGATATTAACCTGTCGATTCACCCGGGGGAGAAGATCGCCCTGGTAGGTTACAACGGCGCCGGTAAGACCACCTTGACCAATTTGCTGCTGCGGCTGTATGAGCCCTCCGGTGGGCGGATCCTGATTGGTGGGCAAGACATTCGGGACTGCACCCTGCAAAGCCATCGGGATCGGTTTGCGGCGGTGTTCCAGGACTTCCAGCTGTTTGCCTGTCGGGTAGGGGAGAATGTGGCGCTCAGCCCGCAGTTTGACCCGGAGCGGGTGCGCCGTGCGCTGGACCACAGCGGCTTTCAGCGACCTTTGCCCCGGGGCGTGGACACCCAGCTGCTGCGGGAGTTTGACGATGACGGACTGATGCTTTCCGGCGGCGAGAGCCAAAAGGTGGCGGTGGCGCGGGCCTTCTACAAGGACTGCCCCTTTGTGATTCTGGATGAGCCCTCTGCCAACTTGGACCCGGTGGCAGAATACCAGCTGAACCGGGCTATGCTGGAGGCTGCCCGGGACAAGACGGTGATCTTTATTTCTCACCGGTTGTCCACTACGGTGCAGGCGGATAAAATTTATGTGATGGAGCAGGGACGGATCATAGAGAGCGGCTCGCACAGTGAACTGATGGCGGCAGACGGCACCTATGCTTATATGTTTCGCCTGCAAGCGGAGAAGTATAAGAACGCCAAAAGTGAATAACGATAAAAAAGCGAACGATTTTTATATCGTTCGCTTTTGTGTTGCTAAAAGATGTTGCCCACCGTTACCTTGCTGTTATCGTAGATCTCTGCCAGTTCCGTTTGGCACTGGCGAATGGTAGGGCGCAGATCGTCGCTTTCGTCCCCAGCCAAGGGTTGCAGGGTGCCCAGGGTTACCCCTGCCTCTTGTAAAGCGCGGTGCTCCATGAGCACGCACAGGGTAGGGTAGCGGGCGGTCCAAATGTTTTGCAGTTGGCGGGCCTTGCGTTCTGCCTCCGGGTAATTCTCTTCTGCGGCGGCTGCGTCCATGCTTTGCAGTAGGGTCTCCATATTCTCAAAGGTGGTCTTGACCGTGTGCTGTTCAAAGATACACAGCCCTGCCACCAGCAGCAAAAACAAAATGGCAAACCATGTGCGTTTCACTTTTTTCTCTCCTTTTTTACGGCAAAGACGGTGCCGCTGTCATCTATGGTCACCACCAGCTGTTCACCGGGGCGCAGGTTCTCCTTTTGCAGCGCCTTGGCAATGGCTGCTGTGTCCTGCACTTGGTCGCCGAAATATTCCGGCACAATGTGGCCGTCGGTGACTACGGGTATGGGAAAGCCGTTGTCCGGCGCCGGTACGCCCAGCTGTTTGGGGGTCACCGGGCTTTCCTCCGTACGCAGCCGCACGGACAGGCTGCCGTTAGTCTCTACCACCGCTTCCTCCACGGTGGACAGATCAAATACATCCTTTTGCCGCAGGGCGTCTATCAAATCGTCTACGGTAAAGCGCAGGCGACGCATTTGCTTTTGATCCGGTTTGCCGTGGCGTATGAGAAAGATGGGTCGCCCTTGCAGCAGGTTTCGCAGCCGCAGGCTTTTCATGGACGCCACGGAGGCGAGAATTTCCAGACTTACCAGTAGCAGCATGGGCAAAAAGGCGTTGGCCAGGGGCATGGTGTTGTCTTGTAGGGGAATGGAGGCAATCTGGCTCACTAATATGGTAATGACCAGCTCGTGAGGGTTCAGCTCGCCGATCTGGCGCTTGCCCATGATCCGCATAGCCAGAATGACGGTAAAGTAGATCAGCAGTGCGCGAATAAGAGTTACTGTCATTTCAATCACCGGTTGTATTTTGTGAATAAATCCCCCGGTTATGCCAAAATTAGTACGGGTGATAGAAATTGGAAAACCTTAGGCGTCAATATAATGATAATGTACAGAAATTTAAGGCGGACTTTGCGGACTGCTCGGATTTTTTGCTCAAGGAGGCGGAAACCGGCGGTCGCAAGTGCTTTTTTGCTGTGATGGACGGATTGGTGGATTCTTTGCAGCTGGGGCAGATGATTATGGGACCGGTGCTGGGCGCACAGGTGAAGGCCCGCACGCCGGACGAGCAGTTTCGCCAGCTGATGCGCACCTGTGTGCAGTCGGTAGAGCTGAAAGAGGCAGAGACCTTCGAGGATGCTTACTATTATTTGATGAGCGGCTTTTGCGTGTTTGTGTTGGACGGCTGTCCCCGGGCTATGGTCATGGGTATTCAGGGCTGGACCAAGCGCAGTACCGACGAGCCGGAGAGCGAAAGCAATGTGCGTGGAGCCAAAGAGTGCTTTGTGGAGTCTGTGAACGACAACAAGGCGCTGCTGCGTAAGCGCATGAAAACCCATCACTTAAAGCTGCGCCAAATCCAGCTGGGCACCGCCGCCCCAACCCCGGTGGTACTGGCTTTTTTGGATGACCGTGCCGCGGCGGAATTGGTGAATGCGGTGGAGCAGCGGCTAAAGGACGCGCATTTGAACACGGTGGCGGATTACGGTGAACTGGTGCCCTTTTTAGACACAAATATGCGTTCCTTTTTCTCTGCCGTAGGCACCACGGAGCGCCCGGATGTGTTGGCGTCCAAGCTTTATGAGGGCCGGGTGGCGGTACTGGTGGAGGGCACGCCCTTTGTGCTTTATGTGCCGTATCTTTTCAGCGATAATTTTCAGTCTTTGGATGATTACGATTATCCGCCGTTCTTCGGCGGATTTGTGCGGCTGCTGAAGTATTTCAGCTTTGGTATTTCCGTATTTTTGCCCGGGGTGTATGTGGCGCTGGGCACTTTTCATCAAGAACTGATTCCCACCAACTTGCTGTTTACCATTGCATCGGCAGAGTTTCGCACCCCGCTGTCCCTGATGAATGAGGCCATTATGACCCTGATCTTTTATGAAATCATGCGAGAGGCGGGGCTGCGGTTGCCCAAGGTCGTCGGCCACGCAGTGTCTATCATCGGCGCCATCGTCATCGGTGAGGCCACCGTGTCTGCCGGGCTGATCGGTGCGCCTATGTTGGTGATTATCGCCATTACCGCCATTGCCTCTTATGTGGCGTTTCCGCTGTATGATAGCGTGTCGGTGCTGCGGCTCTTGTTTATCCTGGCCGGGGGACTCACCGGACTTTACGGTCTGATGCTGGGCATGGCGGCGCTGTTTGTAAATATTTGCAGTCTCAGCCCCTACGGCGTGCCGTACGCCGCCCCCATCGCGCCGCTAAATGTGCGCTCCCTGGGCGATGTGTTTTATCGGGAAAGTTGGACCAAGCTGGCTCGCCGCCGGGTGCGGGTACAGGATCTGCGGGGTGCGCATATTGACCAGTGTGAATAACAGTAAAATTTCTCCGTTCAGTCTGTTTGCCATGCTGTATATCAGCCGCCTGGTGGTGAGCCTGACCCATGTGCAGTCTATTATGGCAGGTAAGCTGTCCACCCAAATGCTGATGAGCGTGGGGGTAGCGCTGGTGCTTTCCCTGTTGTTTGCGGTGCCCGCGCTTCTTTGTGTGCAGCGGGACTGCTCACCGTTGGCGCACAGAACGCTGGGCACTCTTTATGCCTGTAATTTTATCTTTTTGGCGGGGATCAATGTGAGCCGCTTTGCCTACTTCGCCTCTGCCCGGTTGAATCCGGAGGCCAAAAGTTGGGGATTTGCCTTGCTGATTCTTCTATTTGCGGTGTATGGGGCGTTGGTTGGGCTGCAAGGATTGTCTCGTTTTTCCGGCTTCGCCTTTTGCCTGATTGTGCTTGTGGTAGCGGTGGTGCTTGGTTTTAATGTGCAGCACTTCCAATGGTTCAGCCTGTTCCCGCCAGGCAGCAACACCGTGGGTGAAGTGGTGCGAAACGGCGTGGTGCTGTCTGCCAATACGGCAGAGATTACGATCTTTTTGGTGCTGGCGGATCGGGTAGTCATCGGCGGACGTCGTTTTGGTGCCTTTTATGGCGCTATGGGGTGTTCGTACCTGACTACGAGCCTGCTGTTTCTCTTTGCCATCGGCGTAATGGGGGACGCGGCCGGGTTACAGGCGTTTCCGGTTTATACCCTCTCTCAGCTGGCAGGCAGCGGCTCCATGGTGCGTATGGACGCGCTGTACACCGGCTTTTGGATCTTTGCTATCTTTATTAAGGCGGCACTGCTGATTTATTGTGCGGCAGTGACCCTGCCGGGCAGTGGTGGGCACAAGGGCAAGTGCCTGGGCGCCGGTTTGGCGGCCTTTGCCGTCAGTTGTGCGCTGGGACGGTTGATGACTGTGGGTCAGCACTCGCCGTTGATCACAGTGGTGCCCTTCGCGATGTTTTCCTCTCTCATTCCCCTGGTTTGGCTACTGGGGCACAGAAAGGCGCGTGGTACAAATGAGACGAACCATTAAGCTGCTTCTTTGCTTTTTGCTGGTGGCGGCTACGCTGTGCGGCTGCTCCGGGCGGCGCACCTTGAGCAATTTGGCGGTGGTGGAGGGCATGAGCATTGACCGGGCGGCAAACGGGGTGTCCGTCTCGGTGCAGACCCTGAATATGACCAAGAGCGGCAACGGCTCGGAGGCCCTGTCCGGCAATATTACCATTAATACCGCAGAGAGCGGCACCGGTATTTCCCAGGCGCTGTCTAAGCTGTCTAAGGACTTGTCCCGCAATTTGTTTTTGGGACAAAACAAGATTACGGTGTTCAGCAGCAGCGTGGCACGGCACGGGGTGGGCGACAATATGGATTACTTTGTGCGCAGCGCCGCAAGTCGGCCGGATGTGCTGCTGTGTGTGGCAGACGGTAATGCCAAGGCGCTGCTGCAGAGTAAGGAAGACGACGCTTTGGTGCCCAGCGCAAATATGGTGCACCTGCTGCAGAATGGGCAGGATAGCGGTATGGGCGCGGTGGTGTCCGTTAATGACGCGCTGCGCCGCTTTGCCAGTCCTACCTCGGACATTTATTTGCCGCTGTTAAAGAAAGTGGGCACACATACGGCTTTTGTAGGGCTGGCGCTGTTTGATGGGGGCAAGATGACCGCCACGGCGAACATGACAGATACTTTTGGTATTCTTCTGATGAATGGCAAGATCAAAAGCGGGCTGCTAACCCTGCAAAATGACAAGTTGGGGCATATCGGGGTGGAACTGGTATCCTGCAAGGTGGGGACGAAGAGCGCCATAGAAAACGGCCGCTCGGTGTTCCGGGTAACGGTGCAGGCACAGCTGATGCTGGACGAAGTGCAAAAGGGCTATATCAGTACCATAGATAATCGCTCCATTGCCGTCATAGAGCGCCTGGCGGAGCAAAAGCTGGTGGATCTGTGCACCGGAGCTTACGCCTGCTTGCAGGCCGCCGGATGCGATGGCGTGCAGGTTGGGGCGCAGCTGGCCATGTCAGACCCGGCGGGGTATGCAGCGGTTAAAGCGGACTGGAACCGCGCGTTCTCCGCCTCTGTGATCCAGGCTGTCTGCCACTGCCGGATTACGAAAATTAACGATAATTCCATCAGAGAATAGGCGCCGTCAGCACCGCAGAGTGGAGCAGGCTTACCAGATCACTGCTGCCTTGGGTGTGAAACGCGGCGAACATGGGCACCCCGAATGTGAGCAAAAACAGCAGAGCAAACAGGATCAATACTTTTTTCAAAGCGGATCTCTCCTTTCAGATAACTTGACATTTGTCTATTATAATTGTATAATGATTGTTCTAAATGTATGTTTGAAAGGAGCGATTTTGTGGCTTCCAATTATATTTCGCCCATCTCCATGGACGCACTGTCCAACTTGTGCCAGGAGCTGGGGAAGAATAACTATATCAATGCCCACGATTTTGAACGCTATCAGGTAAAGCGGGGCCTGCGCAACAGCGACGGCACCGGCGTGATGGCCGGATTGACCCGTATTTGCTCGGTGGAGGGTTATTATATTTTGGACGGCGAGCGGATTCCTACGGACGGCAAGTTGTCTTACCGTGGTTATGACATTCGTGATTTGGTGGACAACTGCATTGCCGAGGACCGCTTTGGCTATGAGGAAGTGGTGTGGCTGCTGCTGTTTGGCAATCTACCCACAGCCAATCAGCTGTATTCTCTCCGCGAGGTGCTGTCTGAGTGCCGGGCACTGCCGGACGAGTTTGTGGAAGATGTGATTATGAAGCATGCTTCCAAGGATATTATGAACAAGATGGCGCGCTGCATTTTGTCCCTTTACTCTTTTGATGAGAACCCGGACGATACCTCTATTCCCAATGTGCTGCGTCAGTCCTTGCAGCTGATCGCGCAGACCCCCACCATTATGAACAGCGCCTATCAGATCAAGCGCCGTACATTCTACAACAAGACCATGTTCCTGCACCCGATCAATAAGGAGCAGACCATGGCGGAGTATATCTTAAATCAGCTGCGGGTGGACAAGACTTTTACCCGCGAAGAGGCCAAACTGCTGGACATTTGCTTAATGCTCCATGCGGACCACGGCGGCGGTAACAACTCTACCTTCTCTACCCGTGTGCTCACCTCCAGCGGTACGGATACGTATTCGGCCATTACGGCCGGCTTCGGCTCCCTGAAAGGTCCTCGCCACGGCGGCGCCAACATTCGGGTGACGCACATGATGGAGGACATTATTGCCCATGTGGCAGACCCCACCAAGCCGGAGCAGGTAAAAGATTACCTGGTTAAAATTCTGAATAAAGAAGCCGGTGACGGCTCCGGTTTGATCTACGGTATGGGTCACGCAGTCTATACCAAATCAGATCCTCGCGCGGTGATCTTAAAATCCAATGCCCGCAAGCTGGCTTATGAGGCCGGATTTGAAAAAGAGTTTAAAACCTTGGAGAATGTGGAGAAGCTGACCCCGGAGGTGTTTGCCGAGGTAAAGGGCGACGACAAGGTGATGTGCGCCAATGTAGATCTGTACTCCGGTTTGGTTTACAAGGTGCTGAAGATCCCGGAGGATCTGTTTACCCCGCTGTTTGCCACCGCCCGTATTGCCGGTTGGTGCGCGCATCGGCTGGAGGAACTGATTTCCGGCGGCCGAATTATGCGTCCGGCATACAAGAGCGTGTCTCACGCCAGAACGTACATTGCCCCGGCGGACCGAGAGGTTCAGGGCTGATTTTGAACGAAAGAGGAGCGAAAAAGTGCGTACCAGACCCCAACTGATCCCTTGGATTCTGACTTTTGCGATCACCGGGGCGGCGGTGGTATTGCGCTTTGTTCAGCTCCTCATTTTTACGGACAGCAGTACCGGGCGGGTCACGGCTGCCGGTGCGCCGTTGACTTATGGGCTGTATGCTTTGCTGCTGTGTGCCGGTGTGTGTTGCACTGTGTGTGCCCTGCACCAAAGCCATACGGCAGTGGCGGTTGCTGCAAACGGCGGCAGCCGCAGGCTGACCGTTGTGTCCTATCTGGTGTCTGTGGCGTTCTTTTTTGATTTTATTTACCGCTGCTTTTTGTGCTACGACTTGGCGGACAGTGCGGTTTATTTACAGTGGAACGACCTGGTCAGCGAAGGGCTGACGGCACTGTTTGCTTTACTCAGCTGCTCCTACTATTTTGTTGTAGGGCGCAGCTATGGGGGCGGACGGTATGATTTTCGCGCGTTCCGCTTCTTTCACTTTGTGCCGGCGCTGTGGGGGCTTTGCCGTTTGCTAACCATTTTAGCTAAGATGGTCAGTGTGCTGGTAGATACCCAGACGGTGTGCGAGGTGCTGTTTTTGGTGGCGCTGCTGCTGTTTCTCTTTTCCTTTGCAACGGCGGTGGTTACCTCCCGCCATGCAGGACGTGCGGTGGTGTTCTTTGGCCTGCTGGTGTTTGTGTGCGGCTGTGTGCTGGCATTGCCCGGACTGTCCGTACTGTTTACCGGGCACCGGGGTCTGTTGAACGGCAGCCTGTATTTCGGCCCGGCGGATTTATTGCTGGGTGTATTCGCCTTGGCTTTTGTGCAGGATCTGCGCCGTCGCAGCGCAGCGGATTAGGAGCGTGCCTTTGTTTTTTGCAACCTTAAAGACCGTGGCCGGTCAGGTACTGATGCTGTACCTGATCTCTCTGATCGGCTTTGTGACGGATAAATTGGGCGTGTTTCGCCAGGCGGACGCCAAGCGGGTGATCGACCTGCTGTTTAATATCGTGCTGCCCATTGCCATTATTTATACATTTATGACCATGGCGTACACCCCGGACCATGTGCGGGGTATTCTTTTGGCGTTTGTGTGCGCCTTTGCCACCCACCTGGTGGGCGGCGTGCTGGGACAGCTGTGCTTTCGCCACCGCAGTCCCATGGAGCGGGGCGTGTACCGCTACGGTATGCTGTTCTCCAACGCCAGCTTTTTGGCGCTGCCTTTGGCTCTGGCGGTGATTGGCTCGGAGGGCGTGTTCTACTGCTCCGTTTATGTGGCTGTTTTTAATGTGGTGGCCTTTACTTATGGCATTTATGAGATCAGCGGCCATACCGCCAAGATCGACCTGCGCCGGTTGGTGCTGAACCCCGGCTCCATGGCGGTGCTTATCGGGCTGCCGCTGTTCTTTTTGCAGCCCAAGCTGCCCCAGGTGATCCTGCGGCCCATGGAGATGGTGGGCAACTGTAATTCGCCCCTGGCCATGATGATTTTCGGCACCTTTCTTGCCAATGCGGACTGGAAGCGTATGTTCGCCAAAAAGGAGCTGTACTTTTGCTCCCTGATGCGTCTGGCAGTGATCCCCCTGTGTATGGTGGGGCTGTTTTACCTGTGCGGTGTGCGGGGCGATCTGCTGATCGCTATGGTCATCTCCGCCTCTGCCCCCACGGCCACCAATACGGCGATGTATGCGGCCAAGTACGACAATGACGCCGCCTTGGGCAGCGAGTTAGCCGCCCAGTCCTCGCTGTTTTCCATTGTTACCATGCCGGTGGTGGTGGCGCTGGCAGCGGTGATTTAACCCCTAAAAAGGTGAAATTTGTCTAAATAAGTACAAATTGTAAATTTTATTTGAAATGATAATACAGATAGTTGTAAAGTTGCGAATCTAGGCGTATAATAGGAAGCATTAACGGAAAGGATGGATGTTTATATGAAGCTGGTTATGGCTGTAATTTCCAATAAAGATGTTTCCAAAGTTTTGGATGCGATTACGAAGGAGGGCTTTGCCTCCACCCGTATCTCCACCACCGGTCAGTTCTTGGCCGATGGGCACACCACGCTGTTTATCGGCACGGAGGATCACAAGGTGGAGCAGCTGTTCGATGTGCTGAAGAAGCATGTGACCAAGCGGGTGGTGCGCCAAGCGGGCGTGGCCAGCACGCTGGAAGGCTCGTTGCTGCGCCAGCCGGTGGACGTGGAGGAATACGGCGCTGTGGCGTTTGTGATCAATGTGGACGAGTTCCGCAAATTGTAAAGGCAAGTATGGAATTTAAGCACTTTCTCGGGAATGAAAAAATCAAGGCGCAGCTGTCTGCATTGATAGACGGCGGCCGCCTGCCCCACGCCGTGGTGCTGGAGGGGGAGAGCGGTCTGGGTAAGCGCACGCTGGCCGGTGAACTGGCTGCGGCATTGGTGTGTCGAGGCGAGCACCGCCCTTGCGACAGCTGCCCCCAGTGTCACAAGGCCCGTGCCGGGGTGCACCCGGATATTTTGGTCTATGCCCCGGAGGGGGGCGCCCGTTCGTTCCACAAAAAGACGGTGGATCAAATTGTGGGCGATGTGTATATGACCCCCAACGAGGCGGATTATAAGATCTACATATTGGTTAACGCCCATTTGATGAGCGTGCAGGCCCAGAATGCCATTTTGAAAGTGCTGGAGGAACCGCCGGCTTATGTGCGGTTCATTTTAACGGTGGAGAATAAGAGCGCTCTGCTGCCCACGGTGCTGTCCCGCAGTGTGGTGTTTCGGTTGGAGGGTGTGCCGGTAGAGATCGGTGCGGATTATATTTTGCAGCGGCAGCCGGAGGCGGACCCGGATCGGGTGCGCCAGGCGTTGCAGCTGTGGAACGGCAACATCGGAAAGGCCATGGAGAGCCTGGAGGACGGCGAGGCCGCCAAGTACAGCGCCTTGTCCGCAGAACTGTGCCGCGCGCTGGTGGCGGAGAATGAGTATGCGCTCATTTGCGCCTGTGCTCCACTGCAAAAGGACAGGCAGGCGGTACTGAATATCTGCGGGGTGCTGCGGGATCTGTTTCGGGACGCATTGGTGCTGGACAGCGGCGCCGATTTGCTTTCCGGCAGCGATGAAATTCCCCGGCTGCTTGGATCCAAATGTACAAGAAAACAACTGCTGCAACTGTTATCTGTGGCAGAGGACACTTATCAGCGGGCGCTGCAAAATGCCAATAACGCCCTGCTGATCACAAAATTTTGCGCCGATTTGCGCCAGGCGATCGGCCGTTAGGAGGATAGATTATGACAAAAGTGGTAGGCGTTCGGTTTAAGGACACCGGCAAAACATATTATTTTGACCCCAAGGGGTTGGAGATTAAGAAAGGCGACCTGGTGGTGGTAGAGACCGCCCGAGGTATGGAATGCGGCGTCGCCCAGTATGCGCCCAAAGAGGTGGCGGAGAATGAGGTCACTGCACCCCTCAAGCCGGTGCTGCGTATTGCCACCGCCAGAGACAAGCAAATTCTGGAAGAAAATAAAGAAAAAGAGAAGCACGCCTACGAGGTGTGCCTGCAAAAGATCGAGAAACACAAGCTGGATATGAACCTGACCGAGGTGGAATACGCCTTTGACGGGTCCAAGATTCTGTTTTATTTTACCGCGGACGGCCGTGTGGACTTTAGAGAGCTGGTCAAGGATCTGGCCTCCACTTTCCATACCCGTATTGAGCTGCGCCAGATCGGCGTGCGAGACGAGGCCAAGATGCTGGGCGGTCTGGGCGTGTGCGGGCGGCCGTTTTGCTGCTCCACCTTCCTGAATGACTTCCACTCCGTGTCTATCAAAATGGCCAAGGAGCAGGGACTGAGCCTGTCCCCCTCTAAGATCAGCGGCACTTGCGGGCGGCTGATGTGCTGCCTGAAATATGAGCAGAACTCTTATGAATACCTGGCAAAGATCACTCCCCGCCGAGGCACCGTGGTGGACTGCAGAGAGGGTCGAGGCACGGTGGTAGACGCTGCGCTGCTCACCGGCAAGCTGAAAGTGCAGCTGGATAATGCGCCGGAGGGTGCACCGGTGATCGTCAATCGGGAAGAAGTGCGCGTGGTGCGTGCGCCCCGTCGCGGCGGCAAAAATGAGAAAAAAGCGGACAAGCCCGCCCAGGCGGAGAAGTAAGGCAAGACTAATTTTTTTCGATTTCACTTGCATTTTCAAATCAATGCTGTTATATTTAGGTTGAGAAACATACAGGAGGTGTTTATCATGGCATATCAGATTTCTGATGATTGTATTTCCTGCGGTGCTTGCGCAGCAGAGTGTCCGGTTTCCGCCATCTCCGAGGGTGACGGCAAATTTGTAATTGACGCTGACGTTTGCATTGAGTGCGGTGCGTGCGAGGCAACCTGCCCCGTGGGTGCGCCTGCCCAGGCATAAGCGGATTTTGTAGATTTTTCTGCTTTTGTACAAACAAAAAGGAACACGCCGAGAGCTTTGGCTTTGGGCGTGTCTTTTTTTGTCCGCTTGCCAAAGCGGGGCGGTAGGATAATAAGCGCAAAGACCCGGGCACGGCCCGGTAGTGGGAGAGCCTATGAACGAGACGGTTATGCCTTTGGCAGAGCATATACAAATCGTGGTCAGTGACCGCCACACCTTTGGTACGGACGCCGTGGTGCTGGCGGATTTTGCCCATATTCGCCGCCGGGATCGGGCACTGGATTTGGGTACAGGTTGTGGAATTATTCCGCTGCTTTGGCTGCGAGATGCCCGGCAAAGTCCGGTGGCATGCCTGGATATTCAGGACCGGGCGGTACGGCAGGTGCAGCAATCCATTGCGCTGAATCATTTGGAAGAGCGGCTAACCGTGCAGCAGGCAGATCTGCGAGATCATCGGCAGCTGTACCCGGCGGGCAGCTTTACCCTGGTGAGTATGAACCCGCCGTACAAGCCGGTGGACACGGGCATTTTGTCTCCGGAGCCGTGGGATCAAATTGCCCGGCACGAGGTGTGCTGCACCTTGGAGGACGCCTGTACGGCAGCGGGCTATCTGTTGCAGTTCGGTGGGCGGTTTTGCATTTGCCATCGGCCGGAACGGCTGGCGGATATTGTAACGGCTATGCGTGCCCATGATTTGGAGCCTAAGCGGCTGCGGCTGGTGCAGCACCGGGAGGGAGAGGCACCCTTTTTGCTGCTGATGGAGGGGCGCAAGGGCGCCAAGCCGTACTTAACGGCAGAGCCTACGCTGATTTTGGAAAGTCCGGCGGGCCAGGTGGAAATGGGAAGAATATACGGCGCATATTTTGAAGGAGGCGCAAAGTGAGCGGTACTTTATATGTGGTGGGCACGCCCATCGGGAATTTAAGCGACTGGTCGCCCCGGGCGGTTGACACCCTGGGGACTGTGGATTTTATTGCCGCAGAGGACACCCGGGTGACCTTAAAGCTGCTGAATCATTTTGGCATCAAAAAAGAGATGGTCAGCTATTATGAGCACAACCGTCGGGAGCGGGGCGAGATCATCACTGCCCGCATTGCGGCGGGGGAGGACTGCGCCGTTGTAACGGACGCGGGTATGCCTGCCATTTCGGACCCGGGGCAGGATCTGGTGCACCTGTGCCACTTGCAGGGGATCCCGGTGGTGTCCGTGCCCGGACCGGTGGCTTTTGCCACAGCGCTGTCGGTGTCCGGTATGGAGAGCGGGCGCTTTACCTTTGAGGGCTTTTTGTCCGTCAATAAAAAATCCCGCCGGGACCACCTGGAGGAGCTTAAGGACGAGAAGCGCACCATGATTTTTTATGAGGCGCCGCATAAGTTTATCAACACCATTGCAGATCTGCACCGGGTGCTGGGTGACCGGGAGATCGCCATTGTGCGAGAACTGACCAAGGTGCATGAGCAGGTGGTGCGTACCACCTTGGCACAGGCGGAGAAAGACTATACGGAAAATAAGATCAAAGGGGAGATCGTGCTGATCGTGGCAGGCAAAAAGGCCGAGCCAACGGACGCCATCACCTTTGACCAGGCGGTGGAACAGGCTCGTGCGCTGGTGGAGAAAGGCGCTTCCGTCAACGCTGCCGCCAAGGAGATCGCTGCGGTAACCCCGTATAAAAAAGGCGATCTCTATAAGGCACTGCTGTGAGTGGGTGTAATGCCTGCCCCCGCCGGTGCGGTGTTGACCGTACCACGGCCGTGGGTGCCTGTGGTGTGGGCGCTGCCTTTCGGGTGGCGCGTATGGCGCTGCACGCCTGGGAGGAGCCGTGTATCAGCGGCAAATCCGGCAGCGGAGCCATCTTCTTTTCCGGCTGTCCGCTGAAGTGCGTGTTTTGCCAGAATATGGAGATCAGCCGGGGCTGCAAGGGCGTGGACCTAACCGAGGACCAGCTGATCGCCGGTATGCAGCGGCTGATTGACGCCGGGGCGCAGAATATCAATTTGGTCAGCCCCACCCAATACGCACCGGCCTTGGCGCGGCTGCTGCGCCGATGGAAGTCCCCGGTGCCGGTGGTGTACAACACCGGCGGCTATGAGCGATTAGAGACCCTGCGGCAGCTGGAGGGACTGATAGATATTTATTTGCCGGATTTTAAGTACACCCGCCCGGATAAGGCGGCGGCTTACAGCGCTGCGCCGGATTATGTGGAGCGGGTGGGCCCGGCGCTGCTGGAAATGCGCCGCCAGGTGCAGGACCGGTGGGACGGGGACAAAATGCTGTCCGGTATGATCGTGCGCCATTTGATTTTGCCGGGCAATACCAATTCGGCCATTGAGGCGCTGAACTGGCTGCACAGCCATTTGCCGGGTACCTATGTGTCTCTGATGGCCCAGTACACCCCTATGCCGGGGCTGGAGCGCTACCCGGAGCTGACGCGCGCCATCACCCGCAGGGAGTACGACAAGGTGGTGGATCATGCCCTGGCGCTGGGTATGGATCATGTGTTTTTGCAGGAGCGCAGCGCGGTAGGTAAAGATTTTATTCCGGCATTTGATTTTACCGGCATTGTGTGATAGAATACAGTTAGGCGCTGTGCGCCGAAAAGTGTAAAAACGAGGGAATGTACAAGTGAAGAAATTTTTCCAGGAGTTTAAGGAATTTATTTCCCGCGGCAATGTGATGGACCTGGCCGTTGGCGTGATCATCGGTTCTGCTTTTACCGGCGTGGTTACCGCTTTGACGGACTCGATCATCAAACCGCTGCTCAACTGTATCGGCGGAGCGGAGATCCAGGGCAAGATTCATCTGCTGGGAGATAATTATTTGGACTACGGCGCGTTTTTGTCCGCTGTGGTGAATTTCCTGATTATGGCGCTGATCATCTTTTGTATGGTCAAGGGGCTGAATAAGCTGTCAGACGCAGTGAAGCACGCCACCCATGAGAAAGAGGCCCAGGCGGCGCCTACCACCAAGGTCTGCCCCTACTGCAAGAGCGAGATTGACATTGCTGCCACTCGCTGTCCCCACTGCACCTCGGTGCTGGAGGACAAAAAGGCAGAGTAACGACAGTTAAAACTGAATATGTAGCGACAATAATTTTACATAGAATCAGCAGGCATTGCCTGCGTTAAGGGGGATTTTTCTATGAAAACGAAAGCGTATACTTATCCCAGCGCCAGCGCGCTGGCCACCATCCATGCCTGGCAGTGGTATCCGGAGGACGGCAATGTGAAGGCCGTGCTGCTGCTCCACCACGGTATGGCTGAGCACTGCGGCCGCTACGGCGACTTTTTGCAGGCCTTTGCGGATATGGGTTATGCGGTCTTTATGCACGATATGCTGGGCCACGGTCAGTCCTGCGAAACGCCGGAGGACAGGGGGTTTTTTGGCGATAAGAACGGGTACAATGCTCTGCTGCAAGATGTGCGGCGGCTGTATGACATTGCCCGGGGCGAGTATCCGGACAAGAAGCTGGTTATTGCCGGCCATTCGATGGGCAGCTTTATTATGCGGTGCTTTACCGCCCGCTACCCGGATCTGGACTATGCGGCGGCCATTTATGTGGGCACCGGCGGGCCGAATCCGCTGGCAAATATCAGCGTGGCGGTGACCAATGTACTGGGCGCCGTTAAGGGTAAGCGCTATCGCTCCAAGTGGCTGGAGAATACCGGCTTTAAGGGCTATAACGATCATTTTGAGGGTCGCACTTCTGTGGACTGGCTCAGTCGAGATACCGCGTCGGTGGATGATTATGTTGCAGACGACGCCTGCGGTTTTACCTTTACTGTGGCCGCCTACGGCGATCTGGGACGGCTGATGTTGGAGTGCGGCAGTAAAGACTGGTACGCCCGTGTACCAAAGGATCTGCCGATTCTCTTTGTGTCCGGCCAGGAGGATCCGGTGAGCAATTACGGCGCTGGTATTCGGGCGGTCAGCGACCGGCTGAAGGCCACCGGCCACACCCGGGTGCAGGTTCTTTTGTATCCCGGTGCCCGGCACGAGATCCTGCGAGAGACCAACAGCCCGGAGGTGTACCGGGATATAGATGCCTTTATTACCAAATCGGTTTTGCAGGCGAAATAAACACTGAAAAACAGCCGAGGACTTGTATTTTGCAGGTCCTCGGCTTTCTCTTGCCTTTTTTGCCACGATCAGGTATAATCAAATTGGAATAGAGGCTTTTGTTTTATCAGGAGGTATGGGTATGAAAAGAATGCGTTTGCTGTCTCTTTTGCTGGCACTGGTGCTGGTGTGCACCGCTATGCCGGTTACGGCTGCGGCTGCCGATGGACTGGCAAATGCTACCGTCTGTACGACCCATACAGTCCATACCGAGGGGCAGAGCGCAGAGGACTGTACCGGCCTGGCTCCGTACCTGGCTCCGGACGGTACCGCTTGGGCGGCGGTGGGGGACGATACCACGAAGGTCAAGACCTGGCACTGCTTCCAGCAGGATATAGATGCGGCGCTGACGGACGCACTGCACCGTATGCTCCGGCGAGAGACTGCTTTTACCCTGTATATTGCGGTGGAAAAAAGCGATTACGACCCTACCACCGGCAATCTTCGGACGGCGCTGTATGAGCGGTTGCGAAGCAACGCCCTGGCGGAGAAAGCGGGCACCATAGAAGGCGGCGATTTTTTGGACGCCCAGATTCAGGACTTTCAGCAAGATGATTTAAAAATCTCTTGGCTCAATGTGGAGGGCTATGACGACTGGAACGGCCCGGTGGCCTTTTATGAGGTGCACTGCACCTTCAAATATTGCGACACGGTGCAGCAAATGGAGATCCTGCGCCAAGCGGCGAAAAAGTGGAACCAACTGTTTGTTACCGACAATCCCACCATCGCGGCGGAGAAGGATACAAACCGCCGCCAGTACCTGATCGTCAAGACCATTTATGACTTTTTGGCGGAGAATACGGTGTACAACACCGCTGCCTATGAGAATTTTATGAATCATCAAGTTACCGACTGGTACGCCCACACCGCCTACGCGGCGTTCTTCGGCCTTACAGGGCAGGGGGCTGCGGATTTGGACAGCACCGGCTACGATTGGTCCGTGCGGCAAAAAAACAGCCTGACGGTGATCGGCACCACCGGCCAGGGCAAGGCCGTGTGCGAGGGCTACGCGGCGCTGTTTTACTACCTGTGCCGTTTGAACGGCATTGCCTGCAACACGGTGATGGGCAGCAAAACGGTGCGCAATGAGAACACCGGGGAACTACAAAAGGATATGCACGCCTGGAACTTTGTGTATTTGGATGACGGCACCGGCAGCGGCTACCAATGGTATCAGGTGGACGCCACCTTTGCCGCCTCCAACAACCTGCGGTTCCCGGGTTTTATCAATTATTACTATTTTCTTTGTGGGTCGAAAAATGCATACTTCACTTTGGAAAACGACCATCAGCAGTTGGACGATACCAAATCGTACCCGCTACTGTCTGGGACGGACTACCGCTTTGCTTCTACCGGCGAGGATCTGTCCGATTTTGACGGACAGGGCTATATGGTGCTGATGCGTCGCGGTGCCGAAGGTCAAATACGGGATTCTATTCTGATTCAACGGGCGGCGGACGGCAGCTGTGCCTATTTTAAGGCGCAGACGGACGGCAACGGTACGGTGCTGACGGACGAGAACGGTCAAGCCAAGGTGATCCCTCTGCCGGACGGCACCGGGCTGGATTATGTCGGCGAGGAAGGCGAATTCTCTCTGCTGATTCCGGGCTATGTGTTTGGTCGGGAGTACACCACCGTGTATGAGACCGGCGACGATCGTTACGCGCCGGGACAGCACACCATTATTGCCACGGACGGTACTGCACAGCTTTCTTGCTCCTTTTACCTCAACAAGATTGATGTAACCAAGGAAAAGAACCAGATCGAACTGCACAATCTGGATAAAAACGGTGCCATTACTTATAATGTTTGCCCCATTCAGGTGGATGTGCATGTGGTGGATGGCTACGGCCATACTGCGGTGCGGGATAAGGACTACACCGTATTGTTCCTCGATGAGAACGGCACAAAGGTGGATACCCTGTCCGAGCCCGGCAAGTACACCATTGTGTTGGATTTTTCTATCAGCGACCGTTATACCGGCAAGCTGGTGGGGAACAGTACCAACCGGCTGCGGTTTGAAATTGCCAAGCTGCCCATGAACCGGGCAGGCTTTGGCGATGTGCAGGCGCCGTACTCCGGCAAGAGCATTGCAGATGTGATGTCTGCCATGACCTTTGTTGGCACCACCACAGACGGCAAGCCTTATAAAAAGGTGTTCAAAGAGGGCGAGGACTACGCCCTCACATACAGCGGCTCCACGGTGCATGCCGGCAGCGGCACCTATACTGTGACGGCACTGGAAGGATCCAAGTACCTGACCGGCAGCGCGACCTATACTTATACCATCGCCCCGGCGTCTATTGCCGGGTACGGCGGGTCGTATATTTGTACGTCGGTGACCTATAACGGCAGTGCCCAGCGCCCCGGTACCGCTTGGTTTGACAGTCAAAGCGGCTTAAAGTCCGGTCGGGACTATACGGTGGTCCGTTACAGTGCCAATACCAATGCAGGTATCGCCAATGTGACGGTGCAGGGCAAGGGCAATTATACCGGTACGGCTGTGCTGCACTTTAAGATCAATCAAAAATCCCTGAATGACAGGGATGTGTCTGTCCGGTGTACCCCTACCGCGAAGGGCGCCACGATCAAAGCAACCTATAAGGGCAAGACCTTGCGGCAGAACAAGGATTACACCGTGTCCATTGCCACCAGAGGCACCACCCGCACGGTAACGGTGCAGGGCAAGGGCAACTTTAACAGCAGGCGGCAATTTAAGATCCATGTGCATGCCTATAAGTGCACCGCCAAAAAAGCGGCCACCTACTTCGCCACCGGATATAAGAAATATAAGTGCACCGCTTGCGGCGCCAAAAAGACGGAAAAGCTGGCACAGCTGAAACCGGCGATCGCATCGCTGAAAAGCAGCAAAAAAGGCCGGCTGACCGTAAAGTGGAAGAAGGGCAGTGGCATTAGCGGTTACCAGATCAGCTATTCCACTTCGTCCAAATTTACCAAATCCACCACCAAGTCGGTAACGATAACCAAGGCGGGCTCCACCGCCAAGACCCTGACGAAACTCAAAAGCAAGAAAAAGTATTATGTGCGCATTCGGGTGTATAAAAAGCAAAAGGGCGGCAAGCTGTACGGCGCCTGGTCCCCGGTAAAAAGTACCAAAGTGCGGTAATTGACTTTGCTTTCTCTTTGTGTTATAGTGAGGCTGAATAAACAACCCAAACGAGGTGTGATATGAAACAAAAATGTAAATCTCTGTTTTGCGCTCTGTTGTGCCTGGTGCTGATGTGCGCTACCGTGTTCCCGGTATGGGCAGCCACTACGGCGCCGGCGTTTGGCACCGATGTGTCTCAGCATAACGGAAAAGGTGTGGATTACACCGCATGGAAGAAGGCGGGCAAGACCTTTACCATGATCCGTATGAGCTACGGCAACGACCACCTGGATCCCCAGTTTTGGGATAATGTGAACGCGGCGGAGGCAGCGGGCGTGCCCTTTGGCGTGTACCATTACAGCTATGCGTTCAATACCAAGGAGGCCACGATTGAGGCCAATTATGTTAAGAGTGTGTTGGCTCAGATGAAGGGCAAGTACAAGTATTTTGTGCTGCCGGTGGCTTATGATCTGGAGGATCAGCTGATCCTGGACAACAGCAACAAAAAGACCATTATTCAGCACGCCATTACTTTTTGCGACGCCATTCGCGCAGCGGGCTACACCCCGATGGTTTACGCCAACCTGAATTGGTTTACCAATTATTTGGATGTGCAGACGCTGCATAGCAAGGGCTATAAGCTGTGGTACGCCAACTGGCAGCCAAAAACCACTGATTTTTCCGCCCCGGTGCAGATTGGCAAAACCGGCGTGTATGCGGATATTTGGCAATATGCCGAGGGCGATATGGGCGCCGGCGTGCCAGATTATAATGTGTTGTGGGATTTTAAAGCGCTGGCTCATGTTTACTCCGGTAAGGTGATTGCGCAGCCCACTTGCACCGCCTATGGCAAGACAAAATATACCTGTACCCAGTGCGGCGATAGCTACACCGTGGCGAATATTAAGCCTAAAGGTCATTCCTATAAAGCCCAGCTGACCAAAGCCACCACCGCTAAAGACGGCCAAAGTTATAAAAAGTGTAGCGTTTGCGGCGCAGTCACCGGCAAATCGGTGATTGCCAAGGCGTCCAATATCAAGCTGAATAAGACCGCCTATACCTATAACGGCAAGGTGCAAAAACCGTCTGTGACCGTGAAAAACAGCAAGGGCAAGGCCTTGAAGAGTACGGATTATAAAATCTACTACCCCAAGGGTATGAAGAATGTGGGCAAATATACCGTAAAAGTGACCCTCAAGGGCAATTACAGCGGCAGTAAGTCCATGACCTATAATATTAACCCCAAGGGTACCAGCGTGTCTAAAGTCACCGCTGCCAAGAAAGGCTTTAAGGTGACCTGGAAAAAGCAGGCGACGCAAACCACCGGATACCAGGTGCAGTATAGTACCAGCAGCAAGTTTAAGAGCGCCAAGACGGTGACGATCAGCAAGAATAAGACAACTTCTAAGAGTGTGAGCAAGCTGTCCGCCAAGAAGAAGTATTATGTGCGGGTACGCACCTATAAAACCGTAAAAATCGGTGGCAAGAGCGTAAAGCTCTACTCCGGGTGGAGTAAGGCCAAGAGCGTGACCACCAAGAAGTAATACATCTTGTAATTGCCGCCCGCCAATCCCCCTGCGGCTACGCCGCTTCCCCCTTTGCAAGGGGGACAAAGATATTGAAACCAATTTGCCTCCCTTGTAAAGGGAGGTGGCTGCGAGTTTGCGAGCAGACGGAGGGATTACACGGCGGGAGCAAGCCCCCGCCCCACGAATTACCCAATAAACACAAGCCCCCGCATTTTCACAAATGCGGGGGCTATTTGCTGTACTCAATAAGTTACACTAAATCTCGATAAATTCGTTAAACACGGCGGTCATTTTTTGCCGACCTCCAGGTCAGTTCTTGGCTGCTGCGGCTTCTTCTTTGTCCAGCTGTTCGGAGGTCTTGTTGTAGATAAAGTCGATCAGCTGCTTTTTATTCTCCTCTTTATTGATGGCGATGACGGAGTTGCCGTTGATGGTGTCATACCACCAAGTGTCCGGGAAAGGTACCCGGGCCTGGTGGGTGCTGGTGGCGCAGCTGCCGGCCTTGGCCACAAAGCTGCACAGTTCGCTTTTGGTCATATTCGTCTCAATATACGGGGCGGCGTTGCTGGCCATTTTATACAGGGTAAAGGGGTTGGAGGACTTCATTTTTTTAATAATGGCGTTCATCACCGTGCGCTGGCGCTTGGTGCGTACAAAGTCCGTGTCGATCTTGCGAATGCGGCAGTAGGCCAGGGCCTGCTTGCCGGTCAGGTTGTGCTTGCCGGCCTCTAACTTCACATTGCCGTAGCGCTTGGGGTGGCCGGTGACCTCCTTGGCCTCCGCCTTGGTAACCTTCACTTCTACGCCGCCGATGGCGTCCACCAGTACCTGGAACATCTCAAAATCCGCGACCACATAGTTGTCGATCTTTACGCCGAAGTTGTATTCAATGGTGTCTACCACGCCGCTGTAACCGCCGTACTGGCAGGCGGCGTTCAGCCGTTGACTCATATCCTTGCAGGGGATATACACCCAGGTGTCTCGCAAAAAGGAGGTCATCTTAATAGTGTGGTGCACAGAGTCCACAGAAATCAGCATCATGGTGTCACTGCGGGAGGCGCTGGCCTTGTCTTTGGGCCTGGCGTCTACGCCCAACAGCAGCACATTCTTTACCCGCGGGTCGCTCTTTAGATTCGATGCTGTCACATATTCATTTTCTTTGTGCGCATGATAGGTGATCTTGCCCAGCACGCCGGTGGCGCAGCCCACAAGAATGATAATCAGCGCCAGCAGCACGCAAAAGATACTTAGCCCCACTTTTGCCTTTTTGCTGCCCTTGCCTTTTTTTGGCGGCTTGCCGTGCTTGTCGGTGGGGGTATGGCTGCGGCCCACGGTGCGGGGATCACGGCTTGTCCGCTCCCGGTGGTGGGCACGCGTGGGCGTAGGCGTGTTGCTCCGGTCCGTATAAAAATCTGCCGGGCGCTCGCTCTCAAACCGGCGGGGCGGCGCCGGTGGCTCTATGTAACCGTTTGGGTCATAGTCGTTATTTTGGTTGTACGGTGCCGAGGGGGCGTAGGGGTCTCGATAGTCGCAAGGGTTGATCCCGCTTTCGTCCTGCCGATCGATCACATCCCGCTGCCGACGGTTAAAATCCAGGTCCACTTCCGGGTCCAAATGCCGGTCTTCCTCCGGCACCGTGCGGTCCAGGGCGTCGTTCTCCCGCCGACGGCGGGGGTCAAAGCCTTCCTGTTCAAATCTGGGCATTCCGATTACCTGCCTTTCTTTGCTCCATAGTATTACAAAAAGAACAGAAATGCAAGACCTGTTCTGTAAATTCTTGCCCGGCAGAAAAACAGTTGACATTCCCCGGTGCTATGGATTAAAATGGAGAAGATGAGCCGGGCAGGCAGTTGCGCGCAGGTTACTGCGTGAGGAAAGTCCGAGCAGCACAGAGCAGGATAACGGCTAACGGCCGCCGGGGGCGACCCTAGGGAAAGTGCAACAGAAATAAACCGCCGCTTTTGCGGTAAGGATGGAAAGGCGAGGTAAGAGCTCACCGAGGGGGTGGAGACATTCCCTGCCATGTAAACCCTATCCGCTGCAACATCGACTGAAGGGTTGTTTGCTCGACACAAAACTTCGAAGGATGGCTGGAGCGCACGGGCAACCGTGCGTCGAGATAGATAATTGCCCAAGACAGAACTCGGCTTACGCCCGACTCATCGTATTTTTTGATTTGTATTTGAGGTGTGCCTATGCTGGTGAATATGCGTGATCTGCTGGCGGATGCCCGTGTCGGCGGCTATGCCGTTGGCTCCTTCTCCGTTGCCAATATGGAGATGGTGCTGGGTGTGCTGCAAGCGGCAGAGGAACTGCGCGCCCCGGTGATCCTCCAGATTGCGGAGGTGCGGCTGCGCCAGTCGCCGCTGGAGCTGATCGGTCCCTTGATGGTGGCCGCTGCCCGGCAGGCAAGCGTGCCGGTGGCGGTGCACTTTGACCACGGCAAAACGGAGAAGAAGATCGGCCAGGCGCTGGAGCTGGGCTTTACCTCCGTGATGTTTGACGGCTCTCATCTGCCTCTGGATGAGAATATAGCGGAGACCTGCCGCATTATAGAGATGGCGCGCCCTTACGGTGCTGCCGTGGAGGCGGAGATCGGCTGTGTAGGCGGTTCGGAGGATGGCTCTGAGGAGATCGCTATGCATTGCACGGACCCGGCGGACGCGGTGCGCTTTGAGCAGGAAACCGGGGTGGACGCTCTGGCCATCGCCATCGGTAACGCCCACGGCAATTATAAGGCCACGCCAAAGCTACGGTTTGATATTTTGGCGCAGGTGGCCGAGGATACCCACACGCCCTTGGTGCTCCACGGCGGCACCGGCATTTCGCCGGAGGATTTCCGCCGCTGTGCCCAGACAGGGATCCAAAAGATCAACATTGCCACGGCCACTTTTGACAGCGTGGAGCAGACGGTGCGAGGCGCTTACGACGCCGGTGCTATCGGCGGTTACTACGATCTGCAAGGGGCAGAGGTGCAGGGGGCGTATAAGAACGCCCACCGCCACATTTTGATTTTCGGCACAGACGGCAAGGCATAAACCTGTCGCCTGCGCATAAATTTATGGAGAGGGAACTATGAAGTACATTGAATTTGACAGAACCAAACCGCTGGATTTTATCCCCATCGGCCGCATTGCCATTGATTTTAACCCCACGGATATGTATAAGCCGCTGTCCCAGTCGTCTAATTTTAACAAGTATGTAGGCGGCTCTCCGGCCAATATTGCCGTAGGTCTGGCCCGGCTGGGCTGCAAGGTGGGCTTTTGCGGCTGTGTGTCTGCCGACCAGTTTGGGGACTATGTGGTGGAGTATTTCCAAAATGAGGGGATCGACACCTCCCATGTGACCCGAGCCAAGAACGGCGAGTGCATTGGTCTGACTTTTACGGAAATTCTGTCTAAAGAGCAGTCCTCCATCTTAATGTACCGGGATAATGTGGCAGATTTTTGCCTGGCGCCGGAGGATATTGACGAGGCGTATATTGCTTCTGCTAAGGCCATTGTGATCAGCGGCACGGCGCTGGCCAAGTCTCCGTCCAGAGAGGCCTGCTTAAAGGCCATGATGCTGGCCCAGAAAAACAATGTGCGTATTATCTTTGACATCGACTATCGGGCGTACACCTGGCAGTCCAAGGACGAGATTGCTGTGTATTACAGCTTAGTGGCTCGTGGTGCGGATATTATTATGGGCTCTCGTGAGGAATTTGATCTGATGGAGGGCATTGTGGGCGTAAAAGGCTCCGACCCGGAGAGCGCCCGCTACTGGCAGTCCTTTGGTGCGACGATTTGCGTCATTAAGCACGGCAAAGACGGCTCCACTGCCTACACCAACGACGGCAATTATTACTCCATTAAGCCCTTCCCGGCGGTGGTGCTCAAGGGCTTTGGCGGCGGCGACGGCTACGGCTCCGCTTTTCTGTACAGCCTGCTGCAAGGCAAAGAGATGATCGAGTGCCTGGAGTTCGGCTCCGCCTCGGCCTCTATGCTCATCTCCGCCCACAGCTGCTCGGACGCTATGCCCACCGCAGAGGCAGTGGCGGCCTTTATTAAGAAAAGCAAGGAAGAATACGGCGAAATGGTGGCTCGCGCCTGACGAACCGCCACCCGGAATAAAAAACAGACTCGTATGTAGTGATCCTATATACGGGTCTTTTTATTTTCAAATGGGAGGTTCTGCAATGCAGGCATACAGATGGACGGCAGAGCGGGTGCTGCGGGAGTTGAACAGCGACCCCGGCGGGCTGAGCCGCAAACAGGCGGCTGCCCGGCTGGCACAACATGGCGAAAACCGGCTGGCGCGAAAAAAGGGTGACAGCCTGTGGCGGCGGTTTATGCTGCAACTATCCGACCCGATGATCCTGGTACTGCTGGCGGCGGCCGCCGTGTCTGCGGTGTTGTGTGTAGTGCACCGGGAATTCCCGGCGGATGTGCTGATCATTATGACCGTGGTGACGGTGAATGCCGTCTTAGGTGTGGTGCAGGAGAGCAAGGCGGAAAAGGCCATTGCCGCCTTGCAGGAGATGACCCCGGCCACCTCTCGGGTGCTGCGGGGCGGGGCAGAGTGTACCGTGCCCAGCCGCACTCTGGTGCCCGGTGATGTGGTGCTGCTGTCTGCCGGTGATCGTATTCCCGCAGACTGCCGGGTGCTGGAGAGCATTGGCCTGCGGGTGGAGGAATCCGCTCTTACCGGCGAGTCCCAGCCGGTGGAAAAATCTGCGGCCCCTTTGCCAGACGATGGGCAGGCGCTGCCGCCCTCCGCTTGCAGCAATTTGGTATTTATGGGTGCCAATGTGGTGTACGGCCGCGGGCGTGCTGTGGTGATTGCCACCGGTATGGACACGCAAATGGGACGCATTGCCCACGCCCTGAACACCGCCGGACAGAACGCCACGCCTCTGCAAAGGAAATTGACCCAGCTGTCTAAAATTTTGTCCCTGCTGGTGCTGGCCATCTGTGCCGGGATCTTTGCGTTAGATGTAGGGCGCAGCTTACTGGCAGGCGGGCTGACCTTTAGCGGCGCGCTGTCCACCTTTATGGTGGCGGTGTCTCTGGCGGTGGCTGCCATTCCGGAGGGGCTGGCAGCGGTGGTGACGATTGTGCTGTCCATCGGCGTGACCAAAATGAGCCGTCGCCACGCAGTGATCCGGCGACTGACGGCGGTGGAGACCCTGGGCTGTACGCAGGTGATCTGCTCGGACAAAACCGGCACGCTGACTCAAAATAAAATGACCGTTACCGCCCGCACCGGTGTGCCGCCGGAGCAGCTCATGACCGCTATGGCGCTGTGTTCGGACGCCCACCGGGCCGGGGACCGCATGGAGGGTGAACCCACAGAGGTGGCGCTGGTGCAGGACGCGGCAGATCTGGGGCTGGAAAAGGCGGCGCTGGAGCGGCAGTACCCCCGGGTGGGGGAACTGCCCTTCGACTCTGCCCGCAAGATGATGACGACGCTCCACCGCACCCCGGAAGGCGTGGTGCAGTACACCAAGGGCGCGCCGGATGTGGTACTGAAGCGGTGCACTCACACCTGGCAGCAGGGGAGAGTGGTACCCTTGACTGCGGATCTGCGCCGCCGGATCCTGGACGAAAATCGGCGTATGGCAGACCGGGCGCTACGAGTGCTTTGCGCTGCAACCAGGCAGTACCCGTCCCTGCCGTCTGTCCGGTCGCCGGAGGCACTGGAACAGGGGCTTTGCTACCTGGGGCTGGTGGGTATGATGGATCCGGTGCGCCCGGAGGCGGTGGAGGCCATTGCCGCTTGTCGCCAAGCGGGCATTCGCCCGGTGATGATCACCGGCGATCATCGGGATACTGCTGCAGCCATTGCCCGGCAGCTGGGGATCTTGGAGCCGGAGGGGGAGGTGCTCACCGGCGCCCAGCTGAGCCAAATGGACGATCGGGCGTTGGACGATGCCGTTGCCCGGTGCAGCGTGTTTGCCCGTGTGCAGCCGGAGCATAAGGTGCGCATTGTAGAGGCCTTTCACCGGCAGGGGGCTGTGACTGCCATGACCGGCGACGGGGTCAACGATGCCCCGGCCATTCAGGCGGCGGATATTGGCGTAGGCATGGGCATGACCGGCACGGATGTGACCAAGAATGTGGCGGATATGGTACTGACGGACGACAACTTCGCCACCATTGTGGCGGCCGTGGAGGAGGGCCGCCGGGTGTATGACAATATCCGCAAGTCTATTCAGTTTTTGCTGTCCTCCAACTTAGCGGAGGTGCTCACCATTTTGGTGGCCACTTTGCTGGGCTTTACCATTTTGGAGCCGGTACACCTACTGTGGATCAATTTGATCACCGATTGCTTCCCGGCGCTGGCACTGGGTATGGAGCGGGGCGAGCCGGAGATCATGCGCCGCCGCCCTCGAGATCCAAAGGACGGCATTTTTGCCGGGGGTATGGGTTTCGATGTGGCCTGGCAGGGACTGCTGGTAACGGCGGTGACCCTGCTGGCTTATTTCAGCGGTCTGCTGCTTACCTGCCCGGTGCAAATGGACTGGGCGGCACTGGTACGTATTACGGACCCGCTGGCCCATAAAACCGGCATGACCATGGCGTTTTTTACCCTGTCTATGGCGGAGATCTTCCATAGCTTTAATATGCGCTCGCGCCGGGCCAGTTTGTTCTCTATGGGGCAAAACGCCTATTTGTGGGGTGCCATGGTGCTGTCTTTGGTGCTGTCCACGGTGGTGCTGTATGTGCCGGCGTTGGCTGCGGCCTTTGATTTTGTTCCGCTGTCCGGTACAGCCTACGGTGCGTCGATGGCGCTGGCCCTGGCAGTGATCCCGGTGGTGGAACTGGTCAAGGCAGTGCAGCGGGCCGTCCATCGTTAAATCTGCAAAAAAGTGCGGCAGGCAAGGAAATTTGCCCGCCGCCTTTTTCATTTTAACACTTCCTTTTCCCGTGGTTTTATGCTATGATAAAGGACGGTGATTTGGGTGCAGTGTGCAGAAACGGCTTTTGCCGTCGCTTGTATTGTGCCGGAAATGGAAAGAGGTCTGTTTATGGTCGGTAAGGAACGGAATGCGGGGCTGGATGTTTGTCGTATCCTGTCCATGATCGGAATTGTATTGGTCCATGTTGTGAATCGTGGCGGCGTGATCCCTGCGGAGCCTTGCAGTCACACCCTCAATTACTGGATTGCTGTGTGGGTGAATATCTGTGACTTTTGTTGTTTGGATATTTTTGCGATTTTATCAGGCTATCTAGGTATCTATAAAAGCCGCAATTCTTGTTTTAGAAGCATTCAATTGATCATCATCGTTTTGTTCTATACCATATCCATAACATTGGCCTTTTTGATTTTCTTACCCCAGAAAATAGATGGCTTTTTAGGTGTTGTAAAAAGTGTGATTCCATCACCGTTTGGCGTGTACTGGTATATTACATGCTTTATTCCGGTGCTGATTTTGCAGCCGTTTATCAACAAAATGCTGCTGTGCTTGTCTAAGAAGCAACATGGTATACTGGTAATTTTGCAAATTCTTATTTTTTCTTGTTTGCCATCGGTAATACCTGTGGATTTTTTCCGCTTTGAGGAGGGCTATTCCTTTGCCTGGCTGTTGTCTCTTTATACCATCGGCGCATATCTGGGGCGAGTAAAAGCGGATGGCAAATTCAAATTTTTGAAGAAGTATGCGGCGTTGATTTTCTTGGGCACCTCATTTGTTTTACTTTTTGGCAATATACTGGTTACGCATGTTGTCGGCAAAAATCATAACTATATGGTGCGTTACACTTCGCCTTTGGTATTGCTTATGGGTGTGTGCGTTCTACTCGCTTTGGCTGATAAAAAGTGGAAAGTGCACGGCAAGGTACTGGAGAAGGTATCTGCCGTTACGTTTGATGTCTATATTATCCATGGCCATGTGCTGGTCTATGATCTTGTGCTGACCGGCGCTTTCACTTGGATTCAAGACTTGGCTTGGTATTGGATACCCGTGGTGAGCGTGGGTTGCGCGACCGCCATCTTTGCCGTATGTACTTTGGTTGGTCTGCTGCGTGCTGCGCTGTTCCGACTGGTGCGGGTGGAGAAGGGCATTTCCAAGCTCTCCGGCAAAATAGACAAAGTGATTTATACAGAGGCATAACCCGCCGAGGGCAACTGTGGGAAGGACGGTGATTTGGGTGCAACTCAAAAAGAATGACGAGATTCAACTGAATATAACCGCCCTGACTTCCGAGGGCAGTGCCATCGGGCGCAAGGACGGCGTGCCGGTGTTTGTGCGCGGCGGCGTGCCCGGTGATGTGGTTACGGCGCATATTATTAAAGCCAAAAAGAACTATGCTGTTGCCCGGCTGCAGCAGGTGCTGGAGCCATCGCCTCATCGGGTGGAGAGTGACTGCCCGGTGTCTGCTCAGTGCGGCGGCTGTGCCTTTCGCACGGTGGATTACGCGGAGGAACTGCGCTTTAAGCAGCAGCGGATCGACGATGCTTTTCAGCGGATCGGCCATCTGGATTTGCAGGTGGAGGGCGTGCTGGCAGCGCCCGATACCGTGCGCTATCGCAATAAAGCCCAGTACCCGGTGCAACTGCAAGACGGCCGACCGGTAGCCGGTTTTTATGCCTATAAAAGCCACCGTGTGGTGCCCACCGAGGATTGCTTGCTCCAGTGTACGGATTTTTCCGCCGGTGTGGCGGCTTGCTTGCAATGGGCGGAAAAACATCAAATTTCCGTATATAATGAGGAGACCGGCACCGGCCTGCTGCGCCACTTGTATTTCCGCAAGGGCCAGGCTACCGGCCAGGTGCTGGCTTGTATTGTGATCAACGGCACGGATCTGCCCGGCGGGGACGCACTTTGCGCCGCCTTGCGTGCCGCTGTGCCCGGTTTGGTAGGCGTGGTGCTAAACAGCAACACCCGGCGCACCAATGTGATTTTGGGTGACCGGGATCGGGTACTTTGGGGCAAGGGCGAACTGCTGGACAAGCTGTGCGGCAAGACCTTTGCCATCGGCCCCCATGCTTTTTATCAAGTCAACCACGACCAATGTGAACGCTTGTATGCTCTGGCCGGTGATTTTGCCGGTTTGACCGGCGACCAGGTGCTGCTGGATCTGTACTGCGGCGTGGGCACCATCGGCCTGACTTTAGCGGATCGCTGCCGCCGGTTGATCGGTGTGGAGGTGGTTCCCCAGGCGGTGGAGAACGCCCGGGAGAATGCCCGGCGCAACGGCATTGAGAATGCAGAATTCCTGTGTGCGGACGCAGCCGGTGCGGCAACGCAGCTGGCGTCCCAGGGCGTGCGCCCGGATGTGGCCATCGTAGACCCACCACGCAAGGGCTGCGCACCGGAGGTGTTCGCCGCTATTGATAAAATGGGCACCCAGCGGCTGGTGTATGTGTCCTGCGACCCGGCAACCTTGGCACGGGACTTGGCATTGCTGGCCACCATGGGCTACACCGCCCGCCGCGCCTGCGGCGTGGACCTGTTTCCCCGCACTCCCCATGTGGAAACCGTGGTGCTGGTGGAAAAAGCGTAATCATTTAGTCGATTGGAAAGGGTGCATCTTGATGAAATCAATTCAAAGTGCAATAGGTGACAACCTAATTATAGGCGCGCCTGTATGCAGTGAGAACAGCGTTGTGTTTAAGCCGGGTACAAAGGGCAATATTCTCTATTGTGAAGACAATTTGGATTTAACCCAATGTAAAATCACATTTAATGGGAATCATTCTCTTGTGTTTCTGTTCAGGAGCAAGCATCGTTACCACTTGAATGTAGCGATCCATCAAGACAGTGTGCTCTATATTGGGCGAGATAATTATTTCAACAGTGTAGTGAATTTGGTTTTATCCGAGAGGAAGCATATTTTTATCGGTGATAACGGACTATTTTCCTTTGGTATTTGGATAAGAACTGCGGATCCGCATCTGGTGTATAGTTGTGATACCCACAAACGGATCAACCCCAGCAAGAATATTCTGATCGGTGATCATGTGTGGATCGGTCAGGAGACTGTAATTTTGAAAGGTAGTCGAATTTGCTCTGGCAGCATTATCGGTGCGCACAGTACCGTATCTGGAAAGTTGATCCCGTCCAATCAAAGTTGGGGTGGGTCACCGGTAAAGAAAATTGCAGAAAAGGTATTTTTCGATTCATCGTGTGTGCACAACTGGACAAAAAAGCAGACCAAGGCCGCGCGGGTTTATGCGTCTGATGAATGGGATTATACAGATACACAGGTAACGGTTCCGGCCAAAGGTTTATTTAAGCAGCTGGACGAACTGCAAACGGCAAGTGCAAGGCTGGACTTTATTTTGTCAAACCCTGCGGTTTTACAAGGAAAGTATCGGTTCGCAGCTAAAGACAAATCGAAACCGCAGAAGGAAACCGGCTTCAAAGCTTTTTTGATCCGTATATATAAAGCGGTAAAGCGCAGATTGAAGTAGGCACGAGTCGTAAAATCAAAAGAACCGATGAAAGTAAAAACGCAGATTGCTTGACGAAAGGACGAGGTAAATGAAACTGAAAGACGGTATGGTGCTGGGGCATGTGGATGGCGAGGATTTTGCCATTGCTACCGGCAAGGCCATGAAGCACTTTAACGGTGTGATCCACAACAATCCCACGGCGGCATTTTTGTTTGAGTTGCTCCAGACGGAGCAGACGGAGGACAGCCTGGTGGCGGCGCTCACGGAGAAATACGATGTAGACGCAGACACAGCTCGGGCGGATGTGCGTGAAATGCTGGATACCCTGCGGGCTGCCGGGGTGCTGGACTGAGTATGCAGATCGAAAATCAGACCTGCGCCTATTTGTTGGTGCTGCTGCGGTGCGCGCTGACCGGTGCGCCTGCGCCTGCTGTGCCGGAGGGACTGGATTTTGACGCATTTTTTGACCTGGCCCGGCGGCAGCAGGTATATAACATTGTCTTTCCGCTGCTGGCGGCGCTGCCCGGTGTGCCGGAGGGAGAGAAAAAGCGCTGGGAGAACTACACCTACACGGAGCTGACTCGCACCATCACCATGGATCATGAGCGGAGACAGCTGTTTGCCCAGCTGGATGAAGCAGGCATTGACTATATGCCCTTAAAAGGACTGCTGTTGCGGGAATATTACCCCAAGACCTCTATGCGCCAAATGACGGATAACGACATTCTGTATGATCCGGTAGGGCGGAAGCAGCTGCTGCGGATCATGCGCAAGGCCGGGTACAAGATGACCGCTTGCGGCGAGAATTCCGACGACTTCCACAAGCAGCCTTATGCCACTTTTGAGTTCCATCGCTCCTTGTTTTTTGACGAGAAGGACTTTTGTCCACGGTTTGACGGGCTGTGGCATCGGGCCACCCGAGACCCGGACCACCCGCACGCATTCGTTATGGATGTAAGCGACAATTATCTCTATACTGTTGCCCACATGTACAAGCATTATTCCACCAACGGCTGTGGCGTGCGCTTTTTGGCCGATGTGTATTTGCTTTATACCAAAGAAAACGCACGGCTGGATCGGCCGTATATTGAAGCGGAATTTCGCAAAATGGGCATATTGGATTTTGCCCGCCTGGTATTGCGCCTGGCGCTGGATCTGTTTGAAGACAGGGAACTGGATTGGGACGAAATGCAAATGCTTACCGTCTGTATGCAGGGCGGTGTGTTTGGTGACAGCAAACTGACCCTGGTGCGCCAGCTGAATGCCCAGGGCGCCCAATTGTCCGGCTCGGCGCAGCGGCGGCGGTATCTGTGGCGGCGCTTGTTTCCGGATAAGAAAAAAATGCACGCGGACTTTAAGGCGCTGGATCGGCACCCCTGGCTGCTGCCTTGGTTCTATTTGCTGCGGTTTTTGCGCTTGCCCTTTAAGCGCAAGGCGGTGCTGGCAGAGACCCGGCAGGTGCAGCAGCTGACTCGGCAGCAGGAGGAGAAATGACAAACGTACTTTTTGTAGGTCTAGGCGGCTTTGCGGGTGCAATACTGCGCTATCTGCTTGGGCTGATCCCGGTGCGCCAAACGCCTTTTCCCATTATCACCCTGTGCATCAACGTGCTGGGCGCCTTTGGAATTGGGCTGCTGGCCGCATTGTGTGAAAGACATAAAATCAACTCCCAGCCGCTGCTGCTGTTTTTGAAGGTGGGGCTTTGCGGCGGGTTTACCACATTTTCCACCTTCTCGTTGGAGACCTATGACCTGCTGAGCAGCGGGCACACGGCACCGGCGATCTTGTATGCGCTGCTGAGCGTAGGCTTGTGCCTGCTGGCCATCTTCGGGGCCCGGGCGCTGATTCATTGACTTTTGGAGGAAGACCATTGGCTGTAAAGAAAGAGAACATTCGCAATTTTTCCATCATTGCCCACATTGACCACGGCAAGTCCACTTTGGCGGACCGACTGTTGGAGCTGACCAGCTCTGTGCAGCAGCGGGATATGCAGGAGCAAATTCTCGATGATATGGACCTGGAACGGGAGCGGGGCATTACCATTAAGGCGCATGCAGTGACGCTGGGCTATGACGCCAAAAACGGCGAGCACTACGAGTTTAACTTGATCGACACCCCCGGCCATGTAGACTTTAACTACGAGGTCAGCCGCTCGCTGGCGGCTTGCGAGGGCGCGATCTTGATTGTGGACGCCTCTCAGGGCGTAGAGGCGCAGACCCTTGCCAACACCTACCTGGCTTTGGATCACGACCTGGACATTATGCCGGTGATCAACAAGATCGACCTGCCGGCAGCGGACCCGGAGCGGGTGGCCCAGGAGGTGGAAGAAGTGGTGGGCATTCCCTGTATGGACGCCCCCCGCGTGTCTGCCAAGACCGGGCAGAATGTGGAGGAGGTGCTGGAGCGGATTGTGACGGAGATCCGCCCGCCGGTTGCCAACGACAATGCACCCCTGCGCGCGCTGATCTTTGACTCGGTTTATGACAGCTACCGTGGCGTGATTGTGTATGTGCGCGTAATGGACGGCAAAATCAAGGCCGGCGATACCATGCGTATGATGGCCACCGGTGCCCAGTTTACCGTGGTAGAGGTGGGTCGTATGCGGGCCACTTCCATGGAGAACACCGGCGTGCTCTCCTCCGGCGAGGTAGGCTATATTACCGCGTCCATCAAGACCGTTTCCGATGCCCGGGTAGGCGATACCATCACTTTGGCAAATGCGCCGGCAGCGGAGCCGCTGCCCGGTTACCGCAAGGTGAACCCAATGGTGTTCTGCGGTGTGTACCCGGCAGACGGTGCGGATTATGAGGCCCTGCGAGACGCGCTGGAGAAGCTGCAGCTTAATGACGCGTCCCTAAGCTATGAGCCGGAGACGTCCGGCGCCCTGGGTTTTGGCTTTCGCTGCGGCTTTTTGGGTCTCCTGCATTTGGAGATCATTGAGGAGCGCCTGGAGCGAGAGTACAATCTGGATCTGATTACCACCGTGCCTTCGGTGATCTACAAGATCCACATGACCGACGGCACCATGGTGGAGATCGACAATCCCACCAATTACCCGGATCCGTCCCTGATTGACTACTGCGAGGAGCCGTTTGCGGACTGCAATATTTATGTACCCAGCGAGTTTGTGGGCACCATTATGGATATGTGCCAGGATCGGCGTGGGATCTTTAAGAATATGAGCTATATCACCCCGGATCGGGTAGATATTCATTACGAGCTGCCGCTAAATGAAATTATTTATGATTTCTTTGACGCACTCAAATCCCGCACCCGTGGCTACGCTTCTTTCGATTATGAGATCAAGGAATACCGCCGCTCGGATTTGGTGAAGGTGGATGTGCTGCTTAATGGCGATACCATCGACGCGCTGAGCTTTATTATCCACCGGGACAAAGCTTACCAGCGGGGGCGCCGCATTGCGGAGAAGCTCAAGGAACATATCCCGCGGCATTTGTTTGAGATACCGGTGCAGGTGGCTATCGGTGGCAAGGTCATTGCCCGCGAGACGGTAAAGGCCCTGCGCAAGGATGTGTTGGCCAAGTGCTACGGCGGCGACGTGACTCGTAAGAAAAAGCTGCTGGAAAAGCAGAAAGAGGGCAAAAAGCGTATGCGCCAGTTCGGTCAGGTGGAGGTGCCCCAGGAGGCCTTCCTGGCAGTGCTCAAACTCTCCTCCGACGACGAGTAAAGCAGAAATATAAAAAATCCCACCCGATACAGGTGTTGCCTGCTCGGGTGGGATTTTTTTCGTTTGTCAAGTGCTTTTGTGCAACCTGTCCAAAAATATGGACTTAAACTTGACAAAATAGGCAAGAATATGCAAAATTTGTTTACTTTCTTAATTGTTTGTGTTATGATGCAAATGTTGAAGGCAATAAAAAAGACCTGCAAAAATGCAGGTCTTGCTCACACACTGTGAGGTTGCCGCAACGGCAACGAGTTGAATCAATTGGTATTTGAACGCATAGTGTAAATCTCATAAGGTCTTGAGACAATTTGATATTAACACGAAAAGTTCCACTTGTCAATAGGTCAACTGAAAATTTTGATGAAAAAAGAAAAGGAGCGAGTTTATGGAACAAGGGACAAAACGCGGAGATTACTATTTAGGTTTGGATATGGGTACAGACTCGGTAGGCTGGGCTGTAACAGATATGGATTACCGTATTCCTAAGTTTAAGGGCAATGCTATGTGGGGTGTGCGCCTGTTTGATGAGAGCAACACGGCAGAGGAGCGGCGGCTGTTTCGCATCAGTCGGCGGCGTACCCAGCGGCGTCGGGAGCGGCTGGATCTGCTAGAGATGCTGTTTGACGGTCCGGTGAGTACCAAGGATCCGGCTTTCTTCCAGCGGTTGCGGGAGAGCGATCTGTATGCAGAGGATAAAACCACCAATACGCCCTTTGCTGTGTTTGCGGATCCGGATTATACGGACACAGACTATCATCGCCAATTTCCCACCATTTATCATCTGCGTAATGCGCTTTTGCATGAGGATGGCCCATACGATGTGCGTCTAGTGTTTTTGGCGGTGCATCATATTATCAAAAACCGCGGTCATTTTCTTTTTGACTCCTTAGGAGAGGCGCAAAACTTTGGTTCGATTTACGGTGCGTTTCGGGATTATTTGCAAGAAGAATATGAATGTGCAGTAGAATGCACGGACGAAAAAGCCTTTGGCGCCGTGCTCAAGGACAAGTCTTTGTCTAAGTCCAGAAAGACTGCGGCGGCAGCAGAGCTGTTCGGTGTAACAAAAAAGAGCGCTCCCCAGTTGTATGCCTGCCTGGCACTGGCCTGCGGCGCTACGGTGAAGCTGAAGGACCTGTTTAACGATGACACTTTGGCCGATGCGGAAAAACCTAGCATCGCTTTTACCGGCAGCTATGAGGACAACGAACCGGAGTACCAGTCTCTTTTGGAAGAACGGTTCGATTTGGTGGTGCGGATCAAGGCCCTATATGATTGGGCTATTTTGGATGAGATCTTGGCCGGCCATCAGTATTTGTGCGAGGCCAAAGTGGCCACCTATGAGCAGCACAAGACGGATTTGCAGCGGCTGAAAACCTATGTGAAGACCTATCATTCGGAACTGTACAAAAAGATTTTTAAGTTGAGCAGCAAGGACGAAAACTATGTGGCCTATTCCGGTCATATCAAGGAAAATGGTCACACCGGCGTGCTGGAAAAGACTTGTAATCAAGAGGCTTTTTGCGCCTATTTAAAAAAGACGCTGGGCGACAATGGGGACCCGGCGTATGTGGATATGTTCGCCGCCATTGAAAATGGCACTTTTATGCCCAAGCAGGTATCTAAGGACAACGGCGTGATTCCTATGCAGTTGCAGAAAAAAGAACTGGAAGGTATTTTAGACCGGGCGCAGAGATATTTGCCGTTTTTAACAGAAAAGGATGAGACCGGCCTGACTGTGCGAGAAAAAATCATTTCCCTTTGCGAGCATCGTATTCCGTACTATGTTGGCCCGCTGAACAAGCATAGCAAAAAAGCCTGGATCGTGCGGAAAGAGGGAAAAATCTATCCCTGGAATTTTGACCAAGTGGTGGATTTGGATCGCAGCGCAGAGGCATTTATTGAAAATTTGACCAGCAAGTGTACCTATTTGCCCCAGTACGATGTGATCCCCAAATATTCTTTGTTGTACACCAAGTTTATGGTGCTCAACGAGCTAAACAATTTAACGCTGGACGGCCATCGTGTTGAGGTCAAACTGAAGCAGGAGATTTACCGGAACCTGTTTGAAAAGCGCGGTAAAGTCACCGGCAAGGGACTGAAAAACTATTTGCAGTCCCGGGGTATTGCCTATGAGGTGATGGGCGGCTTTGATGAAAACTTTAAGGCCAGTCTAAAGCCTTGGCAGGATCTGGCGCCTTATGATTTGACCTATGATGAGAAGGAAGAAGTTGTACGCTTAATTACGATCTTTGGCGACGATAAAAAGTTGCTGAAAAAGCGGCTGCGAGATCTGTTTGGAGATCGACTGACAGAAACAGAGCGGGGCAAACTGGCTCGATTGAAGTACACCGGCTGGAGCCGCCTGTCTCGGGAATTTCTGACCCAGGTGGCGTGCACCGACAAGAATACCGGCGAGGTGACCAATATCATTTCCGCGTTGTGGGATACCAACCTGAACTTAATGCAGCTGCTGTATAGCGCGGACTATAAGCCCACATTCGGGGAGCAGGTCACAGCATGTAATCAGTTCGATAAGGCTGTTTCCCTGCGCCAAATGGTGGAGGATCTGTATGTTTCACCGAAAGTAAAGCGACCTATTTACCAGTCGTTGCTGATCGCTCGCGAGATCGAAAAGATCCAAAAGTGCCCGCCGAAGAAAATCTTTATTGAGGTGGCGCGAGGAGAAGAAAAGAAAGAGCGCAAAAAGTCCAGAAAAGCCCAACTGTTGGAGCTGTACCAAAGCTGCAAAAAGGAATATGCAGACCTGTATGCGCAACTGGAGGGCACTGAGGAGGACAGATTGCGCAGCGATAAGCTTTACCTATATTATACCCAAATGGGCCGGTGCATGTATACCGGCGAGCATATTGACCTGAACAGTTTGCTGAATGGCAATGTTTATGATATTGACCATATTTTTCCGCGCTCTAAGGTAAAGGACGATAGTCTGAATAACCGAGTGTTGGTAAAGAAGGTGGACAATGAAAAGAAAACGGATGTGTACCCTCTGGATCGAGAAACGCAGGCCAAAATGCACGGCTTTTGGCAGCTGCTTTTGTCTAAAAACTTGATCAGCAAGGTTAAATACCAACGCCTGATCCGGACGACGCCCTTGACCGATGAAGAACTGGGTGCCTTTATCTCCCGCCAACTGGTAGAGACCCGTCAATCCACCAAGGCGGTTGCCCAAATTATGGAGCAGCTATATGACAAAGAGCAGACAGAGATTGTGTATGTAAAGGCTGCGCTGGCTTCCGATTTTCGCCATACCTATGATATGCTTAAGTGCCGTGAGGTCAACGACTTCCACCACGCTAAGGACGCGTACTTGAATGTGGTGGTGGGCAATGTGTACAATGTACGGTGCACCCATAATCTGCGCAATTTCATCCGCGGCTTGCAGGAGAACGGCTCGCGGGGTTACAGTATGAACGCCGTGTTCAAGTGGGATATTCCCGGCGCCTGGGTAGCAGAGAACGGCGAACTTCAGGAAACACAAACCAAGAGCCTGAAGATTGTAAAACAAATGATGGCCAAGAACAATATTCGCTATACCCGGTATGCGTTTTGCCAGCACGGTGGTTTGTTTGACCAGATGCCGGTGAAGAAGGGTAAAGGTCAAATCCCGCTAAAGCAGGATGGACCCAAGAGTGATATGGCCAAGTACGGCGCGTACAACAATGCAAAGTCTAAGTATTTTACGCTGGTTTCTTATTCGGACAAAAAGGGCAAAGAGGTGCGCCAGTTGGTGCCCATTGATGCGGTAACGGAAAAGGCTTATTTGGCAGATCCGGATGGGTATGTGAGTAGCTATGTAGGTGCTCCGGCGAAAGTGCTGATCCCGTGTATCAAGTACAACGCCTGCCTGTCTTTTGACGGCTTCCGGATGCATTTGAGCAGTAAAAGCGGGGGCGGATCAACACTGGTGTATAAGCCGGCTATGCAGTTGGTACTTAGCTATGAACAGGAAAAGTATGTGCGTAATGTTACCAAGTATTTGAGCCAAAATAAGGATCGGCCACTAAACAAGTATGATGGCATTTCTGCCGAGGAGAATATAGCGCTGTTTAATGCTTTGGTAGATAAAATGAATCATTCTATTTTAAGTCTGCGCTTTGGCAGTATAGGCGAAAAAATTAGCGGTAAAGCAGAAAGGTTTATAGTTTTGTCAGCAGAAGATCAATGTGTTGTATTGTCTGAAATGTTGAAAATTTTGCACGCTAATGTAATGTCCGGAGATTTAACTAAGATTGGCTTGGCTGGAAAGGCCGGTATTGTTACAACAAACAGTAAGATTTCTGATATTAAAGGCGTTGATTCCGTCACACTCATTCACCAATCCATTACCGGCTTGTTTGAGCAGCAAATCGAACTGTTGCCATAAGGAGGGCTTGCCATGAGTTGGCGCGTTGTGGTGGTGACCAAGTCCGCCAAGTTGGAGTACAGTATGGAGTACCTGGTGGTGCGGGATGCAGAGAGCACCACCAAGGTGCACCTTGGTGACATTTCGGTGCTTTTGATCGAGAATACCGCCTGTGCGATCACCACCGCTTTGATGAGTCAGCTGCTGCAGCATAAGATCAAGGTGATTTTTTGTGATGAAAAACGCAATCCCTGCGGCGAACTGACGGCCTATTATGGCTGCCATGATTGCAGCCAAAAGCTCAAGGATCAGCTTAGCTGGACCCGGGACGCTAAACAGTTGATTTGGACCGCCATTGTGGGCGAAAAAATCAAGAACCAAATGTTGGTGCTCCGCGCGGTCCAGTCTCCGCGGGCAGATCAACTCTGCCGGTATTTGGACGAACTGGAGTTTGGGGACCAGACCAATCGAGAGGGCCATGCGGCCAAGGTGTATTTTAATGCCCTTTTTGGTTCCCATTTCAGCCGCAGTGATGACTGTCCCACCAACGCGGCATTAAATTATGGGTATAGCTTGATTTTATCCTGTTTTAACCGCGAGGTGGTGGCAGCCGGGTATTTGACCCAGCTGGGCTTGTTCCATGACAATATGTTCAATACTTATAATTTAAGCTGTGATTTAATGGAGCCTTTCCGCCCATTGGTAGATGCGTGCGTACATAAGTTAGCGCCCAAGCAGTTTGAAAAGGCGGAGAAAGTGGCCGTTTTGTCCATCTTAAATCAAGAGGTGCAGTTGGATGGCCGGGTGCAAACAGTGCTCAATGCCATTCGCCTGTATGCAGCCAGCGTGTTCCGCGCTTTGGCTGCCCAGGATGTGGCAGAAATTCATTTCCCGGTAGCTGCGTATGAGTTATAGATTTATGCGAGTGATTGTGTTTTTTGATTTGCCGGTCAAGACTGCTCAGGACCGGCGTGAGTATGCCCGCTTTCGCAAGAAGTTGGTCAAGAGCGGATTTATCATGATGCAGCAGTCGGTGTATTCCAAGATTGCTTTGAACCAAAATAACGCAGCCGGTATTTGCGCCGGGGTGCGGAAGTGTAAGCCCCCGGCCGGCGTGGTGCAGATCTTGACCGTAACGGAGAAGCAGTACGCCAAAATGGAACTGGTGGTAGGCTGCAACGACAGCAATGTGGTGGCCACGGATGAAAGGTTGCTGATTTTATGAGAATCGCTTTGGACTATTTTCCAGAGCCGTTGGCTTTTGAAAACCAAACGGCCATAGTTTTGACGCTGGAAAATAAAACGGTTTTTCGCCGGGTGGTCAACGCCTTTTTAGAGGATTGTGCAGATGAAGTGTTGACCTTTTCCCAGGAGTGGAAGCCTTTTGCTTTCTCCAAGCAAGGGCTTTATATTGCGAATCTATTGCAGCCGGATGCGGATGCCAAAAAGCTGATGAACCATGTGGCATCCGCTATGGAACAGACACTCAACACCGAGCTGGCAGAGCCTTTGGCACATGTGCGCCAGGACTTATTACAGTTAGGAGATGCACTTACCGCTCGGTTTGATTATGATGTAGCCTACCAGGATGATTTGGAGGCGGCTGCCGTTGTGAAGCTTTTGCAGTTCCGTTTGCGGCGGGAAGAAAGTACAGCGGCCGAGCGCCTGGCGCGATTTTTGATTTTAACTTCTCGGTATTTACGGGTGCGTATTTTTGCTATATCCAATTTGTATTTATATTTTGAGTCGGAGGAGGTGAGCCAGCTGCTACATACTCTATCTTTGCATCAAATTCGGATTTTAGACTTAGAGTGCCAGGCACCGGTGTGCGTAGATGTGCGCGCCAAACTCTATGTGCTGGATCGAGATTTGTGTACCCTTGACAATTCCGTTTCGCCATAGTACTATGGTACTAGATCTTGTGGATTTGCCCTGCGCTGTATAGTGGGCGCAGCTTATTTGAGGTTTGAGAATAGTGTAAATCCATAAGGTAGTGAAACTGCAGTACATCGATTAATTGAAAGGGGAACGTTTGAGAATAGTGTAAATCCATAAGGTAGTGAAACTTCTGGACAATCTTTGCAATGGTGCAACAGTTTGAGAATAGTGTAAATCCATAAGGTAGTGAAACTGTGGACGGCGCCGTGGTGGTTCACGGCAAGTTTGAGAATAGTGTAAATCCATAAGGTAGTGAAACGAAGTCATCTAAAAAGGTGCAGGCGTATGCGTTTGAGAATAGTGTAAATCCATAAGGTAGTGAAACCCGTCCAACTTTAACCAAATCTTGTCCGGGTTTGAGAATAGTGTAAATCCATAAGGTAGTGAAACCATTTACAGTTAAATCTTCAAATTCTCCCGGTTTGAGAATAGTGTAAATCCATAAGGTAGTGAAACTTTTCGCCCGGTGTTCGCGCCTGCCCCCTGTTTGAGAATAGTGTAAATCCATAAGGTAGTGAAACTGTCAGGTCAAGACGAAAAACGGTCACACTGTTTGAGAATAGTGTAAATCCATAAGGTAGTGAAACAAAGCAATCGTTAAAATCATTGTCCTTATCGTTTGAGAATAGTGTAAATCCATAAGGTAGTGAAACTCCTGTTTTGCGCGTCACAGATTTTTCGCTGTTTGAGAATAGTGTAAATCCATAAGGTAGTGAAACACACCATGGCATTGGCAAACGGACAAATCCGTTTGAGAATAGTGTAAATCCATAAGGTAGTGAAACTTGATTTCTGTTTTGTAACGCCGAAGCCAGTTTGAGAATAGTGTAAATCCATAAGGTAGTGAAACTTAAGAAAGGCGGTAACAAAAATGAAAGTAGTTTGAGAATAGTGTAAATCCATAAGGTAGTGAAACACATACGCTCCGGATATGATGAAGCTATTGTTTGAGAATAGTGTAAATCCATAAGGTAGTGAAACGAGGGTTATAATAATGTGATCCGTTTGGGTGTTTGAGAATAGTGTAAATCCATAAGGTAGTGAAACCGGAAAAAGATTAAGGATTTGACTTCGGACGTTTGAGAATAGTGTAAATCCATAAGGTAGTGAAACGGCAAGTGGACTTCCCCCGCCGTGGTGGAGGTTTGAGAATAGTGTAAATCCATAAGGTAGTGAAACCATGTTGTGCCGGTTCTCAAAGCAAAGACGGTTTGAGAATAGTGTAAATCCATAAGGTAGTGAAACTTGGTCGTCTGCAAGGAGAAGCCACCAGTGGTTTGAGAATAGTGTAAATCCATAAGGTAGTGAAACTTTGAGTACGCTCTTAAATTCCTGCTGAATGTTTGAGAATAGTGTAAATCCATAAGGTAGTGAAACAACTGCTGTTGGCTCATCTGCCCAGTGTTGGTTTGAGAATAGTGTAAATCCATAAGGTAGTGAAACGGCAGAAACGCCAGTGTAAACCTCATCATCGTTTGAGAATAGTGTAAATCCATAAGGTAGTGAAACTCCTGCGATATGCAGATTTGCATTTGTTTGGTTTGAGAATAGTGTAAATCCATAAGGTAGTGAAACCGACAATGTCAGCTTTAAGCGGTCAAAGATGTTTGAGAATAGTGTAAATCCATAAGGTAGTGAAACTGATGAAAGTGGGCGAAAAGCTCGAAGTTGTTTGAGAATAGTGTAAATCCATAAGGTAGTGAAACGGGCGCAAGAGCGGCAGAGGGCACAAATATGTTTGAGAATAGTGTAAATCCATAAGGCAGAAAAACTTGATGATCGACGATGGATATGCTGAAAAAAGCAGTGGAAAGTTTGAATAAAAAGTCAAACTTTCCACTGCGTTTTTATTGTTGGATTCAGAAATAAAAGCATTTATCAATATCCGAATATTGAAAGAACACAGACGGTGCGATCAGTCTGTCTGTTTGCAATACCCAAAATAGTTTGTTGCGCTATTTAATTCGGGTTATGCGGTTGCGGCGGACTTTGTAGGCGGTGCGGGAGAGATGGATCATGGGCAGGTCGGCGGCGTTGTCGGTATAGAATGCGTCCGGTACGGCGCTTGCTCCAAAGCATTTGCGAAAAGCGGACACCTTATTGGCGCTGAAGTTGATGTACTCCACCGTCAGGGCTTGGCGGTCCACCACGGAGCAGATACAGTGCTGCACCCCTAGGCGGCGGCACACCTCGTCCATAATCAAATTCAGCGAGGCGGTGACGATCACATCGTCCTTTTCCGGGTGATACCAGGCTTTGATCTTGCGCATATGCCCGTCCCAAAAGTCCCGGACCAGCCCCTCTGGGTCGTCAAAGCTGCTGAGGTATTGGGCGGCGTGCTTGCGTCCGGCCTGCTCCAAGTCTGCCATGGTGGTGCGCCCCAATTTATAGCGTAGCAGGTGATACAGCACCACCGGCACATAGCGTGCTACCTTTGGATTGCGGCGCAGGCTGAACAGGTAAAAGTCAATGACGCTCTCGCCGTCATAAATGGTATTGTCAAAATCAAATACGCGCATAAAAATCCCCCTTGGTACTTTCAGTATAACACAAAGCACCAAAGGGGGACAGTTTTTTATTTTTTGCCGCCCAAGTGGCGGCCTAGGTAGCCCAGCAGCAGAATGTCCTCGTCCGTTAAGGCGCTGCCGTCGCCGGGTTCCGGTTGTTCTTCTTCCTCCGGCGCCAGGGTCAGGGTCAATTCCCATTCCTCCGGCGGGTTGTTTTTGTCCTGTTGCTTTTTCATACCATGACCTCCCTTGCACTCTTACTGTAACACAAAAAGCCACCGGGTGCAAATGACAGGGAGAATTATAGGACAGAGAAACGGCGCTGCCCGGTACAGCCGACATTTACTTTTAGCTTTTTTTCTCGCTTTTTGGCATGGCGCGCAGGGCCTTGCGGAATTCAAAGAAGAAAAGAACGCCGGTGAAGGCCACGGCCAGCACATCTGCCACCGGCTCAGCCATAAAGACAGCCTTGGTTAGGTCAGCAGTGTACAGGTGGGGCATCATGTAGATCAGCGGCAGCAGCAGAATAAACTTGCGCATCACCGCCACGATGATGGACGCCTTGGCGTTGCCCAGGGCGGTAAATGTCATTTGACAGGCGATTTGAATACCAAACAGCCCCAGCGCCAGAGTGTAAATGCGCAACATCGGCTTGGTAAAGGCCAGCAATTCTGCGTTAGAGGTGAAGATGGCGGCAAACACGCCGGGGAACAGCTGGATCAGCAGGCAAAAGAGCATGGCGTAGCAAACGCTGCAAGTGAGCAGCAGTCGGTACGCGCGGCGTACGCGGTTGCTGTTTCCGGCACCGTAATTGTAGCTGATAATGGGTTGGGCACCTTGTGCCAGTCCTTGCAGCGGCAGCATGGCAAACTGCATGACACTGGTGAGAATGGTCATGGCACCCACTGCCAGATCGCCGCCGTATTTCAGCAGTGAGGTGTTAAAGCATACGGAGATCACGCTCTCGCTGGCCTGCATGACGAACAGGGCGCTGCCCAGCGCCAGACAGGGGAGAATGACCTTGGCGTGCAGACGCAGATTGCACCGGCGAATGCGGATAAAAGTCTTTTTGCCAAATAAAAAAGACAGCACCCACAGGCAGGACAGTCCCTGGGACAGCACGGTAGCCAGCGCAGCGCCTTGCACACCCATGTGGAAGCCGAAGATAAACAGCGGATCCAGTGCTGTATTGGCAACGGCGCCGATGAGCACCGAGAGCATACCTACCTTAGCGAAGCCCTGGGCGGTGATAAAGGCGTTCATGCCAAGGGTCAGCTGCACGAATACGGTGCCCAAGGCGTAAAGGTTCATATAGGCTGCACTGTAATCAATGGTGTTGGAGCTGGCTCCAAACGCCAGTAGCAGCGGCCGGTTCCAGATGAGTACCACCGCTGTCAGCACCGCAGACACCAGCAGTTGCGTGACAAAGCAGTTGCCCAGAATCTGCTCAGCTTCTGCCGTTTGCTTCTTGCCTAAGGCGATGGAGGCCCGAGGTGCGCCGCCGTTGCCCACCAATGCCGCAAAGGCGGAGATGATTAGGATCAGCGGCATACACACGCCCACCCCGGTAAGCGCCAGCGCGCCCTCGCCGGGAATGTGGCCGATGTAAATGCGGTCCACCACATTGTAAAGCATATTGATCAGTTGGGCGGCTACTGTGGGCAGGGACAGCTGGAGCAGCAGTCGTCCGATGGGCCGGGTGGCTAAAAAATCTTTGCTTTGTTCCATGGTCGTCAACTCATTTCTGCAATCTAAGCGTACTTAATTATAACACGAGGAACGGCGGTGTCAAGGCGCGGATTTTGAACAGGGGTCACTTATGCGGCGAATGCAGTAATGTGTCGAACATACAAAATTCACAATTTGCGCGGCTCAAAGCGTTTACATTATGGTGAAAATATGGTAAAATAGACGGCGTGAAAACGCACATATTTTTATTTCACTCTTTACCCGATCCGACGCGCTGTGCCCGGTCGGAATTTCAGAAATGGAGAATGAGTATGCATTTGATTCCCAATCCCCGCGCATATCAGGCGTTGGACGGCGCCTTCACCTTGCAGGATGGCGAGAAGGTGAAGAGCGAACTGCGTATTCCTTTGGTACGCACCACCACCCGGGAGGCACGGATTATTGTCACCCGCAACCCGGCGTTGCAAAAGGAAGCATATACCTTGAATGTGACCCCGGAGAAGGTGCACATCACTGCCGCTACGCCTATCGGTGCTTACTATGCGCTGCAATCCCTGCGTATTTTGGCGGATTATGATATCGGCGGGCGTACGGTGCCCTGCTGCAGCATTCACGATGCCCCCCGCTGGGGTTGGCGCGGCATGAGCCTGGATGAGAGCCGCCACTTCTTTGGCAAAGAAGAAGTCAAGCGACTGCTGGATATGCTCTTTATGATGAAACTCAATGTGTTCCACTGGCACCTGACGGACGATCAGGGTTGGCGCATTGAGATCAAAAAATATCCGCGCTTAACGGAGATCGGCTCTAAGCGCACTTGCACCCAGGTGGATGGCTGGCATACTTCTCACATGGTCAACGAGCCTCATGAGGGCTTTTATACCCAGGAGGATATTCGGGAGATCGTGGCCTATGCCAACGCCCGGGGCATTATGGTTGTGCCGGAGATTGATATGCCTGCCCATTTTGCGGCGGCGCAGGCAGCTTATCCCTGGTTGGCTTGTCGGGAACTGGAACGCGAGGTGCCCGGCTACTTTGGCGGTCGTGTGCCCACATTGCACGGCATAAGGGACTGGAACCGCTCTGCCTGCCTGGGCAAGGAGAGTACCTTCCAGTTTATCTTTGATGTGATTGATGAAGTGTGCGAACTGTTTGACGCGCCTTACTTCCATATTGGCGGCGATGAGGCGCCCAAGGACGAATGGAAAAAGTGTCCTCACTGCCAGGCGAAGATGAAAGAGATGCACCTAAACGATGTGGAAGAGCTGCAAGGCTGGTTCAACAACCGGGTGCTGGAATATGTAAAGCAGAAGGGCAAGCGCCTGATCGGCTGGAATGAGATTTTGGCCGCCGGCAATCTGGACCCGTCTGTGATCGGTCAATACTGGACCCCCAAGCGGGATAAGAATGTGGAGCGGCATATTGCCCGCGGCGGCGATGTGATCCTGAGCAATCACCGCAGTTTTTACTTTGATATGACCTACGGGCAGTACCCGTTGAGCTATACATACGATTTCGACCCGGGTCGTTATCATATTCTGCCTCGTTCCTATGACCATGTGCTGGGCGTAGAGGCTGAGGTATGGACCGAGTGGATCGACAAGCGTCCAAAACTGGATCTGAATGTGTACCCCCGTATGCAGGCTCTGGCAGAGGTTGCCTGGTCGGCCGAAGAGAGAAAAAAATACGCGGACTTCAAAGAGCGACTGGAGGCCTTTAAGCCTACGCTGGACGCCTTGGGAATCGGTTATGCTGTAACCAGCGTGGCGGAGCCGGGCACCTTCCAGCGGCAAAAGCCCCGCCGTTTGTTCTACTGCGGCGACACCCATTATGAGTTGAAGCTCAACGAAGAACGCAAAGCAAAAGGAGAAAAATAAGTATGAAATTTAGCCAATTTCCCCAGCAGGTGATCGACGAAAATGTGGATTACACAGTCAAGGAGATCACCAACATCATTAAGAAGTACGGTCCCCGGGAGTCCGGCAACAGCAACTGCTTGGCTGCCGAGAAGCACATCAAAAAAGAGATGGACCCCTTCTGTGACGAGACCCACTTTGAAAGCTACAAAATGGCGCCTAAGGCCTTTTTGCACTTTACAAAAATCGTAAGTGTAGCCATCATCCTGGCTGTGGTGGTGTGTGCCGCGCTGGTGTTTACCAGTGTGCTGCCTTGGTGGATCGCCCAGTGTATTGTTGGTGGTGTGACTTTTGTGGGGCTGTTTATCACCGTAATGGAGTTCCTTTTTTACAAGCGGTTTATGGATCCGCTTTATAAGAAGGTAGAGGGTCACAACTTTTGCGCCACCCGCAAGCCCACCGGTGAGGTTAAGCGCCGTATTGTAATCAGCGGCCATATTGACGCAGCCTATGAATGGCGCCATCTGTACTATGCCAAGGGCAAGCTGCCCTTGATGGGGATTTTTATGGGCGGCACCATTGTCTGCGCGATCATCTCCTTTATTATCGCAGTGATCTGCCTGATTGCTCACTTTGCGGATATGGGTGCTTTCGGCGATTTTATGCTGAATTACAGCTACTATTTCCACTTTGTCACCGCGCTGTTTATGATCACCCTGTTCTGCTTTGTGGACTTTAAGACCATTTCTCCCGGTGCCAATGACAACCTGACCGGTACTTATGCGGCGGTGTGTGCTTTGCGTATGCTGGATATGGCCGGCGTGGAATTTGAAAATACCGAGGTGTGCTGCATGATCACAGACGGCGAGGAGGCCGGTCTGCGTGGTTGCAAGCAGTGGGCCAAGGACCATAAAAAAGAGTGCGACGAGATTGAGACCGCTGTGCTGTGTGTAGATACCTTAACGGATCTGGAATACCTGAATGTGTATAGCAAGGATATGACCGGTACGGTGAAGAACTCTAAGCCCTTCAGCCAGCTGGTGATGGACAGTGCCATTGAGGCAGGTCATAAGGATTTGAAGTTCGCCAGCGTGTTCTTCGGTTCTTCCGACGCAGCGGCATTGTCCCAGGCGGGGATTCACGCCACCTGCCTGGCTGCTATGGACCCGACACCGGCCGACTATTACCATAATCGCCGGGATACGGCGGAGCGCCTGGTGCCGGAGGCCCTTAAGACCGGTTACGAGGTAGTGCTCAGTACCATTCTGAACTTTGACGAGAAAGGGCTGGGCGCAGCAAAATAAGCGTGTAAGTCCAATACAAATGTATAAGCGGTACCCGGGTTTGGGTGCCGCTTTGCAGATTAAGGCTGTTTTTTACGGAAAGGGGAAAAGAAAATGACGGCTTTGTACATTATTTTAGGCTTGCTGGCTGCGTTTATCGTGATCACGCTGATCCGTGCAGCGTTCTTTACGGCGCCCAAGCCCCAGCGGGAGGAATTCCCGCCGGAGCAGGTGAACGGGCAGCGAGCGTGCGACCGGCTCAGTCAGGCGATTCAGATCAAGACCATCTCCTGCGAGGATGAGAGCCAAACGGATTGGAGTGCGTTTGACCGCTTCCATGCGTTTTTGGAACAGTCCTACCCGCTGATTCACAAAAATCTGAAACTGGATCATATTTCCACTGCCAGTCTGTTGTTTTACTGGGAGGGGACGGATCCCGACCTGGATCCTATTGCCTTTTTGGCTCATCAGGATGTGGTGCCCATCAGCGAGGGCACCGAGGGGGACTGGGAACACCCGGCCTTTGACGGCGTAAATGACGGCCAGTTTATTTGGGGTCGCGGTGCGCTGGACATGAAGAACCACCTGATCTGCCTGATGGAGAGCGTGGAGACGCTGCTGGAGGAGGGCTATACCCCAAAGCGCGGGGTGTACCTGTGCCTGGGGCATAATGAGGAGATCGTCAGCGGCGGCAACAACGGTGCCCGGGAATTGGCGCGGGAATTGGAACGCCGGGGCGTGCACCTGGACAGCGTGGTAGACGAGGGCGGCGCTATGCTGCCGGCGCATGTAAAGGGGCTGCTGGACGCCAACCTGACCGGCGTGGGCGTGGCAGAGAAAGGCTATGCGGACTTTAAGATTACTGTAAAGTCCAAAGGCGGCCATTCTTCTCAACCACCCAAACACACCGCCATCGGCCAGTTGGCAAAGAAGGTGGAGCGGCTGGAGAACCACCAATTTAAGAGCACCATTTTGCCCTTTGTTTATAATATGTTTACGGACATCGGCCGCCACGCCACCTACCCGGGGCGGGTGGTACTGTGCAACCTGTGGATGCTGCGCCCGGTGCTGAAGCTGGTGATGAAGCAGATCCCGCCGGCTGCATCCTTGATCCGCACCACGACCGGTGTGACTATGGCCAGCGGTTCGCCTGCCGCCAATGTGCTGCCCCAAAAGGCCAGCGTAACGGTAAACTTCCGCATTATGCCGGGCCAGACCATTGCGGATGTGCAGCGGCATATTGAGAAATATATGGGCGGCGACAATGTGGAGATTGAATTCATCAAGGGCAAGGAGCCCAGCATTGTATCACCCACGGACACCCGGGCTTTTGATACCCTGCGTCGGCTGTCCGTCAATCTGGACGAAAAAAATATTGTGGCGCCCTATTTGGTGATGGGCGGCACAGACGCTTATAATTACGAGAATGTGTGCAGCAATATTTATCGCTTTGCGCCCTTTACGGTGGACACGGCGCTGCTGCTCACCACCCACTCCACCAATGAGCGCATCCCCGTAGGTCAGATGACCCAGGGCGTCACCTTCTTTAAGCGCTACATTCGGTTGATGACCGCAGAGTAAAGGGGGAAAGTGATATGGATTTTAAAGAAAGCGGATTTATGTATGCGCTGGGCGGCTTTATTGTGGTTTTTGTGCTGGCCCAGTCGCTGTTTTTTCTCATTCGTGCCTGGAAGCAGGGCAAAAAGCTGGGGCTGTCCACCGCCATCATGCGAGGCACGGTGACCCAGTCAGCGCTGTTTAGCCTGGCGCCTGCCATCTCGATTGTGGCAACCATCCTTACCCTGTCCGGTGCGCTGGGCATTGTGCTGCCCTGGATCCGGCTGACAGTGATCGGCGCCATTTCTTATGAGGTGCCGGCAGCGGAGTCTGCCATGGAGGCACTGGGTTATACCGGCGGCCTGTCCGCGGAGATCACGGATCCCCTGGGCTTTTCTACCGCCGCGTGGGTGATGACTCTGGGCTCTGTGATGCCTCTTGTGATCATTCCCTTTGCCATGAAGAAAATTCAAAACAGTATCGGCAAGGCGGTGAGTAAGAATACTGCCTGGGCGGATGTAATGAGCGCCGCGGCGTTTATCGGTCTGATCAGTGCCTTTGTGGGCCGTGCTATTGTGGGCCAGGGCGACAAGGCGGTGCTGGGCGACGGCGCCGGGATCATGAGTATTACCGCTTTGGCGGTGTCTATGCTGTCTATGCTGCTGTTTATGCAGATTGAGAAAAAGAAAAAGATTGCCTGGCTGCAAAGTATGGCTATGCCGCTGGCGATGTTTATCGGTATGGGTGCGGTGATGCTGCTGGCCAAGGTGCTGCCCACCCACATTGCTTGGCTGGAATGGAGGGGCTAATATGAAAGATTATAATGAAAAGACCCACCTGTACGGTCGCTTTTGGGTGATCTCCGCCCTGTTTATTTTCTTAATGCTGCCGGTTGCGATCAGCGCCCATCTGCATGCTTTTCCCTCCGCCCAGGTGGTGTTTAAGGGGTTGGCGCCTATTGCCCTGCTGTTTTATCCCACCGCGGTGATTGAAGTGATGACCTACACGCCGCTCCTGGGTACCGGGGCAACCTACCTGGCTTTTGTAACCGGGAATATCAATAACTTAAAGCTGCCCTGTGTGCTCTCTGCCCTGGACTCTGCCCAGGTGCGCGCCCAGAGCAAGGAGGGCGAGGTGCTCTCCACCATTGCCTGCGCCACATCCTCTATTGTGACCACCCTGGTGATTGCCGCAGGGGTGCTGCTGTTCAGTCCGGTGCTGCCGCACTTGACAAATGACGACTCTGTTTTTGCCCCTGCTTTTAAGCAGGTGGTGCCCGCACTGTTCGGCGCGCTGGGTATGAGCTATTTTGCCAAGCACTTTAAACTGACTGTTGTGCCTGTTGCCGTCGTCTGCTTGATGTTGCTCTTTAAGGGCGACTTGGCGGTAGGCGTACTGATCCCTGTGGGCGTGGTGGTGTCGCTGCTGTCTGCCCACCTGATGTTTAAGAAAGGCTGGGTCAAATAACAGACCGCATTCTTGCCAGTTAATCAGCAGATCGCCCAACTTGACTTTTATTGGTATGGTGGTGTATAATCATCATACGATCATTAGAGACGGGGGATATAAGCAATGAAAGAGACCGATCTGCGGTATGTGAAGACCGAGCGCGCCATTCGGGACGCCTTCTTTGAACTGCTGGAGGAGAGCGAATTTGACAAGGTATCCGTTACGGATATTACCCAGCGAGCCCAGATCAACCGAAACACGTTTTACCTGCATTACAGCGATAAATTCAATTTGGTCAATTCTATTTTAATTGACTTTGTGCAAGAGCTGTCCCAGCAGGCATTAAAGGTGATCGACCAGGCGGAGAAGCCGGACACAGCCACCTTTAACCAGTATTTCTTAACGATTTTTGTCAGCGCCAATCGGATCAAGAAAAAATATCGGATCTTGTTTCGCAACCGAAATATTGAGCCGTATTTGGATATTGCCGCTATTACGGATGTGATTGCGGATCATATCGGCAAAAACAAATTTTTGGATTTTCGCAGTCAGCGCTCCTCCGTGAGCAAGAGCTTTTTGGCTTTTGGCTTTTTCGGTGCGCTCAACGATTATTGCAGCAATGATTATACCAAGGAAGAGACGGTGCGCATGATCTCTGCCATGTCTGCCGGCTTGGCCGAGATTGCCCAGCAGCTACACGCTGCCGGGAACAAAGTCGGCAATGGAAACAAGAGCAATAAATAACAGACGATACAAAGCAAAAGGGACCTGAATCCAGGTCCCTTTTTGTATAGATATTTGTCATTCGCTCAGCAGACCATACCGCCTTCCACCCAGCGCATAACAGCCGGGTATTCCTCTTTATAGTTATCCAGCTGGTCTGCGTTGGAGTCCACAAAGGCCTGAAATTCGTCCGTGTCCTCAAACTCGTAGGTAAAGTCTTGCTCAAAGTCATAAGTGGCGGTAAACAGGTAGTCAAACAGATCATCGGCAGAGAATTCCTCTAACAGTTTGTCCGCTGTGCGCTCCGTGATGGTGTCCAGCGCGTTCTTTACCGTTAGCTCGAAATCCTCCGGCTCTACCAGAATTTCCGGGTCGTTCTCGCAGTATTGCAGAATATCGTCCTCGCCGATAGCCAGGGTGCCCAGGTACTCCAGTACATCCTCATATCCGGTTTCGTTGACTGTATCATACAACCGGTAGGCAAACTCGCCCACCAGATTTTGCAGTGCCACCGCCTTGAACACACTGTCGATCTCGTAGCCGCTCTCATCGGTGATTACATAGCCCACCTCCTGCAGGTTCTCCCACATCAGGTAGTAAAAAATGCGGTGCTGTTCTTTCTCGCCAAAAATGGCTTCGTGAATAAAGGTATCAATATCCATTGCCGTTCTCCTCTGTCTGTCGCATTTGCGCAAGGCTACTCATATTCTATACTATATGCAGGGGATTTGCAACATTTTGCAGGTAGATTTTGGCTTTTTTGTAAACTCTGAAAACCCCGCCTGTTTTTATTGCAATGCCGGTAGGGATAAGCTATAATAAAGGGGACTGGAGGGTTCTTATGGAACTGATATTAAAAAATGAACACTGTGCCGTCACCGTTACGGACGCGGGGGCGATGCTCCGCTCCCTGGTGCGGGACGGCCGAGAATATCTTTGGCAGGGGGACCCGGCTTACTGGGCCGGTCAGGCGCCGGTTTGCTTTCCCATTGTGGGGGTGCTGCCCAAGGGGGCGTCTACCGCATTTGGCAAGCCCTGCCGTATGAAGCGCCACGGCGTGGCCCGCATTAACCCCTTTACACTGACGGAGCACCACCGCAACGGCGCCACCTTTACCCAAGTGGCAGATGACAACACCTTGGCGGCGTACCCCTTTGACTATCGGCTGGAGATCCGCTATGAGCTGGTGGACAGCACCGTTGCCGTGACTTATCATATTATTAACAGCGGCGGGGAGCCTATGCCCTTTGTGATCGGCGGCCATCCGGCCTTTAACTGCCCGCTGGCAGCAGGGGAGCGGTTTGAGGATTACAAGGTGCGCTTTGATCGCCCTGTGACGAAGGCGCCTTTGCGCCCGGATCACCAAACCGGGATCGTGGATCCGGCGCGTCGGTACAATGTGCTGGTGAATGGGCAGGAACTGCCCCTGCGGCACGATCTGTTTTATGATGACGCATTGATTTTTGATCAGGTGGAGGCCAAAGCGGCTACCTTGCTGGGCCCGATGGGCTACGGCGTGCGGGTGGAGTACCAAGATATGGCCAACTTGCTGGTTTGGTCCGCAGAGAATGACGCCCCCTTTGTGGCATTGGAGCCTTGGAGCGGCATTTCTCATTGTACGGACGAGGACGGCACCCTGGAACACCGTCGGGGCGTGACCGTTTTGCAGCCGGGGGAGACAGCCACCTTTGGTTATAAAATTACCATGCTGAGCGGAGAGATGAAATGAATTACGGATTTTTCAGAGTGGCGGTGGCAGCGCCCCGTTTGCGCGTGGCAGACCCGGATTATAACGCCGGGCAGCTGGAGACAGTAATCGACCGGGCTGTGGCGCAGCAGGTACGCCTGCTGGTGACCCCGGAGCTGTCCGTCACCGGCTACACCTGCGCCGATCTGTTCTTTACTGCTGCGCTCCAGCAGGCGGCGGATCGGGCGGTGCAGCGGCTGGCTGCCTATACGGCGGGTAAGGACATTGCGGTGCTGATCGGCGCCCCGGTGCCCTATAAGAATAGCCTTTATAACTGTGCCCTATTGCTCCGGGACGGGCAGGTGCAGGGCATGGTGCCCAAGGTGCATCTGGCCAATTATAATGAGTTTTACGAAAAGCGCTGGTTCGCCTCCGGCGCGGATTTCGATACGGTACAGATGGTGAACGGCGTGCCCATGGGCAGTCAACTGTTTGACCTGGGCAGCGGCGTACTGCTGGGTGTGGAGCTGTGCGAGGACCTGTGGGTGCCTCAGCCTCCCAGCGGTGCTTTGGCGCTGCAAGGCGCCAATTTGATCGCCAATCTGTCTGCCAGCGACGAGTATGTGTCCAAGGCGGCCTATCGTCGGGACCTGGTGGCCGGCCAGTCCGCCCGCTGCGTGGCCGGGTATGTGTATGCCGGCGCCGGGGTGCATGAGAGCACCACGGACCTGGTGTTCAGCGGCGCCACCTTAGTGGCGGAGAACGGCGGCATTTTGGCAGAGGGGGAGCGGTTTGCCCGAGAAAGCGTGCTCACCGTTGCCGATGTGGATGTTGAGAAGTTGAATGCCCAGCGGCGGCAAAATATGTCCTTTGAGAACCGGCCCGGCGCAGCGGTACAGTCTTGCCCGGTGCCCAATGCAGAGAATGATTTGGCGTACCGCATTGTGGACCCGCACCCCTTTGTGCCGGCCGCGGACGCCCAGCGCCGAGAGCGGTGCAAGGAGATCTTCCTGCTCCAGGCCAGCGGCTTGGCCGGGCGGCTGGAGCATGTAGGCTCCAAGGGTTGTGTGCTGGGGATCAGCGGCGGTCTGGACTCCACCTTGGCACTGCTGGTGGCTGTGCGCGCCATGGAGCTGCTGGGTAAACCGGCCAGCGCCGTGCTGGGTGTGACCATGCCCGGGTTTGGCACCACGGACCGCACCTATCGCAACGCGCTGGATCTTATGGAAGCGCTGGGGGTCACCCGGCGAGAGATCTCCATTGCAGACGCCTGTGTGCAGCACATGGCGGACATTGGTCACGACCCGTCGGTGCATGACATTACTTATGAGAACACCCAGGCCAGAGAGCGCACCCAAATCCTCTTTGACCTGGCCAATAAAGAAGGCTGTTTGCTGGTGGGCACCGGCGATCTGAGCGAGCTGGCCATGGGCTGGTGTACGTACAACGGCGACCACATGAGTATGTACGGCGTGAATGCCTCTGTGCCCAAGACGCTGGTGCGATACCTGGTGGATTATGTGGCCGGGGAGTTAGGTGGCCGCACGGAAGAGATCTTGCGGGATGTGCTGGACACGCCGGTGTCGCCGGAGCTGCTGCCCCCGGACGCCAATGGCAAGATCGCCCAAAAAACGGAGGAGAAGATCGGCCCCTATGAATTGCATGACTTTTTCCTCTATCACTTTGTGCGCTTCGGCTTTGACCGGGAAAAGCTGGCCCTGCTGGCGGAGAAAGCCTTTGACGGGCAGTACGATCGCCCCACCATTGACCGGTGGCTGACGGAGTTTTTGCGCCGGTTCTTTATCAGTCAATTTAAGCGTTCCTGTATTCCGGATTCACCCAAGGTGGGTTCTGTGTCGCTGAGCCCCCGGGGCGACTGGCGTATGCCCAGCGACGCGGCGATGCAGGCGTTTTTACAACCGGATGAACGGATATAAAGGAGCTGTTATAATGAAAAAAGCAATGGCATTGCTGCTGGCTTGCAGTATGGTACTGGCATTCGCTGCTTGCAGCAAAAAGCAATATACAGAACAGGAGGTCACAGCTGTGGTGGATGTGACCGATGAGAACGGCAAGACCGTTACGGATAAGGACGGCAAAGCCCAAACCCGGGTGGTTACCATACCCCAAACGGACGCCAAGGGCAACACCGTGGCGGCAGGGGAGAGCGCTGCCGACGGCAAATCCGCCGGTAACGGCGGTTCGGCTGCAAAGGACGGCAAGACCGGCACCACCGCCAAGTCCGGCAAGGACAAGACGGAAAAGGCAACCAAGAAGAACGAAACCACTACGAAAAAGACCACGACCACCACAACCACCGTGGCCGCCAATCGAAAAATTCACATTTCCGTTTCTCTGCCTGCCGGTACAGATACCCGCACGGACAAGCTGCGCATTACCATTAACGGCAAGCAGGTGGACGAGAAGAAAGTGACCTTGGAGATCGGCAACACCTTTACCTACACCACGGAGAAAAAGTACCGGGGGGATGTAAAGGTGCAGGTGGAACTGGAACATACGAAAAAAAGCGCCAAAGTCACAGTGAAGAAAGGCACGGACACCGCCAAATTCAATTTTGAAAATATTGAAAATCTGCTGGGCGACGACGACTAAGCGACAATTGGTGAAAAAAACGAAATAATCGACAAAAAAGCAGTGTCTATGCGCTGCTTTTTGTTATTATTATACAGAAACACTAAATTGTTGTGTTGAATTCCGCACGCCGGAGTGCTATAATTGGTATAGTTATGGGCTTGCGCCCAAACTGAGGTTGTTATCTGTAAGATAAAATACAGGAGGAAATTCCATGAACAGAAAGAAAAAAACCATGGACGGTAACAGCGCCGCTGCCCATGTCAGCTACGCATTTACAGAAGTTGCCGCCATTTATCCCATTACCCCCTCATCCACCATGGCGGAGGAGACGGACGCCATGGCCGCCCGCGGGGTCAAGAACCTGTTTGGCCAAACGGTCAAGGTGGCGGAGATGGAGTCTGAGGCCGGTGCCGCCGGCGCCGTGCACGGTTCTTTGTCTGCCGGTGCGCTGACTACCACTTACACCGCGTCACAGGGTCTGCTGCTGATGATCCCCAATATGTACAAGATCGCCGGCGAACTGATTCCGTCCGTTATTCATGTGTCTGCCCGCTGCGTGTCTACCCACGCACTGAATATCTTTGGCGACCATTCCGATGTGATGGCCTGCCGCCAGACCGGCTATGCCATGCTCTGCTCTGCCAATGTGCAGGAGGTAATGGATCTGGGCGCTGTGGCTCACCTGTCTACCTTAAAGAGCCGTGTGCCGTTTTTACATTTCTTTGACGGCTTCCGTACCTCACATGAGGTGCAGAAGATTGAGACCTGGGACTATGAGGACCTGCGGTCAATGGTGGATATGGACGATGTGCAGGCGTTCCGCGCCCGCGCCCTGAACCCGGAGAAGCCGGTGCTGCGTGGCTCTGCGGAGAACAGTGATGTGTTCTTCCAGCACAGAGAGGCATGCAACCGCTACTATAACGACGCGGTTGCCACTACTGAGATGTATATGAACACCATCAACGAGAAGCTGGGCACGGATTACCGGCTGTTTAACTACTACGGCGCGCCGGACGCAGACCGTGTGATTGTGGCTATGGGCTCTGTGTGCGACACCATTCAGGAAACCGTAGATTTTCTGAACGCGCGCGGCGAAAAAGTGGGCATGGTCAAGGTGCACCTGTATCGCCCCTTCAGCGCCAAGCATCTGCTGGCTGCCCTGCCGGAGACGGTGAAGCACATTTCCGTGTTAGATAGAACGAAGGAGCCCGGCTCCTTAGGTGAGCCGCTGTTCCTGGATGTGGTGGCTGCGCTGAAAGGTTCTGCCTTTAACGATGTGCCGGTGTACGGCGGTCGTTTCGGCTTAGGATCTAAGGACACCGTACCGGCGCATATTATCGCTGTGTACAACAATATGGCTGCGCCCCAGCCCAAGCCGGAGTTCACTCTGTCCATTGAGGACGATGTGACCCACTTGTCCCTGCCGGTGACCGAGAACCCGGACACCACCCCGGCAGGCACCACTTCTTGTAAGTTTTGGGGCCTTGGCTCCGACGGCACCGTTGGCGCCAACAAGGACTCCATTAAGATCATCGGCGACAATACGGATATGTTTGCCCAGGGTTACTTCTTCTATGACTCCAAGAAGTCCGGCGGCATTACCGTGTCCCACCTGCGCTTTGGCTCGTCACCTATTACCTCTACCTATTTGATCAACAAGGCCAACTTTGTGGCCTGCCACTGCCCGTCCTATGTGACCAAGTATGATATGGTACAGGATTTGGTGCCCGGCGGCACTTTCCTGCTCAACTGTATTTGGACCCCGGATCAGCTGGACAGCCAGCTGCCTGCGTCCATGAAGCGCTATATTGCAGAGAACAACATTCATTTCTATATCATTAACGGCATTAAGATCGCAGAGGAAGTGGGCTTGCCCGGTCGTGCTTCCACCATTTTGCAGTCTGCATTCTTTGCCATCTCCGGTATTTTGCCGGTAGAGAAGGCCATTGAGCTGATGAAGGCCGCCGTGGTTAAGAAGTTCTCCAAAAAAGGCGAGGCGGTGGTGAATGCCAACTTTGCCGGCATTGACCGTGGCGCCCAGGAGATCGTGAAGGTGGATGTGCCGGACAGCTGGAAGACTGCAGAAGACGCACCCCGCCGGCTGGAAGTACCCACCGATCGTCCGGAGATGAAGAAGTTTGTCAAGGAAATTCTGGATCCGGTTGGCCGCCTGCACGGCGATGATCTGCCGGTATCTGCCTTTGCTGATCGGGCGGACGGCGTATATCCTGCCGGTTCTGCCGCCTTTGAGAAGCGGGGCATTGCCATTACTGTACCCCAGTGGGACGGCACCAAGTGCGCCCAGTGTAACCTGTGTGCCATGGTCTGCCCCCACGCAGTCATTCGTCCCATTGCTATGAATGCAGAGGAAGCGGCTGCCGCGCCGGAGGGTACCACCATGGTGAAGCACAAGAGAGCGGATTATCAGTACGCTCTGATTGTGTCCGTACTGGACTGCACCGGCTGCGCCTCCTGCGCCAATGTGTGTCCCACCAAGTCTCTGACCATGAAACCCATTGCCAGCGAGCTGGATCGGCAAAAGATCTATGATGCACTGGTGGACACCTCCGAAAAACCGGAACTGCTTACCAACAATACCATCGGCGTGCAGTACAGAAAGCCGTATTTGGAGTTCTCCGGCGCTTGCGCAGGCTGCGGTGAGACTCCGTATGCCAAGCTGGCCACCCAGCTGTACGGCGACCGTATGTACATTGCCAACGCCACCGGCTGCTCCTCCATTTGGGGCGGTTCCGCACCCTCTACGCCTTACACGGTAGACAAGAACGGCCATGGCCCCGCTTGGTCTAACTCTCTGTTTGAGGACAACGCTGAGTTCGGCTACGGTATGCTATTGGCACAAAAGCAGATTCGCGAGCGGTTGGCTATGGACGCCCAGCAGCTGCTGGATACCCCGGTGGCGGACAAAGCCCAGGCTTGGCTGGACACCTATGAGGACGCTGCTACCAATACGGAGCCTGCCCAGGCACTGATCGCTGCACTGCAGACGGCAGCGCTGGAGGGTGATGCCAAGGCGGCGGCTGCCGATTTCCTGAAAGACGCAGATTATGCGGCCAAGAAGTACCAGTTTATCTTTGGCGGCGACGGCTGGGCCTACGACATTGGCTTTGGCGGCCTGGATCATGTGATCGCATCCAATGAGAATGTGAACATTGTTGTGTTTGATACGGAGGTGTACTCCAACACTGGCGGTCAGGCCTCTAAGGCCACCCAGACCGGCGCTGTGGCCAAGTTTGCTGCCTCCGGTAAGGTGGTCAAGAAGAAAGACCTGGCGCAGATTGCGATGAGCTACGGTTATGTGTATGTGGCTCAGGTGGCTATGGGCGCCAATGCCAATCAGTGCTTAAAGGCGTTCCAGGAGGCTGCGGCTTATGACGGCCCGTCCATCATCATCTGCTATGCCCCCTGTATTAACCACGGTATTAAGATGCCCTTTAACCAGGCAGAGCAGAAGAAGGCGGTTGCCGCCGGGTACTGGAACCTGTTCCGCTTTAACCCGGATCTGGCCAAGGCAGGGAAAAATCCCTTTACCTTGGACAGCAAGGCACCCAGCGCCGATTATGTACAGTTCATCGAGGGCGAGACCCGCTACTCTGCGCTGAAGCGTTCCTTCCCCGGTAAGGCGGAGCAGCTGTTTAGCATTGCGGCGGAGAACTCTATTGAGAAGTACAACAAACTGGCTGCACTGGTAGACTTTTACGCACCCAAGGGCGAGTAAAGCCAAATAAAAAAACAAAGCGCTGCGGTTCTTCCGCGGCGCTTTTGCTTTGTGATAAAAAACAACCCCTGCACACCGGGTGCAGGGGTTGTTCCTTTATGTAAGGGCTTAGCCGTTGAGAATGGCAAAGTTCTCTTTGTTGGCCTTGTACAGGTTCTTAAACACTTTGAAGTTGCGGTCATAGACTGCCTTGTTGGCCGGGTTGGGCTTATAAGTGGTCTTTACCGGGATCAGCTTCTTTACATCAAAGATGGAGGGGATGGCGCCCATACCTACGGCGATACAAGCGGCTGCACCCACGGCGCCGATGTTTTGCGGGGACTCTACCACCACCACTTCACGCTGGAGAATATCGGCCAAAATCTGGCAGGTGGTTTCGCCCAAAGCGCCGCCGCCGCAGAAACGCACGGTCTTGGACTTCTGATACTTGGCGGTCTTTAACTCCTGCCGCTCCAGCATCCAGCGCATGTGGAAGCAGATGCCCTCCACAACGGCGCGGATCAGCTCTGTTTTGCCTACATTCAGCCGAATGTTAAAGAACATACCGGCAGCATTGGGATCCTCAAAGGGACAGCGGTTGCCGTGGAGCCAGGGGGTGAAGATCACGCCGTTGGAACCGGCGGGAATGGTGTCAATCACTTCTTCCAGGTAGTCGTACATATTGAATTCTACCTGCTCCAGGCTGTCAGTAGCGTTGCCGTAGCGCTTTAAGAACACGCCGATCTCGTCCAGCGCCAAATGATCCTTGACCCAGCCTACGCACTTGTTGGAAGTCTCCAGCTCACCAAAGTAGTTGAAGGTCTCCGGATTGGCGCCTACAATGGCAGCCATCATCGCACCGGTATCAACCATCTGTTCCGGCACAACGGTGCCCACCCAGCCGGAGGTTCCGCTGTAAATGTGCGCGTCGCCAATCTCTACCGCTCCGGCGCCTACGCCGATCAAAGAGGCGTCGCCGCCGCCGCCGTACACAGCGGTGCCCTGAGCCAGACCCAGCTCTTCGGCAGCCTTGGCAGTGACTTCGCCCACTTTATCGGTGCACTTTTTGATTTCCGGCAGGTGCTTCATATCCACGCCTACCATATCGCAAATGGGCTTGCACCAGCCCTCGTGGCCCTTGCGGGTGTCATACAGCAGGGTGCCGAATGCAGAATCCTGGGTCATCACGAATTCACCGGTCAGGCGGCAGATGAGATACTCTTTCACATCCAGCCACTTATAGACTTTCTTAAAGTTTTCCGGCTCGTGCTCCCGCACCCAGCGGTACTTCCAAATGGGGTCCTTAACAGAGGAGGATACGGCACCGGTATAGCGCAGGTACTTGAGCAGCTTGGTCACTTCCGCACCGGCGATTTGTACGCCGTGGGCAATGCCCTTCTTCAGCTCATCGCCGGCTCGCTGGTCCATATAGGTCATGGGGCGGCGAATGCAATTGCCCGCTTTGTCTACCAGGACCAAACCCTGCATGGCAGAGCAGAAGCTGATGCCCTCTACCTGGTCTTTGGTCACGCCTACGCACTTATTGAACACATTGCGGGTGGTGCTGCACATGGCGCTCCACCATTCATCGGCGTCCTGCTCGGCGCCGCCCTTTACGCCGGTCTCGTCATCCACATACAGACCGTAGCCTGCGGTGTCAGAGGCCAGGATGCGCATGGTGTCGCCGATTTCAATCAGACAGGTCTTGACCCCGGTGGTGCCCACATCGTAGGTGATTACATATTTGCTCATAAAATATCCTCCCATGGTGTTGTACGCGGTAAATACCGTCACTTCTTTTCAAATGTAAATGCGCTCTCCACAAATTTCAGCAGTTGACCGATCACCCGCTCCTCGTCCATTTTCTCCACATCTACGCCGGTGTAGAACTTGAACCGCTCCTTGTAGTAATCGCAGGTGTAAGAGAATTGCAGGGACATCAGCAGATTGTCCAAAAAGAAGGCAAAGAGCCGGGGGTCCAGATCCGGGCGCACATCTCCCTTGGCCAGCGCCTGCGCGATGGCTGTGGTGTAGATGCCGCTGGTCTCGCTCTCAATCTCCCGCACCAGCATTTGGGTGCGCGCGCTGCCCTTCTCCGAGGCGATCTCATTATACAGCCGAATGTAATTGGCATTTCGCTTGGAATGGACGCAGGTGGCGCGAATGAGCTTTTCTGCCTTGATCAGCAGCTTGTCGTCGCTGGCCATAATCTCCTCGATCACCTGGGTCAGAATACGCATGCCCCGCTGAATGCAGGTGATGAACAGATCCTCTTTGGTCGCAAAGTACTTGTACATTAGCCCAATGCTGATCCCTGCGTTCTTGGCGATCACATTGATGTTGGCGTTTTCGTACCCTTTGGAGGAAAACTCCTCGGTGCCCACTTCCAGTATGCGCTCCCGTCGCTCCTCGGAAATGCGGTCAAATGCGTCCTTGTGATGTTTATTTACCATTTCAAAAAATTTTGTAGCCTTGCACAAAGAACGGAAAAGCCCTTTGTGCAATCCGTACAAATACTCCCTCTCTGTAAAGCGTGAACCGCAATTCACTTTTCTTATATTATCATTATTTATCCATTATTGCAAGAAATCTGAATAAAAATGCGGGAAAATTGAACAAATTATTGCAAGTATCTATTTGACAAATCATTAAAAAGTGATATACTAAAGGTGTATTCTATGTGAGCGATGGCTCACGCCCCTTGGGGTGAGCGACGACTCATGAATTTTAAGGAGGAACGACCATTATGGATACCCGATTTGCAATTTCTGAGTATCTTGATGCAGCGCAGGTCACCGCTCAGCTGGACGCGCTCATCAAAAAGCCTATTTATTCCATCAGCCCGGCTGCACTGAAGAAGTATGAAGAAGAATACTTCGACAAGAAGTGCGCGAAGTCTAAGGCGATGATCACCGAGGCGAAAGAGATCATTCCCGGCGGTGTGCAGCACAACCTGGCGTTTAACTATCCTTTCCCCATCGTGATGACCAAGGCCAAGGGTGCTAAGCTCTATGATATTGATGGCAACGAGTATTACGACTTCCTGCAGGCCGGCGGTCCCACCATCCTGGGCTCCAACGACGATGTGGTGAAGGAGAAGGTTAAGGAATTGCTGGACGATTGCGGTCCTTCCACCGGTCTGTTCCATGAATATGAGTACAAGCTGGCCAAGAAGATCTCCGACTGCGTTCCTTCTGTAGAGATGTTCCGTATGCTGGGTTCCGGTACAGAGGCCTGCATGTGCGCTGTGCGTGTGGCTCGTCTGGCTACCGGCCATAAGAACATCATCAAGATGGGCGGCGCTTATCACGGCTGGTCCGATCAGCTGGCATGGGGCATGCGTGTGCCCGGTACCATGAATTTGCAGTCTCACGGTGTACCGCTGTTCGTATTCAAGCACACCCAGGAGTTCTTCCCCAATGATCTGAAGAGCCTGGAGCGCAAGCTGATCCTGAATAAGTTCCGCGGCGGCACCGCTGCCGTGTTTATTGAGGCCATTGGTCCGGAGTCCGGTACCCGTCCGGTAGACAAGGACTTCCCCAAGGGCGTACAGGCACTGTGCCGCAAGTACGGCGCTCTGCTGGTTTGCGACGAGGTTGTGACCGGCTTCCGTATCGGCGTGTCCGGTGCGCAGGGCTACTTTGGCATTGATCCCGACATCACCATCTTCGGTAAGGTGATTGCCGGCGGTTACCCGGGTGCAGGCGGTATCGGCGGCCACAGAGAGGTTATGAAATACTTAGGCGCCGGCCTGGATAAGGGCAACGGCTCCGGCAAGAAGATTCATAAGGCAATGTGCGGCGGCACCATGGCTGCCACCCCCATCTCCTGCTGCGCAGGTTACACTGCCATTTGCGAGATCGAGAAGCGTAACGCCTGCCAGGTAGCCGGTAAGATGGCAGATCGTCTGGTACACGGCTTGCAGGCACTGATCAAGAAGTATGACCTGCCTTTCGTGTGCTTCAACCAGGGTTCTGTATGCCACTTGGATACCGTTGGCACCATGCACTTTAAGGTGGACTGGAAGCATCCGTGGACCATTCCGCACACCTTGAAGGAGACCGGCAAGCGTCAGTCCGAGATGGAGCACATGGGCGCTGCTTACATGGCAGAGGGCTTGGTAACTCTGGCCGGTTCTCGTCTGTACACTTCCGCCGCTTATACGGAAGAGATGATTGACGACTGCCTGAACAGATTTGAGAATGTGTTCAAGAACTGCGTTTGCATCGAGGCGTAAGATTTTTTACCAAGGGCGGTACCGGGCAGTGATGCCCGGCCGTCCTTTTGGTGCTTTTGCCCCCGGGGCAAAAATACGATTTTAAGGGGAAAACACATGGCTTACGAATTAGAAGAAGCAAAAAAGCTGGTCGTTGCGGCCGGCAAAAAGCTGGTGGAAAGCGGTCTGATCGCCCGTACCTGGGGCAATGTATCCGCCCGTATTTCTGACACCCAGTTTGTGATCACACCCTCCGGTCGGGCGTATGAAACGCTGACACCGGAAGAGGTGGTTGTGGTTAATATTGAGGACTGCTCCTACGAGGGTGATATTAAGCCCTCTTCCGAGAAGGGTGTGCACGCTGCGGCGTATCGCCACCATCCCACCGTGGATTTTGTGATCCACACGCACCAGAAGGCGGCCACCATCGTCAGCATTACCGGCATGGAGATCCGCAATGTTTACAAGGAATTTCAGCCGGTCCTGGGCAGTAAGGTGCCCTGCGCCGATTATGCTATGTCTACCACCAATTCTCTGCGCAAGAAGGTAGAGACGTGCATTATGATGAACCCGGGATGCCGCGCCATTATGTTGATGCACCATGGCACTCTGTGCATGGGCGACACCTATGAGCAGGCCTTTGAGATTGCAGACGCACTGGAGAAGTGCTGCCAGCGGGTGATCAAGGACAACTATCTGCGCCATTCCTGGGCAAAGACATATTCTGACGAAGGTAAGCGCAACTTTTACCTGAAAAAGAATGGCGCTGTGGCTATGCCGGAGAGCATTTGTGATCTGGGATCCTCTGTTCGCAACGGCAAGACCTTTAGCTTGACCGTTGGCGGAGAGACCGTTGATGTGGATTTGGAGACCGGGCTGGGCATTACCGGCATTGCACCCAAGTGTGCCAAGATCCATAAGGCCATTTATGACAGCCAGGATTGCTCCATCATCAAGCATGTGACCGATCCGGATGTGATCGCTGTGTCCTGCACAGGTGAAGATATGATTCCTATGATCGACGACTTTGCACAGATCGCCGGCGTGGATGTGAAAAACCGCCCGTGGATCGACGGTGATACAGACGCTTGTGCCAAAGATATTGCTAAGGCCATGGACAGCCGCAATGCAATCCTGATTCAGGGCAACGGCGCCATGATCACCGGCAATTCCGACGGGGATATGCAGGCGCTGGAGATCATTATGGATAAGGGCTGCGAGGCCGTGATTGACACGGATATTTTCAATCGCCCCCATTATGTGCCCAAGGTGGAGTGCTTCTTGATGCGCACCGTGTATTTGGCCAAGTATTCCAAAGAGATTAATAAAAAGTAAGGTGCTTTGCACCACCGCCACCCATTGCCTTGCAGTGGGTGACTTTTTTATGGATTGCAGGCCACCCAAATGCCCATATCGGCCGCGGTGCGATGTGTATTGTATTCTGCATCGTTGACACACAGGGCGGGCGGATGCTATCCGCCCCTACGGTCATCTGGTTATAATAACGCTTTCGTAGGGGCGGCAATCTGCCGCCCGCTTTTCCATGCATACGCGCAAAAAAGGAGCCTCGCTGATGAAGCGAGGCTCCTTTTTGCTTTCGCTTTTACTTTTCCAGCACCAGGGTGGTGACGGAGCGGGCAGGGAGGGCAAAGGCATCGGCGGCGGTGCCGCTGTCTGTCTTTGCCAAGTCGTTGTCCTTGTCGGTCACATAGGTGGTGTGGCGGGTGTAACCGTCCAGCGCCAGGGTGGTGCTGCGGGCCTTATCCGTGTTGTTGATAAACACGGCGGTAACGGTGCCGTTGGGGTTTTTGAATGCCACGGACTGCACATCGCTCAGTTCTTCCGGCAGGGTAATGGAAATGCGTACGCTACCCTCGTCGGTGAATTTGGAGAAGTTGCCCAGCACCCACAGCCGCTTGGAGGTCTCGACTTGATGGCTGTTCTTGTCCAGGTACACCAGTCCGTCGGTGTAGCCGCCAAAGGCGCAGGCGGTCCACCAGTCCCATTCTACCACGTTTAGCACCGTCAGATCCTGGTGAATGATCCCGGCTAGTGCCAGACCGTATTCCATGCCCAGGCCGCTGTCCATACCGTTCTTTTGGATCAGGTCGTACACGCCACTGTTTTGGTCCTCGGTCATTTGGCAGTATTCCGTCAGCGCCAGCTTGTAATTGCTACCGTAGGTGGTGGCTATGGCGTCAGCGAAGGCCTGCCTCTCCTCCGGGCTGGCCCAGTAGGAATGGAGTGCCAGCGTGGGCATACCCTTGCGAAGGGCGTTGTTTTTCAGCCAGTTGACACCGCTTTTGCCAAACATGGTCTGGAGGTATGCCATACAGGTGTCCGTGCCGATGTGACCGCTTTCCCAGCCTTCCAGCTGGCAGTCCTTTAGCGCATCTTCCTGCGCCATTTGCTTCAAAAATACCTTGTACAGATCCCGGCACTGGGTCTTGGAGTAGTAGCAGCCCTCCTGCTTGGCGGTGCCGTCTTCATAACCCCGCCAGCTCCATTCCGGCTCATTGATGGGAGACAGGTCGGTGACCCGATACCCGGCCTCCGTAAAGTGCTTGGCGCAGGCAATGCTGTACTTGGCAAAGTCTGCGTACCGCTCCGGCTCCAGGTTGGTTACATATTTTTCATCGTCCGGCAGGTAGTCGCAGTAGGCTTTGCCGTTGGCGGTGTAAAACACCGGGGCGCTGTTAGAGAACAGGGTCACCCGCAGGTCTTTGTTCATACTTTTTGCCAGGGCCAGGGCATTTTGCGCTGCTGCGTCCCGCTCCCAGTGGTAGCTGCCGTCCTTGTCTATAAAGGCTTCTGCCCGGCGGTCCGGGTCGGTGATGGTGGTGTCGTCCTTGGAACCGGCGCCCAGGTTGTAGCGGTAAATATTCAGCCCAATGCCGCTGTTCTCGTCATACAGCAGGGAGAGAATATCCTTGGCGTTCTCCCAATTGCCTACCTCCTGGCTCCACCAGCAGGCAGAAGCACCAAAGCCGTTCATTGTCTGATAGGCAGCGGTTGGTTCAATGGTGATGGCCTTGACCTGTGCGGTGGTTGCGGCAGGCTCTGTGTTGTCGGGGGTGCCGGCGGCGCACCCGGCCAGTAGGGCAGTAGTGCACAGAACAGCGGTCACTTTTTGTAAGCGTTTGGTGTATGCAGTCATTTTTTCGTCCTTATGTGAATTTAGTCTGTAATGGTAATGCCTTTTTTCTCCCGCTGGGCAGCCAGCTCCGTTTCCATTTTTTCCCTAAAGTCGCCGGTCAGGTTGTAGAAGAACATGGGAATGGTGCATACCAGCAGACTGATGGCAGGGATCAGCGATACCACGCTGAATATACCGTTTCGCACCCCATGGCTCATCAGCAGCGGGTTGGCGGTGACGGAGGCGTTAATGGAGCCTACATCCAGGTCTACAATAATGTACATGAGAATGATAAACGAGGTGGAGAGCGCCGCTCCCAGTTTGGTGACAAAGCTCTGAATGGCAGAGCCCATACCGGTGAGCCGGGTGCCGGTCTTCCACTCCATGTAGTCCAAACAGTCACCGATCATGGCAAAGGCGCACACATTGATGGCGCCGCAGGGCACGCAGCTGAGTACCAAAAACGGCACGCAGGCCCAGAAATGCTGATACCCGATGCACCACATAATCAGACTGGATACGGCGCCCAGCAGGCTGGTGGCAATAATGATCTGTTTGTAGTTGAATTTCTTAAACAGCACCGGCATCAGCAGCATGGCGCCGAACATACCCACGGCGCTGGCCACGCTGAACACGGTGCTCACCAGCGAGATATTGCCTTGCAGTGCCGCCTCCTGCTCCGCGGCGGACAGACCGGTCAGGTCCTTGCCAATATAAAAACTGTAACGGGCGGCGTGCACTGCGCCGGCCTGGTACATATACCGGGCGGCGGAGAGAATACCCATCAGTGCTGTGAGCATTAAGGGCTTGCAGGTGAAGATCAGCTTCAGCGCAGAGGGCTGATTCTTGTCCTTCTTAGGCGGAATCGGAATGTTCACCCGTTCCTTGGTCTTAAAATATACCCGGATAAACAGCAGATTGCCCACAATGGCGCAAAACAGGGCAATGCACATATACTTCGTCTTTTCCAGCTCTGTGCCGGACAAATTGAACTTGGGCAGAATAAAGCCCAGTACCATAAAGAAAGCGGTAGGTACGGCAGAGCCTACGCCGTTGGCGGTGCGCGCCTTGCTGATAATGCCGCCCCGCTCGTCTGCGTTGGGCGTTAAGGCATTGGGCAGTGCCCAGAAGGGCACATCCGAGGCGGTGTAGATCATACCCCAGGCCACATAGGTAATGGCGGCGTAGATCATCTTGGCTGTGTCGCTGATATTGGGTGCGTAGAACAGCAGCACCGTCAGTATGGCAATGGGAATGGGTGTGTAAATGAGATACGGCTTCATTTTGCCGTTCTTTGGATTGGCGTGGTCCATAATATAGCCCATGATCGGGTCGTTAATGGCGTCCCACACCCGCGCCAGCAGCATCAGCAGCAGCACAAATAAAGGCGTGAGCTTCAGCACGCTAATGTAAAAGTCTGAGATATAGCTGCTCATAATGGCATAGACCATGCCTTGACCCAGTGCTCCGACGCAGTAGGCCATCCATTCTTTTTTCGGCACATGATTTGTATGATCCATGTAACCGTCCCCCTCTGTATTTTATTTTTAGAACAGAATATTCCAATACTAAGATACCATAGCCACCTACCTGCCGTCAATGAAAATGTACAGAAATCTGCATAAAAATAACCGGATTTTTACATAGAATGGAAGTAGTCAACACTGCGCAAATATGCTACAATGGGTTTGATAAGATCATCAAAGGAAGGAATTTGTATGCAGATCAAACTCATTGCAATGGACCTGGACGGCACTTTAATGCTGCCGGACCATCAGCGGGTAGGCGAGACCACCCGCCGGGCGTTGGCTGCCTGCCGCCAACAGGGTGTGCGCCTGGCGTTGGCCACCGGTCGCACCTTGGCGCTGACGGAGCCGGTACAGGCCCAACTGCCTTTTTTAGATTATATTGTATTCAGTAACGGCGCCGGTGTGTGGGATGTGCAGAACAAAAAGCGGATCCACAGTGACCCGATGCAGCTGGCGGACGCGCGGCAGATCTGCGCTTATTTGGACAGCCGCCCGGTGTACTATGAATTCTATGCTGATGGGATGCCGGTGGCGCCTGCCCGGCGCAAGGGCATGGCGCGGCTGGACGGAGTGCCGGACAGCTTTGTGGACGAACTGCTGGAGAAAGTGGTGTACCGGGACAGTGTGGCAGACGCACTGGTCGGTATGACGGTGGAAAAACTCAATCTCTTTACTATACCGATGGAAGAAAACCGAGCACTGCGCGCGTTTTTGCAGACCATGGGCCATGTGGAGATCACCTCCTCCATCGGGTGCAATGTGGAGGCCGGCAAGGTGGGCACCAGCAAGGCCTCGGCTCTGGCTGCCTTGTGCAGGCAACTGGACTATGACCCGGCCCAGGTGATGTGTTTTGGTGACGGCGGTAACGATGTGGATATGCTGCGCTACTGCGGTTGGTCGTATGCCATGGAGAACGGTACGGACGCGGCCAAGGCGGCTGCCCGCTTTTTGGCGCCATCCAATGATCGGGAGGGTGTTGCCCGCGTGGTTCGGCAAGAGATACTGAAGGAGAATGCAGATGAATAACAAAAAAATCGCCGCCATCGTGCTGATATTTGTGATTCTGTTTTTGGTACTGGTACTGGGGATCGGCTTTTTTGGTGCCATTCCGCTGATCGGCAAGTGGATCGCCTTTGTGCTGGCCTGTCTGCTGGTGGTGTTTTGCGTGGTGTTCTTTTGGCTGGCCGGGAGACGAAACCGATGAATCGCAGATACACCCGGCGGAGTATGGCGCTGCTGCTGGTACTGGCGCTCCTGGTGAGTATGCTGGGGGCGGCTCTGCCTGTGATGCAAAAATCGGGTGCCGCTTCCGGCACCTTTGCGACTGCCTATACTGCTTTGTTGGAGAAAGCCCCGGTGGCGCAGGCGGATTTAGAGCGTGATCCTTATGGTCTGTGCCGCCTGGTAGTTACCGGCTACGGCGGCAAGGACTACGGCGCTGTGGCAGCGGCGGTGACGGACGGCTTGGCGATTTTGCAATATGACACACCGTTGGCTGCCCGCAAGGCGGCGGTACAGTTGGCGCAGGACGGCGCCACGGCGGAGCCGGACAGCCTGTGCCAATTAGAGACGGATACGAACCTGACCGGCAACCTTTGCCCCTGGGCGGGGGAGATGGTGGGTACCACCGCTTTTTGCGCCCGGCGGCAGATCCCGGGTCACCAGGTGGTAATCGCTCAAATTGATACAGGTTTTATGCTGGATCACCCGGCGCTGCAAGGGCGGCTGGTGTCTGACGGTATAGATCTGTCCGGCGACGGTAGAGCCAATGCAGCCTATGACACCCGGCAGCGGGGCGCCACTTATTGGCACGCCACGGCGGTGGCCTCGGTGCTGGCCGGGAATACAGATGAGAATGTAAAAATATTGCCCTATAAAGTGGTGCGCTTCGGTACGGACACCTGCGCCGCCTCGGCGGTTTTGGCCGCCATGGAGGACGCTGTGGTGAAGGGCGCACGGGTGCTGAATATGAGCCTGAGCACCAGCCAAAATCGGGCGGGCTTTGCAGCCATGATGGACAAGGCTGCGGCACTGGGTGTGGCCGTGTGCTGCTCTGCCGGCAATGTGGGTGCACAGATCAGCAACCGCTATCCCTCGGCATTGCCCCAGGCCATTACCGTCAGTGCAGTGACAGCGGACAAGACGGTGGCGGGTTTTTCCAATTACGGCGACCTGGTGGATTACTGCGCCCCCGGCAGCCATATTACCGTGGCTACCATGGACAGCGGCGGCGCACCTGCTGCTACAACTGCCTCCGGCACCTCTCTGTCCTGCCCCTATGGGGCGGCCTGCTGTGCGCTGCTGCTGAGTCTGCACCCGGATTTAACTCTGGACCAGCTGAACGCGCTGCTGCAAGGGAGTGCAGAGGATTTGGGTGACCCGGGCTTTGATCCCATTTACGGCAACGGTCTGCTGCGGCTGGACAACCTGACTCAAACCGGCACCACAGGCAACCTAACCTATACCCTGACCCTGCCGGAGGGTACGCTGGCCCTCACCGGCATCGGTGACGGCGCAGATTATGACCGTGCGGCAGCCACGCCCTGGGCGCTGTGGGCGGAAGAACTACAGCAGATTACGGTGGCGGATACGGTCACCGGGCTGGGCAATTTTACCTTTTCCGGCTGCCAAAGCGCAGCGTTTACCCTGCCGGAGACTTTGCAGCGGCTGGGGACCTATGTGTTTGAAAACTGCAAGGGCCTGCACACCATCACATTGCCCCGCAATGTGGTGCAGGTGGGCACCGGCGCCTTTTCCGGTTGCAGCGATCTGACGGTGCGGGGCTGGCGCAACACCCCTGCGCCCCGGGCTGCGGCTGCGGCAGGGGCGGCGTTCTTACCCCTGGGGTGCGTGCATAACTATGTGTGTCAGATTTTGCGGCCCACCGATACGGACCCGGGCAGCCTGACCTATACCTGCGCCGTGTGCGGCGATACTTATACAGAACCTTATGCGGAGCCGCAGGTGCTGGGCAGCGGCAGCTGCGGCCGTGGGGTGAACTGGACCTGCTATGCCACCGGGCAACTGGAGATCACCGGCGCCGGGCGGCTGTCTGCTTACAGCAGCAGCGCTGCGCCCTGGGCTGCCTATGCGGATACGGTGAGCAGCGTGTTCATCGGCCAGGGCGTCACCGGTGTAACCGGTTACGCCTTTGCGGATATGCGGCGGGTGACGGCGTTTTCTGTCACCGGCGATGATTATACGGTGGCAGAGGGTGTGCTGTACAGCGGGGACGGCACGGAGCTGATTTGTTACCCCGGTGGTCGGGTGGCTACGGACTTTACGATTCCCAATGGGGTGACTGCCGTGTATGCGGCGGCGTTTCTATCTGCCTGGCAGCTGCATCAGGTGGAGAGCGCTTCTGCTGCGCTGACCGTTACGGCAGACGGCCTGTTGTACGGCAAAAATGGGCGCACTCTGTGGATGGCATTGCCTCAGTTCCATCAAGATACCCTTGTGCTGCGCCGGGCGGTGCTGATCGCTGGCGGCGCGTTCTTACTGAATCATACCTTGCGTACGGTGTACGCCACGGCCGCCGTGTCCGTGGAGCCCCATGGACTGGGGACTGCCTTTTCTGATGGCTTTGTGCGCCGGGCGCTGACGGTGTACGGCTTGCCCGGCTCTGTGCTGGAGACCTACTGCGGCACGGCGATTCCTTTTTACCCGGTGAACAGCGGCGCCTGCGGTGCGGAAACTACTTGGCAGTATGATTTGAACACAGCGGCGCTTACGATCAGCGGCAGCGGACCGGTGGCGGATTTTGCTGCCGATGTGGCGCCCTGGGCACTGTTTGGTGCAGAGATACGGCAAGTGACGGTGGGGGACGGCGTGACCGCCCTGCCGGAAAGCAGCTTTGCCAATTGCACCGGCCTGACCCGGGTGACCCTGGGCAGCGGTATAGAGAAAATGGACGCCAACTGGTTTGCCCATTGCCGGGATTTAACAGAACTGACGGTTACCGCTACGGACACGGTGTTCCCGGCTGCTGCCTTTGCAGGGGTGGGGGACGGTCTGACTCTGTACGGCTACTATGACACTTCGGTGATGGACTATGCCCGACAGCATGGACTGACCTTTGTGCCGCTGGGCTGCCTGCACCGAATCTATACGGACAGCGGACCGGCGCCCACCTGCACGGCAGGCGCCACCCACAGCCGCACCTGCGCCCGCTGCGGTGCAGACCTGGGCACGGTAGAGCTGCCCCCCAATGGTCATACTTATTCGGAGACGGTGCAAACGGCGCCTACCTGTACAGCAACCGGGTGTTCCAATTACACCTGCACCGTGTGCGGCGACAGCTACACCGCAGACACCCCGGCTTTGGGTCACAATTGGGTGCAGCGCGCCTATACGGCGCCCACCTGCTGTGTGGCAGGCCGTGTGCAGCGCTACTGTGCCCGCTGCGGTACGGAGGAAACGAACATTTTGTCGCCCACCCAGCCGGAGGGGCATTTTGTGAAGGGCACGGTCACGGACAAGGCCGGTGCGCCGCTGGCAAACATCTCCGTGTCGTTGGACGGCACGCCGGTGGCGGTGACCAACGAGAACGGCGTGTTTCTGTTTGAGGGCGTACCGTGCGGGGATTATACTTTGGCTTTTTGCGGTGACGGCTGCGTGTCCCGCAGTGTGCCCCTGTCTGTCAGTGGCGGCAACACCACCGCACCGGCGGCTGTTTTGTTACTGGTGGGTGATTTGAACAGCGACGGTTATGTAAACGCACGGGACGATGTGCTGGCTCAGCGGCAAGCGGTCAGTCCAAGCGATGGTGCCAACTTGTCGGTGAACCGGGTGCTGCCGAAGGTGACGCTGGATCGAATTTATGGCGTGCAGGCCAAGATCGGTGTGCTGTATATTCGCCAGTCGGCAGAGGAGAATGGAGCCTACCGCCGCCAATTTGAGGTGAATGTGCGCGCCTTTAACGAGTACCGGGTCGTGGACTGCGGCTTTCTGTACGGTAAGAATATGGCTGAGACGGATTTGGTGCCGGAGCGGGTAGGTGCAACCAACGCCCAGGGCTATGCGGTTAAGCGAATGCCTGCGGCCTGTACCCCCGGGCGCAAGGTGCTGCTGTACGGCTCCTCCTCTGCCACCGGGCAGGTGAGCGCCCGGTTTTATATCACTTATACCAACGGCGTTATGACCAAGACTTATTTAAGCGAGGTATGTACCTATGACTATGACGAAGCCTAAGCTGCTGGTCTCCGCCTGCCTGCTGGGGGAGAACTGCAAGTACAGCGGCGGCAATAACAGGAATGAGCAGGTGCGGGCGCTGGAACGATATTTTCAGCTGATTCCGGTGTGCCCGGAGTGCTTTGGCGGACTGCCTATTCCCCGGGAGCCAAGTGAAATTCGGGACGGCTGCGTGGTGAGCAAAAGCGGTGTCGATGTGACCGCTGCCTTCGCGGACGGGGCGGAAAAAACCCTGTATATTGCTGAGGAGGAAAACTGCGGCCTGGCGCTTCTTAAGGAGCGCAGCCCCTCCTGCGGCAGCCACTTTGTTTATGATGGCACCTTTACCGGAACGGTGGTGCCGGGGCAGGGTATGACGGCGGCGTTGCTGGCCGGGCGCGGGGTAGAGCTGTTCAGCGAGGAGACCATTGCCCGCTTGCTTTTGCTGTACGGTCCGGACGAGATGTAAAAACTTGCCTTTTTTGTGTCTGTGGCGTTGACAACGCCCGGCGTCTAAAGTATAATGCAAATAAGGAAAGTGAGGGCTTTTTTCATGAAAAAATGGTTTACCCTTTGTATGGCTGTTTTGTTGCTGCTGGGCGTGTTTGCCGGCTGTACCAAAGGCGGATCCGGCGGCGAGACCACCACGGCAGAGACCACCACATCTCCCTTAGAGACCAAGTCCGCAGCCATTACCGGTAATACGGCGATCCGTTTGCTGGAGAGCTATTCTAAAAAAGAGCTGGGTCTGGACAATGTGGGCAAGAAAAAATATGAGTTTATGCTCAGCACCATTGGCTCGGAAATTAAGGGAAAAAAGTATATTCGCGCCGAGGCGGGCTATATGGATCAGACCGGCAAGGATGAGAACGGCAAACCGGTGTACCAGATGAAGTCGTACAAGACTTTTTATATTGCTTATGACGGCAAGACGCTGCTTATCGACCAGGGCGACGGCAAGTACAAAACCCTGCAGATCGACAAGGCACGGCTGGCTCAAGTGACCACCACCCAGGCCAGTACCCAGAAGCACGAGAACACTTCTAAGAAAAAATGATCGACAAATACGCAAATAACAGCCTTTTATCGGCGGCGGATTGTGGAATTTTCCACAATTCTGCCGCCGAATTTTTGTGCTTTTTACCAGTATTTTCACTTCCAACCCCGGTTATTTTAAGATTATGTAAAAAACCGGTTGCCGGTGTTGCCTTTTGGCGGTTTTGTGGTAAAATGAATTTTGGAATCATAGAAACAAGGAGTCTTGTAGAATGAAAAAAACAAAAATTATTTGCACCCTCGGTCCGGCAACGGATAACGATCAGGTGTTGGCGGATATGATTAAGGCCGGTATGGATGTGGCACGGTTCAACTTTAGTCACGGTGATTACGATGCCCAGTCCAAGCGGCTGGAGCAGTTGGTACGTGTGCGTGAGGCGCAGGGCGTGCCGGTGGCTACTTTGCTGGATACCAAGGGCCCGGAAATTCGCACCGGGGACTTTGAAGATCCAAACGGCGTCGTGATTCACAAAGGTGACACTTTTACGCTTACCACAAAAAAATGCCTGGGTGATGCCAAGCACTGCTATGTGAACTACCCCGGACTGGTAGAAGATGTAAAAGTGGGCACCTCTATCCTCATTAACGACGGCCTGATTGCCATGGAGGTGACGGAGCTGCGCCGGGACGAGATCGTTTGCCGGGTAACGGACGGTGGTCTGCTCACCAACAAAAAGGGCGTGAATGTGCCGGACATCAGCCTGAATATGCCTTACCTGTCTCCGGCAGATATGCAGGATCTGGAATTCGGCGCGTCTCATGATTTCGATTTTATCGCCGCGTCCTTTGTGCGTACCGCAGGGGATGTGATCTATCTGCGCAACTTCTGCCAGGCGCTGGGCTGGAACGATGTGCGTATTATTGCTAAAATCGAGAATATGGAGGGCGTCAATAACATTGATGCGATTATTGAAGTAGCGGACGGTATTATGGTGGCCCGCGGCGACATGGGCGTAGAAATCCCCTTTGAGCGGATCCCTGCCATTCAAAAGATGATCATTCGCAAGGTGTATTCTGCCGGCAAAGTGGTGGTGACCGCTACCCAAATGCTGGAGTCTATGATCACCAATCCCCGCCCCACCCGGGCAGAAATCACCGATGTGGCCAACGCCATTTATGACGGCACCTCCGCCATTATGCTCAGTGGCGAGACCGCTATGGGTGCCCACCCGGTAGAGGCAGTGCAGACCATGGCATCCATTGCCGCTACCACGGAGGAGGACATTGACTACAAGGTGCGCTTTTCCAATGTGTACCCGGCGCCGCTGACGAAGAATATTACTTCCGCCATCGGTCACGCTACGGTGACCACCGCCCATGACCTGGGCGCTGCCGCCATTGTAACGGTTACGCAAAGCGGTACCACCGCCCGTATGATCTCCAAGTACCGCCCGGATGTGCCTATTATCGGCGCCACTACGGAGGAGAAGGTGCTGCACCAGCTGATGCTCAGCTGGGGCGTGGTGCCGGTACGCTGCGTGCGCCAGGATAATACGGACGCTCTGTTTGACCACGCGGTGGAGGTGGGCCGTACGACCGGCCTGATCCACCCGGACGATATTGTGGTCATTACCGCCGGTATTCCTCTGGGTGCCAGCGGCACAACGAATATGCTGAAAGTGCAGACGGTGCGATGAGTCCCTTGCGCTTTTTCACCGCCGAGGATCCGGATATGGCCCGGGTGCGTGCCATTCGCCGACAGGTGTTTGTGCAGGACTTGGGCGTGCCGGAGCAGCAGGAGTTTGACGCGGCGGATCTGCCGGGGGCAGATACCGTTTATGCGCTCCTGACGGCAGAGGGCAGCCCTCTGGGCACCGGTCGCCTGCAAGGGGCGGCGGAGAACTATAAAATCGGGCGCATTGCCTTTTTACCCGCTGCCAGAGGGCAGGGGAGCGGCCGCCGACTGGTAACGGCGCTGGTGCGCCGTGCCGCCGAACAGGGCGCGCACCGTGTGCCGGTGGACGCTCGGCTGGAGGCTGTGGGTTTTTATGAGAAGTTGGGGTTTGTGCCCTGCGGCCAGCCGTTTGTGCAGCGGGGTATGCGCCATTTGCCAATGGAATTGACCGGGGCGGCACTGCGCCGCCTGTTGGGAGAGAACGACCATGACGAAGAAGAAAAATAAATCCCTGCGGATCTTGTTGCCGGTGCTGCTGATCGTGGCGCTGGTGGCTGCCGGGCTGTATGCCTACAATCTGGTGCGCACGGATGTGGCCGGGGAGCGGGGCAGCAGCGCCAAGTACACTCTGGTGATTGAGGACAACGACTTTGCCTACGAAATCGGCGCCAAGCTGAAAAACGCCGGTATGATCAAAAGCGATACGGTGTGGACCTGGTGGATGGACCGCAATTACCCGGATTTTACATACTATAACGGCGAGTATTACCTAAACGCCGGCATGAGCTATCAGGATCTGGCGGAGAAGCTGCAAAACCCGGACATTAGCCATAAGAAGGTGAAGGTCACCATTCCCGAGGGCTACACGGTGTTTGATATTGCCTCTACGCTGGAGAAAAAGAATGTGTGCAGCGCCAAGGATTTCTTAAAGGCGTGCAGCACCACCGAGGGCTACGATTATGATTGGCTGGCGGACTTTCCCAAGAATGACCCCCATGTGGGCTATATTTTGGAGGGTTTTTTGTTCCCGGCTACTTATGACTTTGGGGAGAATTCCAAGGCTACGGATATTGCAGATGCGATGTTAGAGGCCTTTGACCAGCGGATTACCGATGAGGTGAAAACCTATTGCAAGCAGCGGGGCTACACGCTGTACCAGTTTGTGACCCTGTGCTCTATTGTGCAAAAGGAGGCACTGAGCAAATCCAGTCAAGGCAATATTGCCTCTACTTTGGAGAACCGGCTGGACAAGGGCATGAAGATCGAGTGCGATGTGACCTATTACTACGCCAAGGCACTGCGGGACCATGGCTTTTCCCAGTCGGTGTATGACGCTTATTACACCTACCGTTGCCCCGGCCTGCCTGCCGGTCCCATTGCCAACCCGGGTACGGAAATTATGACTGCCACCGTGGAGCACCCCAGTACCGATTATTTGTATTTCTTCTCGGACCTGAAAGGGGACTTCCACTTTGCCGCTACTTATGGTGAATTTGAAAGCTTAAAGGCCAAGTATCCCTGGAAATAATGGACTTTTGGCGATTATCACCAAAGAACGGAGCAAAAGTTTGGAGAAAGTGCCAAAGGCCTTTTCGTTGACGGCAAAATTGAAAATATGGTAAAATAAGTGTGTCCCTTGTGGGGCACACTTATTTTTTTACCTTCATAGAAAGAAACAAAGAAAGCGAGGATTTTATGAAAAAATTACTTTCCACCCTGCTGGCTGTCCTGCTGGCTGTGACCATGCTCACCGGCATGGCGATCCCTGCCCAGGCAGCGGAGAACGACATTTTCAACCTCGGCGTGCTGGAACTGGACGGCAGTGCTAAGTTTACGCTTAGTTCAAACGCAGATTCGGCATTTTTTTCTTTCACACCGGAAAAGAAGGGCTGCTATGAATTTCGCATAAAAAGCAGTAAACTGAAATCCTTTTATATGGATTTGGTTATTGCAGACAACTATATGAATGATTTGGCTACTACGGACATGTTGGAGGCTGCCGAATACACAAGTTCGTCGGATACAATTTGTATTGCTAAAACCCTGGAAGCCGGGGAAAGATACATGATTTATGCTGTTGCGTACAACGCAAAGGATCTTTCAAAGGCTGTGGAATTCACTTTGAATGTGAATACGCATACCCACGATACTACCCAAGGCAAGAGTGTTGCTACCAAGTATGAGGATGGGCAGGAGTACAAGCTTTGCAAGTACTGCGATGAATATAAAGGCTACAATAACACGTATCGTGCTTACGAGATCGTTGAACTGAATAAGACTTCCTACACTTATGACGGCAAAGAGAAAAAACCGGGCGTTACGGTTACGGATTGGTTGGGTGATCCTATCTCCAAGAGCGAGTACACCGTGACTTACCCCAAGAGCGCCAAGAATGTAGGCAAATACACCGTGACCATCAAGTTTAAGAATCATTATACCGGCACGGAAAAGCGCACCTTTACCATCAATCCCAAGGGCACTTCTGTGAGCAAGGTGACCAGCCCCAAAAAAGCCCAGCTGAAAGTGACTTGGAAGAAGCAGGCCGCCCAGACCACCGGCTACCAGGTGCAGTACAGCACGGACAAGAACTTCAAAAAGGGCAACAAGACCGTGACTGTAAAGGGCGCCAAGACCACCGCCAAGACCATTTCCAAGCTCACCAAGGGCAAGAAATACTATGTGCGGGTGCGTACCTATAAGACGGTGAACAAGACCAATTTCTACTCCGGCTGGAGCAAGAGCAGCTCTGTCACCGTGAAAAAATAAGAAAACCGTTGACAAATCCGCGCGGGTGTGGTAGACTATTGCCACAACAAAGCAGAACGACCCTGTTCTCCCCTCCCGCTGCGGCAAAGAGGGCAATCTTCAATTCCTGAGATTTGAGAGAAGTGCGGGCGTTTTGCGTCCGCACTTTTTGGCTTTTCAGCCGGTGCAACTTTATCAAAGAGGTGTTATTTATCAGCAGAGAAAAGGACACAGTCCAACTCAACGAACAAATTCGGGATAAAGAGCTTCGTATCGTCTCCGCCGACGGCGAGCAGTTGGGGATCATGAGCGCCCGTGACGCGCAAAAGATTGCCGATGATCGCGGTCTGGATCTGGTGAAGATCGCTCCCCAGGCCAAGCCCCCGGTCTGCAAGATCATGGATTACAGCAAGTACCGTTACGAGCAGGCCAAGCGGGAGAAAGAGAACCGCAAGAATCAAAAGACCGTGGAAACGAAAGAGATTCGTCTGTCCCTGAAGATCGACATCGGTGACTTTAACACCAAGCTCAACCATGCCAAGAAGTTCTTAGAGGCCGGCAACAAGCTGAAGGTATCTATCCGCCTGCGCGGGCGGGAGATGGCCCACTCTGACCTGGGCGTTGCCACCATGCAGCGCTTTGCCGAGGGGATCGGCGAGCTGGGCTCTGTTGACAAGCAACCCAAACTGGAGGGCAGACAGATCTTGATGTTTATGTCCCCCAAGGCAGCAAAGTAAATTCACAAAACGGAGGAATAGATTATGCCTAAAATTAAAACGCACAGCGGCGCAAAAAAGCGCTTCAAGACCACCAAAAGCGGCAAGGTAAAGCGTGCCCACGCTTACACCTCCCACATTTTGACCAAGAAGTCCACCAAGCGTAAGAGAAACCTGCGCAAGACTGCCGTTGCAGATGTGACCAACCAGAAGCAGTGCAAGCGCCTGGTGCCCTACAAATAAGAGACAACGCGTTTTATCAGAATATCGGAGGTAAGAAAGAATGGCTAGAATTAAAGGCGCTATGGCGACCCGCAAGAGAAGAAAGAAAGTATTAAAGGCTGCAAAGGGTTATTACGGCGGCAAGCACCGTCTGTTTAAGACTGCTAAGCAGGCTGTGATGAAGAGCGGCCAGTACGCTTACATCGGCCGTAAGCAGAAGAAGAGAGATTTCCGCAGAATGTGGATCACCCGTATCTCTGCTGCCTGCAAGGCAAACGGTATGAATTACTCCACCTTTATGAACGGTCTGAAGAAGGCCGGCGTGGACCTGAACAGAAAGATGCTGTCTGAGATCGCCATTGCTGATCCGGCGGGCTTCACCGCTCTGACCGAGACCGCTAAGGCTGCTCTGTAAGATTTGCCAATGACGGACTGTACCCTTTTGGGTGCGGTCCGTTTTGTTTTTTTCAAAAAGTCAAAATTTTTTGTCTTTGGGTGTTGCACTTTTTTGCGATATAATGTAATATAAGACTTAATTTAATAAATAAAGCCAGTGGTTTGGTTAAACAGATAGGGGTCGGCCCGGTGCCGACTGCATAGTAGCACGCCAAAACGGAGATGTGTATGGATAAAATCACGGGAAAACAGAATCAACTGATCAAGGACACCAAAAAATTGTTGGTCTCCGCCAAGGCACGCCGGGACGCTCGTTCCTTTGTGCTGGAGGGGGCGCGGCTTTGTTTTGATGTCCTTCATTCGTTTTATACCGTTGCGCTGGTGTTGGTCACCGCCGACTGTATGGCGCGCTACCCGGCGGAATGCGCCCGGTTGTGTGATCGGGCCGATCGGGCGGTGGAGATCAGCAGCGAGGTGGCGGACAAACTGGCGGAGACGGAGCACACCCAAGGCATCTTCTGTGTGTGCAAAATGCCGGCGGAGAACCCTACCATTGAGACCGGGCGCTTTATCGCTTTGGACGGGGTGCAGGATCCCAGCAATCTGGGCGCCATCGCCCGCAGCGCAGAGGCGTTGGGCATAGCCGGTTTGCTGGCGTATAACTGCTGCGATGTGTATAATCCCAAGGCGCTGCGCGCCTCTATGGGCAGCCTGCTGCGGCTGCCGGTGACCGTCAGTCACGATTTGCGGGAGGATCTGCTGCTGTATAAGGCAGAGGGGTTCCAGGTGCTTGGCACTGTGCCGGTGGATACGGCAGCCAAAATCACGGAGACCCACTTTACCAAGTCCTCCATCTGTGTGATCGGTAATGAGGGCAACGGAATCAGCCAGGGGGTCAAGCAGGTGTGCGACGATCTGGTGACCATTCCCATGAAAGGGCGGGCCGAAAGCCTGAATGCCTCCGTTGCGGCGGCCATTACCATGTGGGAGATGATGCGATGAGCGAGACGGCCTACTGGGTATGGCTCCAATGTGCCCTGGGAGAGGGCGCGGCGGTACAGCCTTTGTTAGAAGAATTCGGCAGCGCCAAGGCGGTGTACGACGCCAACATTATGGAGTGGCGCATGACCCCGGCGCTGACAAAATATCAGGTGCAGCACTTGGAGAGTACGCCTCTGTCCGCTGCGGACAAAGTGCTTTCCACCTGCAAACAGCAGGGCTGGCAGATACTCCCCTATGACCATCCGGATTATCCCCGCCTGCTGCGGGATCTGCCGGACCCGCCGCTGGTACTGTATGTGGACGGCACTGTGCCGGACTGGAACCGGCAACTGACCCTGGGCATTGTGGGTACCCGCCAGGCGTCCGCTTATGCGGTGCAGGTGTGCGACATTATGGCTAAGGGCGTGGCAGGCGCCGGAGCCCTTGTGGTCAGCGGCGGCGCGCTGGGAATCGACAGTACCGCCCATAAGGGCGCGATGTTAGCCGGCGGCACCACCGTTGCGGTGCTGGGCTGCGGTCTGGGTACCCGGTATTTGATGCAAAATGAGCCGCTGCGGGCAGAAATTCGTAGCCACGGTGCGCTGGTAACGGAATTTCGACCCTTTACCCCGGCAGGGAAGCACACCTTCCCTTTGCGTAACCGCTTGATCAGCGGTATGAGCGAGGGCTTGCTGGTGGTAGAAGCCGGCAGCCACAGCGGCTCTTTGATTACCGCCCGTTGCGCGCTGGAACAGGGGCGCGATGTGTACGCGGTGCCCGGCTCCGTGTTGTCTACGGACTTTGCCGGCACAAACGATCTAATCAACGACGGTGCTTATGTGGTGACCCAGCCGGTCCAGCTGCTTTCCGGTTATGCGGAGCGCTACCACCTGGATCTGAACCGGGTGCCCAGCGTGCAGCAGCTGCTGGCGGCGGAGCAGGACCCGGGCGCCAATTTGCCCCAAACCTCTAAGGAGTACGATTTTGAACGGCTGGAGGAGGGGCGGCAGCGGCTGAAAAAGCGACGAGAAAATCAGGCACTGCTTACAGCTGCGGAAAGTGCGGTGCTTGCTGCACTGCCGGAGGTATTCACCCCGGTAGATCAGGTGGCAGCCAGGGCAGCTATGCCCCAGGGGCAGCTGCTGGCGGCACTGACCAAACTGGAACTGCTGGATCTGGCGGAGAGCGCCCCCGGCAGCCGCTTTCGGAAGAAATAACAGCTCGAGAGAGAAAGGATATAGAACAAATGTCAAAACTGGTTATTGTGGAGTCGCCGGCCAAGGCGAAAAACATTAAGGGCTATTTGGGCAAGGGGTACGATGTGGTGGCCTCTATGGGCCATGTGCGGGATTTGCCCGCCGCCCGGCTGTCTGTGGACATTGCCCATGACTTTGCCCCTAAGTATGCGGTAATCGCCGGCAAGGAGAACTTTGTAAAGGACCTGAAAAAAAAGGCCCAGGCCGCCGATTATGTGTACCTGGCAACAGACCCTGATCGAGAGGGCGAGGCCATCAGCTGGCACCTGGCCACGCTGCTGGGGCTGGATATGAAAGAGAAAAACCGGGTCACCTTTAACGAGATCACCAAGCACGGCGTGCTTACCGGTATGGAGCACCCCCGCGCCATTGATATTGACTTTGTAAATGCCCAGCAGGCCCGGCGAATTTTGGATCGGCTCATCGGCTACAAGCTGTCGCCCTTTATCAGCCAAAAAATCCGACGGGGTCTGTCTGCCGGTCGTGTGCAGTCCGTGGCGCTGCGGCTGGTGGTGGACCGGGAAGAGGAGATCCGTGCTTTTAAGCCGGAGGAATACTGGTCCATTGATGCTAAGTTTACCAACCCGCCGGAGCGCAAGAGCTTTGCCGCCGCCCTGGCCGGCAAGGTGGATGATAAGGCAAAGATCAAGATCACTTCCAAGGAGGAGAGCGACAAGATTCTCTCCGATCTGGAGGGCGCCGAGTACATTGTGCAGTCGGTGAAGAAGGGCACCCGCAAGAAGAGCCCCACCCCGCCGTTTATCACCTCCACCTTGCAGCAGGAGGCTTCCCGCCGCCTGTCCTTCCAGGCTAAGCGGACCATGAAAGCCGCCCAGGAGCTGTATGAGGGCGTGGAAGTAGCCGGTCACGGCACACTGGGTCTGATCACTTATATGCGTACGGACTCCCTGCGTATCTCCGAGGAGGCGCGGGCTGCCGGCAACGCCTTTATTACAGAGACTTACGGCGAGAAGTACCTGCCCAAGAAGCCCCGGTATTTTAAGTCCAAGAGCAATATTCAGGACGGCCACGAGGCCATTCGTCCTACCACCCCCTCCATTACCCCGGAGATGGTGAAGGGCAGCGTTACCACCGACCAGTACAAGATCTACAAGCTGGTGTGGGAGCGGTTTATTGCCTCCCTGATGGAGAACTGCCTGCAAGAGACTATGAAAATTGAGATCGTTGCCAACGGCTATGTGTTCAACGCCACCGGCTACACGGTGAAGTTTGACGGCTTTACCGTGCTGTATGAGGAGAAAGGCGACGACGGCAAAACCGAGGGCGCAGCGCCCCTGCCGCCGGTAAAGGCCGGCGACAAGCTGCGGCTCAAGAGTATTCTCGGCAATCAGCACTTTACCCAGCCCCCCGCCCGGTACACGGAGGCGTCCCTGACCAAGGCACTGGAGGAGAACGGCGTGGGTCGTCCATCCACCTATGTGACCATCACCTCCACCATTGTGGGTCGGGAGTATGTGAAGCGCGAGGGCAAGCAGTTTGTGCCCACGGAGCTGGGTGAGGCAGTGACCAAGCTGCTGGAGGAGCGTATGCCCAACATTGTGGATGTAAAGTACACCTCCAAGATGGAGGCGGATCTGGATAAGATCGACTCCGGTGATCGGGATTATATTGATATGATTCGTCACTATTACGAGGATTTTGAGGCCCCGCTGGAAAAGGCAAAGAAGGAAATGCAGGGCGTGAAGATCAAGCTGAAAGAGGAAGAGACGGATGTGGTCTGCGAAAAGTGCGGGCGCAACATGGTCATCAAAGTAGGCCGCTACGGCAAGTTCTTGGCCTGCCCCGGCTACCCGGAGTGTAAGAATACCAAGCCCCTGGTGTTTAAGACCAAGGCCAAGTGCCCGGTGTGCGGCGCCGATGTGATCGAGAAAAAGACCCGTAGGGGCACTTCTTTCTACGGCTGCTCCGCGTATCCCAACTGTAACTTTATGACCTGGGATGTGCCCACCGACGAGGTGTGCCCCCAGTGCGGCAAGTCCCTGTTTAAGAAGCGGGGCAATGTGTTGGTATGCCTGGACGAGAAGTGTGGCTTTAGCAAACCGGCACCTAAGAAGAAAAAAGAACAGGCAGAGGAATAAATGAGATTTACAGTAATCGGTGCAGGCTTAGCCGGTACGGAGGCGGCGTGGCAGATTGCCAATGCCGGCCACCCGGTCACCCTGCTGGAGATGAAGCCGGTGCAGTATTCACCGGCCCATACATCGCCATTGTTTGCAGAGCTGGTGTGCTCCAACTCCTTAAAGGCCGCCCGGCTGGAAAGTGCGGCGGGGCTGCTCAAGGAGGAGATGGCTCGGCTTGGCTCTCTGACGGTGCCCATTGCTCGGCAGTGCGCTGTGCCTGCCGGCGGTGCCTTGGCCGTGGATCGGGAGCAGTTCGCCTCTCGGGTGACGGCGGCGGTGGAGGCGCACCCCAATATCACCGTAGAGCATCGGGTGGTGACGGAAGTACCCCGCGGGGCAGATCAGATCACCGTGGTGGCCAGCGGTCCGCTGACGGCGGACGATCTGGCGTCGGATATTGAGCGGCTTTGCCCCGGTCGGCTGTCCTTTTATGACGCGGCGGCGCCCATTATCACAGCGGAGAGCGTGGACTATACCAAGGTGTTCGGCGCCTCCCGCTACGACCGTGGCGGCGACAGCGACTATTTGAACTGTCCCTTCAATCGGGTGGAATATGAGGCATTTATAAACGCGCTGGTGCATGCCGAGGGTGCAGTGACCCACGATTTTGATGTGTACGAGGGCTGTATGCCCATTGAGAAGTTGGCAAAGCGTGGTGCGGATGCACCCCGGTTCGGCCCCATGAAGCCGGTTGGACTCATTGACCCGGCTACCGGACACCGTCCTTGGGCCTGTGTGCAGCTGCGTCGGGAGAACGCCGGCGGCACCCTGTTTAACCTGGTGGGCTTCCAGACCAACCTGAAGTTTCCAGAGCAGCGGCGGGTGTTCCGTATGATCCCCGGACTGGAGCAGGCGGAGATTGTGCGCTACGGCGTGATGCACCGCAATTCCTTTATTGACTCGCCCCGACTGCTGGGTGCGGATTACGCGCTGCGCAGCCACCCCAACATTTTCTTTGCCGGTCAGATCACCGGCGTGGAGGGGTATATGGAGTCCGCCATGAGCGGCATTTTGGCCGGGCGCAATGCAGTGCGCCGGGCAGAGGGCAAGCCCACCGGCTGCCCGAACGGCGAGACGATGAGCGGTGCTTTGACCCGCTATATCAGCGACGAGAGTGTGAAGCATTTTCAGCCCATGGGCGCCAATTTCGGCATTTTGCCCCCCATGGAACCGAAAATTCGAGATAAAAAAGAGCGCTATGCGGCTTTGTCTAACCGGGCGCTGGCGGCACTGGACCGCTTTTTGGAGAAATGAGCATGAAGATCATTGTAGACGCATTCGGCGGCGACCACGCTCCCTTGGAGATTCTAAAGGGTGCCATGCAGGCGGTGGACGCCTATGATGTGGACATTATCCTCACCGGCAAAGAGGCAGAAATTCGCCGCTGCGCAGCGGAGAACCGCTTGCAGCTGCGACGCACCCGCATTGTGGACGCTCCCCAGGTGATCACCATGGAGGATGACGCCAAGAGCGTGCTGCGCAGCAAGAAAGATTCATCCCTGGGCGTGGCGTTTCAGCTGCTGAAAGCCGGAGAGGGGGATGCGTTGGTCAGCGCCGGCAATACCGGTGCCGTGACCGTAGGCGCTACGCTGATCACCGGGCGGATTAAAGGGGTTAAGCGACCGGCGATTGCTTCGGTTATGCCCTCTGCAAGCAAGCCTTTTTTGATGATGGACTGCGGTGCCAATGCAGAATGCAAGCCGGAGTTCCTGTACCAATTTGGGCTGCTTGGTTCCCTATATATGCAGCATGTGCTCCATGTGAAGAACCCGCGGGTGGCTCTGGCCAATAACGGAACAGAACCCACCAAAGGCACCCCCACCGTGCGGGCGGCTTATGACCTGATGACTGCCGCACCGTATAATTTTGTGGGCAATATCGAGGGTCGCCAAATCCCCTTTGGGGATGCGGATGTGGTGGTGGCCGACGGCTTTACCGGCAACCTGATCTTAAAGACCTACGAGGGCGTGGCCAAGGTGCTGATGAACGAGATGAAGGGCCTGTTCAAGAAGAATGCTTTTACGCTGCTGTCTGCCCTGGGTGTGTCCGGCGGGCTAAAGAATATGAAAACCAAGTTCGACTATAAAGAATACGGCGGCGCCGTAATGCTGGGGGTACAAAAGCCGGTGGTCAAGGCCCACGGCTCCGCAGACGCCCGCACCTTTAAGAATGCCATCAAACAGGCTGTCTGGTTTTTGCAAAACGACCTGATCGGCCATATAGAAACCGCTCTGGCAGCGCCTGCTGCCTCGGCAGAATAAGAGGAAGTTCGGTTATGGAATCTTTGGAACATAAGATTGGATATACCTTTCAGGATCGCAGCTTGTTGCAGGAGGCGCTGACTCATTCCAGCTACGCCAACGAGCGCCACGGCCGCGTGCGTTGCAACGAGCGTATGGAGTTCCTGGGGGACGCGGTGCTTTCCATTGTGTCTGCAGAACTGCTGTACACTCGGTTCCCGGATATGCCGGAGGGTCAACTGTCCAAGTTGCGCTCGGCGCTGGTGTGCACCCAAAGTTTGGCCGGGTTTGCCGCCCAGATCGACCTGGGCAGCTACCTGCGTATGGGCAAGGGTGAGATCCACACCAAGGGCTGGGAGCGCCCCTCCACGCTGGAAAATACCTTTGAGGCGCTGATCGCCGCTATTTATTTGGACGGCGGTATGGAACCGGCCAAGCGGCACATTCTCCGCTTTTTAGTACCGGCGTTGGAGAATCACACCACTGCCTTTAAGGACTACAAGACCACCCTGCAAGAGGTGGTACAGCAGAACCCGGGGGAAAATGTAACCTATGTGCTGGTGGGAGAGAGCGGCCCGGACCACGACAAGCGCTTTCAGGTGCAGGTGCGGCTCAATTCCAATGTGATCGGCTCCGGTGTGGGTCGCAGCAAAAAGGAAGCGGAGCAGGAGGCGGCCAAAGAGGCGCTGCACCTGATGGGTCTATGAGAAAGGGCAATATCAGCATTTTTGTGCCCCATATCGGCTGCCCGTGCCGGTGCACTTTTTGCGATCAGCGCACCATCAGCGGCCAAACGGCGCCGCCTACGCCGGCAGATGTGCGCGCCGCTTGTGAGAAAGCCTTTGAAAAAGACGGTTTCAGCTATGAAATTGCGTTTTTTGGAGGCTCCTTTACCGCCATTGACCCGGCGTATATGCAGTCCCTGCTGGCTGCCGCCGCACCGTATGTGCAGGCCGGCAAGGCCACAGGCATTCGGGTGTCTACCCGGCCGGATTGCGTAGACGACGCGGTGTTGGCACTGCTAAAATCCTACGGCGTGACTGCTGTGGAACTGGGGTGCCAGAGTATGGATGACCGGGTGCTGACCCGGTGCCGCCGGGGCCACACGGCAGCGGACAGTATTGCTGCCGCCCGGTGCGTGCACCGAGCGGGGCTGGAACTGGGCGTGCAGATGATGACCGGCCTGCCCGGCGATACGGACGATACCGCCTTGAAAACGGCGCGGCAGCTGATCGCCTTGCGCCCGGCCACCGTGCGGATTTACCCAACGGTGGTGCTGGCAGGTACGGAGCTGGAACGCCAATACCGCAGCGGGGACTATGTGCCCCAAACGGTGGAGCAGGCGGTGGACCTGTGCAGCCGGCTGGTGCCGCTGTTTACTGCGGCAGGGGTGCGGATCATTCGCCTGGGACTGCACAGCAGCCCGGAGGTGAAGGAAAAAATGGTGGCCGGTGCCTTTCATGACAGCTTTGGCGAACTGGTGTATTCCCGTATGCTGTTGCGCCGGGTGTTGGCGTATCCGCCGGGCGCGTACACCGTGACGGTGCACCCCCGGTACTACTCTCGCTTTGTGGGAAATAAAAAACAAAATCTGGATGAACTGGCCGCAAGGCAGTATCAAATCCGGTTACAAACAGATACCGCCCTGGCGGGCGAAATGAGGATCGAATATGGTATTAAGAACACTTGAAATGCAGGGGTTTAAGTCCTTCCCGGACAAAACGGTGCTGAACTTTGGCAAGGGCATCACCGCCGTGGTGGGACCCAACGGCTCCGGCAAGAGCAATATCTCCGACGCGGTGCGTTGGGTACTGGGCGAGACCAGCACCAAGTCCCTGCGCGGTTCTAAGATGGAGGATGTGATCTTTGGTGGTACCTCCGCCCGTAAGGCACTGGGCTTTGCCCAGGTGCAGCTGACCCTGGACAACAGCGACGGCACCTTAAAGGACCGGGGCGAGATTGTCACCGTCACCCGCCGCTATTACCGCAGCGGCGAGAGCGAGTACAAGATCGACGGCGAGCAAGTGCGGCGCAAGGACATTCGCGAGCTGTTTATGGACACGGGCTTGGGCGCCGACGGCTATTCTCTGGTGGGTCAGGGCAAGATCGATTCGATTATTTCTGCCAAGAATGAGGACCGTCGGGAACTGTTTGAAGAAGCGGCGGGAATCTCTCGCTTCCGCCACAAGCGCACGGATGCCCAGCGGCGGCTGGAACAGGCACAGGAGAATTTGGTGCGCTTGCTGGATATTTTGGGCGAGTTGGAGAGCCGGGTCGGCCCCTTGAAAGTCCAAAGCGAAAAGGCGGCTGCCTTTTTAGACCTGAGTGCGGAAAAGAAAGAACTGGAGATCGGCGTTTGGCTGCAAAAGCTGGACCGCTTTACAGATGAATTGCGGGAGCAGGAGCACCGCATTGACGCTGCCGGTGCCTCTTACCAAATTTGTGAGGCGGATCTGGCAGAGATTGAGAAGAAGATCGAAGAAGCCGCCGCCGGTGCTGCGCAGCTGAATGTGGAGATTGAGGAGCAGCGCCTGGCCTCCCAAAAGCTGGAGGAGGAGGCGCTGCGCAAGGACGCAGAGATTCGGGTACTGGAGACCAATTTGCAGCACCAAACCGAGACCGTGGAGCGCCTGGAACAAGAAATCCGTGATGCGGACCAGACCGGTGCCACCTTAGAGGAACGGCTGGCGCGGCTGCGCCAAACCATTGGGGATAACGATGCTGCCGGCGCGGACAAACGCCGCCAACTGGAGGAGATCACCCGCCAGAGCCAGGCACTGCTGGACTCCGGCGATAGCAATACAAAAGAGACTACGGAACTGAACCGCAAGCTCAGCGACCTGACCTTGCAGCTGTCTGACGCCAAGGTGCAGGCCTCCGCCGCCGCTTCTTCTATGGAGGAGATCGGGCAGCGCTCCGGCTCCGTGGACGACTTGCTGGCTGCCTGCGGCAAGGAGACCCAGCGAATCCTTGCCCAGCAACAGGAGAGCCGGGAGAATCTGGCGTTCTTGCAGCAGCGCATTGATGAGAACAGCAACGCGCTGTCCGGCTATCAAATGAAGCTGCAGGGCAAAACCGCCGCAGCGGAGAAAATCAAGTCCAAACTGGACGAGCTGGCTGCCGCCGTGCAGCAAAAGCAGCAGCGAGCCAATCTGCTGTCGGATTTAGAGAAGAATATGGAGGGCTTTTCCGGTGCGGTAAAGGCGGTGATCCGCCAATCCAGAGCCGGTGCGCTGCGGGGGATCCACGGGGTGCTGTCCCAGCTGATCACCGTAGAGAACGCCCATTCCACGGCCATTGAGGTGGCGCTGGGCGCCGCCATGCAGAATATTGTGACGGATAACGAGGCAGATGCCAAGCGCGCCATGCAGTACCTAAAGCAGAACAACGCCGGCCGAGCCACATTCCTGCCCATCAGCAACATTCAGGGTCGCCGGTTAGAGGAGCGGGGTCTGGAGGACTGCTTTGGCTATGTGGCGCTGGCGCCGGAGCTGGTAGACTGCGACCACCGGTACAGCCAGATCATCTCTAATCTGCTGGGCCGCACGGTGATTGTGGAGGACTTGGACTCTGCCATCGGTATGGCCAAGCAGTACCACAACCGCTTTCGCATTGTGACCCTGGACGGCCAGGTGATGAACCCGGGCGGCTCCATGAGCGGTGGTTCCCGTGCCAAGGGTGCCGGGGTGCTGTCCCGCGCCAATCAGATCGAAGCGCTGCACAGCGAGGTCAAGGCCCTGGAGGGGCAGATGCATGATGTGCAAGCAGAGTATAAAACCGCCGTGGAGGAGGCCAACTTTGCCGCTGCCAAGCTGCAAGGTGCCCAGGCGGATATGAAACAGGCCCAGGAGGATCTGATCCGCGCCCAGGGCGACGACAAGTTAATTTGTGAGAAATTGTCTGCCGCCGAGAGCCAGCAGCAGGCCTTGCAGCAAGAGAAGGACAATGCCGCTGATCGTGTGCAGGCCTTGCAGCAGGACCTGGACGCTGCCAACGCCAAGGCCGCCGAGTTTGAAAGTGCCATTGCAGACACCCGCGCCGCCTTGGAGCAGGCAGGCAGCCAGGCAGCCGCCATTACCGCACAGCGAGAAGAGACCCGCCGTCAAACAGAGCAGCTGAACCTGGATCTGGTAACTTTGGCCAAGGACAGCGCCGCTGCCAAAATGAGCATTGAGGATCTGCTTGCCCGGAAGAACAGCGCAGCGGATCGGGTGGCTGCCACCCGGCGAGAGATTGACCAAATCCGCGCCGCCCAAACCGGCTTTGCCGCCCAAACGGAGCAGTTGCAGGCAGAGGCTGGGGAACTGCGAGAGCGTGCAGCCCGAGCGGAAGAGGCGGTACAGCAAAAGATCGCTGCCCGAACGGATGGTGAAAAGACCACCGGCGACCTGCGCGCCGCCGAGCGGGCCAAGAGCCAGGAGCGCCAGCAACTGTCTGCCGAGTTGGTACGGCTGGAAGAGCGCAAGAACGCGATGCAAAAGGAATATGACGAGCTGGGCGATATGCTCTTTGAGCAGTACGAGCTGACCCGCCGAGAGGCCCAGGCACTGAACATTCAAATTGACAATATGGCCGAGGCCAAAAAGCGCCTGCATGAGATCAAAGTGGCGATCAAAAAGCTGGGCTCCATCAATGTGGGCGCCATTGAGGAATACAAAGAGGTGTCCGAGCGCTACACATTCCTGAAAGAACAGATCGACGATGTGGAGCGCTCCAAGTCAGAGCTGAACAAGATCATTGAGGATCTGACCGCCTCCATGAGCGAGAAGTTCCTGACCCAGTTCCAGAAGATCAACACCGAGTTTGCCGCCTGCTTTACAGACTTTTTCGGCGGGGGCAAGGGCGAGCTGATTTTGGAAGAACCGGACAACTGTTTGGAGTCCGCCATTGAAATTAAAATTCAGCCCCCGGGCAAGTCGGTGCAGAACATTAACCTGTTCTCCGGCGGAGAAAAGTCGCTGGCGGCGCTGGCACTGCTCTTTAGTGTGCTGAAGGTGACTCCCTCTCCGTTTTGTATTTACGACGAGGTGGAGGCGGCGCTGGACGATGTGAATGTGGAGCGTTTTGCTAAGTATATGCGCCGTATGACGGACAAGACCCAGTTTATCAGCATTACCCACCGCCGGGGCACCATGGAAGAGGCGGATGTGCTCTACGGCGTGACCATGCAGGAGAAGGGCGTGTCCAAGCTGCTGGAGCTGCAAACGGCGGAACTGGCAGCAAAAATGGGATTGGAGGAATAAAGAATGGGTATTTTTTCTAAATTCAGAAAGGGTCTGAAAAAGACCCGCACCGAGGGCATTACCGCCCAGCTGGACGATGTGATGGAGAGCCATCAGGAGATCACGGACGATCTGTACGACGAGCTGGAAGAAGTGCTCATTATGGGCGATGTGGGTATTCCCACCGCCCAGCGAGTGATCCGGGATCTGAAAGCGAAAATTGAGAACGACAAGATCACCAGCGTGCCCCAGGTGCGGGAGACGATGAAGGACATTGTCTCCGGTATCGTGTGGGGCGGCAGCTATCTGTCCCTGCGCACCAAGCCCTCTGTGATTTTGGTCATCGGCGTGAACGGTGTGGGCAAGACCACCACCATCGGCAAGCTGGCTCTGCGGCTGAAAAATCAGGGCCGTAAGGTGATCTTGGGCGCGGCAGACACCTTCCGTGCTGCTGCCATTGAGCAGCTGGAAGTGTGGGCCAAGCGGGCAGATGTGGAGCTGATCAAGCACGCCGAGGGGGCGGACCCGGCCTCCGTGGTATTTGACACCATTGCCGCCGGTAAGGCCAGAAGTGCGGATGTGATTATTATTGATACCGCCGGCCGACTGCACAATAAAAAGAACCTGATGGATGAGCTGAACAAAATCAGCCGAGTCATTGAGCGGGAGCTGCCGGGGGCCTCTAAGGAGGTGCTGCTGGTGCTGGACGCCACCACCGGCCAAAATGCCGTGAACCAGGCCAAGGACTTTAAGGACGCAGCGGGCATTACCGGTATTGTGCTCACCAAGTTGGACGGCACCGCCCGTGGCGGCGTGGTGTTGGCCATCAATAACGAGTTGGATGTGCCGGTGAAGTTTGTAGGCGTAGGCGAGCAGATCGACGATTTACAGCCTTTTGACGCAGACGCCTTTGCCGCAGGGCTGTTTGACAAGGCGCCCACAGAGGTGGACGAGGAGGAAATCGCCTCCTTTATCGGCAGCGCCGAAGCGGCAGCGGATGAAAAAGCGGAGAAAGGGTCGCAAAAGTAAAATGGAATTTATCTTAGCAAGTAATAATCAAAAGAAGCTGGCAGAGATGCAGCGCATTCTCTCGCCCCTGGGCATTGAGGTGAAAACCGCCGCCATGCTGGGGCTGGAGCTGCCGGATGTGGTGGAGGACGGCGACACCTTTGAGGCCAACGCCGCCTTAAAGGCACGCAGTGCCTGCCGGGTTACCGGTCTGCCGGCCATTGCAGACGATAGCGGTTTGTGCGTGGATTATCTGGACGGCGCGCCGGGCATTTACAGCGCCCGGTTCTCCGGCGGTCACGGGAACGATGAGGCCAACAACGACCTGCTGCTGCAAAAGCTGGAGGGCGTGCCTATGGCGCAGCGCACTGCCTATTATGTGTGCGCCATTTGCTGCGTGTTCCCGGATGGGGAAGAGCTGACGGTGCGTGGCGAATGCCACGGGCACATTGGTTTTGAGCGGGACGGCAACGCCGGGTTCGGCTATGACCCGCTGTTTTTGGTAGAGGGCCGCAGTTTTGGCCGCTATACCGCAGAAGAAAAGGACAAAATCAGCCACAGAGGGCGCGCGCTGCGTACCCTGGCGGCAGAATTGGAGAAACGGATATGACAAGTAAAGAACGGGCCGCGTGGCGTGCCAAGGCCAACGGACTGGAGGCCATCTTCCAAATCGGCAAAGAGGGGATCTCTGACAACCTGATCGCCCAGCTGGACGACGCACTGGATGTGCGGGAGTTGATCAAGGTGCGAGTGCACCTGGAGTCTGCCCCCCAGCCGCCCAAGGAGTTGGCGCAGGCGCTGGGTGAGGCGCTGGGTGCCAATGTGATCCAGGTGATCGGCGGCATGATCGTGCTGCAACGCCCCATTGATGAAGAAAAGGTGCGCGCAAAGAAGGCTGCCCGCGCCGGAGACAAGAAAGTGAAAAAGAAAAAGGTGCACATTAAAGGTATGCGCCAGCGGCAGCGGGAGAAAGAAGAAAAGAATCCCTACGCCAAGTATGACCGACCCAAGTATTATGGCAGATAAAATGCGCATTGGCATTTACGGCGGGGCGTTTAATCCCATCCATAACGGTCACCTGCATTTGCTGGACACGCTCTATCGTGCTCAAACGCCTTTCGGCGGCCTTGACAAGTTGCTGATTGTGCCCACAGCCAATCCGCCCCATAAGAGCGCCGGGGATTTGATCCCGGCGACGCACCGGATCGCTATGATTCGCTTGGCGGTAGAATCGCTGCCCTGCGCGGACAAAATTGAAATCTCCACCATTGAACTGGAAAGCAGGGAAAAAAGCTATACTTATACCACGCTGGTAAAATTGAAAGAGATCTATCCAAATGGGGAATTCATTTTGTTCATTGGCTCCGATCAGCTTTTTGACTTCCAAAAGTGGTACAGGTATCAAGATATTCTAAAGCTGGCCCAGGTGCGAGCCATTACCCGGCAGGAATGCCAGCGGCAGGCGGTGGCGGATTTTTTAACCCGGAACAAGGACTTGGCCGGGATCAGCGTACTGGTAGCCAAGCCGGTGGTGGTGTCGTCCACCCAAATTCGGCAGCGGGTGGCACAGGGCGAGCGCATCGCCGATCTGGTGCCCGCAGCCGTGGCAGATTATATTCAGGAAAAGGGGCTTTACCGTGGATAAGGCAAAATACAAGCAATATGTGGAGCTGATCCGCAGTCGGCTGTCCGACTATCGCTTTTACCACTCTGTCTGTGTGGCAGAGGCGGCGGTGCAGCTGGCAGAGCGCTTTGGCGCCGATGTGGAGCAGGCGTATGTGGCCGGTATTCTGCACGATGTGATGAAAGAGGAGGAGCCGTCTGTGCAGCGGGCATATATAGAAAAAGCCGGCGAACGGATGTCAGACCTTGAAATTCGCATTGGAAAGGTGTATCATCAAATGAGCGGCGCCGCTTATGCGCGCCTGGAGCTGGGCATTACGGACCCGGATATTCTGCATGCTATTCGGTATCACACCACCGCGCGCCGGGGTATGAGCCTGCTGGAGCAGATTATTTACCTGGCAGATTTCATCTCTGCCGATCGGCATTATAAAGATGTGGAGACCATGCGCGCCAAGGTGGACGAGGGACTGGAGCCGGGTATGTTCTACGCCCTGACTTATACCATTACGGACCTGGCCCGGCAGGGTCGGCCCATTCACCCGGACACGGTAGACGCCTACAACTGGGTGCTGGAGCGCCGGGGATAATGCAGGCAGCGGCAAGATCGTCTGCTTTTGCCGGTACCTGTATCAAATAGCGAGAAAGGATCTTTTAATGGAAATTTTAGATATTGTAAAAACTGCCGTGCGCGCCATAGACAGCAAGCAGGGGCTGGACACAGAGGTGATCCGCATTACGGATCTGACGGTGCTGGCGGATTATTTTGTCATTGCCACTGCCACCTCTTCCACCCAGCTGCGGGCCATGGGCGACGAGGTGGAGTATAAGCTGAGCCAGGCGGGCGTAGAGCCCCACCACATAGAGGGCAAGGCCACCGGTTGGTTGTGCCTGGATTACGGCACGGTGGTCATTCACCTGCTGGAGCGCAAGCAGCGGGATTACTACCAGCTGGAGCGTCTGTGGGGCGATGGCGAAAAACAGGATATTACAAGTTTATTGGAGGCAGAATAATGGAGTATAATTTTAAGCAGATCGAAAAGAAGTGGCAAGACTATTGGTATGCCAACAACACCTTTGCAGCCAAGCAGGATTTTTCCCTGCCCAAGTATTACTGCCTGGTGGAGTTCCCGTACCCCTCCGGCCAGGGCCTGCATGTGGGTCATCCCCGCTCTTACACGGCGCTGGATATTGTGGCTCGCAAAAAGCGTTTGCAGGGCTACAATGTGTTGTACCCCATGGGCTGGGACGCCTTTGGCCTGCCTACCGAGAACTACGCCATTAAGAACCACATTCACCCGGAGATTGTGACCAAGAACAACATTGCACACTTTAAGCAGCAGCTTCAGTCTCTGGGCTTTAGCTTTGACTGGACCCGGGAGATCAATACCACCGATCCGGAATACTACAAGTGGACCCAGTGGATCTTCCTCCAAATGTTCAAAAAGGGCCTGGCTTACAAGAAGGAAATGGCCGTGAACTGGTGCACCTCCTGTAAGTGCGTGCTGGCCAACGAAGAAGTGGTTAACGGCGTATGCGAGCGTTGCGGCAGCGAGGTGATCCGCAAGAACCAGAGCCAGTGGATGCTGAAGATCACTGCCTATGCCCAGCGGCTGGTGGATGATTTGGACGACCTGGACTTTATTGATCGGGTCAAGGTGCAGCAGAAGAATTGGATCGGCCGTTCCACCGGTGCAGAGGTGGACTTTGGCACCACGATGGGCGACACCCTGACCGTGTACACCACCCGGCCGGACACCTTGTTCGGCGCCACTTATATGGTTATTTCTCCTGAGCACCCGCTGATTGAAAAGTGGGCGGACAAGTTGGAGAACCTGGACGCAGTGCGCGCCTATCAGCAGGAGGCGGCGCATAAGTCCGACTTTGAGCGCACCGAGATGAATAAGGATAAGACCGGCGTGCGCCTGCAAGGTGTGATGGGCATCAACCCGGTCAACGATACAGAAATCCCGATCTTTATTTCCGACTATGTGCTGACCTCTTACGGCACCGGCGCCATTATGGCTGTGCCGGCCCACGATACCCGCGACTGGGAATTTGCCAAGAAGTTTGACCTGCCCATTATTGAAGTGGTTGCAGGCGGTGATGTGGAGAAAGAGGCGTTCACCGACTGTGCCACCGGCACCATGGTCAACTCCGACTTCCTCACCGGCCTAAGCGTGGAAGAAGCCAAGAAGAAGATCATTGAATGGCTGACCGCAGAGGGTAAGGGTCATGAGAAAGTGAACTTCAAGCTGCGTGACTGGGTGTTCAGCCGCCAGCGTTACTGGGGCGAGCCTATCCCCATCGTCAAGTGCGACAAGTGCGGCTATGTGCCGCTGCCGGAGAGCGAGCTGCCTTTGCGCCTGCCTATGGTAGACAGCTATGAGCCTACGGACACCGGCGAAAGCCCCTTGGCTAAAATGACCGACTGGGTGAACACCACCTGCCCCTGCTGCGGCGGTCCGGCTAAGCGAGAGACGGATACCATGCCCCAGTGGGCCGGCTCCAGCTGGTACTTCCTGCGCTATATGGATCCCCACAATCCGGACGCTCTGGCATCGCCGGAAGCCCTGAATTACTGGGCGCCGGTGGATTGGTACAACGGCGGTATGGAGCACACCACCCTGCATTTGCTGTACTCCCGCTTCTGGCACAAATTCCTGTATGACATTGGCGTGGTGCCTACCAAGGAGCCGTACCAAAAGCGTACCTCCCACGGTATGATCCTGGGTCAAAACGGCGAGAAGATGAGCAAGTCCCGCGGCAATGTGGTCAACCCGGACGAGATCGTGGATCAGTACGGTGCAGACACCATGCGCCTTTATGAGATGTTCATTGGCGATTTTGAAAAGGCTGCTCCCTGGAACAGTGACTCCATTAAGGGCTGCAAGCGCTTTTTGGAGCGGTACTGGAACCTGCAAACCATGGTCACTCCGGAGGAGACTTACAGCAATGATCTGGAGACCCTGATGCACCAGACCATTCAAAAGGTGACGGAGGATATTGACCAGCTGAAGTGCAATACCGCCATTGCGGCGCTGATGACGCTCCTGAACAAAGTGTACGACAAGGGCAGCATCACCCGCGGCGAGCTGCGCACGCTGACCGTTTTGCTGAACCCCTTTGCCCCCCATGTAACGGAAGAAATGTGGGAAGTGGAGCAGTTCGGCGGTATGGTGCACGAGGCACAGTGGCCTGCATTTGACCCGGCCAAGACCAAGGAGGACACGGTGGAGATCGTGCTTCAGGTACTGGGCAAGGTGCGCTCCCGTATGACCATCAGCGCGGATACACCCAAGGAGGAAGTGCTGGCCGCCGCCAAGGCAGACAGCAAGATTGCCGCACTGCTGGCGGGCAAGACCATCAAGAAAGAGATCTATGTGCCCGGCAAGCTGGTGAACTTTGTTGCCATCTAACGGCAATTACACATTGTAATAAATCACAGACTTTGGACGGCCTCGGCAGTGCAGAACTGCCCCGGTCGTCCTGTATTTTTGCCGAATTTGACCGAAAAGGGGATTTGTGCTATACTATTCTGCAGATTTTTACAGGATGTGAGTGTGTGAAGAAAATACTAAGCGTATTTTTGGCCGCTTTATTTGTGATCTGTACTGCGTTTGCCGTGCCTGTGACCGCCTCTGCCGCCGCCCGGCAGCATGTGGAGAACGCGCTGGAGACCTTGCAGACCAAGAACGGTTATATTCCCGGCAAGTCTGCCAAGGTGGTGGGTAACTGCTTTGGCTTTGTGTCCGCCGTGTGCAAAGAGTTGTACGGCGTGACCTACTATAATGAGCAAATGCGCGGCTCCTATCGCTATAATCATACGGGAAATTATTATACCGTGGCCAGCAAGACCTTTTCTGCCGCCACTACTGCTGCCAAGCAAAAGACGGTGGCCCGGCAAGTGATGGATTTTATTGTGGACAATGCAGCCGCCGGTGACGTGATCTCTTACGGCTGTGCCAACGACAGCACCCGCCACATGCATACCGCCATGGTACAGCATGTAGACACAGAGAAAATTCTCCTTTACCATTCCAACTACGCCAGCGGCAATTATACCCCTGCCGCCTGCCATGTGGACACCGTGTACTGGGACAGCTTTTTGGACAGTCCCAACACCAATATCAAGGAGAAAGACGGCGATGTGACCTCGCTGAATAAATTTTTCGGTGCGCCTATGAGTTGTGGCAACGGTATGGGCCTGTCCTTAAACCGTTACAGCAAGCTGACCGGCAAGTATTATTTGGACGAGAGCACCTTGGCGGCGCCGACCATTTCCACCGAGCGGAAAAGCTGCACTTCCATTCGCTACACCTGGGGCGTAGTGGACGGTGCGGAGAGCTATACATATTTCGTAACGGACACCAAGGGCAAGAAGGTGGTTAAATCCCGCACCACCAGCGAAACGGCTGCCACGGTTACCGGCCTGACCACCGGAGAGAAGTACACCTTTACTCTGGCTGCCAATGCCACAGACCGCAGCGGCCAAAGCGCCAGCAAAACCATCACCTGCCTGCCGCCGGCTCCGTCTAAGCCACGGGTCAGCGCCGGAGACGAGGGCGTGGCTGTCAGCTGGACCACCCGTGTCGATGTGGACGGTTATCAGGTGTTTCGCAGCACTGCGAAGAACGGCACCTTTGACCTGATTGCCACGGTGACGGATCCTGCACAGAATACTTATGTAGACGATGAGATCCAGGTGAATACCACCTATTATTATAAGGTGCGTCGTTATGTGTATATCAAGGACGGCAATGCTGCTTATTCCAATCGCTCAACTGTAACGGACGGTGTAGGCTTGCAGCTGGGTGTGCCCGGCCATATCACCACCACCCGCACCGGCACCACTGCCATTCGGATGAACTGGAAGCCCACGGAGCACGCGGTGCGCTATACCGTTGCCTATCGGTTAAAGGGCGGCAAAAAGTGGACTTATTTCAGCACCACCGCCTGCAACTATACCTTTAAGAATTTGAAGGTCAAGAGCACCTATCAGTTCCGGGTACAGGCCGTCAGTCCCTTTGGCGCCGGCGCATACAGTGCCACGGTGTCCAAGCAAGCGTTGCCTCCAACCCCCGGCAGTGTGAAAGTGCAGCGGATCAGCGCCAAGTCCGCCAAGGTCAGCTGGAGCAAGTCCCAGGGCTTTACCGGCTATTACATTCTCCGTTCCACGGACAAGAAATTTAAGAAGAATGTAAAGAAGATCACTGTGAAGAGCAACAAGGCTCTGAGCTACACGGATAAATCCGTGAAAAAGCGTACCCGCTATTATTACAAGGTCTGTCGCTATACCGGCAAGACCAGCGGCAGCTATTCCAAGACAGTCAGCGTAAAAATCTGATTTTGCGGCAAAAAAGGCGGTGAGACATTGCCTTTTTGTAAGTATTTAGACATTTTTTGATATTATGCTTGACAATCCGTCGGTTATTGTTTATAATCTTTGCGGATATGAAAAGAGTATTCAAATACCCCTGCCAAACAGGTCGGAGGGAGGGAATTTAATGAGCCAGGTTAGAGTTAAAGAGAACGAATCTCTTGACAGCGCACTGCGTCGCTTTAAGCGTCAGACTTCTCGTGACGGTATCATCCAGGAAGTCCGCAAAAGAGAGCATTATGAGAAGCCCTCTGTTGCCCGCAAAAAGAAGAGCGAGGCTGCTCGTAAAAGAAAGTACAAATAAGCTACATATTATTTGTGGGAGCGTGTCGTTACGCTCCCGTTTCTTTTTTACGGAGGTAAGAAAATGAAAAAAATTCTTGTGATGAACGGCCCCAATTTGAACTTGACCGGTATTCGCAATAAGAATGTGTACGGCGCCGAGACCCTGGAGGATATTAACCGGGAGCTGGCCGCTTATGGCGAGGGCAAGGGCGTGCAGGTGGATTTTTACCAGAGCAACCACGAGGGCGCGCTGATTGACAAGATCCATGCCAGCCGCACCGACTATGACGGCGTGGTGCTCAATGCGGGCGCTTACACCCATTATTCTTATGCCATTCGGGACGCGATTGAGGCAGTGCAGGATTTTACCCCCTATGTGGAGGTGCACATGAGCGATATTCACCAGCGGGAGGATTTTCGCCGGATTTCCGTGCTGACCCCGGTGTGCGTGAAGCAAATTTGCGGTTTTGGCAAAGACAGTTACAAAATGGGTATTGATTTATTATTAGAAATACTGTAAAATATCTTTGTTATGTATTACAGATTACTTTTGGAGGTAAACTTATATGGTATCAGCAGGTGATTTCAGAAACGGCGTAACCTTTGAAGAGGACGGCAATGTGCTCCAGGTTGTGGAGTTCCAGCATGTAAAGCCCGGTAAAGGCGCCGCTTTTGTTCGTACAAAGGTAAAGAATGTGATTACCGGTTCCGTGGTGGAGAAGAGCTACAACCCCACCGCCAAGTTCCCCACCGCTTACATTGAGCGCAAGGAGATGGTGTATTCCTACAACGACGACGGCCTGTATTATTTTATGGACCAGGAGACTTTTGATATGGTGCCGGTGAACGGTTCCGATCTGTCCGATAACTTCAAGTTCGTAAAGGAGAACGACATTTGCCGTATCCTGTCCTACAAGGGCAAGGTGTTCGGTGTGGAGCCGCCCACCTTTGTGGTGCTGGAGGTTACCAAGACCGAGCCGGGCATTAAGGGCAACACCGCCACCAACACTTTGAAGCCCGCTACCGTAGAAACCGGCGCGGAGATCCGCGTGCCGCTGTTTATCAACGAGGGCGACAAAATCCGCGTAGATACCCGCACCTGCGAGTATATGGAAAGAGCATAAACCCCAATAACAATATTTTGTAAAGGAGATCGCACGATGGATACAACGGAGAGCCTGGGCTACCTGAAGGGCCTGCTGGACGGCATGGACTTGGATGAGTCCAAAAAAGAGACCAAGATTTACAGAGCCATGATCGGCGTACTGGAGAACTTGGCAGAAGATGTGAACGACCTGACGGACGGCGTAGAGATGATGGCAGATCAGCTGGACGCTGTGGACGAGGATCTGGGCGATGTGGAGGAGTACCTCTACGGTGACGAGGACGACGATGACTGCGACTGCGGTTGCTGCGATGACGACGAGGACGAGTGCCAGGAGTTTGAGATCGAGTGCCCCGCTTGCCACGAGACCTTTGTGGTAGATGAGGACACCGTGCTGGACGGCTCTATGGAGTGCCCCGCCTGCGGCGAGACCCTGGAGTTTGAGGTCAGCTGTGAGGACGACGAAGACGAGGACGAGGACGCCGATCAGGACTGATCTAAGCAGAAAAAACGGACCCGAAGCGGTTTTGCCGCCTTGGGTCCTTGCTTTTTGGTATCATTTTGTGAAAATAAGCCCTGCCGCTTGGCAGGGCATTTGTTTTATCCGTGTACATGCACGGTAAAATTCTTATGGCAATGGGGGCAGTTGACGGTGTGCTTGCCTTTCTTGCGGGGCAAGCGCAGTACCGCTTTGCAACCGGGACATTTCTTAAACACATGGGTTTTGCGGAACGCCCATTTGTCTCGCAACAGACAGCCCTCTCGCCGTATGGGGGCGGTTAGTGCCAGCCAGCGGGCGTTCTCGCGCTGCCGAGCGGCAATGTTGCGTGAGAAGGAACGGAAAATGGCATAGATCAGCACCGCCAGGGAGAGCACCCACAGTACGGTATAGACCGGGCGGGACACCCGGGCCAAGGCACTGCCCGTTACCACCAAAATCAGGTAGATGACCAGGAGGGCTTTATACAGGGCGTCTATGCCGTAGCGACCGATCATGCTCTGCTGCATTTTATAGCCCATTTGCTTGAGTTTTTCTTTCATAAACCGGATTGTCCTTTCAAACATTTTACAGTTATGCGCCGGCAGCGGAACCGTGGGCCTGACCAAAGGCGCTGTTGCCGTTTTGACCGTTGCCGGAACCATATTGACCGTTTTCGCTTTGGTCGTCGCTTTGGTCGTCGTTTTGGTCATTGCTTTGGTTGCCGTCTGCGTTTTGGCTGTAACTGTACGCATTGCCCGGCGATACATCGTAGTGCTGGTATTGAGTGCTCCAACTCACCAAGGAGGTGATTCCCAAAATCACCAGGCGGATGATAAAGATCGCCAGCGCTATCCGCAGAATGGTCAGCAGGCAGCCCCCTTGCCGGCGCGCAGGGCGGCTTTGCGGCCGTCTGGTGCCGGTGTTGCCTGCGCCGGCGGTGTAGGCGGAGAAGTCAAAGAACGAGAATGGGTCAAAACCGAAGCCCATAGGGTTGATCCCCTGGCGAATGCTGTTGTAGGCGCTTTGGTAATTGGCGTTATTTGGCTCTCGGTTCACGGCAATGCGAATGTTTGCCATAGCCTTTTCCTGATCACCGTAGCCCATATAGGCCAAAGCGGCCAGATAGTACCAGCGGGTATCGCTCTTGTCCATATTGCCCAGCAGGTTAATGGCCTGTGCATATTGACCGTGGTTGATAAAGTTCACCACGGCGGTATAGTAATCGCTGCCGGTGTCTGCACTGCGGCGACTGCCGGTAGAAGTGCTGTCGGCGGTGTTGCCGTTCTTAATGGCGTCAAAGGCGGCGTTTACCTCTGCCATCTTGGCCTCGGCCACACGATCCCCTGGGTTTAGATCCGGGTGGTATTTTTTGGCCAGACGCTTGTAGGCTTGGGTGCATTCCGCCAAATCGGCACCGTTGGGCACGCCCAGCACCTGATAAGGATTTTGTGTCATACTGCCTCGCTTATTTTCTTAGATTGCTTCTACTATACCACGGATTTTTGACGAATTTGTGACCAAATGAAGAAGAAAATCCTCCCACTTGTAAAGGATTTGTAAACCCGCATGGAAAAAGGGGGTTGTTTTTGCCCGGTTTGTCTTGTATTTGGGACCAAAATTTGGTAAACTGGGGATGTAAATTACAGAAAAGGGGTTTTTCTATGTTCAGTCCGATTTTGCTGACCATCGGTGACAACATAGACAAGGCGTTTTATGCCTTCGATCTGTGGGTGTTTCGGTTCTTCGGCTCCATGCAGTGCGGGTTTTTGACCGGCGTTGCCAAGTTCTTTACCGCCTTTGGGGACGAGAATTTCACCATTCCCATTGTGGTGCTGTCTGTGGTACTGTGCTTTTTTAAGCGCACCCGCAAGTATGGCTTTTCCATTTTATTTGCCGTGATCATCGGTACGCTGATTACCAATGTGATCGCCAAGCCAATGGTGCTGCGGATCAGACCGTACAACACTTTGCAGCAGAACGCGGATTACTGGTCCTGGTATATCGGCGCCGGGGCGCTGAGCGAGAGCGATTACAGCTTTCCCTCCGGCCACACCACCTCTGCCGTAGAGGTAGCTACCGCGCTGTTCCTGTGTTTTAAGAGCGATAAAAAGAAAATTGCCTGGTTGTTCCCCTGTGTGGCTCTGTGCACCATGGGCTCCCGTGTGTACTTGATGGTGCATTACGCCACCGATGTGCTGGGCGGTCTGCTGGTAGGCGTGATCGCCGCCGTTTTGGGCTACCTGCTGATGAAGCTGGTGATGAAGAGCAAGGGCCTGGAGAAGGTGGATGCTGCCAAGCTGTTCAAAAAGGTGCCCGGCAAGGTGGGCTTTGCCTGCATCGGTGTGGCGGTTCTTGGTATTTTCCTGTATGCGTCTATTCCCTCCCTCAGCGAAGGAGGCGCAGATACCCAGCGTTGTGCCTATGTTGGGGACTACAAGTGCTACAACGCCGCCAAGGTGGACGATGATAAGTATCCGCCTATTGACGGCAAGGAATACTGTAAGATTCACTGGAAAGCGCTGTCCGGCGTAAAGGAGTAAAGCCATGCCTTTTATTGAAGTAAAGACCACAGAGGATTTGTCCGCCGTGGCAGCGGAGCTGAAAAGTGCATTGGGCGACGCCATTACCGCCATTCCCGGCAAAAGCGAAAGTTGGCTGATGGTGAACCTGGTAGGCGAACAAAAAATGTACTTTCAGGGCAGTGACGCGCCCTGCGCCCTGTTCTCTGTGTCCATTTTCGGTACGGCAACGGACGACGCCTACGATGACCTGACCTGCCGGCTGTGCGCCATTGCCCAGCAGTATTTGCAGGTGCCGCCGGAGCGTACCTATGTGCGCTACCGAGAGGTGAATCACTGGGGCTACAACAACTTTAATTTCTGAGTATAAAGCGCTGCGGGCAACTGCGGCGCTTTTGTTAGGATAAATTTGTGTTAAATCTCATAAGATTTCTGTACAAGAAGTTGCGGGTCTGTTACAATAGAAAAAACGATAGGGGAGGCAATACAGTATATGAATTTGATTATTGAAATACTCAAGGCCATTGTGCTGGGTGTTGTAGAGGGCATTACCGAGTGGTTGCCTATCAGCTCCACCGGCCACATGATCCTGGTGGACGAATTTTTGCACCTGAATGTGACACCTCAGTTCAAGGAGATGTTCCTGGTGGTGATCCAGCTGGGTGCCATTTTGGCCGTAGTGGTGCTGTACTGGCACAAGCTGTGGCCTTTTGGTATAGAAAACAAGCGCATTGTGCCCAAGAAAGACATTTGGCAAATGTGGTTCAAGGTGCTGGTCAGTTGCGTACCGGCTGCCGTGGTGGGCGTACTCTTTGACGATAAGCTGAACGCGCTGTTTTACAACTGGCAGACTGTGGCAATTATGCTCATTCTCTTTGGTATCTTCTTTTTGGTGGTGGAAACCTGGAACAAAGGCAAAACCGCCAAGACCCATTCCATTGGCGAGTTGACTTATACTTCTGCGCTGATCATTGGTGCTTTTCAGCTGATCGCAGCTGTGTTCCCGGGCACTTCCCGCAGCGGCGCTACCATTTTGGGCGCCATTCTCATTGGCGTGTCCCGCACGGTGGCGGCAGAGTACACCTTCTTTTTGGCGGTGCCGGTGATGTTCGGCGCCAGTGCGCTGAAGCTGGTCAAGTTCGGCTTCCACTTTACCTCTGCCGAGGCCATCTTGCTGGCCGTGGGTATGATTGTGGCTTTTGTAGTGTCCATTTTGACCATCAAGTTCCTGATGGGGTATATTAAAAAGCACGACTTTAAGGCTTTTGGCTGGTATCGAATTGTTTTAGGTGCAGCTGTGATCTTATACTTTGTGCTGGCGCGGTAATCACGCTCTTCGCCGCAGGTGAAAACCTGCGGCTTTTTTGTGCTCTGCGGTGGCAATTCCTGCAGAAATATGCTATACTGAAGGATGAAATTCAAAGACTTTGGAGCAAGGTATGGCAGAAGCGTATGAGAATTTGGCCGGTCGGGTGGAGGAGATCGTTTACCGCAACCCGGACAACGGCTATACCGTACTGCAACTGAATACAGGCGAGGCCAACGGGGACGGCGAGACCGTGGCCGGTGAAATGCCCCCCATCAGCGAGGGGGAGGAGGCGGTGTTCCGCGGTCAATGGACCATGCACCCTCGATTTGGCCGCCAATTTAAGGCGGTACAGGTAACGGTAACTCTGCCTAAGGATGCCTCCGGCATTTTGCAATATCTGTCCGGCGGGATCATTAAGGGCATCGGACCCTCTACGGCCACTAAGATTGTAGAGGCTTTTGGCGCCGATAGCTTGCAGGTGATCGAGAAGGAGCCGGAGCGACTGGCAGAGCTAAAGGGCATCAGCCGCAGTATGGCCAAGAAGATCAGCCGGGAGTACAAAAATCAGTTTGCCTCCCGCCAGGCGCTGGAAGCGCTGGCCGGGATGGGCTTTACACAGGGAGAGGCGTTTAAGGCTTTTTCCTTTTTTGGGCCGGAAGCACCGGAGATCCTGGCGGAGAACCCCTATGCCTTTGTGATCACCGGCAACGATCAGGGCATTCCCTTTGAGCGGGCCCAGGAGATCGCAGAGGAGCTGCCCCAGACGCCGGACCCATCCTATCGGGATCAGGCAGCGGTGATCTATGTGGTGCAGTATAATTTGAAGAACGGCCATACCTGCCTCCCCCGGCGCAAGGTGATCCAGACAGCGGTGACCGGGTTGGATATGACCGAGGAACGGGCAGAGATGGCGTTGGACAACGCCTTGGAGGCACGCCAATTGGTGCAAGAACAGGTGGACGGACAGCCGTTTTTGTTTTTGCCCCATATTTATGAGGCGGAGCAGGGGATTGGACAGCGGATCCGCGTGATGACCCAGTACCCGCCCCGGGAGTGCGAGATCTTCACTTCTGAGATCCTGGCCTATGAGGGCGCTAATGGCATTGAGCTGGACGAGAAGCAGCGCCGAGCCATTGAAATCGCTACCCAAAAGGGTCTGCTGATTTTGACCGGCGGCCCGGGTACCGGCAAGACCACAACCGTAAAAGGCATTATTGCCATGATGAAGAACCGGGGGCTGCGGGTGGCGCTGGCGGCGCCTACCGGTCGGGCTGCCCAGCGCATGACGGAGCTCACCGGCAGCGAGGCCAAGACCATTCACCGCCTGCTGGAGACCGAGCGACGGGATGGGGAGCCGGAGCCGACCTTTGTTCATAATTTGCGCAATCCGCTGGATTTGGACGCAGTGATCGTGGATGAGCTTTCCATGGTAGATGTGCTGCTCTTTTCCGCGCTTTTAGACGCGCTGCCGCTGCATTGCCGCCTGATTTTGGTAGGCGATGTGGATCAGCTGCCGCCGGTAGGGGCAGGCAATGTGCTGTCCGATTTGATCGCCGGTGGACGGATCGATGTGATCAGCTTGGATAAAGTGTTTCGCCAGGCGCAGAAAAGCCGTATCGTCACCAATGCGCACCGGGTGGTGGCCGGTAAAATGCCGGAGTTGGACTGCAATACCCCGGACTCGGACTTCTTTTTCTTAAATACAGCGTCCGTTTATGCAGTGCCTCGCAAGGTGGTGGAGCTGGTGACCCGGCGCATTCCTGCCGGTTACGGAATGGACAGCATAAAGGATATTCAGGTGCTGTGCCCCTCTCGCAAAGGGGCTGCCGGTACCGCATACCTAAATGCCCAATTGCAGGCGGCGTTGAACCCGCCGGACAAGCATAAGGCAGAGCTGGTGACGATGGGTCGCACGCTGCGGGAGGGCGACCGGGTAATGCAGATCAAAAACAACTATGATGTGCCCTGGTTTAAGAAAAACGGCGACAGCGGTGCCGGGGTGTTTAACGGCGATATTGGTATTCTTACCCGCATAGATCGGGGGCAGGATATTCTGAATGTGCAGTTTGACGACCGGGAGGCCATGTATTCCCTGCAAAATGCGGACCAGCTGGATTTGGCCTACGCCATGACTGTGCATAAGAGCCAGGGCTCGGAGTTCTCCGCCGTGGTGATGCCCACCATCGGTGCATCGCCCAAACTGTGCTATCGCAATTTGTTTTATACCGCCCTGACCCGTGCCAAATCCCTGCTGATCCTGGTGGGTACGCGGGAGAGCATACAGGCCATGGTGGAGAATGATAAAAAAATGCTGCGGTACAGCGGGCTTGTTCATTTTTTATCTGTTGACAATGACGGTGGGATACAGTAGCATATAGAAAAGCGATTTTTGTTTAGGACGGATGTTTATGTTTGGATATGATTTGGGCATTGATCTGGGTACCACCAATATTGTCATTGGTGTGCCCGGCAAGGGCATACGGCTGGACGAGCCGGCCTATGTGGCCTATGATGAGGAAAAAGAGAAGGTGCTGTACGCCGGTAAGCGCGCCTATTTCTTAGAGGGGCGCGAGCCGGAGGGCCTGCGTGTGGAGCGGCCCATTCTCTCCGGCGTGGTGGGCCACTATGAGCTGGCCCAGCAGATGATGCGCCATTTTATCAATAAAGTGATCGGCAACAGCCTGTTTAAGCCTCGTGTGGTGGTGTCTGTGCCGGCCATGCACACGGATGTGGAGAAGCGCACCATTGTGTCCGTGATGATCCACGCCGGTGCCCGTTCCGTGTGCCTGGTGGAGGAACCTTTGTGCGCTGCCTTTGGTGCCGGGATCGACCCCATGCAGCCCTCCGGCGCCTTTGTGATTGACCTGGGCGGCGGCACGGTGGACATGGCTGTGATCAGCCAGGGCGCCATGAGCCAGTCCGAGTCCCTGAAAGTCGGGGGCAACGACCTGGATGCGGAGATTGTCAAGTTCCTGCGAGAGGTGCACAACGTGGCTGTTGGTCTGCGCACCGCAGAGGAGATCAAGCGCACGGTGGCCTGTGCTCTGCCCAGAGAGGAAGATGTAACCACCTATGCGAAGGGGCAGGACCTGCTTACCGGTTTGCCTCGGGAGGTGGAGATCAGCGGCAACGCACTGTATTTGGCGCTGCAACCGTATTTTGAGACGGTGGCGGAGCACGCCGGGGCGCTGTTTGAGCGCACCTCACCTCAGTTGGTAACAGACATCGGCAACACTGGCGTATTGCTTACCGGCGGCGGTGCCAATATTTGCAATATGGATCGTCTGTTTTCGGACGCACTGGGCGGCGTGCCGGTGCGTAAGGCCACGGACGAAATGCACTGCGTGGCCAAGGGCTGCGTGGTGGCGCTGGAAAAAATGCATCTTTTGGATCAGTACGGCTATCGGTATCAGACCAAAGAAGATGCCCATATTCGCTGATGGTTCGGTTTGCCAAGTGGCACCCATTGGTGCAGTTCTGTTTTCTTTTGTGCGTATTGCTGCTCACTTGCCTGAGCCGACACCCGGTGCCGGTGGCGTTGTCTCTGCTGGGCGCGGCGGTGTACCTGCTGCTGACGGATGGTCGCCGCAGTCTGCGCAGCCTTTTGTGCGTGCCGGTGCTGGTGGCGCTGGTGGGCGGTTTTAACTTTTTGTTTGCCCACTGGGGCGTTACGGTCCTCTTTAGCCGGGGCGACACCCAGTTTACTTTGGAAAGCCTGATTTACGGCTGCTTCCAGGGGGGCATATTCGCCGGGGTGGTGCTGTGGCTGGCGGTGTTCGGCCGCGTGCTGGGCAGCGATCGGCTGCTGGCGGTTACCGGTCGAGCGGCGCCCCGCTTTTCTCTTTTGTTTTCTATGACTTTAGGGTGTATTGCCCGCTTTCGGGAGAATGCACAGCAAATCCGCCTGGCTCGTGCCGGTGCGGGACTGGCGAAAGAAAAGCCCCTGCACGAGGCACTGGATCAGTTTTCTACGCTGGTCACCTTGTCCCTGGAGGGGAGTATGACCACGGCGGACGCTATGCGCGCCCGGGGCTACGGCAAGGGGCGTCGTCGGGTGTACGATCCGTTTACATTCGGTGTGGCGGACGGCGTAGAGCTGGCAGTGGTGCTCCTGCTGAGTATCACGGTGCTGGCGGTGGCGCTCACCGGCGGCCTTACTTTTTATTTTGACCCGCAACTGGAATGGGTCACCCTGTCTCCCTTAGGGGCGGCGGCAGCGGGCTTGCTTTGTTTTTGCCCGACGATCTCAAATGTAGGGGAGGCACTGCAATGGCGGCGATTGAAGCGAAAAAACTGAATTTCACTTACCCGGACGCCGACAGAGCGGCACTTTCCGATGTAACTTTTTCCATTCCGTCCGGCGGCTTTTATTTGCTGATGGGGCCATCAGGCAGCGGCAAGAGCACTTTACTGCGGCTGCTGCAAGGGGAGATTGCGCCTCACGGTGCTTTGCGCGGGCAGCTGCACTGTGACAGCCCGGCAGGTTTCGTTTTTCAAAATCCACAGGACAGTTTAGTCACGGACAGTGTGCAGCGGGAGCTGGCGTTCTCACCGGAGCACGCCGGGCTGGACGGTGCTGCCGTAGCGCGGCGGGTGGGGGAGTGTGCTGCATTCTTCCATCTGGAGTCGCTGATGGAGCGCACCACTGCCTCTTTGTCCGGTGGGGAACAGCAACTGCTGTCCCTGGCGGCAGCTATGACCGGCTCGCCTCGGGTGCTTTTGCTGGACGAGCCTTGTGCGGCGCTGGATCCGGCGGCGGAAGAAAAATTTTTGCAGGTGCTGCTGCGGCTGAACCGCGAGTTGGGCGTAACGGTGCTGATGAGTACCCATACCCCCGGCGCAGCTTTGGCACAGGCGGACGGCGTGCTGTTGCTCCGTGCCGGGCGCTGCACCTGTTATGATGATCCCTATGCCTTTGCTCGTGCCTTGCGGCAAAGCGGCGACCCTATGTTGCAGGCGCTGCCGGTGGGGGCAATCCTGTTTGACGAAGTACCGCTGACGGTGCGGGAGGCCCAGCCTTTGGCCGCCCATCTGCGGTGCAAGCCGGCGCCTGCACCCCAACCTGCAGGCAAGCCGGTATTGACCTTAAAAGAGATTTGCTTTGCTTATGAGAAAAAGAGCGCCAATGTACTCTTTCGCCTGTCCCTGACCTTAACGGCAGGTAAGTGCTATGGTATTGTAGGCGCCAACGGCAGCGGCAAGAGCACCCTGCTGGGGGTGATGGCCGGTGTGTTGAAGCCCTACGCAGGTAAGGTGCAGCGCCCGGTGCCCACTGCCTTGCTGCCCCAAACGGTGCAGTATCTGTTTACCCGGGACCGGGTAGATCAGTTGGTGCAGGCGGAAACATTGCAGCACCTGGGCATTGCGCACCTGGCCGCCCGGCACCCGCTGGATCTGTCCGGCGGCGAAAGCCGGCTGGTGGGGCTGGGCATGGTGCTGGATACCGGCGCCGATACACTGCTGCTGGATGAGCCTACCGCCGGGTTGGACGCCGGTGCAAAAGCGCAACTGGGCGCCCGGTTACGCCACTTGTGCGCTGCCGGTAAAACGGTGGTGTTGGTGACGCACGATCTGGATTTTGCCGGTACTTACAGCGATGAAGCGGCCTTCCTGTGCAACCGGGTGGTGACCCCGCCTCGGCCTCGGCGGGCATTCTTTGCCGGCATGGAACTGTACACCACCGGTGTGCGCCGGGTGACCTGCCGTGCGCTGCCGGACGCCGTATCGCCGGAGGACCTGGTTTTATGAAGCGGGTATTGCTGACCCTGTTGTTTTTGGTTTTGCCGGTGCTGCTGGTGGTGTGGCAGGTGTGCTTTGCAGACACGACCTCTTGGTACTTGGTGGCGGCGGTTTTGCTGCTGCTCAGTGCGCTGCCGTTCTTTTTGCACCTGGAGCGGAAGCCAATCTCTGCCCGAGAGATGGCGCTGCTGTCCGTCTTAACGGCGCTGGCGGTGGTCAGCCGGGCAGTGTTTTATCTGATTCCTCAGGTGAAGCCCATTGCTGCGGTGGTGATCGTGGCCGGTATGTGTCTTGGTCCCTTTTCCGGTTATATGGTGGGGGCGCTGTCCGCCTTTTTGTCTAACTTCCTGTTTGGGCAAGGCATATGGACCCCCTTTCAAATGGTGGCGCTGGGATTGGTGGGGCTGCTGGCCGGCATGCTGCTGCGTCCCGGACGGGTGAACCGCTGGGTGCTGGCGCTGGTGGGCTTCTTTTTAGCCACAGTGGTGTACGGCCTGGTGGTGGATTTGAGCACGGTTTTAATGACGGTGACGGACTTTACTTGGCCTGCGGTGCTGGCGGTGTATGCTTCCGGCGCACCTTTTGATTTGGTGTTTGGCGGGTCTACCGCAGTCTTTCTGGTGCTGTTTGGTACGCCATTGGAGCAAAAGATTACCCGTCTACAACGAAAATATGGCCTGCTGGAGCGTAAAGCCACCGCAGGAGATAAGGAGAATTGCCATGAATAAAACGATTATTGATAAGCTGGCACGCTTTGCCCAGACCAGTGCGATTATCGGTCTGTGCCTTTTGGGTATTTGTCCCGCTTTTGGCATTATGGCTATGGTAGTGCCGGCGGTGTTTAAGCAAAAGGGCGCGAAGCTGACAGAGGAAAATCAACAGCTGTGCCACAGAGCGCAAATCATGGGCGCAGTATCTTTGGTGCTGTTTGTGATTGATGTGATCCTCGCTTCAATCTTGTATGCCAAGTTCAAATAATCTAAGGCATTAAGCTAAGGCATTAAGAAAAGCGGAGGTGCGTTTTGCACCTCCGCTTCTTCTATATACACTAAATCAGTCCGGGTAACCGTTGGGATTCTGCTTTTGCCAGCGCCAGGAGTCCTCGCACATTTCTTCCAGCGAGCGGGTAGCCTGCCAGCCCAGTTCACGCTTCGCCTTGGAGGGGTCGCAGTAGCAGGTGGCAATATCGCCGTCCCGGCGGGGTTTGATTTCATAGGGAATGTCCACGCCGTTGGCCTTTTCAAAGGCCTTGACCACATCCAGCACACTGTAACCGATGCCGGTGCCCAGATTGTAGATAAACAGGCCTTGATCCTTTTCCAGCTTTTCCACTGCCTTTACATGACCCAGTGCCAGATCTACCACATGAATATAGTCCCGTACGCCGGTGCCGTCCGGGGTGGGGTAGTCGTTACCAAACACGCCCAGCTTCTTCAGCTTACCCACAGCCACTTGGGTAATGTAGGGCATCAGGTTGTTGGGAATGCCGTTGGGATCCTCGCCCATGGTGCCGCTCTTGTGGGCACCGATGGGGTTAAAGTACCGCAGCATGCAAATACTCCAGCTGGGATCGCTCACATACAGATCCTGGAGAATGCACTCGATCATATACTTGGTGCGCCCGTAGGGGTTGGTGACCCCACCGATCTCCATATCCTCGGTAAAGGGGGCAATGTTGTTCATGCCGTACACTGTGGCAGAGGAGCTGAAGATGATCTTTTTGCAGCCGTGGTGGCGCATCACATCCAGCAGTACCAGGGTGCCGTTTACATTGTTATCAAAGTATTCCAGAGGCTTGTGTACGCTCTCGCCCACGGCCTTCAGCCCGGCAAAGTGAATGACGCAGTCAATGTCCTCTGTCTCAAAGACTTTGTTCAGACCCTCTCGGTCCCGAATGTCGCATTCGTAGAACTTAAAGTCCCGATCCACCAGCGCGCGGATCCGATCCAGCGACGAGTGCTTGCAGTTGTAAAAATTATCCAGGATTACCACATCCTGGCCTGCGTTGATTAACTCCACGCAGGTGTGAGAGCCGATATAACCGGCGCCGCCTGTTACAAGTACAGCCATCTTTTTTCCTCCTTGGTTGTGGGGTTCTTTCTTGAAACTTCATTATATACCCCTTTGCCGCCAAAGTAAATAAGAAAGTTGCAGTTTTCTCTTTGGGCATGGACGGTTTTTGCTCGGCTTTGATCTTGTCAAGCCAATTATACAACCTGTACACCGGCGAAAATGCGCAAAAAGCCTGACGCCACGCCAAAAAGTATAAGTGCATTTTACAAATAGTAATAAATGTACGGAAATTTTAACCAAATTCCTTGCGCTTTTTAGACGATTTTTTTACATTTTGGTCCTCAAATTCGCCGGAACCCTGTTTACTTTTGAGAAACGGGGGTGTAAAATGAGCAATGGAAATAAGGATTGATTGGAGGTGACGGCGTTGCTGCTGAAAACCGATGTGGCAAGTAAATTGATCGAAGAACTGAATACGGAAACGGTGTTCAGTCTGTTTGGCGGCAAGCTCAAGATCGACGAGGGCACAGTCGTCAGCTGGATCATTATGGCGGTGTTCCTGATCGCCGGTATTTTGCTCACCCGTGGACTGAAGGTGGAGGGCAAGCTCTCCAAACGCCAGCTGTTTATTGAAATGTGCGTAGACAAAATGCGTACATTCTTCCACAACGTTATGGGCCCGGACGGGGATCGTTACATTCCTTGGATGATGACGGTAGCTGTTTATATCGGTGCCTGCAATATGTGCGGCATCTTCGGCTTTAAGTCTCCTACCAAGGAACTGAATGTAACCGTAGGTCTGGCGCTGACCAGCATTATCTTGGTTCAGTACGCCGGTATTCATAAAAAGGGTACGAAGGGATGGCTTAAGTCCTTTGCTAAGCCGGTACCCATCGTACTGCCCATCAATTTGCTGGAGCTGGTCATCAAGCCCATGTCTCTTTGCTTCCGACTTTTCGGCAACATCATCGGCGCTTTCATTATTATGAAGCTGATTGAATCGGTGGTGCCGGTAGCAATTCCGGTGGCATTGAGCCTTTACTTTGATATTTTCGATGGTTTTATCCAGGCGTATGTGTTCGTCTTTTTGACCTCACTGTACATTCAGGAAGCCATTGAAGATTAAATAGAACTTTTACAGAAAAGGAGAAATTTATCATGACAGTAGCAATCGCAGCGGCAATCGCCGTACTTACAGGTGTAGCAGCAGGTCTCGGCATCGGCCTTGCAACCGGTAAGGCAGTAGACGCCATCGCTCGTCAGCCCGAGGCTGCCGGTGACATTCGTACCGCTCTGATCCTGGGCTGCGCCCTGGCAGAGGCAACGGCTGTTTACGGTCTGGTTATCGGTATTTTGATCATCTTCATTATGAAATAACCGAGAAAATCCACAAGCAGAAAGGAAGCAGTGTCTATGCTGTCATTAGACTGGAATCTGCTCTTTACCGTGATCAACCTGGTGATCTTCTATATCCTGATGAAGAAATTTGTCTGGAACAAGGTGCTGGGTGCCATGGATAAACGGCAGTCCAAGATAGACCAACAATTCAAAGACGCCGACGAGGATCGTCGAGCCGCAGGCGCTCTGAAAACAGAATATGAGGGTCGCTTAGCCGGTGCAGACGAGGAGTCGGCACGCTTGATTGCAGACGCAAAGGTCACTGCCAAAGCCAAAGCTGACAAGATCGTAGACCAGGCCAAGCTCACCTCCGACAAGATGGTACGCGACGCGCACCAGACCATCGAGCATGAGCGCAATGAGGCACTCCAGTCCGTTAAGCATGACATTGCTGCACTGGCAATGGACGCTGCGGCCAAGGTGGTGTCTAAAGAGGCGTCTGAGCTGGATAACAGCGCGATCTATGACGATTTTCTGGCGGGGCAGGACGGCGGTGATCCGGTATGACCGTAACCGCACAGAATTATGCGCTGGTGCTGGGGGAACTGAATCTGGACGAACAGCAGATCAAAGCAGCAGAAACCTTGCTGCGTAAAAATCCGCTGCTCACCCAGGTGCTCTCTGATCCCAGAGTGCGCTTTGCAGAGAAGGAAAAGTGCCTGGACCGTATTTTTACGCCGCCCTTTTCCTCCTTTATGAAGGTGCTTTGCAAACATGAGCGCGTGTATGCACTGACAGAGATTTTTGAGGCCTATCAGGATCTGTGCCGCCAAAAAGCGGGCACGGTTCAGGCGCAGTTGCTCTGCGTGGAGCCGCCCAGTGCGGAACAGACAGAGAAAATGCGCGCGTTTGTGAAAAAGAAATTCGGTGCCGCCAATGTGGAGCTGGACATTGCGGTACAGCCGGACTTGCTGGGCGGGTTTATTCTGCGCTGCGGCGACTGTGAATATGACCGCTCCGTAAAGGGCAAGTTAGATAAATTACAGCAAAAACTGACTGGGGAAGTGAAGTAATGGCAGCAATCAGTTCGGATCAGATCGTATCCATTCTCCGCGAGGAGATCACCAATTACGACTTTAACCAAAATGACGAGGAAGTGGGCAAGGTCGTTCGCGTAGGCGACGGCATTGCCACCATTTACGGTATGAACCACGCCATGTACGGCGAGATCGTGGTGTTTGACTCCGGGGTCAAGGGTATGGTCCAGGATATTAAGGAGAACCAAATCGGTTGCATCCTGTTTGGCCAGGATAGCGAGATCCACGAGGGCTCTACCGCTGTGCGTACCCATAAGCGTGCCGGCGTGCCGGTAGGCGAGGGCTTTATTGGCCGTATTGTCAACGCTTTGGGTGAGCCCATCGACGGCAAGGGCGAGATCCAGTCCGATGACTACCGCCCGGTTGAAGAACCGGCACCCTCCATTGTGGATCGGCAGTCGGTAGACACCCCTTTGGCTACCGGTATTCTGTCCATTGACTCTATGTTCCCCATTGGGCGTGGCCAGCGTGAGTTGATCATCGGCGACCGTCAGACCGGTAAGACCTCTATTGCCATTGACACCATCCTGAACCAAAAGGGCAAGGATGTGATCTGCGTTTATAACGCCATCGGTCAAAAGGCGTCTACCGTGGCAAAGCTGGTGCATACGCTGGATAAGTACGGTGCCTTGGATTACACCATCGTGGTGTGCTCCACTGCTTCCGACCCGTCCTCTCTACAATATATTTCTCCCTATTCCGCCACCGCAATGGCAGAATACTTTATGTACAAGGGCAAGGACTGCTTGATCGTGTACGATGATCTGAGCAAGCACGCGGTAGCTTACCGTGCGCTGTCCCTGCTGCTGGAAAGAAGTCCCGGCCGTGAGGCTTATCCCGGCGATGTGTTCTATTTGCACTCCCGGCTGCTGGAGCGTTCCAGCCGATTGTCCGACAAGTTGGGCGGCGGCTCTCTTACCGCTCTGCCTATTATTGAAACCCAGGCAGGCGACCTTTCCGCCTACATTCCCACGAATGTGATTTCCATTACAGACGGCCAGATTTTCTTGGAGAGCGACCTGTTCTTCAGCGGTCAGCGCCCGGCTGTAAATGTAGGTCTGTCCGTATCCCGTGTAGGTGGCGCAGCCCAAACCAAGGCTATGAAGAAGGCCGCCGGTTCTCTGCGTATCGACCTGGCTCAGTTCCGTGAGATGGAAGTTTTCACCCAGTTTTCCTCAGATCTGGACGACGAAACTAAGGCAAGCCTGACCTACGGCAAGGGCTTGATGGAGCTGTTAAAGCAGCCACTGTGTAACCCGCTGTCCCTGTCGGATATGGTGGTGTCTTTGGTGGCAGCCATCGGCCATAAGTTTATGGATGTGGAACCGAAAAAGATCAAGGCGTTCCAGTCCGGACTGCTGGAGTTCGTAAACGCCAAGTACCCGGAGCTGGTGGCGACCATTGAAAAGGATCAGGTGCTCACCGACGAGTTGCGGGAGGAGATCTTGGCCGCAACCGATGAATATAAGAAGGTAAACCATGGCTAATGCAAGAGAGATCCAAAGCCGGATGAAGAGCATTAAGGACACCATGAAGATCACCAACGCCATGTATATGATCTCGTCCTCCAAGCTCTCAAAGGCCAGAACGGACCTGAAGAATACGGAGCCGTACTTCTTCACCATGCAGGACGCTTTGGCTAAGATCCTGATGGAATCGCCGGATGCCGGTAACCGCTTTTTTGACCAGCGGCCCGATTTGGCGCCGGAGGATCGAAAAAAAGGCTATATTGTGGTCACCGCCGACAAGGGCATGGCCGGTGCCTACAACCACAATGTGATCAAGATCGCCGAGGAGGCCACCCACACCGGAGAGAACGAGAACCATAACAAACTCTTTGTGGTGGGCGAAGTGGGCCGCCGGTATTTTGAGACCAAGAACATTCCCGTTGACATAGACTTTAAGTACACGGCCCAGAACCCGAATATGAACCGGGCACGGTATATTGCGGAGCAAGTGACGGAGCTGTTTGTCAGCGGTGAGCTGGACGAGGTGTATATCATCTATACCAAGATGATCAATTCCCTGAATGTGCAGGCCGAGTGCCACCAACTGCTGCCTTTGGAGCAGGAACAGATCTCTGTGCACCGGGATCGGAAATATTACGATCAGGTGGCGTTTTTGCCGTCACCGGACGAAGTGTTTGAGCACATTGTGCCCAACTATGTGGCCGGGTTTGTGTATGGCGCGCTGGTGGAGTCCTATTGCTCCGAGCATAACGCCCGTATGACCGCCATGCAGACGGCTACCAACGCGGCCAAGGATATGCTCAATCAGCTGACCATTGATTATAACCGGGCAAGGCAGTCTGCCATTACCCAGGAGATCACGGAAGTGATCGCCGGCGCCAAGGCGCAAAAGAAGAAAACTGACTAACAATCGGAGGCAATCCTATGAATAAGGGCAAAATCATTCAGATCATGGGCCCCGTTGTGGATGTGGCGTTCCCGGACGAACTGCCCGCCATTAAGGAGGCGCTGGAGGTGCAGCTGGACGGCAAGCGCCTGGTGATGGAAGTGAGCCAGCACATCGGCAACAACTGTGTGCGCTGCATTATGTTGGCAACATCTGACGGTCTGTGCAAGGATATGGAAGTGGTTGCCACCGGCAGCTCCATCTCCGTGCCTGTGGGCCAAAAGACCTTGGGCCGCCTGTTCAATGTGGTAGGCGATACCCTGGACGGTCTGGAGGACCTAAGCGGCGAGAAGCACTGGGGCATTCACCGGCAGCCCCCCAGCTTTGAGGACCAGTCCCCGAATGTGGAGATTTTGGAGACCGGTATCAAGGTTATCGACCTGTTGACCCCCTATCAAAAGGGCGGTAAAATCGGTCTGTTCGGCGGCGCCGGCGTAGGTAAAACGGTGCTGATCCAGGAGCTGATCACCAATGTAGCCACCCAGCACGGCGGTTACTCCATCTTTACCGGCGTAGGTGAGCGTTCCCGTGAGGGTAACGATCTGTGGAACGAAATGCGCGAGAGCGGCGTGCTGCAAAAGACAGCTCTGGTCTTTGGCCAGATGAACGAGCCGCCCGGCGCCCGTATGCGTGTGGCAGAAACCGGGCTGACCATGGCAGAGTACTTCCGTGATGTGGAGCACCAGGATGTGCTGCTGTTTATTGATAACATCTTCCGTTTTGTACAGGCAGGTTCCGAGGTTTCCTCTCTGCTGGGTCGTATGCCCTCCGCAGTAGGTTACCAGCCCACGCTGGCAACGGATGTTGGCGAGGTGCAGGAGCGTATCGCTTCCACCAAGAACGGGTCTATCACCTCCGTACAGGCTGTGTATGTGCCTGCGGATGACCTGACCGACCCGGCACCGGCCACAACCTTTGCCCATTTGGACGCCACTACCGTACTGTCCAGAAAGATCGTGGAGCAGGGTATTTACCCGGCTGTGGACCCGCTGGAGTCCAGCTCTCGTATTCTGGAGGCCGATGTAGTGGGCGAGGAGCACTATGAGGTGGCTCGTAAAGTACAGGAGTACCTGCAAAAATACAAAGAGCTGCAAGATATTATTGCTATTCTGGGTATGGAGGAGCTGTCCGACGAGGATAAGGTCACTGTTTACCGTGCAAGAAAGATCCAGAAGTTCTTGTCCCAGCCTTTCCATGTGGCCGAGCAGTTCTCCGGTATTCCCGGTGTGTTTGTACCGCTGAAGGAGTCTATTCGCGGCTTTAAGGCCATCATCAACGGCGAGGTAGACGATGTGCCGGAGATGGCATTCTTCAATGTAGGCACCCTGGATGATGTGCTGGAGAAAGCCAAGCAAATGCAAAAGTGATCCTTGTAGCAAGGAGGTGCCCGTATGGGTGCAGACAATACATTCAAATTGAAAATTGTGGCGTCCAACCGTGTGTTCTATGACGGCCGGGCGCAGACCTTGGTGATCCCGGCTATCGACGGCGGCGAGGTGGGCTTCCTGGCCCAGCACGAGAACTGCGTTACCCCGGTGGAAGTGGGCGAAATGCGCATTAAGGATACCCAGGGCAAGATCATTCACGCCTTTGTTGGCAGCGGCTTTTTGGAGTTTGTTAACAATGAGGCCACCTTGGTGTGCGTGTCTGCGGAGTTGCCCAATGAGATCGACGCCCGCCGTGCTAAGGAAGCTAAGGAGCGGGCAGAGGAAGAAATGCGCCAGCACCACAGCCAAATGGAGTACCACCACTCCCAGGCCAATCTGGCTCGCGCCATGGAGCGTCTGCGTGTCGTCAAGCGCTATCCCAGATAATTTTTCCAAATATAAAAGCAAAGGACCTGTTCACACGAACAGGTCCTTTTTTAGCTTTATGGTAAAGAACGAGGCGGGAGCTTGCTCCCGCCATGCGAATTGTCTATTTGATTTTATGGATGCTGGGGTAGTAGCAAAAGACGACTTTGCCCACGATCTTCTTTTTCTTTACAAACTTGTGGTCCCAAAAGCGGGAGTCCTCGCTGTCGTTGCGGTTGTCACCCATCATAAAGTAGCTGTCCTCCGGCACCTTGTAGGGGCCATAATCGCCCACCGGGGTGCAGTAAGTGATAAAGTCGTCGCGCAGCTGAATGGTTTTGCCGTTTGTTTGGGTCACATAGACGGTGCCGTCCTTGATCTCCACCGTTTCGCCTGGCAGCCCGATAATGCGCTTTACATAATTTTGGCGCTCATCGTCCGGGTATTTGAAGATCACCACATCGTACCGCTGGGGGTCGTTGGTGATATAGGCCAGTCGGCTGGCCACGATCCGGTCGCCGATCTCTATGGTGCTGAGCATGGAGCCGGAGGGTACTACCGCATTGGCAAACACAAGTGTTTTCAGCAGCAGGGCCAGGATCACGGCAATCACAATGGGCAGCATAAAGTCCACAATGTCCTTGACCGGGTTCTTTTCCTCCGCCTTGTCCGCGGCAGCCTTGGTTTTGGCCTTGCGCCGGGACTTGCGCTTTTTCTCCGGGCGGGTGCGGCGCAGAGGCGGCGCCTCTTCCTGTGCCGCAGCGGCTTCCATCTGCTCCAGCAGCTTGGTGGGGCTGATCTCTGCCGCCGTCTCTTCCGGGCGGCGGGTGTCAAACATCACATTGCCGCAGTTTAGACAGGTGAGCCAGTCGCCGTCTTTCATTACGGCATCGCTGCCGCATTTGGTGCACTTCATTGCATTCTTTCCTTATCAGTCAATAGTGGAGAACTTGGGATAGTAGCGGAACTCCACCTTGCCAACGATCTTATTCTTCTTGACAAATTTGTTTTGCCAAAAGCGGGAGTCCTCGCTGTGGTTGCGGTTGTCGCCCATCATAAAGTAGCTGTCTGCCGGTACGGTGTAGGGTCCGTAGTTGCCGGTGGGCGTCTCTTTGGTCACAAAGCTGTCGTCCAGCTGAACGGTCTTGCCATCCGTTTTGGTCACATAGACTACGCCGTTGACCACCTCCACCGTCTCGCCGGGCAGGCCGACAATGCGCTTTACATAATACTGCTTCTCATCGTCCGGGTACTTAAAAATGACAATATCGTACCGCTGGGGGTCGTCCTTTACATAGGCCAGGCGGCTGGCAATCACCCGGTCGCCCTCTTGAATGGTGTTCAGCATAGAGCCGGTGGGCACCACGGCATTGGCAATGACGCAATATTTTAATACCAGTGCCACCGCTACCGCAATGAGAATGGGCAGCAGAAAGTCTATGACCTCCCGCAGCTTGCTTTTTTGCTTTTTATTTTCTTCTTTTGCCATGGTTATTTACGCTTTCGTTTGAATTTGCGGGAACCGGACAGTACCGCCTTTAAGTCCATCAGCTCCTCAAAGGGGGTGGAGCCGTCAGCCACGCTAAAGTTCGCTGCGCTGGAGGCTAGGTCGTCGGTGGCAATCTGTGGGGCCGCCTCCGGAGTGTACACACTGTCCACCAACTGCCGGTCCATAAAGAGTCTGACCATTTTGTTTTTGTACCGTACAAAGGTGATGTGGTGGGCACAGTCCTCAAGGGACGCTTGGATTTTACAGCCGCCGAACGTGCCGTGTAGGACGCCGTTTGCGATCCAAATCGCCGCGTCCTTGCCCCTGCAGATATTGGCGTCTGCGTTATTGCTCACCGTAAAGGATAAAGTGAAGTCGTTTGCATTCTCCGGTGCCAGGCAGCGGTTGTCCCGGTCGCCGAACTGGAAGATCTTCATTTCAAAGGGCGCCAGGGTGATCTGCATTTTATCCCCATAAGAGAACAGATCCAGGCTGTCCGCCCCGGTGGTGTTGTACACATTGTAGCACTTTACCGCCCGCAGATTCTCCGGGCAGCCCATCAGCTTGTTCAAGGTCAGGGTCAGATCCGTTTTTTCGTCTGTGGGATTGCGCAGGGCAATGATTCCTTCGCCTGCCTTTGTCCAGGCGGCATAGGCATAAATGTTGTTCTCTGCCGGGTCGCCGCCCAGCAGCATGGCGTTCTTTAAGATGTGATGGTTGGCCTTTTGCCAGCGGAGCATACGGGCGAGAATGCGCCACTTGGCGCTGTTCATCTTATTGTAGCTCAGGTACAGCTCGTTAAAGGCCTGGCCCCGACAAGCATTCCAAAACAGGAACTTTTCAAATTCTTCGTCGGTATACTCCACCTTAGCGGTGTTGCCGTAGATCGGTTCGTGATTGTAAATATTCTTGGCCGGGAATTGCAGTGCGCGGGTGCACATAAAGTCGTAGTACATGGAGTCCCGGTATGTGATCTCCGCGTCCACCTGAGCCTGCTGCTCCAGGTTCTTGGCAAAGCCGATGTCCATGGAGTTTTGCAGCCACACGCTGTTCACATATTGCAGCCACCAGGGAGAGGGGTTCACATAGCAGGTCATATTGATCCACAGGGGCTTGTTGTCCTTGGCTCTGCTCTCCCGCAGGCGGGTGAACAGGTCGATCCACCGCTGCCACATTTCCGTAACAAAATACATATCGTTCTCGCCGCCGGTGATGTGGTCATGCTTTGGGTTGGTGCAGGGCTTTAGGCAAAAGCCGTCCAGCTTCAGGTACTGAATGTCAAATTCCGTGCAGGTGTCCGTGAGAAATTTTTCCAGATTTTGCAGGTATTTCTCCGAGCCGACGCAAATGTCCATACTGTCACTGTTCAGGTAGCCGTTGCCGCCTTTTTCAATCTTTTTGGCAAAGCGGGGAGTGGCTGCCGTGTAGCCGCCGCGAGGACCCAGCCAAAGGCCAAAGGTGGAGCCCAGCTTGTGGCACTGGTCGGTGGCGTCCGTCAGCTTGTTGGGAAACTTTTTGTTAAAGCTCCAAAACGGCGCTTTGTAGTTGTTCCAGCCGTCGTCAATCACATAGGCGTCCAGCGGGGGCACGCCGTGCTCACTAAGCCCCTGCTCGATCTCATAAAAAGAGCGCTCAATATTGTCCGCGTCAATGTCCAACATGTGGTCGTACCAGCTGTTGTACTGCACGCGGAAGTCGCTTTTGGTGCTGATGTATTCAATGTAGTCAAAGAACGCGCCCTGCACCTCTGCCATGGTGTTGCCGGTGGCGCCGCCCATGACAGTAGCAGGGCAGGTAAAGCGGCCGTGTACCGGGTGACCTACATAGTATTTGACTTGACCGATACCGTACTGAATACGGTTGTCCGTGGCCGGAAACTCACAGCCGAAGAACAGGCTGTCAATGTAAAAGGGCTGACCCAGGATCGCCATAGCGTCCGGGATCTGCATGCTGGTCTCCACGTCGTCCGGAATAGAGAAGTGCGTCTGTGAGTTGATCACACCGATGTGTTCCAGGGCAATGTAGTCGATCACCTTGTCCTCGGTGGCTTGGATAAATTGCAGTTGCTTTTTCAGCGTGTTGCCGTCCCGGCCCACCCAGTAGCGCATGGTCACGGTGATGCCCTCAAATTCTTCAAAGGTAAACACCAGCTTACCGTCTCGCTCGGCGGAGTCCGTCACCTTCAGTCCCTTGGAGGAGAACTCGGTGCCGTCCGTAAAGTGAAAGGTGAATTCCGTGCTGTTGCCGTCCGGTACCAGGTCCATACCGGAGCGGGTGTTGCGAATGCGGGAGGCGTACAGATACCCCTCGTTGACCTTAAATTCCCGTTGCAGGGCGTTGCTCTTCAATCTGAACATATACTTGCTCCTTTTGCAGGATTTTACAGAATTTCGTCAATGGCTTTTGCCAGCTGATCCGGGCAGGAGGTGCCCTTGCCGTTGCAGTTGATGCCACGCAGCTTTTGGATCACATCTTCTGCCGGCTGACCCTCTACCAGTGCGGCGATACCTTGTAGGTTGCCGTTGCAGCCACCAAGGAATTTTACATTGCGTACCTTGCCCTCCTCGTCCAAATCAAAGGTGATCTGCCGGGAGCAGGTACCGTGGGTATGATAAGTGTAGCTCATTTGGTTTCTCCTGTATTTTAAGATACTATATTACTTTATTATATCTGCACTCTCTATTATACATACTCTATTATACATACTCTTGCTCGGGATTGCAATATAGGGTCTGTGACATTTCTGTAAATCCCGCCGGAGGCACAGGACAGTTTTGCTCCGAATGTCCAATAATCGGCACATTGCCTAAAAACATGCCCTTATCTTTGTCAGTTTTGTTCTATTGCATAAAAATCAGCCCTGTGTTAAACTAAAATTTGATGTAGGGTACGCTCGTGCGGGCGCCCGGAATTGCTTTTAAGAGAGGTACTGTTTATGCAAAAACTGCGCGTTGGCATCATCGGCGCCGGTCGGATCGGCCAGGTGCACGCCAAATCCATTACTTACCACATTCCCCAGGCGGAGATCGTGGCCATTAGCGACCTGTTCCCGGAGAACGCCCAAAAGGTGGCGGACGACCTGGGTATTCCCAAAGCGGTGCAGGATTATCACGATATTCTCAATGATCCTACGGTGGATGCAGTGCTGATCTGCTCCTCTACCGATGCCCACGCGGATATTGCCGTGGAGGCAGCCAAGGCCGGCAAGCATATCTTTTGCGAAAAGCCGGTGGATCTGACCGTTGCTAAGATCAAGGCAGTGGAAGCGGCTGTAAAAGAGGCGGGAGTAAAGCTGCAGATCGGCTTTAACCGCCGGTATGACCACAACTTTGCTGCCATTAAAGATTTGGCAAACGCCGGCAAGATCGGCCAGCTCCAGACCATTAAGATCACTTCACGCGACCCGGAGCCGCCCCCGGTTTCTTATGTAAAGGTCAGCGGCGGCATCTTCCTGGATATGACCGTCCATGACTTTGATATGGCTCGCTTTATCGGCGGCGAGGTGGAGGAAGTGTTCGTCAACGCTGCCGTGCTGGTAGACCCGGCCATCGGTGAAGCGGGAGATGTGGACACGGCGCTGGTCAGCCTGAAATTTAAGAACGGCGCCATTGGTGTCATTGACAACTGCCGCAAAGCCTCTTACGGCTACGACCAGCGGCTGGAGGTGTTTGGATCCAAGGCCCAGGCTTCCGCTGCCAACGACACCCCCACCCATGTGGCGTTTATTGATGAGAACGGCAAGGTGACGGATAAGCCGCTGTACTTCTTCCTGGAGCGGTATATGCAGTCCTTTACCGACGAGATGACCGAATTTATCGACTGTGTGCTTCACGATAAGCCCACCAAGACCACGGTGGAGGATGGCTTGCAGGCGCTGCGTATGGGCCTGGCTGCCAAAAAGTCGCTGGCCGAGCACCGCCCGGTAAAGCTCAGCGAGATCGAAGCATAATTTCAATCTAAAGGATTTTGAGTATATGAAGCGAGTTAGACTGACCATGTCCCAGGCGCTGGTACAGTTCCTGGACAATCAATATATCGAATGTGACGGCGTAGAAAGCAAGTTCGTCAGCGGCATCTTTGGCATTTTTGGCCATGGGTGCGTGGTGGGCGTGGGTCAGGCGCTGGAGCAGGGGGACCATAACCTGAAATTTTATCAGGGCAAGAATGAGCAGAATATGGCGCTGGCTGCTGTGGCTTATGCCAAGCAGATGGATCGCAAGGCCATTATTCCCTGCGTGTCCTCCATCGGCCCGGGTGCGACCAATATGGTTACCGCCTGCGGCTGCGCTACTGCCAACCGCATTCCGCTGTTGGTGCTGCCCGGCGACACCTTTGCCTGCCGCCAGCCGGACCCGGTACTCCAGCAGGCCGAGTTTTTTGACAACTACGGCCGCACGGTAACAGATGCTTTTAAAGGCGTGTGCCATTATTTTGACCGGATTAATCGGCCGGAGCAGTTGATGACCGCCTGCCTAAATGCCATGCGGGTGCTGACAGACCCGGCGGATACCGGCGCCGTTTGTCTGGCCATGCCACAGGATGTGGAAGGCGAGGCCTACGACTATCCGGTGCACTTCCTGCAAAAGCGGGTGTGGCACCTGGATCGCCGCCCGGTGGCAGAGAGCCAGCTGCAGCGGGCAGTGGCTGCCATCAAGCAGGCCAAAAAGCCCATTCTTATTTGCGGCGGCGGTGTGCGTTACAGCGGGGCAGAGGTTGCCCTGCAAAAGCTGGCGGAGACCTATAATATTCCCATTGCGGAGACGCAGGCCGGGCGCAGCTTGGTGCCTTGGCAGCACCCGCTGAACCTGGGCGGTATCGGCGTCACCGGCGGCAAGGCTGCCAATGTGATCGGCCGGGACGCTGATCTGATCATCGGCGTGGGCACGCGGTTCTCCGATTTTACCACTTCTTCCAAGTGGCTGTTTAACGAGGACCGCAAGGTGCTGGGGATCAATATTTGTCCCTTTGACGCGTATAAAATGGATGCCGAGGCCATTGTGGCAGATGCGAAGATGACCTTAGAGGCACTGCTGCCTGCTTTGGCCGGGTACAAGACTGCCTATACCGGTGAGATTGCAGCCGCCAAGGCCGAGTGGGAAGCCATTGTGGATGATTACTATACCAAAGAGCTGCCCGGTGGGCTGAACCAAACTTTGGCTCTGGGCATTATCAACGAGTTTATGCCCAACGACGCCATTGCGCTTGGCTCTGCCGGTTCTCTGCCCGGGGATATGCAGCGTCTGTTCCGTCCCAAGGATCGGGGCACCTACCACATGGAGTACGGCTACTCCAATATGGGCTATGAGGTCAACGGCGCGCTGGGCGCTAAGCTGGCTTGCCCGGACAAAGAAGTGTACACTTTCTGCGGGGACGGCTCTTTCCTGATGGGTCACAGCGAGTTGTATACCGCTTTGCAAGAGGGATTGAAGATCAATGTGTGCCTGTTTGACAATATGGGTTGGGGCTGCATTGAGAATTTGCAAAACAACCAGGGCACCGATACCTTTGGCACCGTGTTCCGCGCCCGCAACCCTAAGACGGGTATGCTGGACGGGGCGGAGATCGCTGTGGACTTTGCCAAGATCGCAGAGGGCTACGGTGCAAAGGGCTACACCTGCCGCACATCAGAGGAGCTGCGCGCCGCACTGGCAGACGCAGCTACCCAGGACCGGGCGTGCCTGTTTGACATTAAGGTGCTGCCCAAGACCATGACCCCCGGCTTTGAGAGCTGGTGGCGCGTGGGCGTGGCGGAAGTGTCGAAGAGCGAGACCGTGGCCGCCGCCTATGCGGATATGCAGGCGAATATCGCCAAGACTTTTGATTATTAAGGAGCACAGCCTATGCTAAACCCGGATAAAGTGAAATTGGCCATTGCCCCCATCGGCTGGACCAATGACGATATGCCCGACCTGGGCGCAGAAAATACCTTTGAGCAGTGCATCAGCGAGATGGCGCTGGCCGGTTTCTCCGGCTCGGAGATCGGCAACAAGTATCCGTCCGATCCGGCGGTGCTCAAGCCGTATTTGGACATTCGCGGGCTGCAAATTTGCAACGCTTGGTTCTCGTCTTACCTGACTTCCAAGCCTTATGAGGAGACCATTGCCGCCTTTAAGCAGCACTGCGACAAGCTGCACGCCTTGGGTGCCAAGGTGATCGGCGCTTCCGAGCAGGGCAATTCCATTCAAGGTTGCCTGGACAAATCCATTTTGGACGAAAAGCCGGTGTATACCGAAGAGCAGTGGCAAACGGTGGTGCGGGGCTTTAACGAGATGGGCGCCTACGCCCGCTCCAAGGGCATGTACTTTACCGTGCACCACCATATGGGTACCGGCGTGCAGACGGCGGAGGAGATCGACCGCTTGATGGAATTGACGGATCCGGAACTGGTGTTCCTGCTGTTTGACAGCGGTCACCTGACCTTTGCCGGGATCGACCCGGTACCGGTACTGGAGAAGTACGCCCATCGGGTCAAGCATGTGCACTTGAAGGATGTGCGCCTGGATGTGTACAATAACCGGGTGGTGCCGGAGCACATGAGCTTTTTGGATGCCGTGCGTGCCGGTGTGTTTACCGTGCCCGGCGACGGCGATGTGGACTTTAAGCCCATCTTTGATATTTTGGACCGTACCGGCTACGAGGGCTGGGTGGTGGTCGAGGCCGAGCAGGACCCGGCCAAGGCCAATCCCTTTGCCTACGCAGTCAAGGCCCGCAAGTACATTAAAGAGGTCGCCGGTCTGTAAAAAAACGACAATGGGGGAGTGGTTCATCGCCACTCCCCCTATTTTTGTCTATTATCTTACGCCGTTGTGGATTTTATTGCTTTTCGCAGTGGAATTTGATATAGTTAAGTTAAAGTTAGGGAAAGAATTTTGAAAGGAGTTCTTCTTATGAAAAAGATTTTATCCACCACCTTGGCGCTGCTGTTGGTGCTTACCACCGTGTTCAGCGTCAGTCTGTCCGCCCAGGCGGCTACGGCTACCGACCAAGTTTATGAGTTGCATTATGGCGACAAGTTGACTGTGACTTTTCAGCCCGGCGAAGATCATCGGCTGATGTTCGCAACCATGACCGCTACGGAGACAAAATTCTATGAATTCCGTATGACCAACTGCGTTGACGGTGGAATTTTGATTGCAGACAATCCGAATTATAAAAACAGCTATGAGCAGGACAAGGAGAGCGGTACGGCTGTATTGGGCGCATATATGGAAAAAGGCAAGACCTACTATTTGGCCTTTATGAGCTGCCCGGTCAAGGATACGGACTGCGTGATCACCGTGAAGAATCATACCCATAGCTATAAGTATTACCTGAAAAAGGCCACGACGAAGGCCAACGGTTATGAAGCAACCGGCTGCATTGCTTGCGGCTACTTAAAAGCCGGTACCAAGGAGACCGTTCTTTATGCGGCAAAGAGCATGACCTTGTCTGCTACCTCTTATACCTATGACGGAAAGGTAAAAAAACCTACGGTAACAGTAAAAGACAGCAAAGGCAAAAAAATCAGTGCATCGAATTACAACATTTCTTATTCCGGCGGTCGTAAGAATGTGGGGCAGTATACAGTGACCGTGAAGTTTAAGAACCGATACAGCGGCTCTATGCGCAAGACCTTTACCATCAAGCCCAAGGGCACCAGCGTGGCTAAAGTGACCGCTGCTAAAAAAGGCTTTAAGGTCACTTGGAAAAAGCAGGCTACCCAAACCACCGGGTATGAGGTGCAGTACAGCACGGCCTCTAACTTCAAAAAGGGCAATAAGACCGTGACAGTCAGCAAAAATAAGACCACTTCCAAATCTGTCAGCAAGCTGTCCGCCAAGAAAAAGTATTATGTGCGGGTGCGCACCTACAAGACCGTGAAAGTGAACGGCAAAAATGTAAAATTTTATTCCGGGTGGAGCAAGGCGAAGAGCGTGACCACCAAGAAATAAGTTTTGTTTCGGTTTTTCAATACCCGTAGGGGCGGCAACCTGCCGCCCACGGGCTGATGAGGGCATCGGCCCCTACCGGTTCTTTTCTGCATTACAAACAAAAAGGCACCCCATCTCCTAATGAGATGGGGTGCCTTCCTATTCTTATTGCATTATTCTCGGTTGGCGTCAAAATCTAATTCTGTATGCGTGGCGCAGGCGCGCTTGAGCGCATCAAAACTCTCGGCGCTGATTACATGCTCAATGCGGCAGGCGTCCTCCACAGCGGTTTTTGGGTCTACCCCCAGGCCGGTAAGCCAGCGGGAAAGAAAGGTGTGGCGCTCATACATACGCTGGGCGATCTCCTCCCCCGGGGGCAGCAGCGTGATGTGCCCATTGTCGTCCATCTCAATATAGCCGTTCTCCCGCAGGTTCTTCATGGCAATGCTCACGCTGGGCTTGGAAAAATCCAACTCATTGGCAATATCGATGGAACGCACGTCCGTGCCCCGCTGGCTGAGCATTAAAATCGTTTCTAAATAGTTCTCTGCGGATTCTTGAATTTTCATAAAATCACCGTTATTTTTTGTGTAATTTGTTTAGACTAATTGAACATATTATACAACATTCTGTGCAAATCTGCAAGAGTGGATTTCGCTTTCCAAAAAATAGGCGGAAAGGCTTGACAAATGAGTTAGCCGGTGCTAACATATAGACGGTTAGAAAGAGCTAACCCCGGCAGTTTGCCCGGGGAGAAAAAGAGGATTTAGTATTATGATGCCTTTAACTTTAGCAGATACCGGCGCGACCTACACCATCTTAAAGGTAGGCGGCAAGCCGGAGGTGCGTGCCCATCTGAACGACCTGGGCTTTGTGGCCGGGGGCGATGTGCAGGTGATCACGGATATGATGGGCAACCTGATCGTCAATGTGAAGGAGACCCGTGTGGCCATCAGCAAAGAAATGGCTGCCAAGATCATGGTATAAGGAGCAGAGCCATCTGCTTTGTGTATAATTTTTCGTATAGGTGAGGAGGAAACAGCAATGAAAACACTCAGAGATGTTCCGGTAGGCGGCAACGCCAAAGTGGTTAAGCTCCACGGCGAGGGTGCAGTGAAGCGCCGCATCATGGATATGGGCGTCACCAAGGGCGTGGATGTGCATGTGCGCAAAGTCGCTCCCCTGGGCGATCCCATTGAAGTAAGTGTGCGCGGCTACGAGCTCTCCATTCGCAAAGCGGATGCAGAGATGATTGAGGTGGAATAAGAGGGCGGAGGCTCTTTTATTTAGCCCAATGCGTTAGTCGACACTAATTAGTTGCAACTAATTGTTAAGCACAGAAAGGAATGTGACCGATGAAAATAACAATCGCACTTGCCGGTAACCCGAACTGCGGCAAGACCACACTGTTTAATGCGCTGACCGGTTCCAACCAGTTCGTAGGTAACTGGCCCGGCGTAACGGTGGAGAAAAAAGAAGGCAAATTGAAGAAGCACAACGATGTTGTGATTACCGACCTGCCGGGTATTTATTCCCTGTCTCCGTACACTTTGGAGGAAGTGGTTGCCCGTGACTACCTGATCGGTGAGCGCCCCAATGCCATTTTGAACATCATTGATGGTACCAACCTGGAGCGTAACCTGTACCTGACCACCCAACTGGTGGAACTTGGTATCCCGGTGGTGGTTGCCATCAACATGATGGATGTGGTCAAGAAGAACGGCGACAAAATCAACACCCAGGAGTTGTCCCGGGAGTTGGGCTGCCCGGTGGTGGAGATCTCCGCGCTGAAAGGCACCGGCATTCAAGAGGCTGCCGAAGCTGCGGTACAGGCTGCACAGAACGGCCACACCGTTCCCCAGCACACCTTTACCGGCGTGGTAGAGCACGCGCTGGCTCATATTGAAGAGGCTGCCGTACATAACTTGCCGGAGGAGCAGCAGCGCTGGTACGCCATCAAGATCTTTGAGCGGGACGACAAGGTGCTGGCAAAGATGAATTTGGACGCCCAGGTGGCTGCTCATATTGAAGAGGACATTAAGGCTGCCGAGGAAGAACTGGACGACGATGCGGAGAGCATCATCACCAATGAGCGTTATGTGTATATCGCCTCTATCATCAAAGGCTGCTACAAGAAAAAGCAGGCCGGTAAGCTGTCCACTTCCGATAAGATCGATAAGATTGTGACGAACCGTTGGCTGGGCTTGCCCATCTTTGCGGTGGTCATGTTCCTGGTGTATTATATCTCCATGGTCACCGTGGGCTCCTCCGCAACGGATTGGGCCAACGACGGCGTGTTTGGCGACGGCTGGCACCTGTTTTGGATCGGCACCAGCCAGGCCGCGGACGCTGAGGAAACCTATGGCGACACAGACGATATTCTGGCCGGCTTTATTGACGCCTACGGCACAGAAGATATGGCAGACGCCATTGATACGGAGAACGAAAATTACAGCGACGCCAATGCAAAGGCTGCTTTGGATCAGTTGGTTGCCGCTACTCCTGCGGATGCAAGCGTGACCTATACCACCGAGGATGAGGAAACGCTGGAGAAAACGGACCACGCCGGCACCAAGAAGGCTGCCCTGGAAGAGGCCGTTGCTAACTATGAGAACACCGAGTACAAAGAGGGCTATGGCGCGCCGGATGCTTCCGAGTACGGCGTTTGGGTGCCCGGTATCCCGGTTCTGCTGGGTAACCTGCTGGAGAAGGCCAATTCTCCCGAATGGCTGTCCGGTTTGCTGCTGGACGGTATTGTCGCCGGTGTTGGCGCCGTGCTGGGCTTTGTACCTCAGATGCTGGTGCTGTTCTTCCTGCTGGCGATCCTGGAAGGCTGCGGTTATATGAGCCGTATCGCTTTCGTACTGGACCGTATCTTCCGGAAGTTCGGTTTGTCCGGTAAGTCCTTTATCCCCATGCTGATCGGTACCGGTTGCGGTATCCCCGGCGTTATGGCGTCCCGTACCATTGAGAATGAGCGCGATCGCCGTATGACCATTATGACCACCACCTTTATCCCCTGCGGTGCAAAGGTGCCCTTTATCGCCATGATCGCAGGCGCCATCTTCGGCGGCTCTGCTATCGTATCCACCTCCGCTTACTTCATTGGTATGGCCGCCATTATTATGTCCGGTATTATGCTGAAGAAAACCAAAATGTTCTCCGGCGATCCGGCGCCCTTCGTTATGGAGCTGCCGGCTTACCATGTGCCCACCTTGGGCAATGTGCTTCGCTCCACTTGGGAGCGCGGCTGGTCCTTCATCAAGAAGGCCGGTACTATCATCACCCTGTCCACCATCTTTGTATGGTTCACTACTTACTTCGGTGTAGTTGACGGCCAGTTCCGTATGCTGTCTGAGGAAGAGATTAACTTCTCCATCCTGGCTGCCATCGGCGGCGCCATCAAGTGGATCTTTGCTCCCCTTGGCTGGGGCAATTGGCAGGCCGTTGTAGCCTCCATTACCGGCCTGGTGGCAAAGGAGAACATCGTAGGTACTTTGGGTATCCTGTACGGTGGCGGCGGTTCCGATGTGTACACTGCCATTGCTGACGCATTCAACGGCGTTCAAGGCTATTCCTTCCTGATCTTCAACCTGCTGTGCGCACCTTGCTTTGCAGCCATCGGTGCCATCCGCAGAGAGATGAACAATGCCAAGTGGACTTGGTTTGCCATCGGTTACCAGTGCGGCTTCGCTTATGTGATTGCTCTGATTGTAAACCAGATCGGTGCTATGTTCATGGGCAACGGCAACATTTTCGGCCTGATCGTTGCGATCCTGCTGATTGCCGCTATCGTGTATATGCTGTTCCGTAAGAACAAGTATGACAATAACACCTTGACCGTGACCGCAAAGAAAGCGAAGAGCAAGGCAACCAAATAATAAAACAAGAAGGTGTGTTTATGCTTGCCTTTCTGAAAGCGAATTATTTAACCATTCTGATCATTCTTGTGCTGGTGGCTATCGTAGTGGGGATCATCTGCTCCATTGTGAAAGACAAAAAAGCCGGGCGCAACACCTGCGGTGCTAACTGCGCTCATTGCGCCAACGCCGGCTGCTGCCACCAGCAGCCTAAGAAGAAAAAGAGATAGGAGGTATGCTTTATGACAAGAACCGTTGTTGGCATTGACGGAATGGCTTGCAGTATGTGCGAAAGCCATGTAAACGATACCGTGCGCCGCAACTTTCCTGTAAAGAGCGTAAAGGCCTCCCATAAAAAGAAACAGGCTGAGATCATCTCGGCAGAGCCTTTAGATGAGGCGGCCCTGCGTAAGGCCATCGGTGACACCGGCTACACGGTGACGGATGTGCACACGGAGCCGTACAAGAAAAAGGGCCTGTTTGGTCACTAAGCCTCCCTACACAAATAAATCCCCTGTGGATTTTGTTTGACCCGCAATCGGAGCCTACACAATACACAGTAGGCGGGCAAAACCCCGCCTGCACGGATAACACCCCTCCCTGTACTTTCTCCTTCCGGCTCCCTGCGGTAACGCTCTTTTCCGTGCCCTTTGGGCACAAAAGAGTCTTCTCCTTTCTCGGCAGACGTGCCATTGTCTGCCACCCGCACTCTAAGTGAGCGCGGTCCAAGCGGCGCAGTTTCTGCGCCGCTTTTTTATGTGCCTTTTCTTATTATGGCAAAGGAGGCAGCTGTGCGGCAAAAGACAGCAAAGCAGTTGTTCAATGCCATAAAGAAAAAACCGACGGTGCCCCTTATGGACGCCGTCGGTTTTTGTTTCTATTGCGAATTATTTCTTTTTCTTAAAGGGATTGGGCAGTGGCTTTTTCGGCTGGTCAGCGGCACGCAGCGTCGCTTCTGCTGCGGCCCGTTCCCGTGCCGGCGGGTTGTACAGATGAATACGCCCGGTGTCGTTAAAGGCCTTAACGGTCATCACCGCCAACGGTACTAAGAACATACCGATAAATCCAAAAATCTTCAGACCAAAGTACAGACCCATTAGGGTCACCAGCGGGTTGACTCCCAAGGTCTGACCCACGATCTTTGGCTCAATGTACTGGCGGATCACGGTGATCGCCACATAAAGCACCAGCAGCCCGATGCCCTGCTTGGTGTTGCCGAGCAGCAGGCTAATCAGTGCCCATGGAATGAGAATGCCGCCGGAACCTGCCACCGGCAAAATGTCAAAGATGGCAATGCCTATGGCAATTACCACCGCATAGGCATTGTGCATAATGCCTATGGTGTTCATCACGGTAAAGCCCAAAAACAGCTCGCAGAAGGTAATAAACATGATCAGCGCGTAGGCCCGCAGCATTTTGACAATGGTCTTGGAGAACAGCTGCTTGGTCTCGCTCAGCAGGTTTTTATGCTTTGCCGGCAGCTGCAACTTGATAAAGTGTACCACCTTATCATAGTCCTTGGTAAACAGGATCCAGGCGATAATGCCGATGACGACGGCCAACAGGGCAGAGGGTAGGCTCTTGACCACATTGACCACGCCGCTGACGCCGTTGGAGATCCCGGATTTGACTGTTTCCAAATCCAGTCCGATCTTGCTCAAATCAAAATCCTGAATCAGGTTGTTAAAGAAATCCGTAACCGAGGTGGAGACAGAGGCGTAAATGCCGTCCGGCAAAAACTGCAAAAAGTGAAGCACATTCTTTTGCAGGGTGGTTAAAAAGCCGGGCAGATCGTTCATTTGGTCTCCCAAATAGGAGATGAAACTGCCGATCTCCTGAAACAGCTTTTGAATCAGCAGACCCACCGGAACCAGGATAATGAGAATGGTAAGGAGAACCAAAAGCACGCTCCACAGGCCGTGGCACTTGTGGTGTGTCTTTTTGTCCAGCCAGCGCAGGGGGCGCTGATTGATTACCGCAAAAAGAAAGGTGAGCAAAAAGGGAGCCGCCACCCAAAAGCAGTAGCGGAAAAACAGAAACAGCAGTCCGAAGATCACTGCTGCATAGGCCAGATTGATCAGCGCGTCGCGTCGCTTTGCTACTTTTTCGTTCATAGAGCCATCCTTATATATTATTATAAAACAATACTCATTACTAAGCATTTTATAGTATTTTGCCCTTTCTTGCAAGGGATTTTTGTAAATATTGCAAAAATCTGAATTTAGGTCTTGATTATGGGCGGAAATCGTGCTACTATATTCAAAATGTTTTTGACAAGCGTACATTTGTACACGGGTGGTGAACACATCAAATGAGTAAAGCAGGTTATGTGCTGGTGGACGCCGGGATCTTGCCGGAGGTTTACCGCAAGGTTTTAACGGCCAAAAAGTACCTGGCTACCGGCAAGGCGGCTTCTGTCAAGGAGGCGGCGCAGCTGGCAGGGATTTCTCGCAGCGCATATTATAAATACAAGGATGCCATCTTTGAGTACGGCACCTCTGCGTCAGACGAGGTGGCCACCGTCAAGGCCCGGTTGCAGGACAGCGCCGGCGTGCTCTCCAGCTTTATCGGCGCCATCTCTCGGGTGGGGGGCAATGTGCTCTCCGTGAACCAGAGTCTGCCCCAGGACGGGGCGGCGGATGTGACCGTGACCGTGCGCATTGCCGATCTGTCTGTGGAGCCTGCCCGTTTACCGGCGCTTTTGGAGCAGTTGAACGGCGTTGTTGGCGCCGCATTTATTCAGTAAATTTATAGGATTGCTGCCCGGCAGCAAAATTTCTCTTTCAGGAGGTTCAAATGAAAGTAGCAGTTATGGGGTACGGAACCGTCGGTTCCGGCGTGTGTGAAGTGATTGAAACCCACCAGGACACCTTAGCCAAGCGCACCGGCGGTAAGGCGCTGGAGCTGGCGCGGATCCTGGATTTGCGGGAGTTCCCCGGTGACAAGCACGAGGCGCTCTTTACCAAGGATTTTAACGATATTCTGAATGATCCGGAGATTAAGATCGTGGCAGAGACCATGGGCGGGGTAAACCCGGCTTTTGACTTTACCATGAAGCTGCTCGCCAGCGGCAAGAGCGTGGTCACCTCCAACAAGGAGCTGGTGGCGCAAAAGGGACCGGAGCTGCTGGCCTGTGCCAAAGCGCACAATGTAAATTATCTGATTGAGGCGTCCGTGGGCGGCGGTATTCCCATTATTCGTCCCATGGCCCAGTGTCTGGCGGCCAATCATATTGAGGGCATTGCCGGTATTCTCAATGGCACCACTAACTTTATTTTGACCCAGATGATCGAGGAGGATATGTCCTTTGCGGATGCACTGGCGCTGGCCCAGGCCAATGGTTTTGCAGAGAAGGACCCCACCGCCGATGTGGAGGGGCATGACGCCTGCCGCAAGGTGTGCATTTTGGCTTCCCTGGCCTTTGGCAAGCATGTGTATCCCTCTCAGGTGGAGACGGAAGGTATCTCCAAGATCACCCTGGAAGATGTGGCCTATGTGGCCTCTGCCGGCGGCGTGATTAAGCTGCTGGGTCAGATCAAGGATCTGGGAGGCGGTAAGATCGCTGCCTTTGTTGGTCCGGCTGTGGTGTATAACGGCTCTCAGCTGGCTTCCGTTAAGGGCGTGTTCAACGCTGTTTTGGTGCGGGGCGACGCCGTGGGCGATGTGTGCTTCTACGGACAGGGCGCCGGTAAGCTGCCCACCGCTTCTGCCGTGGTGGCAGATATGGCGGATTGTGCCGCACACACCGAGCAGCGCCGCATCTTTGGCTGGGGCGCCGGTGAGGAGGACTATGTGGTGGACTACAAAACCGCCATCAAAATGCCCTTCTATGTACGGGTACAGGGCGATGAGACCCACATTAAGCAGGCCTTTGATAATGTAAAGTTCCTCTCTCGCAGAGGGCAGCCTGCTGACGAAAAAGCCTTTATCACCGACGAGATGACAGAGGAGGAGCTGGAGCGCCGCCTGGCCGGGTTCCAGGTAGAGGCTGTCATCAAGGTGGCAAGTTACTAATTCGGAGGATAGATAGACTATGGGACTGATTGTACAGAAGTTCGGCGGCTCCTCAGTAGCCAATGCCGAGCGTGTAAACAATGTGGCACGCATCGTGACGGACACTTATAAGGCCGGCAATGATGTGGTTGTCGTGGTGTCCGCGCAGGGCGATACCACCGATGATTTGATTGAAAAGGCCAAAGAGATCAACCCCCACGCAGCAGCCAGAGAAATGGATCAGCTGCTGACCGCCGGGGAACAGATCTCCATTTCGCTGCTGGCCATGGCCATTGAGCGTATGGGCTTTCCGGTGATCAGCCTGCTGGGCTGGCAGGCCGGATTTAACACCAACGCGGTGTACGGCGCGGCGCGGATCAAGAACATTAAGCCCAACCGCTTGCAGGCGGAGCTGGCTAAGCGCAATATTGTGGTGGTAGCCGGGTTCCAAGGATTGAACCGCTATGATGACCTAACCACATTGGGGCGCGGCGGGTCCGATACCTCTGCGGTGGCTATCGCTGCTGCACTGAATGCAGACAAGTGCCAGATCTTTACCGATGTGGAGGGCGTATACACTGCCGATCCCCGCAAGGTGGAGAATGCGCAGAAGCTGAAAGAAATCACTTATGACGAAATGCTGGAGCTGGCCACCTTGGGTGCACAGGTGCTCAACAACCGCTCCGTAGAGATGGCAAAGAAGTACGGCGTGGAGCTGGAGGTGCTCTCCTCGCTGAATCCCATTCCCGGCACCATTGTTAAGGAGGTAGCAAAAATGGAAAAAATGCTCATTCGCGGCGTAACCAAGGATAAAGATGTGGCTCGTATCTCTGTGATCGGCCTGAAGGACACCCCCGGTGTTGCCTTTAAGATTTTCTCCAAGCTGAGCCAGCGCAACATTAATGTGGATATTATTTTGCAGTCTGTCGGCCGCGACGGCACCAAGGACATTACCTTTACCGTCAGCAAGGACAACGGTCCCTTGGCGGTGGAGATCCTGAATGACGAAGTGGGCGGTTTCCAGGATGTTGTGTGCGACACCCAGGTGGCCAAGGTTTCCATTGTTGGCGCCGGTATGGAGTCTCACCCGGGCACGGCTTCCAAGATGTTTGAGGCTCTGTATGAGCGGGACATTAATATTCAGATGATCTCCACTTCTGAGATCAAGATCTCCGTTTTGGTTGCCGAGGAGGACGCCGACAAGGCGGTTTCTGCCGTGCACGCTAAGTTCATTCCCAACGACTGATTTTTGTGCAAAACAGCAAAAGCAAACGCGCGTATCTGTTGCAGATGCGCGCGTTTTTGTGGTTTTTGCCTTATTTTTCTTTATAGTACAGACCGTATTGCAGTGCGCCGCCTTTGTAAGCGCCCAGGGTGTATAGGGCGTTTTTCAAAAGGGTCTTGGCGCGAGCCTTGAGATACAGAGAAAAGACGGTTTTGTCCGGGTTTTTGCCTGCCTCCACAGCGGCAAAAAAAGCGTCTCGCCCGGCGCCCGGGGTAGGCGGGGTGTGCAGGTGTTGGTTCTCTGCCGGCAGCCGCTCTGTCGCCGGTGCCGTGTGCAGCGAGGCGCTTTCCATCAGCAGGCGGCCTTTTTCACTTTGGCACAGCAGCAGCGATACGCCCCGGCGGCGCTCCGTCTCCGGCAGGTTGGACTGCCAAGCATCACCCAGGGTCAGGTCTGCCACTCGCTGAGCGGTAGCAAATGGGCAGTGCAGGCAGCCGTCGCTTTGGCTGATGGTGTTCAAAAAGGCGGTAGTATAGCCGTCGTTCCCGGTGGGGGAAAGGGCTTTGTACCCGATGAGCGGAGCCGCGCCCTTTTGGCGAAAGCGCAGATCCGCAAGTGACGCCGGGTCAATGCCGTGACTGTTCAAATATTGCGCCAGCACGGCGGGCATGGGGGTGCCGTGGCAGATCAGATCCACGGTGTACAACTGCTTACCCAGTGCCGGACCAATAAAGTTCTTGGCCGCAGCCACTTGGCAAGGCAGGGCGATCAGCAGCACGGAGCGACCGTCGGCCAGTCGTTGCCTTAAGGGGTGATACAGGTCTGCTGCCCGGCTTTTTACATATTTGGACCCGGCAAAGGCAGTCAATTCTTCCGTGGTCTCCGCAAAGGCAAATGTGCATTCACCGCTTTGGAATCGGCAGCTGCAAATCACGCCGCCGGTTTGGATAAATGCCGCGGCAATGGCACTTGCCACACCGCCGGAGGCCCCTTGCAGACGCAGGTGCTCCGCCGTGCACCAGCCTTGATCTATGGCGATGGGTTCGCTTTTTTGCGGGGTGTGCAGAACCGGACACACCCGGGTACAGGCGCCGCAGCTTACGCATTTGGCATTGTCAATTCTTGCTTCGCTGCCCCGCAGCCGGTCTGTTAAGGCAATGGCACCCTGGGTGCACACGGCGGTGCAGGCGCCACAGTAGGTGCACTGCACCGGTGGGCAAACGAAAGTTGGCTTTTCTGTGTTCATTTTTCGATCATCTCTCGCAGTAGGGATAGGGAAGCGGTTCGAGCCGTTTCAATTTTTTTGTGCACCGGGGCGTAGTTGATGGGCGTAGCGGTGAGGGCCGTGTCTGCCGGGTCCGTGACCAGACGGCTTTGCAGCCCGGCCAAGGTAAGCAAACTATGATTTCGTGTGCCGGTACAGTTGGTTGGAAGCACCTCCGCAAAGGGCACCCCAAAGCGTAGAGCAAAGGCGGTGCCGTGAAAGCTGTCTGTGATCACACAGGCGGCATTTTTGATGTAGTGCAGGAACTGGCCGGGGGTGGGGGCGTAGATAAACTTGCCGCCCCAGGTGGCTTGGTGCACACTGGCAGAAAGGCGCAGCAGCGGCTTGCCTGCCGCCTTGGCCGCCGCCTTAGCGTAGGCGCACAGCGCCGGGTCTTTGTGAATTTGATAAACCAAAAAGTAGCTGCCGGGCGCTGCGTTGATGGGTTCCAGCAGGTTCTGCCAAAAGGCGTCATCCGGCAAAAATACAGGGTCGATCACCTGCTTGCCCTCCAGTCCAAGTTGGTGCAGCAGCGCAATGGCGCTGTCCTCCCGTACGGTGATGGTGGCATATTGCCGCAGATCCCGGCAGAACTGCCCCCGCAGGGGCTTGGACAGCTCCGTGCGTCCAAAGCTGGCGGCGTAGGCCACCTTTTTCGCACCCTCCGGCGCAAAGGTTAGACGATAGACCGGGTCATAGGTGCCGTCCTCCATAGGGCCCCACACTTGGTCGCTGCCGGTCATATACACATCGGCTTTGGGTCCGTTGGCAGTCAGCTCTTGCGCCGTGCTGTACGGCGCTGTCAGGTGCAGCATCTGCCGCCGGGCGCTTTCAAATAGCCGGCCGGCCATCACATTCTCCGTATAGCGCAGGGTGCTGTACACCCGGCGGCGCAGGGGCGTGCGGTTCCACCGGGGCTTTCGTTGCAACTGGCATTTATGTAGCTGGGTACAGACCTCATTGGGGCGCACATAGTCGATGATGCGGCAGTTGTGCCCCAGCGTCTCTAAGGCGTTTTGGGTAGCAGCGGCTTGCAACAGCGAGCCGTAATTGGCAATGGCGTGACGGGTGATAACAGCAACCTCCATGGGGTTCCCTCCTGTTCTTTCTGCTTATATTATACCTTGCCCCGGGGCGCGGGTCAACGATTTTGGCCTTTTGCAGGTATGACTTGACACTGCATAAATTATAATATATAATATAACGAATAAATTTTGATTTAAGGAGTCGTTCCAAATGGCAGAAAAAGTGTTTAAGATGACCGCAGAAGGCAAAGCCCAGCTGGAAGCGGAACTGGATTCCCTGAAAACCGAAGGCCGTATTGATATTGCTGAAAAATTGAAGGTTGCTCGCTCTTATGGCGACTTGTCCGAGAACAGCGAATATGATGAGGCCAAGAGTGAGCAGGCCAAGATTGAGGCACGCATCAACGAGTTGGAGTATCAGCTGGAGCATGCCGAGATTATCGGCGCCACCGAGAAGGGCAGTGTGAGCATGGGCTCCAAGGTCACCGTGCTGCGCAAGTCCGACGATGTGCGCGCGACCTATGAGATTGTGGGCTTTTCCCAGTCTAACCCGGCAGAAGGCAAGATCTCTGATGAAAGCCCGGTGGGTCGTGCACTGATGGGCGCTAAGATCGGCGAGACCGTAACGGTGGAGGCTCCCATCGGCAACATTGATTATTTGATTGAAGAGATTGACTAAAGAAGAGGAATGACTATGGCAGGAAAGTTTGAGATCACCAAGGCCGGTGACGGTACTTTCAGTTTTGAATTTTTAATTGACGGCACCCCTGTGGCGCAAAGCCCTGTGTTTGAGAAAGAGGACGCTTGCCGCCGTGGCGTAAAGGCCGTAAAGAAGAATAGCCGCATGAAGGTGCAAAACGCCTTTGCCGGTGACGAAGAAAAGACCAATCCCAAGTATTTGGTGGAACCGGCGGAGAACGGCGCCCGCTTTACCCTGTTTTTGCAGACCGGGGAGCCTTGCCTGACCGGTACGGCTGCGGACGAGGCTGCCGCCCTGGCCGTGATCGAACAGATCGGCAATAATGCCAACGCCGCGCAGATGGCCATGGCAGAGGTGGTACTCAGCGAGAATGAACTGCGCCAGATTCGCCTGAACAAGTTGCAGGCACTGCAAGAGGCCGGGCAGGATCCGTTCCAGATCACCAAGGCAGAGCAGACCCACCACACCGCCGATGTGCGCGCCGATTTTGACGCGCTGGAGAATACGGATGTGACCCTGTGCGGGCGAATGATGTCTCGCCGGGATATGGGCAAGGCCAACTTTGTGGATCTCAGCGACCGCACCGGGCGTATGCAGATCTATGTGCGGATGAACGATGTGGGCGAGGATGTGTTCCGTGCCTTTAAGAAGTGGGACATTGGCGACCTCTTCCAAGTGACCGGCTTTGTGTTTAAGACCCGCACCGGTGAGATCTCTGTTCACGCCAAGGAGCTGAAACTGCTCACCAAGAGCCTGCTGCCCCTGCCGGAGAAGTTCCACGGCCTGCAAGATACCGACACCCGGTACAGAAAGCGCTATTTGGACCTGATTATGAACCCGGATGTACGCGACACCTTTGAGAAGCGCTCCGCCATTATCCGTGAAATTCGCAAGTTCCTGGACGGCGAGGGCTTTATGGAGGTAGAGACCCCCATTCTGGTGAGCAACGCCGGCGGCGCTGCGGCCCGTCCCTTTGAGACCCATTTTAATGCGCTCAATGAGGATTTGAAAATGCGCATTTCTTTGGAGCTGTACTTAAAGCGGCTGATTGTAGGCGGCTTGGAGCGTGTGTATGAGATTGGGCGTGTGTTCCGTAACGAAGGTGTAGATACTCGCCATAACCCGGAATTCACCTTGATGGAGCTGTACCAGGCATATACCGATTATCACGGTATGATGGACCTGACCGAGCGGATGTATCGCCATGTGGCCGAGGCTGTGCTGGGCACCACCAAGATTACTTATAACGGCATTGAGATGGATCTGTCCAAGCCCTTTACCCGCATCACTATGGTAGACGCGGTCAAGCAGTACAGCGGCGTTGATTTTAAGGAGATACACACCCTGGAGGAGGCCCGCGCTGCGGCGGACGCCCACGAGATCGAGTATGAGGAGCGCCACAAGAAGGGCGATATTCTTAACCTGTTCTTTGAGGCGTATGTAGAGGAGCACCTGATCCAGCCCACCTTTGTGATGGATCACCCCATTGAGATCTCTCCCCTCACCAAGAAGAAGCCGGAGGATCCAGACTATGTGGAGCGCTTTGAGTTCTTTATGAACGGCTGGGAGATGGCAAACGCCTATTCCGAGCTGAACGATCCCATCGACCAGCGTGCCCGCTTTGCCGCCCAGGAGGAGATGTTTGCCCAGGGCGACGAGGAGGCCAACCATACGGACGAGGACTTCTTGCAGGCACTGGAGATTGGTATGCCCCCCACCGGCGGCATCGGCTTTGGCATCGACCGGATGTGTATGCTGCTGACAGATAGGCCCGCCATCCGCGATGTACTGCTGTTCCCCACCATGAAGTCTTTGGATAAGTAAAAAGACGCCCCCCGGTATTTATGCGGGTTTTCAGACTTCTAAAAACGAAAAAGCTTACATTTTTGGACTTAACACAGCCCCTGAAAAGCTACTGGCTTTTCGGGGGCTTCTTTCAGTTTCCATAGTTTTCTTGTCCCGTTGCAAACTACATAAAGGCTTGAAAGCAGAATTTGGTTTCCTCTGATGAGGGAGAGATACCTTGACAAAATCACCACACCATGTTACTATGGCCTTATCAAAAGAAAGGATAGAAGTTATGCAGAAATTATATCGTGCAACCGCTTATAAAGCAGTCTATTCTGTTTGCCTTGCAAACGGAGTTACTTTGTTGCACTCAATTTCGGTATAAAGTTTTATTTATAACATAAAAGCCGTTGATGTGTAACGATCATTCACATCAACGGCTTATTTTTTTGGAGGTGTCAAAATGTCAAAAGAACCGATTTTAGAAACCGAAAGATTGATTTTACGCCCAATCACTCTTGACGATGCAGCAGCTTGCTTTTCGTGGAACAGCGATGAAAGAGTCGCAAAATATATGTCATACCCTACGCTTACAGACATAAGCCAAACGATTGACTGGATAAAATCTACGCTTACAGACGAAAAGGAATACAATTTCGCATTTGTGCTTAAGAAAGAAAACAAGGTTATCGGTACAGGCTCGATAGGTCCGAGCAGTAAATTAGAGGGCTATTGGGGTATGGGTTATAATTTGCATTTCGATTATTGGCACAAGGGCTACTGCACCGAGGCTATGAAAGCAATTATCGACTATGTTCACAAAGAATTAGGCGTTAATAGAATTTGCTCGTGCCACGCTGTTGATAATCCACGTTCAGGTAAGGTAATGGAAAAATGCGGACTTAAATTTGACCACTATGACGAAATCATAAAATATGATAATAGTGCCACTTTTAAAGCAAAGGCGTATGTAATGGAGATCAAAGAGTGAATTATCATTTAATCGAAAAGAGATGGAGCAGTTATCGCTTGCTATAGAGTGGCCGGAGAAAAATCTGCCATTGCCCCCGATGCGGTCAATGAGAAGTGGAGTTTTAACAGGCTTTTCCTCGGTTGCGAATGATGATTTATGGAACGCGAAACGGAAGGCTGCCATTTGTCAATGCAACCGGTTGAGTTACCACCGCATTAAAAGAACTACGGAAACTTCGCAATGGCGGCGGAGATAAAGGCGCTATTTACATACCATCATATTTATCTCCATACGGATCCGGAGAAAGATGTTCAAATGCTCCGTGTTGAGCAGAGGATATTGAATTTTGTTAAGCTGTGTGCTATACTATTAAAGCATTAGCTTCAGCACAGTGCACAGCTTGTTTTCAAAAAATGAAGCCGTCTTATACCCGCTTACTCCACGGCTTACGCCATTAGATTTTCCGCTATCTGAATTAGGCGTAACTGAGCTTACCCCAGCTTCAAACGAGTAGGTGCCGGTCGGGACTTATAGACGCTAAGCGGAGCTTACCTAAGGCTAGTCACGATAATCTCAACCATGAAGTCTTTGGACAAATAAATCACCACAAAACAGGGGCACACTTTTTAGGGCGCCCTTTTGTGTTACTTGACCATCATCTTAATGAGCGGTGGATTTAGGCAGCAAAGCATATTCCATTGAATGACAAAAAGGAGCAGGTACTATGGCATCGGATCGTGGGTATTTGGAATTTATATTGGAGCAGCTGGCTGAGCTGGACGGGGTGCGCGCCCGGGCGATGATGGGGGAGTACATTCTCTATTATCGGGACAGGGTGATCGGCGGGATCTATGACGATCGCCTGCTGGTAAAGACTACCCCCGGCGCCGCAGCCTATATGCCGTCGGCCACGGAAGAACTGCCGTATCCCGGTGCTAAGCCTATGCTGCTGGTGGACAATGTAGACGACCGCGCGTATCTTTGCGGCCTGTTTGACGCCATGGTGGACGACCTGCCCGCCCCTCGGATTAGGAAAAAATAGTGTATGATATATGCCGATTTGTTGCATTGCGGCAAATGCGGCATTGGTGAGGAGAAGCGATGAAGCAGCACAGTGGAAATGCAATTTCAATTTCTGTGATCGGCGGTGCAGATGGTCCTACAAGCATTTTTGTTGCCGGGCCGGGGGAAAAGCGCGCGCTCAAAGCCAGGATCAGGGACAGCATATATAGATATAAAAGGAAAAGAGCGGAAAAGCGGATCGTGGCTGCGCCCAATTCTCTTGCAGAAACCGTGCAGTACGCAAAAGATAAGTATGGCTTGACCGAAGCGGCTGCCACAGATAGCGACTACATAGAGCAAATGCGGTGCTTAAAAGAAAACCTGGTTTTGCGGCAGAAGCCGGAGCTTTTAGGCTCGCTGGGGGAACTGTCGGAGCCGGATCTTACGGACGAAACTGCCGTGCAGGGGTTTTTGGACCTGCTGGAAGCACGCAGTCGAAAAATCGCCCAACTGCCCGATGATGTGGTCCCTATGGATTTTCATTTGTACAAGATAAAAATGGGCGACGGTCTTCTCCAAATGGGGATCGACTACATTTGGCAGGATCTTAGCCTGTCTTATTCCGGCAATCGGGCGGCTATGCGAAAATTCAAGAAAACAGCCAAGGATTTGTACCGCTTTTACGGCGTCAGCGCAGCGGATATACAAAATTATTCTGCCAGGTACACGGCGCTGGTCAGCGCGTTGTGTTCGTGACCGCCGCCGGCCGGCGCTTGAAAAACAGCAAAAACGCAGTATAATAAAAGCGGTGAATCCCTCCGGGGTTTCTTAGCAGAAAGGAAGTGAAACAGGTATGGAGCAAGAGCGTTATTCTGTTCTATTCAGCAGTCAAACCGGCAACACAAAAATACTGGCGCAGGCCATTGCGCAAGCGCTGCCGGCAGCGGGCTGCGACTATTTTGGAGATTACCAAGGCCGTGTGCCGTCGTCGCCGGTATTGTTTGTCGGCTTTTGGACCGATAAGGGTACGGCAGATGCCGCCACCTTGGAATTGTTGAAAACCGTAAAGAACAAAAAGATTTTTTTGTTTGGTACCGCCGGATTTGGCGGAAGTGCTGCATATTTTCAAAAAATTCTGTTGCGCGTGCAGGAAAATTTGGATGCCGGCAATCAAGTGATTGGCACATTTATGTGCCAAGGCAAAATGCCCTTGTCCGTGCGGCAACGGTATGAGAAAATGAAAGAACAACCGAATCCGGCTCCTAATTTGGATATGCTGATTGCCAATTTTGACCGTGCATTGACCCATCCGGATGAGCAGGATCTGCAACGGTTGCAAGAGGCTGTCTGCGCTGTACAAATGTAAATAGCCATAATAAAAACCGCTTACTGTGTATCACAACAGCAAGCGGTTTTTTGTGCGGTAAAAAGACTTCAGAAAAGCAGTTCCAGACCCATTGCAATCATCCAAATGTAGGCGCAGGTTTTGGGAATCATCAACAGACCGACCTTAGGGTGTTTCTTACTCATCAAGGTAACCGGAAGATAGCAGCCAAAGGAAATGAGAATGGCAGCTACCATACGGGTCAGGTGATAATCGTGGGCATTGCCGGACAGGGCGTAAAGAATAATAACGCCGATACCGGTTACGGCAAATACCGTGTTGCGGATAATGGACAGCTTTTGGTTGCCGTTATCCGAGCACCAACGGTTTTGGGGCAGCAGGCATACGATAATACGCACCAATGCGGATACCCAAATGATGATTTCCAATGCGGCGGGAATTTGCATTTCCGGGAATGTATTTTTCCAAATATACATCAGCAGAATGTAAAAAACGGTCATCGTGACAGAGGAAATCTGCAACCCCATACCCAGCTGCTTTTTTATTTTGTCGCTGCTGCCACGGAATGCACGAATTACACGGGGGACCAAGTGGAATGCGTCGCCGCCGCATAAGGTCAAGGTGAGAATGCCGTACAGCACAAATAGGTTATTGCCTTTGGCGAAAACAAAGAACAAAACGGCTGCAATCAAGTCAAACAGCAGATAGCCGATGTCGAAAACAGCCTCCATAATGTCCGGCACACGAGGTTTATACCTATTGTTTTTCATCCTATTAAAACTCCTTTTTAATCAGCTTATGGTAGATGATGTGGTTTTTTAGAAACAGGATGCCGGCAGACGCCAGTGCACACCCGAGACCGGTATAAAAGAATGCAATAAATGTGTCCGGGAATATACCTGCCGCACGCAAACCGATGCCGCCGCCCATCATACAGGCCATCATCAAATACGCTTTTAAGTCAAAAAAATGCCAAAAGGGGCGGTCGCCCTCATAGCCTAAAATTCGCTTGGTGTGCTTTTTACTCCTTCTATTTATTTTGCTGCAAATACGCTTCTGCGTTGTTACATATTTGGTCAAATACGCTTTTAAATACAGCGATTTCTTCTTGTGAAATGCCTGCCAGTGCATGCTTTGCAAATTTCTTTTGAATGGCAATGCCGTCGGCAAGAATCGGCTGCGCGTCAGCCGTTAAATGCAGTTCAATATGCTTTTTATTGGTTGCGCTTTGCTGCCGTTCTACCAATCCCCGTTGCTCCAGCCTTTTTAGAGAGGTGGATACATGGGACTTGGTGTACTTGCAAATCCGTACCAAGCTTGCAGCGGTATTGCATTCCGGATTGCCGTGCAAAAACATCAGAATGTCACATTCCATTTGTGTTAATTTATATTTGTTGCAAATGGTACGCATCAGGGATTCATAGCAGCAGGTGATGGTCTTGTGCCGATCTCGAAAATATATAGGAACAGCCCCTCTCGTATGTTCTATTTAGAACGATGGTGGGAGAATTGTACCACGGTACAGACCGTTTGTCAACAAGAATATCCCAATTCGTTTGTTTGGCGTACCCGGAACTGGCATTGAAAATAGCAGCGGGCTGTGGTATACTGTGCATTGTAAACGATGTAAGATCGATAAGGTGGGCGTAAGCATGCAACCAAAGGAATTGGAGCAATGGATAAGTAGGCAGTACGGCGTTTCGGCAGAATATCCCTGGGCGGTCAGTCCGGAGAATGCTGTGTTTCGTCATCGCGAAAACAAGAAGTGGTTTGCGTTGCTGCTGCGTGTCACCGGGGATAAATTAGGATGCCCGGGTACAGCACCGGTATGGATCCTGAATGTAAAATGCGACCCATTGATGATCGGATCCTTGTGCAGTATGGAGGGTATTTATCCTGCGTACCATATGAATAAAACCCACTGGATCTCTATTGCGATGGACGATCGTGTGCCGCGTGTGCTGGTGCAGGATTTGCTGGACCAAAGCTATGCTTCCACTGCTTCTGCGAAAAGACGGCAAAAAACGCAGTAAAAAGGAACGCTTTTGCCACAGAATTTGGCACGCAAGTACGGCAAGACCCGGGCACAGATTTTGCTGCGCTGGAATGTGCAGCAGGGGATTATTCCCATTACCAAGTCCAAGACCCCGGCGCGCCTGGCGGAGAATATGCCGTGTTTGATTTTGCGCCGGAGGGGGAGAATATGGCGGCGCTGGGCGGCATGAATCAAAACCGTCGTGCCAGCCACGACCCATTGACTTTTGATTTTTGATCAAGCTGAAAAAAGCGTGCTGCACCGGGGTGTGCGGCGCGCTTTTTGCTGCCCCGGCAGGGCTTGACTACCGGACGAAAAATGAGTATAATAAAGCGAATACCATATTAGTATTTTATATATAGCACATAGGAGTGAAATTATGCGTTCTGATTTGATCAAAGAGGGACCCAGCAGAGCCCCCCATCGTTCGTTACTGCGTGCACTGGGTATTGATGATCTGGAGATGAAGCGGCCGTTCGTTGCCGTGGTGAACTCCAAGAGCGACTACATTCCCGGCCATATGCACTTGGACAAGATCGCCGAGCAGGTGAAGGCGGGTATCCGCAACGCCGGCGGCGTGCCTTTTGAATTTAACACCATTGGCGTTTGCGACGGTATCGCCATGAATCACAAGGGTATGAAGTATTCTCTGTGCTCCCGTGAGCTGATCGCTGACAGCATTGAGGTGATGCTCACCGCGCACCCGCTGGATGCCATTGTGTTTATCCCCAATTGTGACAAGATCGTGCCCGGTATGCTACTGGCTGCCTGCCGACTGAACCTGCCCTGTATCTTCATCAGCGGCGGCCCCATGCTGCCCGGCAAGAGCGCCGTCACCGGCGGGCGTATCGGCCTGTCCGAGCAGTTTGAGTATGTGGGCGCCAATGCAGTGGGCAAAATGAGCGACCAGATTTTGGAGAGCTGTGCCTATACCGCCTGCCCCACCTGCGGCAGCTGCTCCGGTATGTACACCGCCAATTCCATGAACTGCCTGACGGAGACCATCGGCATGTCCCTGCCCGGCTCCGGCACCATTCCGGCCGTAATGAGCGCCCGTCTGCGCTTGGCAAAAGAGGCCGGTGAGCGGGTGATGGATCTGCTGAAAGAGGACATTAAGCCCTCGGATATTATTACGGAGAAAGCCATTGAAAACGCCATGCGCACAGATATGGCCATCGGCTGCTCCACCAACACCATTTTGCATTTGACGGCCATTGCCCATGCGGCAGGCCATGATATTGACCTGGCTCGGCTGGACGCTTACGGCAGAAAGACCCCCCAGATCTGTAAGCTGAATCCGGCCTCCTCCGTGTTTATTACGGATCTGAACGATGTGGGCGGTATTCCCGCAGTAATGAAAGAACTGGCCAAGGGCGGTATGATCAATACCGATTGCCTGACCGTCAGCGGCACGGTACAGGATCGACTGGACGCTGCACCGGACGCCGACGGTGAGATTATTCACACCCTGGAGGCACCGTTCTCTGCAGACGGCGGTATCGCTGTACTGACCGGCAACCTGGCAGAAGACGGCGCTGTGGTGAAGAAGGGCGCTGTTGCACCGGAGATGATGCAGCACAAAGGTCCGGCCAAGTGCTATAATTCTGAAGAAGAGGCCATTGCGGCCATTACCGGCGGCAAAGTGGTTGCCGGTGATGTGGTAGTCATCCGCTATGAAGGACCCAAGGGCGGCCCCGGTATGCGTGAGATGCTGTCTCCCACCTCTGCCATTATCGGCATGGGGCTTGGTTCCTCGGTTGCACTGCTGACGGATGGCCGGTTTTCCGGTGCCACCCGCGGCGCTTCCATTGGCCATGTGAGTCCGGAGGCGGCTATGGGCGGTACCATCGCTTTGGTACAGGACGGCGATATGATCGAGATTGATATTCCTGCGCGCGTGCTGCGGGTAGATGTGTCCGATGCGGAGTTGGAGCGGCGTAAGGCCACCTGGCAGCCGCCGGAGCAGCACCTGACCGGCTACCTGAAGCGGTATGCCCAGCATGTGACCAGCGGCGCCAAGGGCGCAGTGTTTGAGGACTGAGTATGAAAAAAGACGGGACGGCCGGTAAAGGGCGTGCGCTGTTGCGCCACCTGGCGGTGGTGCTGGTGTTTGTGCTGGCAGCCGCGCTGGTGTTTACGCCGATATGGGTGCTGGGTGGGCGCTATGCGGTGTCTGCCGTGCATGATGTGCAGACCAAGTTGCCCCGGGCAGACAGCGATTTGCAGCTGACGGAGCAGTACGACCCCCAGCCCAATACCTTTGGAATCGTAGAGGGCGCCACGGTGACCGGCGGTATGCACTTCGGTCGGCTGGAATGCAGCCAAATTGGGCTGGATTGCCCGGTGTATTATGGCGCCAATCGGGTGTGCCTGCGTGCCGGTGCGGCCGCGTCTACGGCTTATGGTTTGCCGGGTTACGGCAAGTCTACCGTTGTCACCGGGTACAATACAACGGTGTTTCGGAACTTGGCACAGCTGAAAAAAGGCGATCTCATCGACTTTTCTACCAACTGGGGGCACTTCTCCTACCGGGTGACGGACCGCCAGGTGCTTACCTCGGACGAATCGGTAGATGTGTCTGTGGTGGACAAGGAGAAGCTGATCCTTTTTTGTACCTATCCCCAGTCGCCCTTTGGCAACTTGGCGGATCAGCGGCTGTATGTGTTTTGTGAAAAGGCCTCCGGCCCGGCTGTGGAGGTGAACACCGATGATTAAGATCAAAAAGCACGATCGACGCGCTTGTTGCAGTGCGTTTTTGCTGTTTGTTTTTACCGGCGTGCTGACCCTGTCTGTGTTGGTGGGTGCGCTTTTTGGCAACCCGGCGCGTATGGTGCGCAGCCTTGGCGGCGATACTTATGTGGACGGCCTTTATACGGAGGTCCACCAGTATGCGGCGGATCTTTGCCTGGAGTACGGGCTGGACACGGCTGTGGCAGACGCAGTCACCAAGGACGGCGTGCGCACGGCGGTGCAGACCTATGCGGGGGTTATGTTAAAAAGCAAGGATCGCTCGGCCAAGCTGGCGCCGGCGCTCCAAGAGGTGCGTACCGCATTAGAAACGGCGGCAGCCAAGGCAGCTCCCGGTGCCACTACGGCGCAGGTGCAGGACTTTGGCAAGGCATTTACCGATTATATGGCTGGCCGTATGGCGCTGGTTTTTGCGGCGGATCTGCAAAGCTTTGTAAATCTGAGTATGCGAGCCTCTGTGGCAGGGGGTGTGATCGCCTGCTGCGGCGTAGCGCTGGCGGTATGGCTGTTGAGGCGCAGCGGCGCTGCCAAGCGGCTCCAGCGCCTGCTGGCGGCAGACGGTATCTGTGCCGCCGGATTGGTGACGGTGCTGTGCGCTGTGATCATGCTGGTGCTGCTGCACCAAAAGGACCTGTATATTTTTCCCGCGTATCTTTGTGCGGCTGCTACTCGGTATATGATCGACTGGCTGTATATGTGCCTGGGTGCCGGCGGACTGCTGCTGGCGATTTCCGGGATTGTGGCCTTTGCACGCAAGGGCAAGAACTGTAAAGGATGAACCGTATGGACAACGATGTAGTCATTTCTGTTGAAAATGTGACCATGGCCTTTAACCTGAATAAGGAAAAGGTGGACAACTTAAAGGAATATGTGATCAAGCTGTTAAGGCGTCAGCTGGAATTCAAGAAGTTTTATGCCTTGCAGGATATTAACTTCCAGGTGCGCCGAGGCCAGCATTTGGGCATTTTGGGCCTGAACGGTGCCGGTAAATCCACGCTGCTCAAGACCATTGTAGGCGTATACAAGCCTACGGAGGGCACTGTGAAAAAGAAAGGCGTGATTGCGCCTTTACTGGAGCTGGGCGCCGGCTTTGACCCCAACTACACCGGTAAGGAAAATATTTTCCTGTACGGTGCCATTCTGGGCTACAACCGAGAGTATTTGGAGAGAAAATATGACGAGATTGTGGCATTCTCCGAGTTGGGCAAGTTTATTGACGTGCCGCTGAAGAACTATTCTTCCGGTATGAAAGCCCGCTTGGGCTTTTCCATTGCCACGGCCGTGGAGCCGGATATTCTGATTTTGGATGAGGTGCTGTCCGTAGGCGACGCCCGCTTCCGCAAAAAGAGTTTGGCTAAGGTCCAGTCTATGTTTGATCAGGGCGTGACCGTGCTGTTTGTGTCTCATAATATTCAGCAGGTGAAGGCCATTTGCGACACAGCCATTTTGCTGGAAAAAGGGCATATTATTGCCTCCGGCGATGTGGATACCGTGGCTGCCGTGTATGAGGAAAAATCCGGCAAAAAGAAATAAGGATTAAAATGTTAAAGGCGGGTACTCCCCGCCTTCTTTGCAAAGAAATACCCCGTGCGGTTTGGAACTGCACGGGGCGTTTTGTTATGTTTATTATTTCACTTTAACGGACTTGGTGGCGCTCCAGGCGGAGTAGACTTTTTTCTTGCCCTCGGTGCGGTAGGAACGCATACGCACATAGTAGGTGGTCTTGGCCCGGTAGGTGGAAAAGGTCTTGGAGGTGGCGCTATTCTTTACCGTAAAGTCCAGAAAATTCTGCTTAAAGTACTTAGTGGTGGAGTATTGCACCTGGTAGCCGCTGCACGCGACTTTGCCCCACTTAATCGTGATCTTCTTAGACTTAGGCGAGGTGGCGGAGCTGATCTTTGGGGTGGCGGTCAGTGTTTTGGTGCTGACCTTGCTGCTTTTGGCGCCGGTCTTGGTGCTGCTGTCTGTGGTGTACGCTGCCACCTGGAAGGTGTAGGCGGTGTTGGCTTTCAGCTTGCTGACGGTGCCGGTAGTTTTGTTACCTTTGATTGTAGCTGCCTTGGTTGTTTTTTTGGATTTGGTGTCGTAGCGATAGATATAGTAGCCGTCTGCACCGGCCTTTTTGCTCCACTGGAGAGCCACAGAGGCCGCAGAACGGCTTTTTACCTTAGCACCGCTGACTTTACCGGGTAGGCAGTGTTTGGTGTTGTAGGCGCTGTAAGGGCCGTATTTGCCTTTTACATAGGCTCGCACCCGCACGGCGTACTCCTCGGTATCTGTCAGGTTGTGCAGGGTGGCGCTGGTGCCGGTGACGGTTTTGGAGAAGTTGGTACCTTTGGTTTTGTTGGTAATGTCGATATAGTATTTGGTGGCGCCGGATACCTTGTTCCACTTGTATGTTAAGTTGGTCTGGGTGCGCCCGGTCAGAGTCAGTCCGGTGACCCGGTTCTTGGCTGCTGTGGTGGTCGTGGTGCTGCCGGAAGTAGAAGTGGAAATGTGGTTCACATTTGCGGTGGAAGCGGGCATACCGCTGTACACGGGAATAATAAAGGTTTTGGCCGTGTTCAGAATTTTAGCCGATTTATAGGCGTTATAGGTGGTAACAGATTCAGAAGCCGCCGCCTGTACATTGGCCATATATTCGTGGCTGTGCTTCTCTGCCGTGCCGGGGGCTACATTGAACTTTTGCAGATAGCCGGTGTTTTGGGTTTTGGAGAAGCGGTTTGCTATGTATGTTGCGCCGTTGTAAATGGACTTGTAGGGATTGCTCCAGGGACGGCCGTAGCTAAAGTACTTGGTGCGGCAGGCACTTTTGGGCACATAGCCGGAGGTGCCGGTGGCGTAGCTGCCACCGTTATCTGTGTACAGGCGCACCCGGTAGTATTTGCCCGCATTGGCGCGCCATACCATATACTGACCCTTTTTAGCCTTGGTCTTGGTGCCGCTGACCTTGCCGTTTTTATAGTCAGAGTAAATGGTGGCGTTCTCCTCCAGGCGCAGATACCCGGAAGCCCATTCCAGCCCGTTCATCGCGCCGCTGTAAGCGCCGATATTGTAGTAGTTGTAAATGCCGATAAACGGCGCACGGTTGCCGCTGGCGCCGCCGGTGGTGGCTTTGGTACTGCCCACCTCCTGTACGATTTTGGAGGCCAGATAATAGGCGCTCATACCGCTGTTTTTTGCGGCGGCCAAAATCGCGTCGGAATACTTGGTCTTGCTGTCGTAGTTCTTGCGGGTCTTGCCGTTGGTGGTCAGGTAGTTGATCAGGGAATTGTGCATCCAGGTGGGGGAGAGAATGGTCTCCACCCCGGCTTTGGTCTGCTTGGCATTATATGCGGTGGATTCAAACTGGAAAATATGCTTCTCATCAAAGAAGTTGCGGGGATCCATATAGTGCATCACCGCGTTTTGAGAGGCAGAGTACCAGCTGGAGCCTTCCTGGGGCTTGTTCTTGCAGGAGGCGCAGCTGCAGTAATAGGCGGCAGACAGAGAAGACTGACGCTCAATCAGTTGCTTAGAGTGAGGGGAGCGCTCTGCTTTAACGGCAGCGGTGAAATTCAGTCCGGTCTTCAGCGGCTGAAAATCCCATTTGGGGTACTTGTTGTGCAGGCTTACCAGCTTGCTGATATAGCTTTCCGGGAAGCCTTTGTCCCGTAACTGGTTGGCATAACTCTTGGCAAAGGCAGTTGTCGGTAATATTGTTAAAGTGGTCATTAACAGACATATTGCCAAAAAAAGGCTAATCGTTTTTTTTGTCATTCTGGTCGTCACCGTTCCTTAAATTTTTGGCGGTATTATGCGCTTTTTCGCTTTATTTTGCTTTATAATATCATTTCAACACGGCTTTGTCAATTTTTTGTAACCGGAAAATGTTGGCGAAACCCTTGACAAATTCGGAAAATTTGTGTAAACTTGTCACGCTGTGAAAAAAGAACACGGCCCATATCGAATAACAATCAAAATAATCACCCAATGACCAAGACCGTGAGAGAGGAGAGCGGGAAGCGATTATGAACAACGCAACAAAACAACAAAATTCCAGCAATGCGAGAGAGGGCAACGGCCTGCCGGCCATGCTGACTCGTCTGCGTGAGAACGCAGGTATGACCCAAGAGGAGGCCTCTAAGCTATTTGAAGTAAATCGCAGCACTTATGCGTATTATGAGACTGGAAAAAGCCACCCCAAATACCCCCTGCTGTGTAAGATGGCCCATGCCTACGAGGTGAGCACGGACTACCTGCTGGGCATGAAAAGCGCTGCAAGCAACACCGCAGATACGCTGCATGATGCAGGCGTGGCTTACGATGCCAATAACGAGCAGCCCTCCAGCTATTTGAAGGGCCAGATTAATGACGGTATTGCCGAGCTTAGTAATGTAGAGCGTATGGTACTGTTTCGTCTGCGGATTATGGACAAAGAGGATCAGAATGGCATCCTCAACTTTATCAACTGCTTGGGCGAGTTGAACAAAGAGGAGTGGGAGACCCTGTTCCGCTTGTGCGTGATAGACAAAGAGAATCAGAAGAAAGTCCTTGACTTTATCAAGAGTCTGTAAGCAGGCGATCCAACACAAAGAGAGAGCCACAGAGACCGGTAACGGTTTTTGTGGCTCTCTCTTTGTTTAGACTTGCAGACCGTACAGTGCGCGGGCGTTCTCTGCCGTTTGGCGCAGCACAGCCTGGGCAGACAGTCCCAGCACCTGCCCAATGCGTGCGGCGATGTGGGGGATCAGAGCAGAGTTATTGCGCTGCCCGCGGCAAGGCTCCGGCGCCAGGTAAGGACAGTCCGTTTCCAACACCAGGCGTTCTAAGGGGATCGTTTCCACCACCTCCAGCGCTTTGCGGGCGTTCTTAAAGGTGGCCACACCGTTCAGGCCGATGTACATGCCCAGTTTGATGATCTCCTTTGCCATTTCCTTGCTGCCGGAGAAGCAGTGCACCACGCCTTTGGGCTGCAAGGCTTGCAGCAGCTCCAGCGTGTCGCCATGGGCTTCTCGGTCGTGTACGATAATGGGTTTGTCCACTTCCTTTGCCAGCTGGATCTGACGGCGGAAAAAGGCCGTTTGCGTGTCTTTGTCGCTGGCCATCCAGTGGTAGTCCAAGCCGATCTCGCCAACCGCCACGCACTTGGGGTCCGCCAGCAGCGTTCGTAGGCGCTCTATGTCCTCTAAATCAGCGTCTTCCAAATTCTCCGGGTGGAACCCGGCGGCAAAGTAAAACCAGGGATATTGGCGGCTCAGCGCCTGATTTTGCAGGGAGGAGGGCAGATCACAGCCGCAGCTGACCACACCCACCACGCCTTGGTCGGGCAGCCGGCGGAGCAGCTGCTCCCGATCCGGGTCAAATTGAGGATCGTCATAATGGGCGTGGGTGTCAAAAATCGGAGCGTTTTCCATAAATCGAATTCCTTTATAAAAAAGAGCGACCGGTCCGCAGACTGCTCGCTCTTTTGTGATTTTTTAGCGAATCTTGGTGCCGGCGGGCATACCGTCCACAAACAGCACCTGTACATCATGATCGCCTACATCGCCGGCCAGAAGCATACCGTTGCTCATCTCGCCGCACAGCTTGGCAGGCTTTAAGTTGGCTACGATTACCACTTTTTTACCGATCAGGTCCTCCGGCTTGTACCAGGGGGCAATGCCGCTGACGATCTGACGGCTGCCGTCGCCGTCATTCACTTGCAGTTTTAGCAACTTCTTTGCCCGCTTAATGGGTTCGCAGTCGGTGATCTCTGCCACGCGCAGTTCTACCTTGCTAAAGTCGTCAAAGGCAATCTGCGCCACACCGGGCACCTCTGCCTTAGGCTGCTGGGCAGCGATGGCCTTCTCCATTTGGGCTTTAATTAAGGCGTTCAGTTCGTCGATCTCCTTGTCTGTGTCAATGCGGGGGAACAGAGCATCGCCCTTGTGCACCGTTACATTGGCAGGGAGCACGCCGAATTTGGCAGCGTTCTCATAGGTGATCAGGTCCTCCGTAGCGCCGATCTGCGTCCAGGCCTTGGGCATAGAGGTGGGCATAAAGCAGGACAGCAGGGTGGTGGTGATCCGGATCACCTCCAGCAGGTTGTACAGCACGCTGGCCAGCCGAGCCTTGCGGCTCTCGTCCTTGCCCAGGATCCAGGGGGTGGTTTCGTCAATATACTTGTTGGCTCTGGAGATCACTTTGAAGATCTCCGCCAGGGCGTTGTTCAGCTGGGTCTGGTCCATGTAGGCAGCCACTTTATCCCGCAGCTCCAGTGCCGGGTCAATGAGAGAGGCGTCCAGTTCTTCGTCTGCTTCTCTGCATTCCGGCAAGGTGCCGCCAAAGTATTTCTCTGCCATAGCCACGGTGCGGGACACCAGGTTGCCCAGATCGTTCGCTAAGTCCGCGTTAATGCGGTTGATCATAATTTCGTTAGAAAAAGAGCTGTCTGCGCCCAGCGCCATCTCTCGCAGAATGTGGTAGCGAATGGCGTCTGCGCCGTAGCGCTCGCCCAGCACCAGCGGGTCTACCACATTGCCGATGGATTTGCTCATCTTTTGACCATTAAAGGTGATCCAGCCGTGTACAGCCAAGTGCTTGGGCAGCGGTAGATCCAGCGCCATCAGCATGGCAGGCCAAATAATGGCGTGGAAGCGCATAATATCTTTAGCCACCATGTGCACATCGGCGGGCCAATAGCGGTCAAAGTCGTCATACTTGTCATTCAGGTAGCCCAGGGCGCTGATGTAGTTGGAGAGCGCGTCTACCCACACATAAACCACATGGCCCGGGTCAAAGGTGACGGGAATGCCCCAGGTGAAGGAAGTGCGGGACACGCACAGATCTTCCAAACCGGGCTTGATAAAGTTGTTGACCAGCTCTACCGCGCGGCTCTTAGGCTGTAAATAATCCGTCTCCAGCAGCAGCTTTTCGATCCGGTCGGCAAAGGGGGACAGCTTAAAGAAATAGGCTTCCTCAGCAGCCTCGGTGACCGCACGGCCGCATTCTGGGCACTTGCCGTCCACCAGCTGGCTTTCCGTCCAAAAGCTCTCGCAGGGGGTGCAGTATTTGCCTTTGTATTCGCCCTTGTAAATATAGCCCCGGTCGTACAGCTCCTTAAAGATCTTCTGTACCGTCTCTATATGGTAATCGTCAGTGGTGCGAATGTAGCGGTCATAGCTGATGTTCATGTAGGACCACAGCTTCTTAAAGATGGCTACGATCTCGTCCACATACGCCTTGGGGGTTACGCCCTTCTCGGCGGCCTTTTGCTCAATTTTCAGACCGTGCTCGTCCGTACCGGTGAGAAAGAGCACATCATACCCCTGCATGCGCCGAAAGCGGGCGATGGAGTCGCAGGCCACGGTGGTGTAGCAATGCCCGATGTGGGGATTGCCGGAGGGGTAGTAAATGGGCGTGGTGATATAAAACTTTTCCTTATCCATAGGAGCCTCCTTATACAAATACATTGAAGTTGGCCGTCTCGCCGTCCTTGGTGCGGGTTTCTACCGCATCGCCGGTCTGCATATTGACTTTGACGGAGGCGTACTTCTTTTTGTTTTTATAAACGGCAAAATAGTAGTTGTTGCCCTCAGACACGGTGCCGTCCACATCGTAGCCCTTGCCGTAGTAGTTGGTCAGGGCGTCCAGCGCCTGGTTGACGGTGTAGGCGCTTCCGCTGTCCTCTTTTGCCTTTTTGGTGGTGGTTTCTGCCGGTTTTGTAGTGGTGTCGGTAGAAGTATTTGTGGTGCTCTCCGGCACCGTGGTGTCTGCCGTGGTGGCAGCGGGCTGGGTTGCGACCGTGGCGGGCTGGGTGGTCTCCTCCGGGGCAGCCTTGGTGCAGCCAAACAGCCCGGCGGCAGTGACGCAGCACAGACCCAGCGCCAGCGCTGCTTTGATCCCTTTATTCATACTTGATCACCTGATTTCAAAATGTTACAGCAGGGAAGCGGCGCCCCGATCCAGCATCAGCGTTACATCCGTATGGAACTGCAACACAGAGGCGGGGCATTCCGGGGTCACATTACCGGAGATCACCTGCTTGATGGCTTTGGCCTTGTGCTCGCCCAGGGCGATGATCAGAATGCGCTTGGCCTGCATAATGGAGCCAATGCCCATGGTTAGTGCTTGGGTGGGCACCTCCTCAATGGTGTTAAAGAAGCGGCTGTTGTCCTGAATGGTGCTCTCCTTAAGGGACACCACATGGGTCCACCGCTGGAAGGAGTCGCTGGGCTCGTTAAAGGCAATGTGGCCGTTGGAGCCGATACCCAGCAGCTGAATATCAATGCCGCCGGCAGCGCGAATGCTCTCCTCGTACTGCTTGCACTCGGCCTCTAAGTCCGCTGCGTTGCCGTCCAAAAAGTGAATGCGCTCCTTCGGGATATTGATGTGGTCAAACAGATTTTCGTGCATAAAGGAGTGGTAGGAATTTTTGTCTTCCACATCCAGCTTGCAGTATTCGTCCAGGTTAAAAGTGGTCACTTTGGAGAAGTCCACGGCACCCTGCTCGTACAGGCGGATCATGTGGTTGTAGGGCTTCAGCGGGGTGGAGCCGGTGGCCAGACCCAGTACGGAGTTGGGCTTTGCCAGCACCTGGCCGCACATATAGTTACCGGCTGCAATGCCGATCTGTTCTTCCGTATCGTAAATCAATACATTCATGTTGTTTCCTCGCTCTTAATTTTAAGAATATGTCCTATATTATATACGATTTGGCGGCAATGTCAATTCTTGTCGTGCTTTTTGGTACGATAGCGTAGCCAAAGCCACAGCAGCACCCCGGCACACAGCAGTCCAAGGGCCGCACCGGCGGTGTCAATCGCCCAGTCTGCCGCCTGGCAGGAACGCCCGGGCACAAAGCGCTGGTGCACCTCGTCGGTGATTGCATACAGACTGGCAATGGGCAGGCTGACGGCCGTGTATCGGCGTCCCCAGGTGGCTGCGCAGGCAAAGCTCAGCAGCAGGCACAGCCCGGTGTATTCCAAAAAGTGTGCGGATTTGCGCACCAAAAAGTCTGTGAGCCGACCATCGCCCAGCAGGCGGGTGAGCCAGGCCAGTACGGCGCCGCTCTCGCGGCTGGATTGGTCCGCTGTGCGGGAGGACAGGTAGAAGATTACACCCATACACACCACGCTGAGCACCCAAAAGGCCATAGCGTACCGCTTATTATGCTCTGCTCGCTTCAACAAAGGAGACCCTCCCGCTGCCCGGGTGAAACTGAACGCCGCTGACGCCTCCAGCCATCACATAGTAGGCAGACTCATAGAATACCGGTAGAACGGCGCCGGTTTGGATCAGCGCCTGCTCGCAAGCTCGGCAGGCGGCGGTGGCCGTGCCGGCAGTGGCGTTCTTGGCCACTGTCAACGCCCGTTCGATTTTATCGCTTTGCAGCTTCATATAGTTGGTGGAGAGCAGGTTGGACAGAAAGGTCACCGGGCTTTGGCTGGCGGCCTCCATAGGGTACAGGGCAATGTCGTAGGTGCCTGCGGCCATTTGGCTCTCCATCTCCGCTTTGGTCATGGTTTCGATCTTTAGGGAAAAGGCAATGCCGGTGCCGTTGCCGTAGGTGGTGACAGAACCCAGACTGCTTTGCACCCCCTGTACCAGCGCCTTGGCGTAAGCGTCCATCTCCGGGGTGGTAATGACTGTCAGCGCCACGGTGGTCAGCCCGGTCTCCTCCAACCCGGCTTTCCACAGGGCTTGGGCGCGGGCAGCATCCCTGGCAGGCACCAGGCTGTTTTTAGCGGTGGTCACATTCCCGCCGTCCACCGTGGTACTCGGCGGGGTAATGCCGGTGGACGCCTGCAGATACTTGCTGTTTTTTGTATCTGCCGGGGACAGGCTCAAGCAGATGGCTCGGCGCATTTTTTCATTGGACAGGCTGCCTTGGTTGGTGTTAAGCAAAAACGCCCAGGTGGTGTTGGCGTAGGGGATAGCGGTCAGGTCGTCCTTTTTTTTCAGGGCGCCGTACTCACTGCCGGTGAGAAAGGCGGCGTCGTAGTAACCGCTTTCCAACTTCTCCGGTACCTTGCTGTTTTCGTCCTTGATATTCAGGGTGATATTGTCCACCTTCGTGGGGTTGGCGCCCTTGTATTCCTGATTTTTGTTCAGGGTATAAGAGGTGTCCAGTTGATTCTTTACATAAAACTGGCCGTTAAAGAGAGAATACTCCGTGCCCAGGCCGTAGCGGCCCTTGGTGGCGGTAAAGAATTCTTTATTGCAGGGCATGGCTGCTGCGCCGGACAGAGTAGAAAAGAACCCGGCGTCCGGGGTGCGTAGGGTGATCACCAAGGTGTAATCATCCGTGGCCTTTACTTGCAGGGCAGAGGCGCTCTTCTGTTTGGTGTACACCTGCTGTGCACCGGCAATGCCGGACAGGGCAGGGTACAGGGGACAGGCGGTCTGGGGCGATACGGCGCGCTGAAGCGCAAAAACAAAATCATGGGCGGTAATGTCCGGATCCCAGTTTTTGCCCATACGCTCGGTTACCGCGTCCGTCAGGTGCCACTTCAGTCCCTGGCGCAGATGGAAGGTGTAGGTCTTTTGGTCGGTGCTCACCGTCCAGTCCACAGCCACAGCCGGTTTGACCGTGCCGTCGTCTTCCACACGCACCAGCCCCTCATAGCAATTTTCCGCGATCAGGTATTCATCCTGGGTGGCAGCCACCTGAGGGTCAAAGCTGGTGATATTGCCGGTGATGGGGTAGATAATATCCAGCTGCTTGTTCCGTCCGCCGCAACCGGCAAACAGGGCGCACACCAAAGCGGCGCACAGCAGCAGAGAAAAGATACGCTTACAGTTTTGTTTCATGGTTCGCTCCAGTTGATTTTCTTGCCGTCTATTATACCATAAGGGGAGAGAAGAAATCAATTTTTAGCGCTCCGATTTGTAGAATTTTTTGAAAAAATCTTGTGCAAAGTGACGAAAAACAAGAAGCACACGGTGGCGTGTATCAAAAAGTTTTTCATTTTGTGGAATTTATATAAAAATAATTGTTGACTTTCCGGGCTTGTTCGTCTATATTATATGCACGATTAAAATGGAAATTTATGCGCACGAGTATATGCGCGCCCCTGCCGGGCCGTGCGAAAAACTTTAGGCCCGCGGCAGCGGATCGGCGCTGGATTTCGACTTTTTTCTGAGAAAAAAAGATTGGAGTGACCCCTTTTATGTTGAACGTGAAAGACGTGCAGCTCGGCACCACAACACGAAAGAGTTTTGCAAAGATCAATGAAGTGATGCAAATGCCCAACCTCATTGAAGTGCAGAAGAAATCGTACCAGTGGTTCCTGGATGAAGGTTTGGAAGAGGTGTTCCGCGACATTGGTTCCATCACGGATTATACAGGCAATCTTGTGCTGGACTTTATCGACTACACCATGGACGAGGACCCCAAGTACACCATTGCCCAGTGTAAGGCAAGGGATGTGACTTACGCCAAACCCCTGAAGGTCCGTGCCCGCTTGCAGAACAAAGAGACCGGTGAGGTGAAGGAGAACATCATCTTCATGGGCGACTTCCCGCTGATGACGGATGCCGGCACTTTTGTAATCAACGGTGCAGAGCGCTGCATTGTGTCTCAGCTGGTGCGTTCCCCCGGCGTATATTACCACATGGACCATGACAAGACCGGTAAGGAATTGTATACCAACACCGTGATCCCCAACCGGGGCGCATGGCTGGAGTATGAGACAGACGCCAACGACCTGTTCTATGTGCGCATTGATAAGAACCGCAAGATCTTTATCACCACTTTCCTGCGTGCGTTGGGTCTGGGTCTCGATCATGAGATCATTGACTATTTCGGTGAGGATGAGCGCCTGGTGGCCACCATTGAGAAGGACACCACCAAGAACCAGGAGGAGGCACTCCTGGAGGTGTACAAGCGCCTGCGTCCCGGCGAGCCGCCCACTTTGGAGACGGCACAGGCTCACTTGGACGGCCTGTTCTTTGACCCGCACCGGTACGATCTGTCCCGAGTGGGTCGCTACAAGTATAACAAAAAGCTGGGTATGGCTGACCGCCTGAACGGCCAGATCCTGGCAGAACCGGTGATCTCTCCCCAGGGTGAGTTCCTGGCAGACGCCGGTGAGAAGATCGACAAGATCAAAGCCATGGAGATCGAGGATGCAGGTGTTATGTTTGCATTTGTCGATGTGGACGGCAACAAGGTAAAAGTTGTGTCCAACGGCATGGTCGATATCAAGAAATATGTGGACTTTGACTGCACCCCTCTGGGTATCCGCGAAAAGGTCAGCTATGCTGTACTGGCAGAGATCCTGGAGAAGTGCGGCGATGATGAAGAGGCACTGAAAGAAGAGATCCGCATTAAGCAGGACGACCTGGTGCCCAAGCACATTACTACAGACGATATTTTTGCTACCGTGTCTTATCTCTGCAACCTGGCTTGCGGTGTAGGCACCACAGACGACATTGACCACCTGGGCAATCGTCGTATCCGCGCAGTAGGCGAGTTGCTGCAAAACCAGTTCCGTATCGGCTTTACCCGTATGGAGCGCGTGATTCGTGAGCGTATGACCTTGCAGGCACAGGACGACGAGGACGCCATTACCCCCCAGGCACTGATTAACATTCGCCCGGTGGTGGCTGCCATTCGTGAGTTCTTCGGTTCCTCTCCGTTGTCCCAGTTTATGGACCAGAACAACCCCTTGGCGGAGCTGACCCATAAGCGCCGTCTGTCCGCACTGGGCCCCGGTGGTCTGTCCCGTGACCGCGCCGGGTTTGAGGTGCGAGATGTACACTATACCCATTATGGCAGAATGTGCCCCATTGAGACTCCCGAAGGACCCAATATCGGCCTGATCTCTTATTTGGCTTGCTATAGCCGGCTGAATGAGTACGGCTTCATTGAGGCACCGTACCGTAAGGTGGATAAAGAGACCGGTGTGGTCACCGATGAGGTGGTCTATATGACCGCCGATGTGGAGGACGAGTTCGTTGTGGCCCAGGCCAATGAGCCTCTGGACGAGGAAGGTCACTTCACCAACCGCCGCGTTACCTGCCGCCATCGGGACGAGTTCCTGACTCTGCCCCCGGAGCGGGTGGATTACATGGATGTATCCCCCAAGATGGTTGTATCCGTAGCTACGGCTATGATCCCGTTTTTGGAGAACGACGACGCCAACCGCGCACTGATGGGCGCCAACATGCAGCGCCAGGCTGTGCCGCTGCTGAAGACCGAGGCCCCGGTGGTGGGTACCGGTATGGAGTATAAGGCAGCTTACGACTCCGGCGTGGTGGTCATTGCCAAGCGTGGCGGCACCGTGTGCGCCGTAGACGCGCGTACCATTGATATTAAGACCGCTTCCGGTGAGATCGACCATTACGAGTTGGTAAAGTTCTGCGGCTCCAACCAGGGCACCTGTATCAACCAGCGGCCCATCGTCTCCCTGCACCAGCAGGTAGAGGACGGCCAGGTGATCGCCGACGGTCCCGCCACCTGCAATGGTGAGGTTTCTCTGGGTAAGAACGCCCTGATCGGCTTTATGACCTGGGAAGGCTACAACTACGAGGACGCCGTATTGATCAACGAGAAGATCGTGCGGGACGATGTTTATACTTCCATTCACATTGAGGAGCACGAGGTGGAGTCCAGAGACACCAAGCTGGGTCCGGAGGAGATCACCCGCGATATTCCCAATGTGGGCGAGGACGCGCTGAAAGATCTGGACGAGGACGGTATTATCCGCATCGGCGCCGAGGTACACAGCGGCGATATTTTGGTGGGTAAAGTGACCCCCAAGGGCGAGACAGAACTGACCGCAGAGGAGCGGCTGCTGCGTGCCATCTTCGGTGAGAAGGCCCGCGAGGTGCGTGACACCTCCATGCGTGTGCCCCACGGCGAGTATGGTATTGTGGTGGATGTTAAGGTGTTTACCCGTGCCAACAGCGACGAAATGAGCCCCGGCGTGAATAAAGTGGTTCGCGTTTATATCGCCCAGAAGCGTAAGATCCAGGCCGGTGATAAGATGGCCGGTCGTCACGGTAACAAGGGCGTTGTGTCCCGGGTACTGCCCCAGGAGGATATGCCGTTCCTGCCGGACGGTCGCCCGTTGGATATTGTATTGAACCCCTTGGGCGTACCTTCTCGTATGAACATCGGGCAGGTGCTGGAGGTGCATCTGGGCTATGCCGCTATGGCACTGGGCTGGAAGATGATGACCCCCGTATTTGACGGTGCCCATGAGGACGACATTCGTGAGTGCCTGAAATTGGCCGGCCTGCGTGAGGACGGTAAGACCACCCTGACCGACGGCCGTACAGGCGAAAAGTTTGATAACCCGGTGACCGTGGGCTACATGTATTACCTGAAGCTCCATCACCTGGTAGATGATAAGATCCACGCCCGTTCCACCGGTCCTTACAGTCTGGTCACCCAGCAGCCTTTGGGTGGTAAAGCCCAGTTCGGCGGCCAGCGTTTCGGTGAGATGGAAGTTTGGGCACTGGAGGCATACGGCGCAGCTTACACCCTGCAAGAGATCATGACGGTGAAGTCCGATGATGTTGTGGGTCGTGTGAAGGCTTATGAGGCCATTGTTAAGGGCGAGAATATCCCCAAGGCAGGCACGCCGGAATCCTTCAAGGTTCTGTTTAAGGAGCTGCAGGCACTGGGTCTGGATACTCGTGTGTATGACGCCAACGGCGAGGAAGTAGAGCTCAAGCAGGATCTGGACGATGGCACCGGTATTCAGCCTATTGATGACAAGGCGTTCACCACCGTCAATGACTTTGACGAGGGCAGCGAGGGCTTTGGCATTGAGAATGCGGAAGAAGCCGGCGAGGAAGCAGGCGCAGACGCAGCGGATTCGTTTGCAGATTTGTTTGCAAACGCCCTGGACGACGATTCGGACGATGGGGCCGACGCGTAAACGCCATTCCGACACTACATTATATATAAAGGAGTGCTTCCATGATGGAGAATAAAGAAAACGAATTCAGCTCGATCAAAATCGGTCTGGCGTCTCCCGAGCAAATTCGGGAGTGGTCCTACGGCGAGGTCACCAAGCCGGAGACCATTAATTACAGAACGCTGAAGCCGGAGCGGGACGGTTTGTTCTGCGAGCGCATTTTCGGCCCCATGAAGGACTGGGAGTGCCACTGCGGCAAATATAAGAGAGTACGCTATAAGGGTAAGGTCTGCGAGCGCTGCGGCGTAGAGATCACCCGGGCCAAGGTGCGCCGTGAGCGTATGGGCCACATTGAACTTGCGGCTCCCGTGTCCCACATTTGGTATTTTAAGGGCATTCCCAGCCGCCTTGGGCTGGTACTGGATCTGAGCCCCCGTTATTTGGAGAAGGTGCTGTACTTTGCACTGTATATCGTAACGGATCCCGGCGACACCCCGCTGGAGAAAATGCAGATCCTTAACGAAAAAGAATATGCAGAAATGCGCGAGCGCTATGAGGACGACTTTGAGGCCGGCATGGGCGCCGAGGCCATCAAAAAGCTGCTGCAAGACATTGATGTGAAAGCCCTGCGGGATGAGCTGACCGAGGAGCTGGAGACTGCTACCGGTCAAAAGCGTGTGCGTCTGCTCAAGCGCCTGGATGTGGTCAATGCATTCTATCAGAGCGGCAATAAGTTGGAGTGGATGATCCTGGATGCCATCCCGGTAATTCCCCCGGATATTCGCCCCATGGTTCAGCTGGACGGCGGCCGTTTTGCCACCTCTGATCTGAACGACCTGTATCGCCGCGTTATCAACCGAAACAACCGTTTGAAGAAACTGCTGGAGCTGGGCGCACCGGATATTATCGTGCGCAACGAAAAGCGTATGCTCCAGGAGTCTGTGGACGCCCTGATCGACAACGGCCGCCGCGGCCGTCCGGTCACCGGCCCCAACAATCGTCCGCTGAAGTCCCTGTCCGATATGCTGAAAGGTAAGCAGGGTCGCTTCCGTCAGAACCTGCTGGGTAAGCGTGTTGACTACTCCGGCCGTTCCGTAATCGTGGTTGGCCCGGAATTGAAGATGCACCAGTGCGGTCTGCCGAAGGAAATGGCTATCGAGCTGTTTAAGCCCTTTGTGATGAAGCGGCTGGTAGAGACCGGCGTGGCCTCTAACATTAAATCTGCCCGTAAGATGGTGGAGCGTGCCAACAACCCGGCCGTTTGGGACTCTCTGGAAGTGGTCATTAAGGATCACCCGGTGATGCTTAACCGTGCACCTACCCTGCACCGTTTGGGTATTCAGGCCTTTGAGCCGGTGCTGGTAGAGGGTCGCGCAATTAAGCTGCACCCGCTGGCTTGTACCGCATTTAACGCAGACTTCGACGGCGACCAGATGGCTGTGCACGTGCCCCTTTCCGCAGAGGCGCAGGCAGAGGCCAGAATGTTGATGCTGGCTGCCAATAACCTGCTGAAGCCCTCTGACGGTAAGCCGGTAACCGTGCCTACCCAGGATATGGTGATCGGTTCCTATTACCTGACCATGATTAAGGGCGGCGAGCCGGGCTGCCCCACGGTGGAGAAAGACGCCCAGGGCAACGAATATACCCGCTATAATATTTACAGAGATAAGGACGAGGCCATGATGGCCTACCAGGAAGGCTCTTTGGGCCTGCACTCTGAGTGCCTGATCCGCTTCTCCAAGGAAGTGGACGGGGAAGTGCACGAGCACCTGGTTAAGACGACCATCGGTCGTGTGATCTTTAACGCCCCGGTGCCTCAGGACCTGGGCTTTGTGGATCGTTCCGATCCGGAGAATGAGTTTGTACCGGAGATCAGCTTCGTTGTAAAGAAGAAGCAGCTGGGCCAAATCGCCGAGAAGTGCATTCGCGTGCACGGCGTGGCCGTGGCATCCAAGGTGCTGGACGCTTTGAAGGCGCAGGGCTATAAGTATTCCACCATTTCCGGCACCACCGTAGCCGTTGTGGACGCCCTGATCCCGGAGAAGAAGAAGGAGTACCTGGACGAGGCCGAGAAGCGGGTGGACGAGATTACCACCAACTACAACTACGGCCTGATTACCAACGAGGAGCGTTCCTCCGCCGTTATCAAGGCTTGGGAGGACTGCACCAACAAGGTATCCCACGAGCTGACCAGTAACTTTGACGGCGCCCATAACCCCATTCACATGATGGTAGACTCCGGTGCCCGTGGTAGTACCTCTCAGCTGCGTCAGCTGGCCGGTATGCGCGGTCTGATCGCCAATACCGCCGGTAAGACCATTGAGGTTCCCATTCGTGCCAACTACCGTGAGGGTCTGAATATTCTGGAATACTTCATTTCCTCCCGTGGTGCCCGTAAAGGTTTGGCCGATACCGCACTGCGTACCGCAGACTCCGGTTACCTGACCCGCCGTCTGGTAGATGTATCCCAGGATGTAATCATTCGCGACCAGGATTGCGGCTGTCACGATGGTATTATCGTAAGCAAGATCATGGACGGTAACCGTGTACTGGAGCCGTTGGAGGAGCGCCTCACCGGTCGTTTCGTTGTAGACCCGGTGATCGATCCTAACTCCGGCGAAGTGCTGATGGAGCCGGATCGTATGATGACAGAGGAAGACGCCAAGCGTATTGTGGACGCCGGTATCGAGTCCGTAAAGATCCGTTCTCTGATCACCTGTAAGTCCCACCACGGCGTGTGCTGCAAGTGCTACGGCGCCAACCTGGCCTTTAACGAGCCGGTTCAGGTAGGTGAGGCCGTGGGTATCATCGCCGCCCAGTCCATCGGTGAGCCGGGTACACAGCTGACCATGCGTACCTTCCATACTGGCGGTGTTGCCGGTGGTGCCGATATTACACAGGGTCTGCCCCGTGTAGAGGAGCTGTTCGAGGCCAGAAAACCCAAGCAGCTGGCCATTTTGTCTGAGATCGACGGTGTGGTTCATTTTGAGGAGATCAAGAAGAGCCGTCATGCCATAGTGACCGGCGAGGACGGGGAAGAGAAGAAGTATCTGATTCCTTACGGTGCCCGTCTGTGCGAGCACATTGTTGAGGGTGCCCATGTGAAGAAGGGCGAGGAACTGACGCTCGGCGCCGTGAACCCCCACGATGTTTTAGCTATCTTGGGCGAAGAGGCTGTTTATAACTACCTAATTAAGGAAGTACAGTTCGCTTACCGTACCCAGGGTGTTGATATTAACGACAAGCACATTGAGGTTATCGTTCGTCAGATGCTTAAGAAGTGCACCGTGGACGATGCCGGTGATACCGATCTGGTGTCCGGCACCATGGTGGATGTGGCCCAGGTAGACGAGGCCAATGAGGCCATTGACAAGCGGATCGCTTTGGGCGAGACCACTTTGAAGCACGCCACGTATATCCCGATCCTGATGGGTATTACCAAGGCGTCCCTGGCCACCGACTCCTTCCTGTCCGCCGCCTCCTTCCAGGAGACCACCCGCGTGCTCACCGATGCTGCCATCAAGGGCAAGGTGGATCCGCTGATCGGTCTGAAGGAAAATGTAATCATCGGTAAGCTGGTGCCCGCCGGTACCGGTATGCAGGTGTTTGATAAGGTGGATGTGGTGCCCAGCTATTTCTCCGCTGAGGGCAGCGAGGAAATTTTGAACCTGGAACAGCTGCAAGAGCTCTTGACAAACAGTATGTCCGAGTGATATAATGCTAAATTGTCGGTGTGCGATTTGCGCTAAATCAGCCCAAATCCCATCGAATTTAGCCGAAAATTGACCATTTACCGGGGCAGAACCGTAAAGTTCTGCCCCAGTAGGTGCGTTTTTGAGCAGAAAATGCAAATTTGCTTTGCCAAATTTGTGTTTTGTGCGCAAAAGCGTACAAAATAATTTGAAAGGAGATAAACGATTGCCTACCTTTAACCAACTTGTAAGAACAGGTCGAAAGACGCTGGAGAAAAAGTCCAAAACACCGGCTCTGCTGAAGGGGCTGAACACCAAGAAGAATGTTATGACCGATAACAATTCTCCCCAGAAGCGCGGCGTTTGCACCGCAGTCAAGACTGCAACTCCGAAAAAGCCGAACTCTGCACTGCGTAAGATTGCCAGAGTGCGTCTGTCTAACGGCATTGAAGTGTCCGCTTACATTCCCGGCGTAGGTCACAACCTGCAGGAGCACTCTGTAGTTATGATCCGCGGCGGCCGTGTAAAGGATCTTCCCGGTGTGCGTTACCACATCATTCGCGGTACTCTTGATACCCAGGGCGTGAACGGCAGAATGCAGGGCCGCTCTAAGTACGGCGCCAAGAGACCGAAGGCTGCTAAGAAATAAGAGCAGCGCCGATCCGTTAAGGATCCACCAAGCTCAGCCCGGCTGAGTTTGATCTTCTTGTTTGGAAATCCGGCAAAAGTTTATATACTTTATATTGCTATACAGTGTATGACCTTTTTGTTGGCTCCACGGGAAAACTCGAGTACCTATGAACTCATCAATGATAATGAAGGAGGGAAGCGAAGATGCCAAGAAGAGGCCAGATCGCTAAGCGTGACGTTCTGCCTGATCCGCTGTACAACTCTAAGCTTGTTACACGCCTGATCAACAACGTTATGTACGATGGTAAAAAAGGTGTCGCACAGAAGATCGTGTACGACGCTTTCGACATCATCAAAGAAAAGACGGGTAATGATCCCCTGGAAACTTTTGAAGCTGCCATGGAGAATGTTATGCCCGTACTGGAGGTTAAGGCTCGCCGTGTAGGCGGTGCGACCTACCAGGTACCGCTTGAGGTTCGTCCGGAACGGCGCCAGACCCTGGGTCTGCGCTGGATCACTCTCTATGCGCGTCAGCGTTCTGAGAGAACCATGAAGGAGCGCCTGGCAGCCGAGATTATGGATGCTACCAATAAGACCGGCGGCGCTGCCAAAAAGTGCGACGATACCCATAAGATGGCTGAGGCAAACAAGGCGTTTGCTCATTTCAGATATTAAGCCATTCAGTTTGTTAGGAGGATATTATGCCGAGAAAAGTATCTCTTGAAATGACAAGAAATATTGGTATCATGGCGCATATTGATGCTGGTAAAACCACCACCACCGAGCGTATCCTGTATTACACGGGTATTAACCATAAGATCGGTGAGACCCATGATGGTACAGCAACCATGGACTGGATGGCGCAGGAGCAGGAGCGCGGTATCACCATTACTTCCGCTGCTACCACTTGCTTCTGGAAGAAGCACAGAATCAATATCATCGATACCCCCGGGCATGTGGACTTCACCGTAGAGGTGCAGCGTTCCCTGCGTGTGCTGGACGGTTCCGTTACCGTTCTGTGCGCCAAGGGTGGCGTTGAGCCCCAGTCTGAGACCGTATGGCGTCAGGCTGACGAGTACCATGTACCGAGAATGATCTATGTCAATAAGATGGACATTATGGGCGCAGATTTCTACAATGTACTGGATATGGTCAATGACCGTTTCAAGTGCAATGCTTTGCCTATTCAGTTGCCCATCGGCGCGGAGGACACTTTCCGCGGGATTGTGGACCTGGTGAATATGGACGCCGAGATCTATTATGACGATCTGGGTAACGATGTTCGCCGTGAGCCCATTCCTGAGGATATGATGGAATTGGCGCAGAAGTACCGCGAGCAGCTTATCGAGCATGTCGCCGAGATGGACGACGCGCTGATGGAGAAGTATTTCGCCGGTGAAGAGTTGACTGTTGACGAGATCAAAAAGACCATCAGAAAATCTACCATTGCCAACAAGATGGTGCCCATCACCTGCGGTACTTCCTACCGTAACAAGGGTGTACAGCCCCTGCTGGACGCAATCGTAGATTATATGCCCGCCCCCACGGATGTTGAGTCCATTAAGGGCGTAAATCCGGACACGGACGAGGAGGAGTATCGTCACTCTTCCGACACAGAGCCTTTTGCTGCTCTGGCGTTCAAGATCGCTACCGACCCCTTCGTTGGTAAGATCTGCTTCTTCCGTGTATATTCCGGTACCATTGACGCAGGCTCTCCCTGCTATAACTCTGTAAAGGGTCATAAGGAGAGAATGGGTCGTATTCTGCAGATGCACTCCAATCACCGTGAGGATATTCCCACCTGCTACGCCGGCGACATCGCTGCTGCCGTAGGTCTGAAGAACACCACCACCGGTGATACGCTGTGTGACGAGGATCATCCCATTATTCTGGAGTCCATGAACTTCCCGGATCCCGTGATCCGTGTTGCCATTGAGCCTAAGACGAAAGCCGGTCAGGAAAAGATGGGCCTGGGTCTTGCTAAGTTGGCAGAAGAGGACCCCACCTTTAAGGCTTACACCGATGAAGAGACAGGTCAGACCATCATCGCCGGCATGGGCGAGCTGCACTTGGAGATCATCGTTGACCGTCTGATGCGTGAGTTCAAGGTAGAGGCCAATGTTGGCGCTCCCCAGGTGGCTTACAAAGAGACCATCACCAAGGAAGCGGCTTCCGATACCAAGTATAAGCGTCAGTCCGGCGGTAGCGGCCAGTACGGTCACTGTAAGATCCGCATTATGCCCAACATTGATCCGGAGACCGGTGTTGGCAAGGGCTATGAATTCGTGAACCAGATCGTCGGCGGTTCCATCCCCAAGGAGTATATCCCTGCGGTAGACGCCGGTATCCAGGGCGCTATGAAGAGCGGTATTTTGGCAGGCTACAATGTGGTGGATGTTCGCGTAGAGCTGTACGACGGTTCTTACCACGAGGTTGACTCCTCTGAGATGGCCTTTAAGATCGCCGGTTCTATGGCATTCAAGGACGCTGCCAAGAAGGCCGGTCCCATCATTCTGGAGCCGATGATGAAGGTTGTTGTTATCGTTCCTGAGGAATACATGGGCGATGTAATCGGCGACCTGAACTCCCGCCGTGGCCAGATCCAGGGCATGGAGGACCGCAACGGTGCAAAGCAGATCAATGCTCGCGTACCGCTGTCTGAGATGTTTGGCTATGTAAACGACCTGCGTTCCAAGACCCAGGGTCGTGGCCAGTACACCATGGAGCCGGACGGCTATGAGCCTGTTCCCAAGTCCATTTCTGAGAGCATTATCAGCGAGCGCGCCAAAAAAGACTGATAATTCGATAAATCAATAAAAAATGCTTGCTATTTTTATTCGATTTTGATAGAATAGCAATGACAATTGACTATTGTAAATTCTTAAGGAGGAAATTCCAATGGCAAAAGAACATTTTAACAGAACCAAACCCCATGTTAACATTGGTACGATCGGCCATGTTGACCATGGTAAGACCACTCTGACCGCAGCTATCACCAAGTACCTTGCAAACAAGGGCTATGCAAAGTTCGAGGACTATGCAGATATCGATAAGGCTCCGGAAGAGAGAGAGCGTGGTATCACAATCAACACCGCTCACGTTGAGTATGAGACCGACAAGCGCCACTATGCACACGTGGACTGCCCCGGCCATGCTGACTACATTAAGAACATGATCACCGGTGCTGCACAGATGGATGGCGCTATCCTGGTTATCGCTGCTACCGATGGCCCCATGGCACAGACCAAGGAGCATCTGCTGCTGGCTCGTCAGGTAGGCGTGCCCGCAATCATCGTTTTCCTGAACAAGACCGACCAAGTGGACGATCCTGAGCTGCTTGAGCTGGTTGAGATGGAAGTTCGTGAGACCCTGGCTGAGTATGGCTTTGATGAGGATTGCCCCATCATCAAGGGTTCCGCACTGAAGGCTCTGGAAGCATCTTCCAACGACGATCCTGCTTGCGCTTGCATCCAGGAGCTGATGGACGCTGTTGACGATTATATCCCCACTCCGGACCGTAAGGCTGACCTGCCTTTCCTGATGCCCGTAGAGGATGTGTTCACCATCACCGGTCGTGGTACCGTTGCTACCGGCCGTGTGGAGAGAGGCCAGCTGAAGACCGGCGAGGAAGTTGAGATCGTTGGTCTGAAGGACGAGAGCTCCAAGACCGTTTGCACCGGTATTGAGATGTTCCGTAAGATTCTGGACTATGCTGAGGCCGGCGACAACATCGGCTGCCTGCTGCGTGGTGTTCAGAGATCCGACATCGAGCGTGGTCAGGTTCTGGCTAAGCCCGGTTCCATTCATCCCCACACTGAGTTCACCGGTCAGGTGTATGTACTGACCAAGGAAGAGGGCGGTCGTCATACTCCCTTCTTCAACAACTATCGTCCCCAGTTCTATTTCAGAACCACCGACGTTACCGGCGTGATCACTCTGCCCGAGGGCACTGAGATGTGCATGCCTGGCGATAACGTAAACATGGATGTTAAGCTGATCACCCCCATCGCTATTGAAGAGGGTCTGCGCTTCGCTATCCGTGAGGGCGGCCGTACCGTTGGTTCCGGCGTTGTTACCGCTATCAAGGAGTAATTCCCGGAATTACAGAATCTATAAAAGAGCAAGTCTTCGGACTTGCTCTTTTTGCATTGATAGCTATACGAAAGAAGGGCTCGGATTTGTCCTTTTATTAGCAAACTCGGATTTGAACCCATTTCAACGGTTAACCGATTGCGCGGCGATCGTTGGTACTATCATTTATTGTCCGCTATTTGGTACACAAGAGGGATCCGCTTGCGCTGAGCGTTGACAGCCGCGGCGGCGAGACTGTATAATGGTTCTAAGGTAAAAAAGATGCCGACCTGACCCAAAAAGAAAAGAAGTCCGTCGTGGAAAAGATCAAGGACTTCTTTGCAAAATTGCTGGACGCTGTGCGCAGCGTAATTGAGGGACAGAGCACGCTGAATACCACTGCACGAGCCGGTCAAAAGGCGGCGCAGCAGGTTCCGGTACTGGACGACTTCTTTAACGCGCTGGACAATGCTATTGACAACCGCCAAAGAATGCTGGGCGGTGACACGGCGCAAAAAAATAGCACCGGAGGAAAAACCGGTGCAGCTATGCTGCTTTTGAACCGGACTGACCGGGGCGGAAATTCATTAAATATTCTGAAAGTGGTTGGCGCTTATGGAAAGGACACCAATCCACAAGGGCTGATAGACAACAGTAAGATTTTGTATGTGGGGCCAAATAAAAAACGAACCCAAAACTGGCTGTCGGTTAATAGGCTCCAATTGCCGTTACCCAGTTCCAGTTATGGGTTCGTTAACACCATTGTAGCAAACAAGCCGTCCGGTGTCAATACTCATTCTATGCAGAATGGGCAAAAAAATGCACAGAACGGCGGGAGCAACACCCAACATTCGCTGGAAACAGACAGTCCGGATATTTGATACTCAAAGCGGGTTGGGTTTGATAAGGCTCTGACCGGTGCCGAAAAGAAAAAGTATAACAGAGCGTTGCAAACAGGTGAAGACGCCGGACTGCGCATTCGTGACAACTCTATACTGGTGGAGTGTGAGAACAACTACAAGTATCAGTACAAGTATGTGGTCTATGATGATATGGAAGATGGAACTGTTATCCGTGATGTGTACGCCATTGGTAGGATTGACCCAAATGTGGAGGACGATGTTGCTTCACTGTGTCATAACATAGCAAGATATATTCGAGATGTGGAGGAACTGAAATATGATAACACCAAGCAGCATGAATCTGTATTGGGAACTTGCATTCAAGATACTTCATACCTACTCACCAGATACAATAATCGAAGCAAACGATTTTATGTCATCGGACGATGCAGTGTTGAAAATGGATGAAATACTCTCTACAAATCCGTCAGAGAGCGAACTGCTAGACAAGATACACGAGCTGCAGGAAAACTGACGGACAGCCGTCATTTCCTGGAAGTGGATCGGGAATACCAGCGAGCCGGTGAAGAGCAAAAGGCAAAGATCATTGACAGCGGATTTTATGTTTACAAAACGCTGGACACGCCCACAAGGGATATTTTAGTGTACGAACCATAAACCACAACTGCAAGGAGAGAATTTAATGAAATCCGAAAAATCACTCATGAAAGAAAGAATGCTGGTCCTGTTTCAGCTTCTGCACAATTTGGGTATATCGGACGAGAAGTGCGAGGGGATAGCCAGTTATCTGGGGTGGAATCTGGACAACATAAACGCAATGCTTCTGGCACTGGCGGACCGTTACGAGGAAAAGGGAACGGTAACAGAGGAAGAAGTGCTGAAAATGTGCGTAATGATCAGCTGCAAGAAGGACTAAACGCTGACAGCCGTAAGGCCAAGAGCATTGACGACACCGGACTGTGCATTAGTGACAAATCTATACTGGTGGAGTGTGAGAACAACTCCAAGTACCAGTACAAGTATGTGGTTTATGATGATATGGAAGACGGACCTGTTATCCGTGATGTGTACGCCATTGGTAGAATTAACCCGAATGTGGAGGACGATGTCACTTCACAGTGTCACGAAATTGCAAGAATGCTTAACGGATTGGAGGATACTGAATATGATAACAGGAAACATGTTTAAGAGATATGTGGACATTTCATGCAAAATACTTCATATATACTCGCACGATACAATTATAGAAATTCTCGATTTTATGTCATCGGACGAGGCAGTGTTGAAAATGGAAGAAATACTCTCAACAAATCCGTCAGAGAGCGAACTGCTGGACAAGATACACGAGCTGCAGGAGAACTGACGGACAGCCGCTATTCCTTGGAAGTGGATCGGGAATACCAGCGAGCCGGTGAAGAGCAAAAGGCAGAGACAGCTTACCATCATGATCGGGATGGGAATGACCTGCTTTTTCTGTATTTTGCATCAAAAAGTACTGCAACGCCAAAAGGTTTCTGTTTTCTCTTGCTTTTTGCGTAAGCGAAAATTTGGCTTAACTAAGCCGAAAATAAAAAGCAAAATAAAAAAGGACAGCCGAAAAGCTGTCCTTTTGGTCGGAGTGACAAGACTTGAACTTGCGGCCCCTAGACCCCCAGTCTAGTGCGCTACCAACTGCGCCACACCCCGATTGCTTAAATACTATACCATAAAATGCGCTATATTGCAAGCCTTTTTTGCGAATGGTTGCATTTTTTTTGCAAAAGGACTATACTAATTACAGATTGAACAAGAGGTGATGAAATGGCGTTGGAAGAACAGGTGGTGGATCGGCTGATCCACTTGGGTTATACCGTTTCATTTGCAGAGTCTTGCACCGGCGGGCTGTGCTGCGGCACGCTGGTTAATGTAGCCAATGCGTCCAAGGTGCTGAATGCCAGCTTTGTAACCTATGCCAATGCGGCGAAAATTCGTTTTTTGGGCGTGGAGGCGGACACGATCTTGAATTATGGCGTAGTCAGCGAGCAGGTGGCGGCGCAAATGGCACGGGGCGTGGCTAAGACGACAGAGAGCGATGTGGGCGTCGGCATCACCGGTATTGCCGGTCCCGGTGGCGGTACGGCCAAAAAGCCGGTGGGCATGGTCTGTTTTGGCTTTTGCGTGCAGGATCAAGTGCAGACCTATACTTGCCAATTTGGCAATTTGGGGCGCAACCGGGTGCGCGAGTCTGCTGTGAAATTCGTTTTTTCCAAATTGCTGGAGATTTTGTAAGACCGGCAGTGCGGTTTTGTTTTTGCGCGGGAGTTGCTATTTTTCTCTTGATTTTCTCCGCGAAATATAGTATAATCTTAGCCGTGCTGCAACGCAGCACGTTATGCTGATATGGCTCAGTTGGTAGAGCAGCGCATTCGTAATGCGCAGGTCGTCGGTTCGAGTCCGACTATCAGCTCCAAAACCTGCGTAAACACGGCGTTTTCGCAGGTTTTTTCTTTTTCAGAAATGCATTTCAAAACTCAATAAGCAACAAAAAATCTCACTCTTTTTCACGGAGTGAGATTTTGTGATTTTTGGCGTTAAATATTCCAAGACCATCTATTGACCATTTATGAATTTTCCGCATTTCCGCCGAGTAGATTTCCCATTGTGTTTGCAACATTCTCTTGCATGGAATCCGTCACATGCATATAGGTGTTTATTGTAAAGCCGGCGTCCGTATGACCTAACATGTGCGATACCGTTTTTATGTCCATTCCTTGTTCAAGGGATAAAGTCGCAAAGCTGTGTTGCAATCCCCTAAAAATAATGATACAATGACCACATAAGGGGGACTTTCGATGCAAAAAAAAATCTATACTGTGGCTACGGCCCACTTGGATACCATTTGGTCCTGGGACTTTGAGACCACCGTGTCCCGGTACATCTACAATACCTTGGTGGACAACTTTGCACTGTTCCAAAAATATCCCACCTATCACTTCAATTTTGAGGGCAGCTATCGTTACGAGCTGATGGAGGAATATTACCCGGAACTGTACGCCAAAATGCGAGACTATATTGCCCAGGGGCGGTGGAGTGTTTGCGGCTCCGCCTTTGAGAATGGCGATGTGAATGTGCCGTCGCCGGAGGCACTCTTTCGCAATATTCTTTATGGCAATCGCTATTTTGAGGAGAAATTCGGCAAGCGCTCAGTGGATATTTATCTGCCGGACTGCTTTGGCTTCGGTTGGGCGCTGCCCAGCATTATGGCCCACGCCAACCTGATGGGCTTTACGACCCAAAAGCTGGGTTGGGGCGGCGCCTACGGCATTCCTTTTGATATTGGCGTGTGGCAAGGGCCGGACGGCGCGCAGGTGCTGGCCAGTTTGAACCCCCACGATTATTACTTTACGCTGAAGAAGCTGCGGGACTGGGATTTTGTGCAGCAAAAGCTGGATGAAAACGAAAAATACGATCTGAACAGCACTATGATTTTCCACGGGATCGGCGATCGGGGCGGTGCGCCCAAGGAAGCCTCTGTGGCCTTTGTAGAGCAGGAGATCAACAAAAACAAAGACAGCAATGTGCAGGTGCTGGCGTCCGGTGCGGATGATCTGTTCCGTGACCTGAACGCCCAGCTGACTCCGGAGCAAAAAGCCAAGCTGCCCCGGTGGGAGACGGAACTGGTAATGCAAAATCACGGCGTTGGCGGCTACACTTCCCGAGCCGTGGGTAAGCGTTGGAACCGCCGCTGCCAGGAACTGGCGGATATGGCAGAGCGTTCCGGCGTAGTGGCGGATTATCTGGGCACCGCCCATTACAATAAAGAGGCTATGGAGCTGAACTGGAAGCGTACCATCGCCCATCAGTTCCACGATGATCTGCCGGGCACCTCCGTGCAGCGCGCCTATCGCCGCAGCTGGAACGACTACGGTATGGCCATGAACGGCTTTGCCGGTGAGTTGACCCAAGCTGCCGGGTCTGTGGGCAGTCTGCTGAAAACGGACTTTTGCGCCGGCACGCCGGTGACGGTATTTAACAGTCTGGAAGTGGCCCGCACGGATGCGGTGACTCTGGAGCTGCCCCACTGGCCCAAGGCCTGTGCGCGGGTATATGACCCCAAGGGCAGGGAAGTGAAAAGTCAGGTGAACCGCTACGAGAATGGCACGGCGGAGCTGGTATTTGTTGCCACGGTGCCTGCCTTGGGCTTTGCGGTCTATGATGTGCGGCCCTCCGATGTGCCCTGCCGTCTGCGGGGCAGCCTGTCCATCAGCGGCGAAAATCAGATGGAGAACCAAAAATACATTGTGCGCCTGAACAAAAAGGGCAACATCACCTCCATCCTGGACAAAGAAATGGACGAGCAGGAGCTGCTGTCGGAGCCCATCAGCCTGGGGCTGTTTAAGTACACCGGCTCTAAGCCCTGGCCTGCCTGGGAAATGAATTATAAAGAAGCCAACAAGGACCCGGACCGCCTGCCAAATCCGGTGACGGTGACCATTCAGGAGAAAGGCCCGGCGCGGGTGTCCTTCTGTGTGGAGCAAAAGGATGGGGACTCTACCTTTAAGAATATCATTGCCCTCACCGACGGCGGCAGCCGGGTAGAGGTATATTCTGAGATCGAGTGGCGCAGTCTGCACACGATGGCAAAGAACAAATTTGCATTTGCCTGCACCAACCCGGAGGCTACCTTTGACCTGGGGCTGGGCGCCATTCGCCGGGGAAATATGACGGAAAAGCTGTTTGAAGTGCCTGCTCAAAACTGGGTGGATCTGACGGATAAAAGCGGCGACTGGGGCGTGTCTGTGCTTAGCGAGTGCAAGTATGGCTGGGACAAGTATAAGGACAATACCCTGCGTATGACCGTGCTGCACAGTCCGGTACGCAATTACCGGATCGATTCCATGCAATCTATGATGGACCTGGGACTGAACCGATACAGCTATGCCCTGTTCTCCCATAAAGGGCAGGTGGGCGCCGATACGCAAAATCAGGCCCGTGCCTTTTTGCAGCCCCTGACCGGGTATGTGGAGCCAAAGCACCCGGGCGTGCTGGGTACCGCATACAGTTTTGGAAATGCCTCTCACCCACAGGTGGTGCTGCGGGCAATGAAGTTCGCGGAGGACGGCGACGAGATCGTGGTGCGCTTGAACGAGGGCGCCGGTACGCCGGTGGAGCACTACGCCCTGCGCCTGGGTGCCGGTGTGGCAGAAGCCCGAGAGCTGTTTGCCTCTGAAGAAGAAAAAGGTCCGGCAACGGTAAAAGACGGCTGCCTGGTCACGGACTTTACACCGTATCAGATCAAGACCTTTGCCCTACGGCTGCAACCGGCGGCGCAGGTGGGTCACGCTGCCAAGGCAACGCCTCTCACACTGCCTATGAACGTGCAGTTGATCACCAAGCAAGGCGAGCAGGGCGAGCTGCCCCTGTCTATTCCTGCGGAGCGGATCGGCGATCAGGTCACGGCAGCCGGTATTCCTTTTGCTATTGCAAAGGACGGCAAGAACGCCTTGCGCCTTGCCGGTCAGACCCTGACCTTAAAGAAAGATACTCGCCGGCTGGCGCTGCTGTTGTCTGCGGACAGTAATCGGATTTTAGACTTTACCGTAGGTGGAAAAACGGTGCCTTGCTCGGTGCTGAGCCGTACCCGGCGTTTTGCAAGCTGGGATCTGTACGATCTGCACGAGACCGCCCATATTCAAGAGGGACAGCTGGGGTATGTAAGTACCCACAGCCATAACGCGGACGGTACAGACGCCATTGCCAAGGAGCTGTACTTCTATATTTTGATCTTAAATGTACAGGGCGGCGACACGGTGATATTGCCCCGGGATGAAGAAACACTGGTTTTGGCCGCAACGGAGCTGAATACAGTGGCTGTGCCATGTGCAACCCCGCTGTATGACCGGGTTGAGGACCGCCCCTTTGACTACACCATGCGCCTGGGGGACAAACTGCGTTACCTGCGTATGAAACTGCCTTGGTATATGGGCGATAAAGGTCGCTATTTCAGTTGCTACAACCGAGGAAGAGAGAGGGAATAAGATGAAGCCGAATTTTGACCAGAACTGGACCACCACCAACGGCGGTGTGCCGCTGAATGACAGCGAAGTGGAGCGTTACATTGGCGTGGTGCCGCGCCCCAACCAGGTCCACTTGGCACAGCAGCCTTTTTACTGCTTTATGCACTTTGGCATGAATACTGCCAATCAGCGGGAGTGGGGCAGCGGCAGAGAAACGGTGCAGGACTTTACCATTAAGAAGATCAAGCCGGAGCAATGGGTGCGCACGGTGAAGGCTGCCGGTGCCAGCGGTATCATTCTTACCTGTAAGCACCACGACGGTTTTTGTCTGTGGCCCAGTGCATACACATCGTTCAGTGTAAAGAACACGGACTTTGACGGCGATATTGTGAAGCAGGTGTCTGACGCCTGCGCTGCCGGCGGACTGGATTTTGGCGTGTATCTTTCCCCTTGGGATATGCACGAGCCCACCTACGGTACCCCGGATTATAATGATTATTTTTGCAATCAGTTAACGGAGCTGCTTACCAATTACGGCCATATCAGTGAGGTTTGGTTTGACGGTGCGAAAGGCGCCGATGTGCCGAACTTTGAGTATGATTGGGCGCGGTATTACGCCCTGATCCGCAAACTGCAGCCGGACGCGCTGATTTCCATTTGCGGCCCGGATGTGCGCTGGGTGGGCAACGAGGGCGGCAAGACCCGCAAAAGCGAGTTCTGTGTGGTACCTGCTCGCCTGGCAGACGCTGAAAAGACGCATGAGAAGAGCCAACACGGCGAGGGCGACGCTGCCGCGCTGAAAAAGCTGAACAATATGGACGAGGATCTGGGCAGCCGCAAGGTGCTGTCTATGGCGCAGGATCTGATTTGGTATCCGGCGGAGGTGGATGTGTCCATCCGTAAGGGTTGGTTCTGGTCCAAGAATGAGGACCGCACGGTTAAGAGCGCGCGTAGACTGTTTAAGCTGTATCTTGGTTCTGTGGGCAACAACTGCACCCTGCTGCTGAATGTGCCGCCTACCAATAAGGGCGTGATCCATCCGAGAGACGCCCACGCCTTGAAGGGGATGGGCCAGGCCATTCGCAAGATGACCGAGCACCCGATCATCACATACCAGCTGGGCGAATTACAGCCGGAGCAGGGGTATATCGACTTTGACTTTGACAGCGTACATAAGTTGAAATATGTGATTCTGTCCGAGGAGATTCGCAAGAGCCAGCGGGTGGAGGCCTTTGAACTGTGGGCTAAGAAGCCAAACGGCAAGATGAAGCGCATTTACAAGGGCACGGTGATCGGTATGAAGAAAATTGTGCGGTTGCGCCGGGGATTGAATTGCCTAGGCGTGCGCTTGGTGATCCGCCAAAGCCGCAGCACCCCGGATATTGCCGAAATCGGATTTTACGAATGATTACGCCAAGGCCCCCGCTTATGCGGCGGCGCCTTCCGGTATAAAAAAAGGACTTGTTCTGATGAACAAGTCCTTTCCTTTTTTCGTTTTATTCCAGGGCACGGGATACGGTCTCCCCGGCACGAGAGGCGGCTTCGCTAAGATCGGTGGCGCCTTCACGCACCTTGGAGCCGGCTTCAGATGCGCCCTCGCTCAGCGCCTCGCCGGGACTTTTTGCTGTGGTTTCCTCTTGTGTGGTGGTTTCGCTGACGGTGGTGTTCGGTTCTGTGGTGGGATTTTCCTCCTGCTTGGCGCAGCCCAGCAGCACGGTTGCCAGCACGGTTACGGCCAGTGCTAAAATCATCAATCGGTTTTTCATGGTGTTGCCTTCCTTTCGGTTTTATTCTGCCCGGCGGCGCCGGGTTTATGCGTTTTATTTGGTTAAGGTGCCATGATCGCTGTACAGCAGCAGAAGAATGTCCTCTTCCGCACCGGTGGCGGCGTTCAGGTACACCAGCGCGTCCTCTCCGGTGTCTGCCGAATGCACAAGCACCTCAATACAGGCTACCTCCCGGCCGTCCTCCTTGGGGATCAGGCACTTTTTGGTGCTCCTCACCTCCAAATAGGGGCTGATCTTGGCGGTGGCTGCCTTTTCCGATACGGTAAAGGTGGGCACATTCCGCCGGTGGTGGTTGGTGATATAGCCCCGGGCCTCCAGCGATACCACGCTGCCGTCCCGCAGGGACACGCCAACCTTGATTAGATCTGTATAGTAGAGTATTCCGTCTCGGCAGTAGGCAAAATTGACGGTGCAGATATTACCGTCGGTGGCGTAATAGGTGGAGCGCATATCTTGGTAGCCCAGTTTCTTCAAATAGGCGGCTGCCTGCTTGATCGCTTCTTTTTCATCTATGGCCTTGGTACTGATTTTGCCGCCGTAGAGAATGGAGCTGACATACCCGCCGCTTTTGGTCACATTTACCGTTTGTTGCCCTTTGGTAAACACATAGGCAGGCATACGCCCGGCTTCGTCTTCCAATCGGTTTAGACGGGTCTCATTGCACCCCAGTGCCTTGGCAGCGATCTTGGCGGCAGCGTCCTTGCTGATTTTGTCCTGCCCCTTGAGCAGCTGCGGCTCTTTGTGCAGTACCGCGTCTGCAAAGGGGCCGTCATATAGCAGGGTGGGGTAGTTCTCAAAGGCTTCCTCCGCGGTGGAAAAGTCTGTGCTGATGGCGGGCAGACGGGTGCCGTCCGCAGACTTTACATCGCGCTTGGTGATCTGGCCGCCGTTATTGCAAATTTCTACCATTTGGGTCACACTGTTTTTATATTTGGTGGCGTATTGCAGCAGCCGGAGCAGATTTTCGTGCTCTTTTGCGGTGACCACCTCGCCGGCATAGACTTTTTTGCTGAGATAAGTGGCGTAGTCCCCGGTTTGGCTTAAAAATTTATAGGTGCCTGCCAGGTTCATCTGCTCCACCGGCAGGCGGGACAGAGAATCCTTGGCCTGATTGGCCTGTTGAGACAGATCTCGGCTTACATCAGACAGGGTGGCGGCGCCGTTTGCATAGACGCTTTTGGTCAGATCGGTCTCAATGCCCTCCAGGTCCTCCGCCAGGGCAGACAGGCTTTGGCGATAGGTGCTTTCCAGCCGCGCCCGGTACCGGGCAGCCTGTACGGTGCCGGTGATGGCATAGATGATCAAAATACCCGCCAGCAGCAAACCGAAGGACAGCAGTCGCACGGAGCTTCGCTTTGTCATAATCATTCCTCATTCCCTTGGGGCAGCGCTGTGCTGCCGCCGCATTTCTTTTTCTATTTTTGACGGAATTTTGAAAAACATACAAAAAAATCTTAACTCCAGGACTAAAGTATGGTATACTGTAACTGATTATGTAACCTGGAGCAGTGTATAATGAAGTTGACGGAGAAAAAACGCATTGTGGTCAAAGTAGGCACCTCCACTTTGACCCACGACACAGGCAAGACCAATATTGCCCGGATGGCCAAGCTGGTATCTGTGCTGGCAGATCTGAAGAACGCCGGTCATCAGGTGGTGCTGGTGTCCAGTGGCGCCGTGGGTATCGGTGCCGGTAAGCTGGGCATGCATGAGCGACCGGACCATACCAGCGGGCTGCAAGCCTGCGCGGCGGTGGGGCAGTGCGAGCTGATGTTCCTCTACGACAAGCTGTTTTCCGAGTATGGCGTGGTGGTGAGCCAGTTGCTGTTTACCGGCTACACCTTAAATCACCCGGAGGAAAAGGCTCATTTGGTGGACACCTTTAATCAGCTGCTGGAATATGACGCCCTGCCCATAGTGAATGAGAACGACAGCGTGTCCGTTGAGGAGCTGCTCCACGGTGACAACGATTGCCTGTCTGCCACGGTGGCTCAACTGATCGGGGCGGATCTGCTGATCCTGCTTACCGATACGGACGGCCTATTTGACGCCAACCCGGCAGAGAATGAGGACGCGCGCCTTATCGGCCGTGTGGCAGAGATCAACGACGATGTGTACGCCGTAGCCGGGGGTGCCGGCAGCAAGGGCACCGGCGGCTTTACAACGAAAATTCGGGCGGCGGAGATCGCCACCGGCGCCGGTATTCCGGTGATTATTATGAACGGAGAGCGACCCACGGCTATTTATAAGGTGTTGGACGGGCAGCCCATCGGCACCTATTTTGAAGCGAACAGCAGGTGAATGCAATGGATGAAAAGATGAGAGAAATGGGGATCCGTGCGAAGCACGCAGCCGGTGTGCTGGCTACCCTGACAACAGAGGAAAAGAATGCAGGGCTGCTGGCGATTGCTGATGCGCTGCGGGCGCGGCAGACAGAGATTATGGCTGCCAATGCACTGGATTTGGAAGCCGGTAAGGCAAACGGTATGTCCCCGGCACTGCTGGATCGGCTGGCGCTAAACGGCGACCGGATCGAGGGTATGGCCCAGGGTTGTCAGGATGTGGCGGACCTGCCGGACCCCTGCGGTCGCGTGCTGGAGAGCCAGACCCGCCCCAACGGCCTGTATATGGAAAAGGTTAGCGTGCCTATCGGGGTCATCGGCATTGTGTATGAGGCTCGGCCTAATGTAACGGTGGACGGCGCCGCTCTATGCTTAAAAAGCGGCAACGCCGTGATTCTGCGGGGTGGCAAAGAGGCCATTCACTCCAATCGCATGCTGGCTCAGGTGATGCGGGACGCCCTGTTTAACGCAGGCATTGTGCAGGACGCTGTGGCGCTGGTGCAGGATACCTCCCGGACTTCTGCTACCGAGATGATGCATATGAAGGGGTATATCGACTGCCTGATCCCCCGGGGGGGCAAGGGACTGATCGCTGCCGTGTGCGAGAATGCCACTGTGCCGGTGATCGAGACCGGCTCCGGCAACTGCCATATTTATGTGGACGCCACGGCGGATGTGGATATGGCGGCAGACATTATCTTTAACGCCAAGACCCAGCGGATCGGCGTATGCAACGCCTGTGAGAGCCTGGTGATCCACCGGGATATTATTGACCACGCCCTGCCGGCCATTAAGTTGCGGCTGGACGAAAAAAATGTGGAAATGCGGGGCGACGCCCGAGCCATGCAGGCCTGCGACGGCTTGGTGCCCGCCACGGAAGAAGATTTTTATACCGAGTATTTGGATTATATTATCAGCGTAAAGACGGTTAAGAGCGTGGACGAGGCCATTGACTTTATCAATGTGCACTCCACCGGCCACAGCGAGGCCATCATCACCCGGGACGAGGAGAGCGCGCGCCGCTTTTTGCAGCGGGTGGACTCTGCGGCGGTGTATGTGAACGCCTCCACCCGATTTACCGACGGGGCGGAGTTTGGCCTGGGGGCGGAGATCGGAATCTCTACCCAAAAGCTGCATGCCCGCGGCCCCATGGGTCTGCGTGCCCTGACTACCACTAAATACTTGATCTTTGGCAACGGACAGGTGCGATAAAATGAACCAGACAGTAGAAAAAGAGCGGCTGCGCCGGCGGAAGCAAAATCAGCGCCGTGCCCGCACCAAGCGCTTTTTTATGGTGCTGGGTGTGTTGGTGGTGGCACTGGCGGCCTTTCTGATTACCGTTAAGATCTGCAAGCCGGATTTTGATTTTTCCCTTTTGGTGCCGGACAAGGCTGTGACCTTTGTGCAGGAGAATGTGCTGGGTCACACCACCACGGCACCCACTACGCAGGCACCTACTGCGCCGCCCACTACGGAGAAACCGACTTACGCCGATTACAAGGATGCCTCCGCTTTTGCGTTTGACACTTCCAAGCAAGGCAGTCAGGTGGGCAATATTCTGAATAAAACCCATGGGGCAGTGACCTTTAATGGTGCGTATATCTATTTTGCCGCACCGGGTCAGGGTATTTACCGCTTTGCTCCGACAGAGGAGACCACCACCAAGGTGAAGGGCGTGAAAAATGCCTGCTGCCTGAATATTATGGGCGATTTCCTCTACTATATTGATAAAGACAGCAAAAAGCTGCAAAAACTTTCCGTCTCCGGCGGCGATGCCGTGACTTTGCTTCCCGACGCGCGCCGGGCCTACGGCTACAACGATCGGCTGTTTTGCCTGACCGGCGACTCTCTGTACACCGTGACGGCGGCAGGGGACAAGACCTTGCTTTATACAGCGGGGGCAGACAAAAAGCTGGCGCTGGTGGGCATTTCGCTTACCGATGTGTATTTTACGGAGACGGACAACCTGACCGGCGAGGTGGAGTACCTGACCGTGGGGCAGACCGGCGGCAACAGCACCCACTTCCGTGCCGCAACGGAAAAGAACGAAGTGCGTTCTATGGCGCTGGAAAACGGCTATTTCTACTATTATCAGCGCTGGTCGGAGGACAAATATGATCTGGTTCGCCAAAAGTTCGGCAGCCAAAAGACCGTGACCTTGCTGGAGCATGTGCGTTCCACCGATTACCCGGTGGTGTACGGCAACCGGCTGTATTATACCGATTATAAGAGCGGAGCCGCCCGGGCAATGGAGCTGAATATGAACTCCGGCGCCAAAAAGGTGATGCTCACCGCCTCCGGTGCGGACGAGTCCGGCACCGTAGCGGTGGCCTGCGGCTATCAGTATATCTTTTTGATCGGCAAAAAGACGGAGAGCGGCGGCAGTGTGTACCGCGCCTCCTGCATTTACACCTCTGCCTCGGCAGACAATACCATGGACTTCCGCAGCGGAAAATGGTCCTACTAATTCCTGGGAGTAAAGGAACGAAACACAGTGGATAAGTACAAAAAACTCGCTTCCAATACCATTATCTTTGCCATTGGCACCTTTTCGTCTAAAATTCTGTCGTTTTTGCTGATGCCCTTTGTCACCCGTATGATGACCACGGGCAGCTACGGCGCGGCGGATCTGATCCAGCAGACGGGCAATGTGATCATACCCATTGCCTTTTTGTGCGTCAACTCGGCAGCCCTGCGCTTTTCGATGGACAAGGCAGAGCGCAAGAGCGATGTATTTACCGTAGGCGTGCGGGTGACCTTGGTGGGCTTTTTGGCCTTTCTGTTGTTTGCGTACCCGATCAGTTTAATTAAAATCAACGACTTTAAGCTGGGCGATTACCTGGTGCTCATTTATGTGTTTGTGCTCACCTCCGGCTTTCGCCAGCTGTGCCAGCAGTTTGTGCGCGGCTCCGGTCATGTAAAGCTGTTTGCCATTGACGGTATTTTGGCTACTGTGACCTATCTGCTGTTTACCATGCTGTTCTTGGGCGTGTTTAAGTGGGGGGTTACCGGCTATATTTTAGCCATCGTGGCGTCGGACTTCTGCTCCGTGCTGTTCTTTACCGTAACTGCCAAGCTGTACCGTTATGTGCGCTTTAAGGGCGTGCGCCGCCAGACTGGGCGGGATATGCTGCGCTACTGCGTGCCCATGATCCCTACCATTATCTTGTGGTGGATCATCAATGTGTCTGACCGCTATATGGTTACTTATTTTGTGGGCTCTTCTGCCAACGGTCTGTATTCCGCCGCGTCTAAGATCCCTAATTTGGTGATTATGTGCGCATCTGTATTTACAGACGCCTGGCAACTGTCTGCGGTGGATGAGTATAACAATAAGGATACCGCCCGGTTTTTCTCTAAGATCTTTCGGGTGTACTGTGGCGGCACCTTCTTTGTAGCTTCTTTCCTGATTTTGACTTGTAAGATTATTACAAAAGTTTTGGTGGCAGACGCGTATTTTGACTCTTGGCAGTATGTGCCGGTGCTGATCATCTCCACCGTATTCTCCTGTCTGGTGAACTTTTTGGCCTCCATCTATATGGCGGAGAAAAAGAATATTATGGCGATGGTAACTGCCCTCACCGGTGCAGTCACCAATGTGGTGCTGAACCTGATTTTGATTCCCCGTATGGGTGCCAACGGTGCGGCCGTTGCCACTGCCTGCGCCTTTGTGGTCGTGTTCCTGACCCGCAGTCGGGATACGCGCCGATTCATTAAGATCAACTACCAGCCGGTGGTGCTCACCTGCCAAACCGTGGTGCTGGTGGCCCAAACGGTGGCGGCGCTGTGCTTGCAGGGCGTGTGGTTCTATGTGGCAGAGGCACTGTTGTTTGCCCTGATGTTGGGAATGAACTGGTATCAGGTGGTAGAACTGTACAAACTGGTGACGACCAAGATGCTGTCCAAACTGAAAAAGCCGAAAACAGAGGAAGAATAAGAGAAATGTTTCGTGCATAGGCTCTTTTAGCGACTTGGTATTGAATTACAGACGATTTTAGTATATAATCTACAAATGGAACACGATTATTTGCGTGATTTATAATAATTTTTGGAGGTTTTGTATGAAATCAACGATTTCTGTGGCGCAAGCAAAGCGACGGATCAACGACAAACTCAGTCACTTTTTCGGCGTTACGCCGGCAGACGCCACCAATGAACAATATTATAAGGCTGTGGCCATGATCCTGCGGGAGATGCTCAGCGAAAAAAACAGCCAGTTCCGCCATCAGGCTGAGGGTCAGGACTCTAAGCAGATCTATTATCTGTGTATGGAGTTCTTAATGGGGCGTTCCTTAAAGAACAACTTGTATAACCTGGGTCTGACTGAGACTTTTGAAAAGGCACTGGCCGGCTTTGATGTAAAGCTGGAGCAGCTGTACGATGAGGAGCCGGATGCCGGTTTGGGCAACGGCGGCTTGGGCCGTCTGGCTGCTTGTTATCTGGACGGTTTGGCCTCTGACGGCTATCAGTCTATGGGCTATTCCATTCGGTATGAGGCCGGTATTTTTAAGCAGAAGCTGGTAGACGGCTGGCAGACGGAACTGCCGGACTTTTGGCTGCCCGGCGGAGAGGTTTGGTTAGTGCCTCGTGAGGAGCGCGCCCAGACTGTCAGTTTTGAGGGCTGGGTCGATGAAAGCTGGGACGGTGAGTACCATACCGTCACGATGCGGGATTGCAACACCGTGATCGCTGTGCCCTATGATATGTATGTAAGTGGCCTGGGTGACGGTGTGGCTCGTTTGCGCCTGTGGGCGGCTCGCAAGCCTGCACTGGATATGAGCCTGTTTAATCAGGGCGAGTATATTAAGGCTATGGAACAGTCTGCCATGGCAGAGACCATCAGCAAGGTGCTGTATCCGGCAGATAACACGCCGGAGGGCAAGTCCCTGCGCCTGCGCCAGCAGTATTTCCTGGTGTCTGCCTCTGTGCAGGATATTATTCACCGTCACCTGTCCAAGTACGGCACGCTGGATAATCTGCCGGAGAAGGTGGCGATCCATATTAACGATACCCACCCCACCTTGGCCATTCCGGAGCTGATGCGCATTATGCTGGACGAGTGCGGCTATGATTGGGACTCTGCTTGGAAACTGGTAACCGACACGATGGCGTACACCAACCACACGGTGATGAAAGAGGCGCTGGAGTGCTGGAGCGAGGACCTGTACAAGCGCCTGCTGCCCCGTATTTATGAGATCACCAAGGAGATCGACAACCGCTTCCGTGCCTTTGTTTGGGGCGCTACCCATGATGCAGACAAGGTGGAGCGTATGGCTGTGATCTCTTGCGGCGCCGTGCGTATGGCCAACCTGTGCGTGGCCGGCTCTCACAGCGTCAACGGCGTGTCTGCTTTGCATAGCGAGATTTTGAAGGATACGGTGTTCCACGACTTCTACACCATCACCCCGGCCAAGTTTACCAATGTAACCAACGGCATTGCCTTCCGCCGCTGGCTGTGCCAGTCCAACCCGCAGCTGACCGACTATTTAACGGAGCTGATCGGTGACGACTTTATTAAGCACAGCGACCGCCTGCTGACTCTGCGGGATTACAAGGACGACCCGGCAGTGCTGGACCAGCTGCAAAAGATCAAGCGCGCCAACAAAGAGCGCTTTGCCAAAGTGGTGAAGAAGCAGAACGGCGTGGTGCTGGACCCGGATTCCATCTTTGATGTGCAGGTGAAGCGCCTGCACGAGTATAAGCGCCAGCAGCTGAATGTACTGAACATTATTGCCCAGTACCAGGCGCTGAAAGAAAATCCGAATATGGACTTTACTCCCCGGACTTATATTTTTGCTTCCAAGGCAGCCCCGGGTTACTACATGGCTAAGAAAATCATTCAGCTAATTGACGCTTTGGCTCATGTGGTGAATAATGACCCGGACACCAAGGATAAGCTGAAAGTGGTGTTTATGGAGGACTACTCCGTGTCTTTAGCAGAGGTGCTGATGCCTGCTGCGGACATCAGTGAGCAGATTTCGCTGGCCGGCACGGAGGCATCCGGCACCGGTAATATGAAGTTGATGCTCAACGGCGCCGTTACTCTGGGCACCCTGGACGGCGCCAATGTGGAGATCTGCAACGCCGTAGGGGAGGACAATATCTTCCTGTTTGGTATGAAGACGCCGGATGTGGAGGCTCTGCGCCGCAGCGGCTATCACCCCATGAACTATGTGACCAATAACCCGGCGTTAAAGAACGCCATTGATATGATCCAGTATGGCGTGAACGGCAAGGACTTTAGTGAGATTACCTCCTCACTGATCAATGTGGACCCGTATATGGCGCTGGCAGATTTTGCCGATTATCAAAACGCCCAGCGGCGTTCGGCACAGGTGTATGCTGACAAGACCGCCTTTGCCAAGATGAGCCTGATGAACATCAGCGGTGCTGGCATTTTCAGCGCAGACCGTGCCGTGCAGGAATATGCGGAGAATATTTGGCACACCCACCCGGTGGTTGTAGCGCAGCCCCGGCCTCAAAAGGCGGCGGCTGCTGCGGAGAAGCCCGCCGAGAAGCCGGCGAAGAAACCCGCAGCCCAAAAGTCTGCGGCCAAAAAGTCTGCTACAAAGAAAACCACCAAGAAGAAATAAATCTGCTTGCGGCAGGCGCAGGGCAATGCCTGTGTCTGCCGCTTTTTACTGTTTAAGAGAGGAAAAATATGCTGATCTTCAACGCCAGAGACCCACAGTACAAGTCGCCCATCCGCGCCGTGGCAACGGATGAGCCGGTGCATCTGCGGCTGGTGGTCTCGCGGGATATGCATTGCTCCGGCGCCCGGTTGGTGGTCACCAAGGACGGCGAAACGCCGGTGCCTTACGGTATGTTTTGGGCCGGGATGTGCGGCACGGAGGCAGAGTATTGGGAGCTGCATTTTGCCGCCACCACCCCGGGGCTGTATTTTTATCATTTTGAATTGGACACCCCATGGGGACTGCATTTTGTGCGCAACGCCGGGGGCGGCAAAGGGGATTTTCTGCCGGACGGTGCGGATTTTCAGCAAACGGTATATGATAAGGATTTTCAAACGCCGGCCTTTTTGCGGGGTGGACTGATCTATCAGATCTTTCCGGATCGGTTTTACAATTCCGGCGCGCCAAAGACCGGTGTGCCTGCCACCCGGGTGCGGCGTAACTGGGGGGAGGAGCCTTTTTGGGACGAGGCCCAGATGGACGGCCTTTGGAACAACGATTATTTCGGCGGCGACCTGAAAGGCATTGCGGAGAAGCTGCCGTATATTGCCAAGCTGGGCGTGACCGCGATTTATTTGAATCCGATTTTCGAGGCCCATTCCAACCATCGGTACGACACCGGGGATTATGAAAAGATTGACCCTATGCTGGGTGATGCAGAGGACTTAAAATATCTGTGCAGCCAGGCGAAAAAACTGGGGATCGGTGTGATTTTAGACGGCGTGTTCAGCCACACCGGGCGAGATTCCAAGTATTTTAATTACTATGGTCATTACCCCACAGTGGGCGCCTATAACAGCCCGGACAGCCCCTATTACAGCTGGTACCAATTTGGCAAGGATCGGGACGATTACAAGTCCTGGTGGGGCATTCGCCTGCTGCCGGAGATCCGTGAGGAGGAGCCATCTTATCGGGACTATATTTGCGGTGAGAACGGCATCCTTCGCCGTTGGATGCGCTGCGGCATCAGCGGCTGGCGGTTGGATGTGGCGGATGAGCTGCCGGATGTGTTCCTGGACGACCTGCGCCGGGCTGTAAAAAGCGAGAACCCGGACGCCATCATTATCGGCGAGGTGTGGGAGGATGCCACCACCAAGTTTGCCTATGGGCAGCGGCGGCGTTATCTGCTGGGGAATCAGCTGGACAGTGTGATGAATTATCCCTTTGCCGCGGCGATCTTGCACTTTGTGCGCTACGGCGGCGGTCAGGCATTTTTGGACGCCATCTTGTCTATTACCGAGCATTATCCGCCCCAGGTGACGGCGGTGCTGATGAACCATATCGGCACCCACGATACTCTGCGGGCGATTACCGCATTGGCCGGACCGGATTGTACCGGCCAAGGGCGGGCTTGGCAGCATCGCAACAATAACCTGTCCGGGGCGGATTATGCCCGCGGGGTGCAGCTGCTGAAGCTGGCTTCTTTTCTGCAATATACTTTGCCCGGCGTACCCTCTCTATATTACGGAGATGAGGTGGGTGTGCAGGGTATGAAAGACCCCTTCAACCGGGGCTGTATGCCTTGGGCGCACCCGGATCGGGATTTACTGCATTGGTATCAGCGGCTGGGCCAGATGCGTCGGGGCTGCAAAGCGTTGGCTGAGGGCACATTCGTGCCGGTACAGGGTGACCTGGGCGGCGTGTGCTATGAGCGCCAAAGCGACGGTGCCCGCCTGCTGGCGGCAGTGAATCGCACCTCTGAGCCTAAGACCTTTGCCGTGGATCCGGTGTGGGATAATGCTTATGCCTTTTTTGACGATACCTGCATTGGAGGCCGGTTAACCGTTCCTCCCATGTCAGCCGCTTTGCGTACCAGACAATAAAACCTTGCCACTCGGCTTTGCCGGGTGGCTTTTTGCTGTTTTTGCCGGAAATGCTTATATTATATATAATAAATTATAAATTAGCGGTTGAATGTGGGCGGGTGTGTGTGTTATAATAGCAGAGTTAATGTGGGTCAGTAGATACTGTACCCAAATTCCGCGAAAGGAAGATTTAAGAATTATGGCTTACAGAACCCATAACTGTAATCAGCTGACCTTTGACCAGCTGAACCAAACTGTTTCTCTGGCCGGGTGGGTAGATACCATCCGCGATCACGGCGGCGTGATCTTTATTGATCTGCGCGACGAGTACGGCGTGACCCAGGTGGTGTTCCACGACGACGCGCTGCTGAAGGGCGTTCGTAAGGAGAGCGTAATCTCCGTGACCGGTAAGGTCGTAAAGCGTGACCCGGAGACGGTGAATAAAAAGATCGCTACCGGCGAGCTGGAAGTGCATGTGACGGAAGTGACCGTGCTGGGCGAATGTACCCGCACGCTGCCCTTTGAGATCTCCGAGTCCAAGGACACCCGCGAGGATGTACGGCTTCAGTACCGCTTTTTGGATCTGCGTAATCCCCAGGTGCATGAGAGCATTCTCTTCCGCAGTAAGGTAGTCGCTTTTCTGCGGCAGAAAATGACGGAAATGGGCTTTACGGAAATCACCACCCCCATTTTGACCTGTTCCTCTCCGGAGGGTGCCCGGGACTATATCATTCCCTCCCGTAAGCACGAGGGCAAGTTCTATGCACTGCCCCAGGCGCCCCAGCAGTTTAAACAGCTGCTGATGACCTCCGGCTTTGACCGGTATTTCCAAATTGCGCCCTGCTTCCGTGATGAGGACGCCAGAGCGGACCGCTCTCCCGGCGAGTTCTATCAGCTGGATTTTGAAATGGCCTTTGCCACCCAGGAAGATGTGTTTGCCGTGGCGGAAGAGGTGCTGTATGACACCTTCACCAAGTTCTCTGATAAGGAAGTGACCCCGGCGCCCTTTGTGCGTATTCCTTACGCCGAGTCCATGCTGAAATACGGCACGGACAAGCCGGACCTGCGCAACCCGCTGATCATCCATGATCTGACTGAATATTTCAGTACCGTAGAGTTTAAGCCCTTTAAGGGTCGTCCGGTGCGAGGTATCGTGGTGCCGAACTGTGCAGGGCAGTCTAAGGGCTGGTACGAAAAAATGCTGGCTTTTGCTATGGACATTGGCATGAAGGGCTTGGGCTACATCACCGTTCAAGAGGACGGCAGCTATAAAGGCCCCATTGACAAGTTCCTGTCTCCCGAGAAGAAAGAGGAACTGCGCACCATGCTGGACCTGAAAACGGACGACACCCTGTTCTTTATTTGCGACAACATTCGGATCGTCAATGACCTTGCCGGTCAGATCCGTACCGAGTTAGGTCGTCGCCTGGATTTGATCGACAAGGATCGGTTCGACTTGTGCTTTATCACCGACTTTCCCATGTTTGAGCGGGACGATGACGGCAAGCTGATCTTTACGCACAATCCGTTCTCTATGCCCCAGGGCGAGATGGATGCACTGCTGCACCAGGAGCCCACGGAGATCAAGGCTTATCAGTACGACATTGTGTGTAACGGCGTGGAACTGTCCTCCGGCGCTGTGCGTAACCACCGTCCGGATGTGATGATCAAGGCCTTTGAGATGGCCGGTTATACTGCCCAGGATGTGGAAGAGAAGTTTGGCGCGCTGTTTAACGCATTCCATTACGGCGCACCGCCCCATGCAGGAATGGCGCCCGGCGTAGACCGGTTGATTATGTTGCTGCGGGATGAGGACAACATTCGCGAGGTAATCGCATTTCCTATGAACTCCAATGCCCAGGATATGCTGCTGGGCGCACCCAACACCGTTAGCGAAATGCAGCTGCGAGAGGCACACATTAAGCTGCGCCGCCCGGCACCGAAAGCGTAACGGAGCGTATAGAACGATAGATAGATCGAGGTTAGCGTATGAAGATCACACCGGAACTGATCCAGTATCTGGAGAGTTTGGCCAGAATTGAATTGACCCCTGCGGAGGAAGCCACCGTTGGCGACCAGTTGCAGGAACTGCTTACTTATATCGACACCTTGAGCCAGCTGGACACCGACGGGGTAGAGGCCAAGAGCCACTGCTTCCCGGTGACCAATGTGTTCCGCAAGGACCAGGTGGAGGTGCACATGACCCCGGAAGAAGTGGTGGCCAATGCACCGGAGAGCCAGGACGGCGCCTTTGTGGTGCCTAAGACGGTAGAGTAAGGAGGGCGCAGCATGAATGTTTTTGAATGGAGCGCAGCTGAGCTGGCGCAAAAGATAAAAGCAGGCGAGCTGTCTGCGCCGGAGGCGGTAGAGGCTGTCACCGCTGCCATTGACAGCAAGGACGGCACTTATAACTGCTACACCTCACTGAATAAAGAGGCTGCTTTGCAGCAGGCTGAGACGGTACAGAGCCGGATTAGCGCCGGGGAGGCATTGTCCCCGCTGGCCGGTGTGCCCATCGGCATCAAAGATAATATTTGTACCAAAGGTCAGCTGACCACCTGTGCGTCTAAGATTCTCACCGGCTTTAAGCCGCCTTATAATGCAACGGTGATTGAAAAGCTGCACGCTGCGGGCATGATCCCCCTGGGCAAGCTGAATATGGACGAGTTTGCCATGGGCTCCACCACGGAGACTTCCTTTTACGGTGCAACCAAAAATCCCTGGAACACGGACCGGGTGCCCGGCGGTTCCTCCGGCGGCGCAGCAGCGGCTGTGGCAGCCAAGGAGGCAGTTGTGGCTTTGGGTTCCGATACCGGCGGTTCTATTCGTCAGCCTTGTTCATTCTGCGGTGTCACCGGGCTGAAGCCCACTTATGGCGCAGTCAGCCGGTATGGCCTGATCGCTTATGCTTCTTCTTTAGATCAGATTGGACCCATTGCCCGTTCGGCTGCGGATGTGGCGGCGGTGTTTGATGTGATCCGGGGCAAGGATCCCAAGGACGGCACCTCTATGACCGGCGGCCGGTTGGATCTGAACGCTGTGTGGAACGCCAAGGATGTGCAGGGCAAGAAGATCGGTATTCCGGAGGATTACTTCGGCGAGGGTATTGACCCGCAGGTGGCCGCCGCTGTGCGCGCTGCTGCCGACACCCTGACCGATTTGGGCGCCACGGTAGAGACCTTTTCTCTCCCCATTGTGAAGTACGCCATTCCCACTTATTATATTATCGCCTGCGCCGAGGCCTGCTCCAATCTGTCCCGGTTTGACGGCATTAAATACGGCTACAAATCGCCGGAGGCGCACTCTCTGCGGGAAGTTTACTTTAAGTCCCGCTCCGAGGGCTTCGGTATGGAAGTGAAAAAGCGCATCATGCTGGGCAACTTTGTACTTTCCAGCGGCTACTTTGACGCTTATTATAAGAAAGCCTTGCAGGCCAAGGGCCTGATCTGTCAGGCCTTTGACGACGCCTTTAAGGCCTATGACTTTTTGCTGGGGCCGGTGGCACCCACTACGGCGCTGCCTATGGGTCAGGGACTGTCCGACCCGCTGGCTATGTACCTGGGCGATATTTATACGGTTATGATCAACATTGCCGGTTTGCCCTCCCTGGCGCTGCCCTGCGGGTTTGACACCCAGGGTATGCCGGTAGGTATGCAGCTGATCGGTCGTCCTTTTGAAGAGGAGACCATTCTTTGCGCCGGTCATGCGTTCCAGAGCGTGACCGACTATCACAAGCAGTCCCCGGTAACGGAAAAGGAGGCGCTGTAATGGAATACAATACCGTTTGCGGTTTGGAGGTCCATACGGAACTCTCCACCAAGACCAAGATTTTTTGCAACTGCTCTACGGCGTTTGGCGGCGAACCTAACAGCCATGTTTGTGAGATTTGCGCCGGTATGCCGGGCACACTGCCGGTGGTGAATGAGCGCGTGGTGGAATACGCGGTGCGCACCGGTTTGGCTACCAACTGCACCATCACCCGGTACAATAAATTTGACCGTAAGAATTATTTTTATCCCGATTTGCCCAAAGCATACCAGATTAGCCAGCTGTATCTGCCCATTTGTCAAAATGGCTATGTGGAGATCACGGACCAAATCAACGGTGGCACCAAGAAAGTGCGGATCAAGGAGATCCACATGGAGGAGGATGCCGGCAAGCTGGTGCACGATGAGTGGAGCGACTGCACGCTGGTGAACTACAATCGCTGCGGCGTGCCGCTGCTGGAAATTGTGTCCGAGCCGGATATTGCCTGCGCCGATGAGGCGGTAGAGTATGTGGAAAAGCTGCGGGCCATCTTGCAGTTCTGCGGTGTGTCTGACTGCAAAATGCAGGAGGGTTCTCTGCGGGCGGATGTAAATGTGTCTGTGATGCCGGTGGGCGCTACTGAGTACGGCACCCGCACGGAGATGAAAAATATTAACTCCTTCCGCGCCATTCATAACGCCATTGAGAGCGAGGCCCAGCGCCAGATCGAGGTGATCGAAGACGGTGGCGCCGTAACGCAGGAGACCCGCCGTTGGGACGACGCCAAGGGCACCAGCTACGCGATGCGCAGCAAGGAGGACGCCCAGGATTATAAGTATTTCCCGGAGCCGGATCTGCCGCCCATTGAATTGTCGGACGAATACGTTGACACCATTCGCCAGCAGTTGCCGGAACTGCCGGAGGCCAAAAAGGCTCGGTATAAGAGCGAGTATGGCTTGACGGATTATGATACGGATATGATCTGCTCTTCTGTATCTTATGTGCGGTTGTTTGAGCGCACGGTAGAGATCACCGGCAATCCCAAGGACAGCGCCCACTGGATTATGGGCGAGGTGATGAAGCTCCTCAACGACAGCCAAACCCTGCCGGAGGATATGCACTTTAACCCGGACGCTCTGGGTCGTATCATTCAGCTGCAAAATGGCAACAAGATCAGCCGGGACAGCGCTAAGAAAGTGCTGGCTGCCGTGTTTACAGACAATGTGGATCCGGACGAATATGTGAAGCAGAACCAAATGGAAATGGTCAGCGACACCGGCGCCATTCGCAAGGTGGTCCAGGATGTGCTGGCACAGAATGAAAAAGCCGTCAATGAGTACAAGCGCGGCAAGGCTGCTTCCTTCAACTTCCTGATCGGCCAGTGTATGCGCGCGTTACGCGGCAAGGCACCGGCGGCGGAGGTTACCAAGATCTTAAAAGAAATTCTTGGCTAAGCGATAAAGTACAACATCTCGGATATACTATATCCGAGGTGTTTTTTTATGCACAAAAAAGGAAAGACCGTCTCCTTTGCAGATCCGCCGGTGATCACCGGTCATGCCGGCGTGGCAGGTAAAAAAGAGGGGGAAGGCCCCTTGGGCGGAGACTTTGACGCGGTGTTTGCCGATACCACCATGGGACAGCAGTCCTTTGAACTGGCCGAGTCCGCCATGCTACGGGATGCCATTTTGCGGGCACTGTCGGCAGCGGGCAAAAGTCCGTCCGATGTGGATTTTATCCTAAGCGGCGACCTGCTGGATCAATGTATGGGCTCTGCTTTTGCCATTAAGGATTTGGACATTCCTGCCATTGGATTGTATGGCGCATGTTCCACCATGGCGTTGTCCTTAGGTGTGGGGGCTATGCTGATTGATGCCGGGGCCAAGTGCTGTGTGGCAGGAACCTCCAGCCATTTTTGCTCCAGCGAGCGGCAATTTCGCTTTCCTCTGGAGTATGGCGGTCAGCGGCCGCCCAGTGCCCAGTGGACGGTGACCGGCGCCGGCAGTGCAGTGCTGGAGAGCAAGGGTGAAGGCGTGCGTATACGGGCGGTGCATATTGGCACCATTACCGATTATGGCATTACGGATGCCGGTAATATGGGCGCAGCTATGGCGCCGGCGGCTGCCCGTACCATTCATGACCTGTTGGAGGACAGCGCCACCACCCCGGCAGACTACGATCGAATTGTCACCGGGGACTTGGGCGCAGTGGGCACCAAGCTGCTGTACCAGCTGATGGAGCAGGATTGGGGTATTCAACTGGCGGGTCACCACAAGGATTGTGGTATGATGATCTATGATCTCAAGAGTCAGGATGTGAATGCAGGCGGCTCCGGCTGTGGCTGCGGCGGCTCGGTGCTGTGCAGCCATATTTTGAAGAAAATGGAGCAGGGTGCGCTGCGCAAGGTGCTGTTTGTGGCCACCGGTGCGCTGATGTCGCCCACCAGCACCAAGCAGGGCAACTCCATTCCCGGCGTGGCCCACGGCGTGGTATTGGAGGTGTAAGTGTGAAGACCCATTATGTAAAGGATATTCGCGTGCTGTCTGCCTTTCAGCAGACCATTCGGGCTATGCAGATTCTCATTCTTGTGCTGCGGGTGCTGGCGGTGGCCTTTTTGGTGCTGCAAAGTATTACCCTAATGCGGGATAACGCATAGGCGCTATATATATATTAGATATAGAAAAAGCGCACGGTTTTGGCCGTGCGCTTTGAACATTTTAGGCTTATTTCACAGTGTCGTCCTGCTGGTCTGCGGTTGTTGGGGCTTCTGCGGTGCCAGGCTGTTTCTCTGGTTTTTCCGTCTCGCCCCGCTTGCGCAGGGATTTGAATTCCAGCTTGGTCTTAATGGTAGGGGGCTGGTAATCCACGCCGCAGCGTTCGCATAGGGCTTTTTGCACAGTTTCCAAGGTGCGCTTTTGGCACAGCCCCAGGTCCAGCAGTACCGTGGTGTCGTCCGTCAGGGTCAGGGTCAGCACGGCGTGCCGGTCAATAAAGTTCTTGACCAGGCTGGGTGCTTCGTCCTTGTAGCCGGCAATGTCCTTGATCTGATCGTAGGCGTACACATTGTCTTTATCCATGCCGGTAAATTCAAAGTCTGTGGCGCGTAGCAGCAGGCCGTTCTTTACCGTCTCCTTGGTGGTGAGCACGGCGATCACAATGGCTGCAATCTCAATGATAGCAAAGATTACGGTCATGCCGGTGCGCATCTGGGTCAGCCGATAGACGGCAAAGACACCATAGCCAATCACCGCCAGGTCCAGCAGGATCACAACCGCCAGGGTCATTGGGGACAGAATGCGAATAAACTTATCTTTCATTTGAATCATCTCCAGTAAAGATTTTTGTGATGGGTCGGGTGTCTGCGGTGAACACCTTGCCGTCCAAATGGGCAATGGTGTAGTCCGCCGGCACATGGAAGATCAGCTTGTAGCTGAGCAGCGCCTGGCGGTAGCGGCCGTGTGTGTTGCCGTACTTACCGTCCCCGGCCAGGGGACAGCCTATGCCTGCCAGTTGTGCACGAATTTGGTGGGTGCGTCCGGTGTACAGTTCTACCTCCAGCAGCGCCCGGTTCGCCTTGGTGTCCAGCACGCGGTAACCGGTTTTGCATGCCATGCGGTGGGGGGCGGGCGCGTCATACAAGGTGACCTTGTTCTTTTTCTCGTCCTTGTGCAGGTAAGCGGTGAGGGTGTCCGCTGCTTTGGGCGGGATCCCTTCCGTGACGGTCAGGTAGAATTTTTCAATTTTGCGCTCCCGTATCAGCGCCGTTATTTCCCGCAGTGCCGGGGCGGTCTTGGCTGCGATCACCAGCCCGCCGGTGTTGCGGTCAATACGGTTGGCCAGCGCCGGGGCAAAGCCGGAGTCCTCCGGCGACCACTGATTGCGCTCATATAAATAGCGTTTGACCCGGGCAATCAGCGTGTCTACATACTCCTTGCCGTTTGGGTGGCAAAGCAGCCCCTGTGGCTTGTTGAGAATCAATAGGTTCTCGTCCTCGTACACCACATCCAGCGTCTTGGAGGCGGAGAGAAAGTCATAATACACCGTCTTTTCCGCCAGCACATCGTCCGGTAGATACAGGGTCACTCGGTCACCGGCAGAGAGTACCTGCTCCGGGGTGCAGCGCTTTTTATTGACCTTAATATTCTTTTTGCGGATTTCCTTATACATCAGCGACCGGGGCAGAGAGGGAAAGGTGCGCCCCAGGTAGCGGTCCAGCCGCCGACCGGCATCGCCGGGGGTGATTTGCTTTTCTTTCATATGCTCATTATAACGGATTGAACGCCAAAAGTAAAGCCCGCGCACCGGGGGCGCAAAATTTGCCGAAATGGACAAAAAGCCAGGGGAACATTTGTTCAAAATTGGCAGGATAACCAGTTGTATTTGGCGGTATGACCGTGTATAATAAACACTGTATATACAGTTTTTGACAAAAGTGTTTGCACGCCTTCTATGCGGGCAGACGGGAGCGAGAATGGAACAGTTTAAGCTACACAGCAAGTTTAAGCCCACCGGTGATCAGCCGCAGGCAATTGAGAAGTTGGCTCGGGGCGTGCTGGACGGTATGAAGGAGCAGACCCTGATGGGGGTCACCGGCTCCGGCAAAACCTTTACCATGGCCAATATTATTGAGCGGGTGAATCGGCCCACTTTGGTGTTGGCGCATAACAAGACCTTGGCCGCCCAGCTTTGCAGCGAGTTTCGGGAATTCTTTCCGGAAAATGCGGTGGAGTATTTTGTTTCCTACTACGACTACTATCAGCCGGAGGCTTACGTGCCCACAACGGACACTTATATTGAAAAGGACTCGGCCATTAACGACGAGATTGACAAGCTGCGCCACAGCGCCACGGCGGCACTGTCCGAGCGGCGGGATGTGATCATTGTGGCCTCCGTGTCTTGCATTTATTCCATCGGCGACCCCATTGATTACCGGAATATGGTGATCTCTCTGCGCACCGGTATGGAGTGGAGCCGGGATGCGCTGATAGAAAAGTTGGTGGCTATTCAGTACGAGCGTAACGACATTAACTTTGTGCGCAACAAGTTCCGGGTGCGGGGCGACACGCTGGAGATCTTTCCTGCCGGCAGCAGCGGCACCGCTTTGCGGGTGGAATTTTTTGGGGACGAGATTGACCGGATCTGCGAGATTGACCCGCTGACCGGCAAGATCAAGGGTGTGCTGTCCCACGCCTGTGTGTACCCGGCCTCCCACTATGTAGTGGGGCGGGAAAAGATGGAGCGCGCTTTGAACCAAATCTATCAGGAAATGGTGGAGCGGGTGGCCTATTTTGAAGAAAAGGGCAAGCTTTTAGAGGCCCAGCGGATCAAAGAGCGCACCATGAATGATATTGAAATGCTGCGGGAGACTGGCTTTTGCAAGGGCATTGAGAACTACTCTGCGGTGATGAGCGGGCGCAAGCCCGGCCAGCCGCCTTTTACCCTGCTGGATTATTTTCCGGAGGACTTTTTGCTGTTTTGCGACGAGAGCCACGTGATGCTGCCCCAGGTGCGGGGCATGTACGGCGGCGACCGCTCCCGCAAGGCCAGCCTGATCGACTATGGCTTTCGGCTGCCCTCCGCTTTTGACAACCGGCCGTTACAGTTTGACGAATTCTACGGCAAGATCAATCAGGTGATCTTTACCTCTGCCACTCCCGGCGACTTTGAGCGGGAACACAGCGCCCAGATCGTGGAACAGGTGATCCGCCCAACCGGGCTGCTGGATCCGAATATTACCGTCAAGCCCACTGAGGACCAAATGGACGACCTGGTGTCCGAGATCAACCTGCGCACCCAGCGTGGTGAGCGGGTGCTGGTGACTACCCTCACCAAGGCCATGGCCGAGGATCTTACCGAGTATTTGGAGGGATTCTCCATCAAGGTGCGGTATATGCACCACGATGTGGATACCATGGAGCGTATGGAGATCATTCGCGATCTGCGCCTGGGCGAATTCGATGTGCTGGTGGGAATTAACCTGCTGCGGGAGGGACTGGATATTCCGGAGGTGAGCCTGGTGGCGATCCTGGATGCGGACAAAGAGGGCTTCCTTCGGTCCGAGACCAGCCTGGTGCAGACCATCGGCCGTGCCGCCCGCAACGCCAACGGTGAGGTGATTATGTATGCGGACAGCGTGACCCCCTCCATGGAGCGGGCCATTCGAGAGACGCTGCGCCGTCGCACCATTCAGGAGGCGTATAACGCCGAGCACGGCATTGTGCCCAAGACCATTAAAAAGGATGTGCGGGATATTTTGGAGATCACCTCCAAAGCCCCCGACGGCAAGCAAAAGAAACTGACCAAGAAAGAGCGGCAGCTGCTTATCGACCGTTTACGGCGGGAAATGCAGGAGGCTGCCCGGCTGCTGGAATTCGAGCACGCGGCGTTCCTGCGTGATGAAATTCAAAAACTGGAGCAGGAGGGAGAGCGCAAGCTGAAATGATAAAGAACATTGTGGTAAAAGGTGCCCGCGAGCACAACTTGAAGAATATTGATGTGGAGATTCCCCGGGACAAGCTGGTGGTGTTTACCGGCCTGTCCGGCTCCGGCAAGTCCAGCCTGGCTTTTGACACCATTTATGCCGAAGGTCAGCGCCGGTATGTGGAGAGCCTGTCCTCTTACGCCCGCCAGTTCCTGGGTCAGATGGAGAAGCCGGATGTGGACTATATCGAGGGTCTGTCCCCGGCCATATCCATTGACCAAAAGACCACCTCCCGCAACCCGCGCTCCACCGTGGGCACGGTAACGGAGATCTATGACTACCTGCGACTGTTGTGGGCACGGATCGGTATTCCTCATTGCCCGGTATGCGGGCGCGAGATCACCCAGCAGACGGTGGATCAGATCGTGGATCAAATTCTCACCCTGCCGGAGAAAACGAAAATTCAAATTATGGCGCCCATTGTGCGAGGGCACAAGGGCGAGTATGTTAAGGAACTGGACAACGCCCGCAAGTCCGGCTTTGTGCGTGCGCGCATTGACGGCTCCGTTTATGACCTGGCGGAAGAGATCAAGCTAGACAAGAACAAAAAGCATAATATTGAGATCGTGGTGGACCGCCTGGTGATGAAGCCGGATATTGCCGGCCGCTTGGCCGACAGCGTGGAAACCGCCACCCATATTGCAGACGGCGTGGTGCTGGTGGATATTGTAGGGGAGCGGGAGGAACTGTATTCCCTCAATTACGCCTGCCCGGAGCACGGTGCGGTGATCGCAGAGATGAGTCCCCGCATGTTCTCCTTTAACAATCCCTTTGGCGCCTGCAAAACCTGCGGCGGTATCGGGTCTTATAAAGAGATTGATCCGGCGCTGGTGATCCCTAACAAAAAGCTGTCCATCAACCAGGGAGCCATTAAGGCCAGCGGCTGGAATGTGGCAGACGGCGGCAGCATTGCCCGGATGTATTTTGAGGCCATTGCCCAGGCGTACAAATTCTCGCTGGATATTCCGGTAGAGATGATTCCCAAGAAGGGGCTGGACGCCATCTTATACGGCACCGGCACCAAAAAGCTGAAAATGCAGCGGAGCACCTCTTACGGCTCTTCCAATTACAACGGTACCTTTGAGGGCGTGATTCCCAACTTGCAGCGCCGGTATGCAGAGACCACCTCCGACTGGGCCCGGGCAGATATTGAGGCTGTGATGACCCAGTGCGTGTGCCCGGACTGCGGCGGCGCCCGCCTGTCTACGGAGAGCCTGTCTGTGACCGTTGGGGGCAAGAATATTTATGAGTTCTGCCAAATGCCCATTCATGAGGAGCTGGATTTTATCCAGAACTTGCAGCTGACGGAAAAGGAACAGATGATCGGTGCCCTGATCGTGCGGGAAATCCGCGATCGACTGAATTTCCTGAACAGTGTGGGGCTGGACTATCTGTCTCTGGCGCGAGAAGCGGCCACCCTGTCCGGCGGCGAAAGCCAGCGCATTCGTCTGGCTACCCAGATCGGCTCCAGCCTGATGGGTGTGCTGTATATTTTGGATGAGCCGTCCATTGGTCTGCACCAGCGGGACAATGAAAAGCTGCTGGGCACCCTGCGTCACCTGCGGGACTTGGGCAACACCCTGATCGTGGTGGAACATGACGAGGACACCATGCGGGCGGCAGACTATGTGGTAGACATTGGTCCCGGTGCCGGTATCCACGGCGGCGAGCTGGTGGCAGCGGGCACGGTAGACGATATTATTGCCTGCGAGCGCTCCATCACCGGCCAGTACCTGAGCGGCAAGCGCAAGATCCCGGTACCAACTAAGCGGCGGCCGGGCAACGGCAAAAAACTGACGATCTACGGCGCAGTACAAAACAACTTGAAGGGCATTGATGTGGAGATCCCGCTGGCTACCTTTACGGCCGTGACCGGCGTGTCCGGCTCCGGCAAATCCAGTCTGGTAAACGAGATCCTTTATAAGCACCTGGCCAATATGCTCAACGGCGCCAAAAAGCGCCCGGGCAAGTTTGACCGTATGACCGGCGTGGACAATCTGGACAAGGTCATCAACATTGACCAGTCGCCCATTGGCCGTACCCCCCGGTCCAACCCGGCTACTTATACCGGTGTGTTTAACGACATTCGCGACCTGTTCGCTTCCACCCCGGATGCCAAAATGCGGGGCTACAAGGCCAATCGCTTTTCTTTTAATGTTAAGGGCGGTCGGTGCGAGGCCTGCCAGGGCGATGGTATTGTGAAGATCGAAATGCACTTTTTGGCCGATGTGTATGTACCCTGCGATGTGTGCGGCGGTCATCGGTACAACCGAGAGACCCTGGAAGTGAAGTTCAAGGGCAAGAATATTTATGAAGTGCTGGAGATGACCGTGGACGAGGGTGTGGCGTTCTTTGCCCAGCAGCCCAAGATCTTGCGCAAGCTGCAAACCCTGTCCGATGTGGGTTTGGGGTATGTAAAGATCGGCCAGCCGGCGACTACCTTGTCCGGCGGCGAGGCGCAGCGTGTGAAGCTGGCCACCGAGCTGATGAAGCGCCCCACCGGCAAGACGATTTATATTTTAGACGAGCCCACCACCGGGCTGCACACGGCAGATGTGCACCGGCTGGTGAATGTGCTGGAGCGGCTGGTGGCCAACGGCAACACCGTGGTGGTGATCGAGCACAACCTGGATGTGATCAAAACTGCGGATTATATTATTGATCTTGGCCCGGAGGGCGGTGTTGGCGGCGGCACGCTGGTGGCCTGCGGCACCCCGGAGGAGATCGCTGCTTGCCCGGCGTCTTACACCGGCCAGTACCTAAAGTCTGTGTTAGATAACGATTAAAATAAAAAACCGGCTTGATTGTTACGTACAGTCAAGTCGGCTTTTTCTGTTCTATTTTTCGGCGGCGTAGAAAGTCATGGCGCCGAATTTTTCCCGCTGGGGGGCATAGTCAATAGGCGTTAGCCCGCCGCCGGACAGGGCGGCGGTAATGAGTTTTTTGGACAGGTCCGGCACATCGGGGCGGTAGAGCGCTTCTTCGCAATCCATCCACACCACCCGGTCGTTTTCGTCCCCATCGCTGCGGGGCATGCCGCCGGTGTACGCTGCCAAAAAGGCGGCGTACCAGTCCTGCTCGCTAAAGCGCACCGCCAGCAGCTTCACCGGCTTGGCGGTAATGCCGGTCTCTTCCATCAGTTCCCGGCACATGGCCTGCTCCGGGCTTTCGCCGTTTTTCAGATACCCGCCGGGGGTGATAAACAGCCCCTTACCGGCGCCGTAAGTGTGGCGAGCCAGCAGTACCTTGCCCTGGCGCAGCACCACAGCGCAAACACTTTTTTGCCAATTTGTATTTTTTTCTTCCATATTTGGCTCCTGAATGCTATACTATAATATAGTTATTATACGGCAATAAGGCGAATTGTCAATGTTTTTCGCCGGTTCCACGGTGCGTGGAGTGTTTCCACCGCCCGTGCCTTGCCTTTCTGCGGCGGCTCTGTTAGGCTGAAATGGCTGAAAGGAGCGCTGTGTTATGCTACATTTACAAAAGAAAGACAAAAAACAAAACGAACAGGTGATTTTTATTCAGGTTGCGTTTTTCGCCGTCGGCGCGGTACTGCTGCTGTGGTATTTGGCGCCTTGGGTGCTCAATCGAATTCTCAATGCCGGTAATGTGCTGGGCATTGCTTTTGCCGTGGTGCTGTTGCTGTGCGGCATGTTTGCGCAGCCGGTGACCCATTTGTTGGCGCCGGGCAATCACGCCCCGGGGGCGGTGGTGCTCAAGGCGGCGGTGGCACTGGTGTGCGCCGTGGCGGTGCTCACCAGCGGCTATATGCTCACCGGGCTGATCCAAACCGGCCACCGGAACGAGACTGTACTGGTGCTGGGCTGCTCGGTGAAGGGGGAGCGCCCCTCTCGTATGCTGCGCCAGCGGATCGAGGCAGCCACCGAGTATTTGGAGAAGAACCCGGACAGCAAGGCTGTGCTTAGCGGCGGCCAAGGCCCGGATGAAAAGATCAGCGAGGCGGAGTGTATGCGCCGAGAACTGGTGCGCCGGGGGATCGCCGCCGATCGGTTGTATTTGGAGGATCGCTCCACTTCTACGGAGGAAAATGTGGCTTTTTCGGCCAAAATTATAGAACAAAACGGACTGAACCGCCATGTGACGGTGGTGACCTCTGATTTCCATTGCCGCCGGGGCATGCTGCTGTGTCAGCGGGCGGGTCTGACCGCCAGCTCCACACCGGCGGCCACCGATGTGTACCTGCTGGGCACCTACTGGATGCGGGAGATGCTGGCGGTGGTCAAGACCGTTTTGCACATTTAACACAAAGAAGGGATTATTGTTGAAGGGACTTGCCATTTGCGATTTGCAGCCGGATGGGTATCGGGGCGTTTGCCGCTCCAACCAGTTGGCAGATTATATGACGGACGCCAAGATCGGCGGCCGGGTCACGGATTTTTTGGAAAATTTTGTGGACGATGAAAGCCAGGAGATCCGGTGTACTGTGGCGGCGGCCTGCGCTGCCCGGCAGATGGTGGATCTGCTTGGTAGCCGAGGCGCGGATTGCGAGTTGATCACCTTTAACGATGAGCACGAGAGTGCGGGACTTTTGGGCGGCGCGCTTTTGGGCTACGATGTGTGCGCCCAGGATCTGAGTGTATCACCCCTGGCAGACGGCCTAATCCGGGTGGGCGTTACCGAGTATGAGGAGGCGTTGTTCCCGGAATTCTTTGAAGAATTGAACGGCCAGGTGCTGCGGGAGTACGCCGAGGATCTGAACGACAATTTGCTTTTTGCTACGGAAAAAACCGCCCAGGAGGTGTGCGCCTTTATGAATTATCTGTCTGCCACCTATGACAATGATTTTTATTGTTTGAGTGATTATGCCGTGTTTGCCGTTTTTGACGGCAAGGATCCGGCGTGAACCATAGCGTGCGATAACATAGAACAGAGCCGAATATACGGCTCTGTTTTTTTGTGATTTCGTAGGGCGAGGGTTGCTCTCACCCAATAATCCTTCCGTCTGCTCGCAAGCTCGCAGCCACCGCCTAACTGGTGCCCGTCCCCTCTGTCGCTGCGCGACATCTCCCCACACTGTGGGGAGTCACCCTTTACAAGGGAGGCAAATCGGTTAGAATATAGGTTTTTTTAGGAATTGGCGCAACGCCCACATGATACGGCAACCCGATCACCCGCCACACAAAAATCTTGCTTTGCCTGATATTTTTGCACCCAGCGGTCCATACTATTCATAAGCGTATTGTACATATCATAGAAAGGCGGACGCATGTGCAATACGGTAAAGTAGAAATCTGCGGGATCAACACCTCGGAGCTGAAAGTGCTGGGAGAGAAAGAAAAAATGGATCTGCTGCGCAAGGCCCAGGCCGGGGACAAGCAGGCCCGGGACGCCCTGATCTGCGGCAATCTGCGGCTGGTGCTGTCGGTGATCCAGCGGTTCTCCGGCCGGGGCGAGAGTATGGACGATCTGTTCCAGGTGGGGGTCATTGGACTGATCAAAGCCATTGACCATTTTAATACGGAGTTGAATGTAAAGTTCTCCACCTACGCCGTGCCCATGTGCGTAGGGGAGGTGCGCCGCTTTTTGCGAGACGATAACCCGGTGCGGGTCAGTCGCTCTATGCGGGATACCGCCTATAAAGCCATGCAGGTGAAGGAGCAGTTGATGGCCGCCAATGGCCGAGAGCCTACGGTGGACGAGATCGCCGCCAAGCTGGGTATGAAGACCGCCGATGTGGTGCTGGCGCTGGAGGCCATTGTGGACCCGGTGTCCTTGTACGAGCCGGTGTATTCCGATGGGGGCGACACCATTTATGTGATGGACCAGGTGGGCGACGCCAATACGGACGCGGACTGGGTGGACGAGATGATGATCAAGGATCAGATCAGGCAGCTGGACGACCGGGAGCGCAACATTCTCTACAAGCGCTTTATGGAGGGCAAAACCCAAATGGAGGTGGCGTCTGAGATCGGCATCAGCCAGGCACAGGTCAGCCGACTGGAAAAAACCGCCCTGCGCCGCATTAAGGGCAAATAGATAAAACAAAAGCCACAGTAACAACTACCCCTTGTTACCGTGGCTTAGTTTTTGTCTTCCTTGCGCCCTAAGATGTAGTCCACACTCACCCCGTAGAAGTTCGCCAGTGCAATGAGCACCTCCGGCGGCACGGTGCGCTGACCGCTCTCGTAATAGGCGTATGTGCGTTGGGGCAGGTGCAGCGCCCGGCCCATCTCGCTTTGGGTCAGGTCCGCGTCCTCCCGCAGGTCCCGGATTCTTTGAAATTTCATATCATCACCGGAACCATTATATCTTAGAACAATCTGTTCTATATAGGATTAGAACAATTTGTTCTAATCGCACGCTTTCCCTTTATTTTGTTTTATACTAACAGTATCTGTAAGGATTTTTATTAAAAGAAGGGAGAATTTTTAATGAACGCAGAAGAAAAATCTACAACCAAGCGAACGGGGGCTAAAGTGCTAGCTTGCCTGTTGGCAGTGCTGCTGATGGTGGGTATTGCCTTTTTGGTAGCGACTTTGGTACATAAAAACAGTGCCCAGCCGGTGAGCAATATTAAGAACGGCCTGTCTGCCTATGAGTTGGCTGTGGCTAACGGCTATGACGGCAGCGTGGACGAATGGCTCACATCCTTGAAGGGCAAGTCCGCCTATGATATTGCGGTAGAGAATGGCTATAAGGGCACGGAAAAAGAATGGGTGAAGTCCGTCGAGGCCAACGGCAAGCAGAAGCAGGCCGGTATTTCTACCGCCAAGTTTAACGACAGCGGCGACCTGATGATCACCCTGACGGACGGTACCCGTATCAATGTAGGTCAGGTGGCCGGTTCTGACGGTAAGGACGGCACCAACGGCAAAGACGGCGTGAACGGTACCAACGGCGCAAACGGTAAAAACGGTATGGACGGCAAGAACGGAACCGATGGTAAAAACGGTGCAAACGGTAAAGACGGTACCAACGGCGTAGACGGTAAAAACGGTGCGGACGGTCAGGATGGTGCCGATGGCGTAGATGGTAAAGACGGCGTAAGTATTCAGTCCGCCCGAATCAACGAGCAGGGCCAGCTGGTCCTTTCTTATTCCGACGGCTCCAGCGTCAATTTGGACAAAGTGGTCGGCACCAATGGTAAGGACGGCGTTGGCGTGTCTACTGCGGTAATCAATGACAGCGGCGCTTTGGTGTTGACTTATACCAACGGTACGGTTGCCGATTTAGGTAATGTGGTTGGTGCTGACGGTAAAGACGGTGCAAACGGTAAAGACGGTGCCCAAGGCGAAAAAGGCGACAAAGGCGATAAAGGTGACACCGGTGCCCAAGGTGAAAAGGGCGACAAAGGTGATACCGGTGCCGCAGGCAAAGACGGTAAAAATGGTGAAAACGGTAAAGACGGCAAAGATGGCAAAGATGGCACCAATGGTGTGGACGGCAAAGACGGCCGGGACGGCATTGGCGTTTCCAAATCTGAACTGAACAGCCGCGGCGAACTGTTGCTGACTTATACAGACGGCCGCGTGCAAAATGTAGGTATCGTCACCGGTGCCCAAGGCGAAAAAGGTGACAAAGGCGATACAGGTGCCCAGGGTGAAAAGGGTGACAAAGGTGATAAAGGTGACACCGGCGCCGCAGGTAAAGACGGCGCAAACGGTGTTGATGGTAAAGACGGTGCTAAAGGTGACAAAGGCGATACTGGCGCCCAGGGTGAAAAGGGCGACAAAGGTGACACCGGCGCCGCAGGTAAAGACGGTATAAACGGTACGGATGGTAAAGACGGCGTCAATGGTGTTGACGGTCAGGACGGCGTTGGTATTCAAACCATTACAATCACGGATGATGGTAAATTGCAAATTTCACTTACCAATGGTACTACACTGGATTTAGGCACCATCAAGGGCGAAAAAGGTGATAAAGGAGATACCGGCGCCGCAGGTAAAGACGGCGTAAACGGTGTTGACGGTAAAGACGGTGCTCAAGGTGAAAAAGGTGAAAAGGGAGACAAAGGCGACACTGGAGCTACCGGCGCTCAAGGCGAAAAAGGTGATAAAGGAGATACCGGCGCCGCAGGGAAAGATGGCGTAAATGGTAAAGACGGCAAAGATGGTACAAACGGTACGGACGGTAAGGACGGTACCGGTATTTCTGCTGTGGAGATCAATACCGCCGGTGAACTGGTGCTGTCTTTCTCTGACGGCCAGGTGCTGAACCTGGGCAGCGTTAAGGGCGAAAAGGGAGACAAAGGTGACACCGGCGCCCAGGGTGAAAAAGGCGAGAAAGGTGACACCGGCGCCCAAGGTGAAAAAGGCGACAAGGGCGACACCGGCGCCCAGGGTGAAAAAGGTGACAAGGGCGACACTGGTGCCGCCGGCAAAGACGGCGCTCAAGGCGAAAAGGGCGAAAAAGGCGACACTGGCGCCGCCGGTAAAGACGGCGTGAACGGTGTTGATGGCAAGGATGGCGCCAACGGCACCGACGGCAAGAATGGTACTGACGGTGTAGGTATTTCCTCTGTTCGGATCACGGATCAGGGGGCGCTGACGGTGACTCTCACCAACGGTACGGTGCTGAACCTGGGCAATATCCGTGGCGCGGACGGCATTGGTATTACCGCTTGCCGTGTGACCGCGGACGGCGAACTGGAACTGACTTATACCGATGGCCGCACAGAGAATGTAGGCCGTGTGACCGGTACAGACGGTACCGGTATTCAGTCTGTGACCCTGTCTGCGGACGGTGAACTGCTGGTGACCCTGACGGATAATACCGTGACCAACCTGGGCAACATTAAAGGCGCCCAGGGCGAAAAAGGCGAAAAGGGCGACAAGGGTGATAAAGGTGATCCCGGCCGCGGCATTGCCAAGACGGAGTTGGTCAATGGCGAGCTGATTATTACTTATACAGATGGTACGAGTGACAATTTAGGTAGCGTAAATTCCAATGTTACGGATTCTGTTTCTATGCTAAACTTTACAAGACTCGATGACGGAACACTTAGCGTTGCTATCAAAGAGGAATATAAGACAATTGCAGAGAGCATTACAATTCCATCGACTTTCAATGGAAAGACAGTTTCCACTATTTCTGAAAAAGCCTTTATGGATTGCAAATACTTAAGCAATATAACGATTCCAAAAACGGTTAACACTATTGGAAAGTATGCTTTTTCAGGATGTTCTGCATTAGATAATGTTGTTATTCCTGAAGGGGTAAAAGTTCTTAATGAAAGAACTTTTTATGAATGCTCATCACTTGCAAGTGTGGTTCTGCCACATTCGTTGACAACAATTGAAAACGCTTATTGCTTCTATAGTTGCTCAAAATTATCTAAGATCATACTTCCTGAAAACTTGACAACAATTGGCGATAATGCTTTTCAATATTGTACTTCGCTTAAAGAAATAACGATTCCATCTAAAGTAACGCGCATTGGAAGTTCTGTATTTAGCCGGTGTACTTCGATGACAACACTGAATATTCCTAAGAGTGTTACTAGCATTGGCAACTACATTATATCTGGAACCAATATTAAATCCGTTTATTTCGAAGAACCAAATGGGTGGTATCAACTTCCTGGAAATCAGCAAGTATCACCTTCAATTTTGAGTGATCCCAAAAAAGCCGCAGCAGAATTGAAAAGTACATATTATTCTGACGGCGCGCAGCTAGGGTTCTTTTACGCACGAAATTAAATGTACTTGATGCACATTGTACAGAATGGAGAATGATATGTTTTCAGATTTGCATTACAGTATTGCAAGGGAGTTAATCTCCTGTGCGAATAAACACGAGCTGATCGCCTATAAGGATTTATGCGAAAAAATCAATTATGGGGGAGTTAGAAAAATTGGAGTGTATCTTGATCCAATAAGCAAATTTACATATTTTCATTATGGCATTTTCATTTCCTCAATTGTAATTAGAAAGGGGACAAAACAGAACGGTCAGGGCTTTATAAAAATGTACAGATCAATAACCGGAGACAATGAAACACCTGAAAGTGACATAGAAGAAGCCCAGCGTGAAAAAGTATATGAGCAGGACTGGTCGACACTTATTAAAGAAATGCAGTATAGCGAGGGGGTTCCGATGCCTCCACAGAACCGCAATCCCTCAGTCACTTCGTGACAGCTTCCTTTGCGCTGTTCATGCTACATTTGGCGCGAAAGTTCAGAAAGCCTAATCGACAAAGTGCGGGATGATGCTATATAAAACTGATGAGAAGTGAACTTTATAGGACGGTGTGTACTAAATTTACAAAAAACATTGACAATTATATCCACTTTGTGTCATAATCGACACAAAGGAGGATTGAAAATGATTGTAGAAGATACGAAAGATCTGGTAGAAACGGACGATTATGTAATCATTGAAGCGACTTTGTCAGAGGGCGATTTGTTGTTTGTGCAAATTGCCGTGGGTATTCGCAACGAAGTGGGCGACATTGTTCGTATTATTCCCATTTCCACCAACCCAATTTAACGAAACGGCCGGGCAGTTATCCGCCCGGCTATTTCTATGCCCATTTCTGCTTTTTTAGGGGTGTCGGTGGGGTTCTGCGGTAGGGGTGCGTGCATATATTGTACGGGGCACTTGGGTGCCTTGCGATGAAGTTTTGCAAATTATTTGTAAAAGGACTGCAAAAAGCATTGACGGATGTTGAAAAATATTATACAATATGCACAAAAGCAATTCTTATTAAAGAGGGATGGACTTATGAAAACTTATGCACCTGATCAAATTCGGAACATTGCGCTTGCAGGTCACGCCTCCAAGGGCAAAACCACCCTGCTGGAGGCTATGCTGCATTTGGCAGGGGCGACGGAGCGCGCCGGCAAAGTGGCTGACGGCAACACGGTGACTGACTTTGACGCCGAGGAGAAAAAGCGCCACATCAGCATGGCCAGCGCCGTGGCTTCCATTGAATATAAGAGCAAAAAGTTGAACTTTATTGACACCCCCGGTTTGTTTGACTTTGAGCAAGGGGCCTTTGAGGGCCTGCGCGCCGCAGAGACGGCGGTGATCGTGGTGTCTGCCCGCAGCGGTCTGGCTGTGGGTGCGGAAAAGGCATTTAAGAACGCCGGCTCCCGTCGTATGGCGCGGGTGCTGGTGACTACCAAAATGGACGACGATCGTGCGGATTTCTACAAGAGCTTTAACGGCATTGTGGCCAAGTTCGGCACGGCGGCCTGCCCGGTGGTCGTGCCCATCATCTCTGGCGGCAAGGTGGCTGCCTATTACAATATGATTGACGGCAAGGCCTATGCGTATGCAGACGGCAAGCGCACCGAGAGCGATGCCCAGCCGGACGATGCTCCCCGCTTTGCGGCGGTACAGGCCGTGTTTACGGAAGCTGTGGCCTCTGCTGATGAAGAACTGATGGAAAAATATTTTGAGGGCGAGGAGTTGACCCCGGAGGAGAAAATCCGCGGGCTGAAAGCCGGCGTGGCGGACGGCTCCATTATCCCGGTGTTTGCCCTGAGCGGTTTGGCAGAGACGGCCTGCGATCTGTTGCTGGATTTCCTGGCAGAGGTTTGTCCTGCGCCTAAGAGCGAGTATGCGGCAGACGCTGACGGTGAGCCCATCGAGCTGACCCCGGACCCCAACGGACCCTTGGCTGCGGTCTGCTTTAAGACGGTGGCGGATCCGTTTATCGGCAAGCTGTCTTACTTTAAGGTGATCAGCGGCAAAATCACTGCCGCTACCCCTGCTTACAACGCACGCACCGGCAAAGAGGAGCGCATGGGCAAGTTGGTAAGCGTATTCGGCGCCAAGCAAACGGACATCAGCGAACTGTCCGCCGGGGATATTGGTGCAGTGACCAAGCTGGGCGGCTTTGCCACCGGCGATACCCTTTGCAGCGCCGCGCAAGTGGTGACCCTGGACGGTGTGCATATTCCGAGTGCAACCTATGCCATGGCTGTGGAAGTAGCCAAGAAAGGCGAGGAGGAGAAAGTGGCTTCCGGTCTCAGCCGTCTGTGCGAGGAGGATCCGTCCCTGCACTTTGGCGTCAACAATGAGACCCATCAGCAAATCCTCAGCGGCCTGGGCGAGCAGCACCTGGATGTGGCGATGGCCCGGCTGAAGAGCAAATTCGGTGTGGAGGCAACATTGGTGCAGCCTCGCGTGGCGTACCGGGAGACCATTACTATGAAGGTCTCTGCCCAAGGGCGGCACAAGAAGCAGTCCGGCGGCCACGGCCAATTTGGTGATGTGTTTATTGAATTTGAGCCTTATGATACAGAAGAACTGGTGTTCGCCGAGCGTGTGGTAGGCGGCGCCGTGCCCAAGAATTTCTTCCCGGCAGTAGAAAAGGGTCTGCGGGAGAGTATGCAAAAGGGTGTGCTGGCCGGGTATCCTATGGTGGGTGTAAAGGCCACGCTGTTTGACGGCTCTTACCACCCGGTAGACTCTAGCGAAATGAGCTTTAAGACTGCTGCGTCCCTGGCCTATAAAGAGGGCATTCCCAAGGCGATGCCGGTGCTGCTGGAGCCGATCCTGACTGTGACCGCAACGGTGAACGATGAGGCTATGGGCGATGTGATCGGTGATATTAACAAGCGCCGCGGGCGCGTGCTGGGCATGACCCCTTCCGGGGACGGCAGCCAGGAAATTTTGGCGGAGGTGCCGGAGTCGGAGATGTCTACCTTTTCTACCGCCATGCGCCAAATGACCCAGGGTCGTGGTTCCTTTACCACCGCCTTTGCCCGCTATGATCGGTGCCCGGAGCACATTGCACAAAAGATCAAGGCGGAGGCCAGTCAGTTATAATACATATTATATATGGGAAGCCCTCGGTACGCCGGGGGCTGTTTTGTATGATTTTCGGCTTCGATGGCATACTGAAAAAGGGCGGCTTGTCTATGATTTGACAAAGGGGCCGTTTGGTGCTATAAATGAGGTGTGCCCGGTTTAGGGCAATCGTTTCTATTGGAGGGATCACGATGCGCGAATTGTTTGAGAAATTCCGTTCTTATTCCATTGTCAGTATCATTGTTTCCGCGTTGTGCGGGTTAGCACTGCTGATTTTTCCGGAGGCCAGTATTCGCTATATCAGCCTGGCCTTTGGCGGCGCTTTGTTGATTATGGGTGCTGTTGGGGTGGTGCAGTATTTTCGCAAGACTGCCGGCCCGGTGGCGCTGTCTGCGGGATTGATTTCCATGGTGTGCGGCGTGATCGTCTGCGCCAAGTACCAGAGTATTCTCACATTGGTAGAATTCCTGTTTGGCGCATCTATCTTTTGCGGCGGGATCATTGGTCTGGTGATCGCCCTGCGGCGGGAAATGCGGTTGCTGCCCGGCTGGGGCGTCAATCTGGCGCTGACGATGGTGTCCGTCATTTTAGGGATCGTGTGTATGGTCAATCCTTTTCATACCGCCCTGGCGCTGGCCAGAATGCTGGGCGTAGCGCTGCTGCTGTATGCAGTGATGGAAGCTGTGGGTTATGCGCAGCTGCGCAAGGTGGGCCGCGCTGTGGAGGACGCAGTGAATCGTACGGCGCCGATTATTGACGAAAACGCTCGCGTATTGGATGATCAGGACGAAAGTGTAAAATAATCGATATATGCATACGATTTTCTGCTTTCCTGCTTGACAAGGATTTTGTTTTATAGTATATTTATAGGCGAGAAGAGGGTGAAGCAGAAAGGACTTCATTATGAGCAAAAAAATGACTGCATTCGGCAGCAAGTTCATTCAAACCTCCAAAGCTATTTCCAAAAAGCGCCAGAAGCTGGCTGAGGCTGTAGGCTTGGAGGCCGCACCCGCTGTGGCTGTAATGGGCGAAAAAAAGGCGAAAGTATCCAGATGTATGGTTGAGATCCTGCTGTGCCTGGATCAATCCAAGACCCCGCAGGCCGTGCGCGATGTGAGCTGTGATACGGAGTACTCCAAGGGTATGATTAGTCGCTGCGTAGAGAATCTGCGTCAGCAGGGCTATGTGACCGTTGAGCGTAATGTGCAGGATCGTCGCGCTGTTTGTATCGCCCTTACCGAGAAAGCAAAGCCTGTGATCGCTGATTTCCATGCCAAAGAGAAAGAAATGATCGAGACCCTGTATGCCGGCTTGAACGATGCGGATATTCAGGATTTGGATCGGATCCTGGAAATTGTGCAGGCAAACATTGCCGATATGTAATCTATCATAAACTTGAACCGTCCTGTTTCGGCAGGGCGGTTTTTTCTGTCTGTTTTGAGGTGGTGTACCCGGTTGATGAGCAAAAGTGGTGCACTGCCTATTTTTTGCGCCATTTTTTAGAAATCTATTGACATACGCTATTCGACTGAATATAATAATATATGAACAGATGAGAATATGAAACCTCGTTCAAAACAACAAAACAAACATTTTGCATAGGAGAATGGTTATGAAAAAGACTTATAATGTGGACGTGGATTGTGCCAATTGTGCTGCCAAGATGGAAGACGCTGTGAAAAAGACTCCCGGTGTGCAGAACGCTGCCCTGAGCTTTATGACCTTAAAGTTGAAAGTGGAATTTGAAGCAGGCGCGGATGTGGACGCAGTGATGGCAGCCGCCCGAAAAAATTGCAAGCGGGTGGAGAGCGATTGCGAGATCTTTTTGTAAACCTGCATTTGGGAGGAAAAGGTATGAGCAAGAAACAAAAGAAAGTGCTGGTGCGCGTGATTGTTGCGCTGGTGCTGCTGGCAGGGGTAATCCTGCTGGATAAGCTGGCCCTGTTGCCACAGTGGGCTATGATCGTTCTGTATTTGGTGCCGTATTTTGTGATCGGCTACGATATTCTTTGGAAAGCGCTTAAGGGAATCAAAAACCGCCAGGTGTTTGATGAGAATTTCTTAATGGCAGTGGCCACCGTTGGTGCCCTTTGCTTACAAGACTTCAAAGAGGGCGTGGCCGTTATGCTGTTTTATCAGATCGGCGAGCTGTTCCAGAGTGTGGCAGTGGGCAAGAGCCGTAAGAACATTGCCGCCCTGATGGATATTCGTCCGGACTATGCCAATTTGATGGTGGACGGCAAACTGGAACAGGTGGATCCGGACGATGTGGAAGTGGGCACGGAGATTGTGGTGGATCCCGGCGAAAAGGTGCCCATTGACGGTGTGATCGTAGAGGGCAATACAACGCTGAATACCGGTGCGCTTACCGGCGAGAGCGTGCCACGGGATGCCAAGCCGGGAGACGATGTGATTAGTGGCTGCATCAATATGAGCGGGCGCATTACGGTGCGCACCACCAAGCCATTCGGCGAGTCTACCGTGTCTAAAATCTTGGATTTGGTGGAGAATTCTGCCATGAAAAAGTCCAAGTCCGAGAACTTTATCACCAAGTTCGCCCGGTACTATACTCCCGCCGTGTGTTACAGCGCATTGGCGCTGGCAGTGCTGCCGCCGTTGATCCGCCTGTTGGCAGGTCATCCGGCCATGTGGGCCGAGTGGATCACAAGAGCACTGACCTTTCTGGTCATCAGTTGCCCCTGCGCGCTGGTGATTTCTATTCCGCTGAGCTTCTTCGGCGGTATCGGCTGCGCTTCTAAAAACGGGATTTTGGTGAAAGGCTCCAACTACTTGGAAGCTTTGGCAGACACCAAATATATTGTATGTGACAAAACCGGCACCCTGACCAAAGGGGTGTTCCAGGTGACCGGCGTGTACCCGGCACCGGGGGTGGATAAAAAGGTGCTGCTGGGTCTGGCGGCCTATGCGGAGAGTGGATCGCATCACCCCATCAGTCAAAGCTTGAAAGATGCTTACGGTCAGCCTCTGCAAGGGGAGCGGGTCAGCGCCATTCAGGAGATCGCCGGTCACGGCGTGCAGGCGTTGGTGGACGGCCATCCGGTAGCTGTGGGTAACGCCAAGCTGATGGAAAAGATCGGCGCTGCCCTGCCCGATGCGCGTACAGACGGCACAACCGTGTATGTAGCGGCGGATGGCAAGTATATCGGCTGCATTGTCATTTCTGATGTGGTGAAGCCCACCGCCAAGGCAGCGATGGCTACGCTCAAGGAGAATGGCGTGAAAATGACCGTCATGCTCACCGGCGATGCCAAGGCTGCGGCAGATCGGGTGGCTGCGGAGATCGGTATGGATCGGGTGGAAAGCGAGCTGTTGCCCGGTGATAAGGTGGCGCAGGTGGAAAAGCTGCTGGCAGAGAAAGGCCCCAAGGAGAACCTGGCCTTTGTAGGTGACGGGATCAACGACGCGCCGGTGCTGTCCCGCGCGGATGTGGGGATCGCTATGGGCGCCCTCGGCTCGGACGCTGCCATTGAAGCGGCAGATGTGGTGCTGATGGACGATGATCCGTCTAAGATAGCGCTGGCCATGAAGATCTCGCGCCACACCTTGCAGATCGTATGGCAAAATATTGTGTTCGCCCTGGCGGTGAAGGCGGTTTGCCTGGTGCTGGGCGCTCTGGGTATTGCCGGTATGTGGCTGGCGATTTTTGCCGATGTGGGCGTGATGGTGCTGGCAGTGCTCAACGCCACTCGCGCACTGAAAATCAAATGATAACTGAAAAACAGCGGTTGCAGGTATAAACTTGCAACCGCTGTTTTTTATGCCCTACGGGGATTGCGGTTCCTGTCGGTTTGTGTTATATTAAAATTATCACACATAGGCTGCTGCTAACGGTAGTATAAATGAAGAAAGGTTTGAATTGTCACAATGTATGAGAATATTAAGCTGTTTGCGGAGAGTGGGCGCCCGCTGGAGGTGCGCTTTGTGGGAGAGACGGTGTGCGACGGCAAATATCGGATCCGTCGATCGTGCAGTGATCTAAACTCTCTGGAATATATTGTGGATGGCGCTGGCACGCTGGAGATCAACGGCCAGGTATTGTACCCCAAGGCGGGGGATGTGTTTCTTCTGACCGAGGGCAGCCGCCACACCTATTATGCGGATCAGAACCATCCCTGGCACAAGTATTTTATCAGTTTTAGCGGTCCGGTGGCAGACTGCCTGCTACGCACCTATTTGCCTCGGGACACCTATCTGTTTCATGGCTGTTATGTGGAAAAGGCCTTTGCCCGCTTGTTTAGCCTGGGGTTCAACAATCAGGATCAAGACAAGGCCCAGATCGCCATGGCGCCGGTGCTGTTTAGCTTGGTGCAGAGCATTTACGATCGGCAGATCACCGCGGAGTATGACCTGGCGGATCGCATCAAGCGGGAGATTGAGAACCGTGCCACCACCCACTTGGATCTTGAGGAACTATGCCGGACTTTGAATTATTCCAAAAATCATATTATCAACCGGTTTTCTGCCAAATTCGGCGTGACGCCGTATCAATATTATAAAAACTGTCGTCTGCAAATCGCCAAGGATTACCTGATCAATACCCAGATGACTGTCAGCGAAATTGCAGACGCCCTGTCCTATACGGACGCCCAGTATTTTTCTTATGCCTTTAAGCAGGGAACCGGGTGCTCGCCCAGTCGCTTTCGCGCGCTCACGGAAATGTGATAAATCGCAAGTGATATTGGATATATTCAGTTGAATAAAAGTTATTGTTGTGATATTTTATAATATATAGGGCTCCTTTGCCCGGGAGATAGAATCATGAGCGATTTTTCCTTTTATTTAGTGACGGACCCCCATTATTTTGACGAGTCCTTCGGCCGCAGCGGATCGGCTTACGAGGCCCGCTCCCGCACAGACCAAAAGTGTGTGGCGGAGACGCCGGCCATCCTTGACGCCGGGTTTGCCCAGATTGCAGCGGACAGGGAGACGCGTGTGATCCTGATCCCCGGCGATTTGGTGTATCGAGGCGAATACCAAAGCCATGTGGGCTTTCGCAAGCGGCTGTACCGACTGCAAGAAGCGGGCAAAAAGATTTACTTGATCACTGCCCGCCATGACTATGCGGAGAATCCCTGCGAATTTATAGGTGACCGCACGGTGCCGGTTGCCGGCATGGAGCGCAGCGACCTGCGGGACTTTTACCGGGAATTCGGATTTGACGACGCCATTGCCGAGCACCGGGAGAGTATGTCCTATGTGGCGCAGCTGGCGCCAGGCCTGCGACTGTTGGCACTGAATTGTGACGGCGACTGCAAGGACTTTAAGGGCCTTTGGCCGGAGCAGTTGGACTGGGCAGTGGCACAAATTCAGGCGGCACACGCTGCCGGGGAGCGGATCATTGCGATGACCCATTATCCGTTGTTGCCGTTCTCGGCAGTGATGGGCCTGATCGGTGACGCCCATTTGACCGACTGGGAACAAACCGCCAACACGCTGGCAGACGCCGGGCTGGAGCTGATCTTTACCGGTCATATGCACGCCCAGGCGGTGACAGAGCACATCTCGCCGGCAGGCAACACCATTACCGATGTGCAGACCGGATGCTTTGTGGGCTGCCCCTGCGCCTATCGCAAGGTGACGGTGGCACCGGATGGCCAGGTGGACATTCGCTCCTACACGATTGATGACTTTGACTATGATAAAGGCGGGCGCACCGCGGCAGAATATCTGCAGTGGCGCTTTGACCGTATGATCACGGATATAATGGACGCTATGGCTACGGATTTTGATGCCTTTATGGGCAAATTCGGCGGCAGCCAAGGCAAGGAAAAGCTGAAAGGTCCGGTCACGGCAGTGGGCAAACTGCTGCAAAAGCTGACGGTAAAGCAGCTGGGGCGGCTGTTTTGGTTCCGGGTGGATCCTTCCATCGGTGATCGTCGAGTGGCAGATGTGGGCGTGGAACTGGTGCGTAATATCTTTATGGGCAACGAGCCGTACGTGCCCGGTACGCCCATGTATGACGCGCTGGATCACCTGCTGCACCGTCTGTCTCCGGTGTTGCATATTTTGGAGAAGAAACTCTCCGCCGGCCATCCGCAGCTCTCCGATCTGCGCGCCTTTGTGCTCTCCATGATTGGCGACAAAAAGCAACGGGATTACAACTGCACCTTGCAGTTGACTAAATAAAAACAAAAGCGGCATTTTTGAAGGGGGAATTTCTAAATGTCCGGCAAGACCATGGCTGCACCCGCAGTCGACCAAAAGCAGATTGGCACCGGCGAATTTGTATGGTACATGGTGTCTGTGTTTTTCTATACCAATATGACCGGTATGGTGGGGCAGTACCGCAACAACTTCTTAGTGGATGTGGTGCAGATCAATCAGCACCAGGCGGCGCTGTTTAACACGCTGGTGAGCGTGGTGCCCTGGGTGCTGAACTTCTTTATTGTCATGTACATTGACGGCCGCGCCATTGGCAAGCGGGGCAAGTTTCGTCCGCTGGTCATGCTGGCGGCAGTGCCTATGGGGCTGTTGCTGTTTCTTAGTTTTTGGGTGCCCAAGGGCCTGACAGGTGCACTGTTGATGATCTATTTGTGTACCGTGGGCATTCTGTGGGGTGTGATGAACACCTTCGGCAATACCATCAACAACCTGGCTGTGGTGATGTCGCCTAACTTGCGTGAGCGGGACACGGTGATGTCATTCCGTGGCATTGTTTCTGCGGTGGGTAACTCTGCATCCCTGGTGATCATTTTGGTGCTGGGCCTGATCTGGAAAGACAATAAGGCACTGCAATTTATTTTTTGCGCCGCTCTGAGCGGCGTGATGGGCATTATCACTATGCTGGGCGGTATGCGTGCCACGCGGGAGCGCATTGCCTATGAGAATGAGCGCAAGAACCCAATGGAGGGCTTTGGCGACATTTTGCGTAACAAGTATGCCTGGACCATTATTGTGTCTGAATTCTTAAAGAGCTTTCGCGGCATTGCCAACTTTATGGGCACCTTTCTGGCAGCGGCGCTGCTGGGCGATTCCAGCAAGTTTCTGCTGTTCGGCTTGCCCACCGGCATTGGCACCGCTGTGGGTATGTTGGTTATCAACTTCCTGCTGAAGAAATTTGACTCCCGGGTACTGTATATTGCCAGCGGCATCTACTCACTGATTGCCAACACCGGCGCGTTCCTGATCGGTTACACCTACTTTAAGCAGGAAACTTCCGGCGGTCCGCTCCAAATCGTGTTTATCGTATTCCTGTTCCTGATCGGCTTGCAGTTTGGTGCCTCCAATCTGCTGCCTAATATGTTCCAGGCAGATGTGCTGGAGGATATTGAGTTGAAGACAGGCAAGCGAATGGACGCCTCTTTGGGATTTGTCATCGGTATCTTTACCATGGTCAGCAGCACCGTTGCCGGTGCCCTGTCTCCGCTGATTCTGTACGGGGACAACTCTATTTGCGGCTATGTGCAGGGCATCCAGGACGGCACCCTGCAATCCCTGAAGACCAAGATCTGGATGTTGTTCTTCTACACCATCTTTCACGGTATTATGATGTTCCTGGCCGGTGTGCCCTTTTTCTTCTACAAGCTCACCGGTGCCCGCAAGGCAGAAATTCATGCAAAACTGCTGGAGCAGCGCAAAACCTACGATGTGGCGGCAAAAGATTAAAACAATAAAGAAACGCACCTTGCGATCCAACGATTGCAAGGTGCGTTTCCATTTGCCTTTTGTTATGCTGTTTTCGACTTCTCTTCTTCGTTGCCGTAGTGTAGCCAGTGACCTTTCCAGGTGTACAGTGCCATCAGCACTAAGCCGATTACCCAGGAGATGGGGTAGAGGATAAACACACCGTCGATGTTGTCATAATGGGGCACTGCCAGTTGGATCCAAATGATGCGGAAGATGCACATGGAAAACAGCAGAATGAGCATGGGCGGTATGCTTTTGCCGGTGCCACGCACAGTGCCTGCCAGCACATTCAGCGCACCCAGCAGCACATAGTAAGGGCAAAAGTATTTCATCGCCAACACACCGTAATGAATGGCGGCGCTGTCTGATGTGAACAGCCGCATCACCGGGTGGGAGAACGCCAGCAGCAGCGCGCCGGTCAGTATGGTATAAACGGTGCTCATCAGCAGGGCGGTCCACATACCGCTTTTGACCCGCTTTAGATTTCCTGCACCGTAGTTTTGGCCCACAAAGGTGGTCACTGCCATGCTGATACTCAGTACCGGTAATATGTTAAAGCCGTCCACCTTTAAGTAGGCGGTGAATCCGGCCATGGCCATAGCACCGTAGTGGTTAACACTGGTTTGCACCAGCACGTTGGAGAAGCTGATGACCATATTCTGTATGCCGGTGGGCAGCCCCACGCGGACAATGCGCCTGGCCATATCGCCGTCCAGGCACAGGTTTTTCACGCGGATTCTATAATCGGATTTTACCCGCAGCAGGTAGCTGACTGCCAGCAGGCAGGAGATCAGCTGGCTCACATCGGTAGCCACAGCGGCACCGGCTACGCCCATTTTGCACCCCTCAATAAGCACCAAGTCCAGTACAATGTTGGTTACGGAGGCGGCACCCAGGTACAGCAGCGGGCGGCGGGAATTGCCGGCAGCGTTGAGAATACCGGTGGCCATATTGTACACCACATTAAAGAGAAAACCGCCGGCGTAAATGCGCAGGTACAGCACCGAGTCGTTCAGTACAGCGGTTGGGGTGTCCATGGCCACCAGCAGCACCCGGCTTAGGGCGATGCCGGCCCCGGTGAGTATTACGCCTAGCAATAAGGCGATGGTGGCTGCCGTGTGGACTGCCCGGTGCACCCGCTTGGTATCGCCTGCACCTAAGAACTGGGAGATCACCACGCCGGCGCCTACGGACGCCCCTTGGGCAAAGGCAATCAGCAGGTTAATGAGTGCATTGCTGGAGCCAACGGCGGCCAGCGCATTGCTGCCTACGTAGTTGCCTACAATAATGGAGTCCACTGCGTTGTACATCTGTTGCAGCAGATTGCCCAGAATCAACGGCACGGCAAACACCAATAGCTGTTTCCAGATTTTGCCCTCGGTCATCAACATGGTGGCTCTGTTTTGTTTTTGATCCGATTTTACTTTTGTATCTTTCATAGTTGCCTCACTTCATCCGGCACTATTATACACCCGCATTTCTCATAGGTAAACCCTCGGGCAGGGGATAAAAACAGAGAGAGTGAAAAATTCGCTCTCTCTTTTCTTTATTATTTGTGCAGTTTTTCAGCCTTTTGGCTGCCTTTGTTGGCACTTTTTACCTGCACCTTTGCCAGGGAACAGGGCACCAGATCGCTGCTTCCCCACCCCCCCAAGGGGTCGGCGGCTCGACGGTCTGCTGTTTTTTTGCCCATTATCCCGGCGATTTGCGGATTTTGCATTGAAAAGTGCCGCCGTTTCCGTTATACTGTTATTGACCGCAGTTTGCCCTTTGGCCTGCGGCGGGGATTCTAAACATAAGGAGTAACAGTATGAACAAAGATATACCCATCTGGCAAGATATAGACACATTCAGTGTCAACACCGAGCGGCGCAGTGCCGCCGGCTTTCCAAAGGATGTTCGCACCGGGGAAGAAAAGCGCCGGCTGCTGAATGGCATTTGGAAGTTTAAATTCCTGCCTGGCAGCGATCAGACGATAGAGGGCTATCAGAACCCGGAATTCGACCCCTTTAGCTTTGACGATTTAGAGGTGCCCTCCGAGTGGCAGATCAAGGGTTATGGCACCCCCATTTATACCAATATCAATTACCCCACGCCGATCTCAAAGATTAACATTCCCCATATTGACGACAAGAAGAACCCGCAGGGTCTGTATATTCGGGATTTTGATTTGACTGAAGAAGAGCTGGCGGATAATGTGTTCGTGCACTTCGGTGGGATTAACTCCTGTGGCGAGGTGTATATGAACGGCACCTTTGTGGGCTATTCCCAAGATACTTTTGACGAGACGGAGTACGATGTAACCCGCTTTGTGCACCCGGGCAAGAACCGCTTGGCGGTGACCGTGCATCAGTTTTGCGATGGCAGCTACCTGGAGGATCAGGATATGTGGCGGCTGTCCGGTATCTTCCGGGATGTGAACCTGGTGTTCAAGCCCAAGACCTATATTCAGGATACTTATTTTTACAGCGAATTTGCAGAGGACTACAAGACGGCTCACTTCCGTATGCAGGTAGCTGTGGAGTGCCGGGGGACGGACTGCACAGATGCCGCTTACCGGGTGCGTATTTTAGACGCAGACGGCAAAGCCGTAGGCCAAATGGAGGCTCGCTGCCCGGTGCTGGAGGATGGCTGCCGGGTTACGGTAGATACGGACTGCACCGTGGAGGCGCCCCATCTGTGGAGCCACGAGGATCCGTACCTATACACGGTAGAGACCACATTGCTGGTGGCCGGGGAGCCGGTGGACCTGCGCACCCATAAGTACGGCTTTAGAGAGGTGAAGATCGTCGGTTATAATCCGGACACCAAGCGTGGACCGTTCATTCTCCTGAACGGTGTGCCGCTGAAGATCTGCGGTGTGAACCGCCATGATTTCCACCCGGATTACGGCCACGCCGTGCCGGAGCGTATGATTCGCTCCGACCTGGAGCTGCTTAAGCGCAGCAATATCACCAATGTGCGCACCTGCCATTATCCCAATTCCCGCCGGTTTTATGAGCTGTGCGACGAGATTGGCATTTTGGTTATGAGTGAGAACAACCTGGAGACCCACGGCCTGGCTCAGCAGATTCCTGCCAGCAATCCCCAGTGGAGTGCCCAGTGCTGCTATCGAATGACCAATATGGTCAATTCCTTTAAGAACCACAGCTGTATTCTCTTCTGGTCCTTGGGCAATGAAAGCGGCAACGGCAAGGCGTTCCCGGATATGAAGCGAGCTGCCCAGCAGATTGACCGCACCCGGCCCTTCCACTATGAGCCGGACGCCCATTTGGAAACCAGCGATCTGTTCAGCGAGATGTATACCGTGCAGACGGAGATGAAAGAAATCGGCGAGAACAGACCCCATATCCACAGCCGCGCGCTTTGGAACGGCGGTATGGGCTATCGCCTGACTCCGGAGATGTACCGGGATAAGCCTTTTATCGAGTGCGAGTATGCTCACGCCATGGGCAACTCCATGGGTAACTTCTCCGATTATTGGAATGATTTTAAGAAGTACGACCGGCTGGCCGGCGGCTATATTTGGGACTTTGCGGACCAGGCCATTCGTACCAAGACCAAGGATGGCAAGGACAAGTGGAACTACGGCGGCGACTTTGGCGACAAGCCCAACGACGGCAACTTTGCCTTTAACGGTGTGTTCCGCGGCGACCGTTCACCCAACCCTCATTATTATGAGGTGGTTAAGTGCTACCAGCAGGTGGACTTTTCCCGGGTGGGTAACACCTTGCAGATTGTCAATCGATTTATGTTTACACCTTTGAGCGCCTTTGCCCTGCGGCTGACCTTGTCCGATGAGAGCGGTGTGCTGCAAGAGAAGACCATGGACCTGCCGGCAGCGGGCCATTTGGAGAAGGTGAAGATTGATATTCCCTTTGACCTAAATACCAAGAGCGAGCAGCTGCTGGACGCTTATTTAATTCTGAAGGCGGACGCCATGCACCTGCCTGCCGGTCACCTGATGGCCAGAGAGCAGTTTGTGCTGGGACAGTACGATTTCTCTGTGAAGAAGGAGACGCCCGCAGCAATCAGCCTGTGCAAGCGGGCAGACGCCTATGTGGTCAGCGGCGCTCATTTCAGTCTGGCTGTATCCAAGAAAACCGGCGAGCTGAGCTCTTATGAACTGGACGGTCGGGAGTGCCTGCGCAGCGGCGTGCGCCCCTGCTTTGGTCGTGCCAATATTGACAATGAGCGCATTGCCCAAATTCCCTTTGACTTTGTGCGCACCCTGATCGGGCTGAATGCCTTTAAGAACGCCGGCAAGGCCATGATCCCGCTGGAGGTAACAGCCACGCAAGGCAAAGATGCGGTGAAGATCACCGTGCGCTGGCTGTGCCGCTACCTGGATCAGGTAGAGACCACCTATGTGGTGCTGCCGTCCGGCCGGGTACTGGTGACCCAGACCTGTCGCAATATTGTACCCATGGATCTGCCCCGTTACGGCATTACCTTCCAGCTGATGTCCGGGGAGGACGGCGTGACCTATTACGGTAAAGGCCCCCACGAGAATTATTGCGACCGCAAGACCGGCGCGTACCTGGGCGTGTATCACTTTAAGAGCGCCGAGGACTTTATCCATGACTACCTGTATCCGCAGGAAAACGGCAATCGCTGCGATGTGCGCTGGCTGGAAGTGGGCAGCGATGTGAAGCTGCGGGTAGACGCTGTGGGTCGTGCTTTCGAGGCTAGTGTGCACCCCTACACCTTGGAGGAACTGGACGCAGCTAAGCATTCCTGCGACCTGCCCCGCCATGATTACCTGACGGTGAATATTGACGGCGGCCAGCAGGGTGTTGGCGGCGATGTGCCTGCTGTGGCTACCTTAAAGCCTCAGTATAAGCTGCCGAAAATGCAGACCTTGACCCTGCGCTGCGCACTGCAATTCAAAAAATAATGATTGGAGAGAACCGCCCCATGACCTTTTCCTACCACATTGATTACAAGCTGGGCAGCACCGTAAAGACGGCCACCGGCAGTAACGAGGACCTGCTTTTGCAGGTGCGGGAGAGCGATCACCGCTTGCAAGTGACTTTGCACCCCACCGCGCCCATACAGGTGCGCAGCTTTATTCTGGAGCTGCCGTTCCTGTTTACCCCGGCCAGTCGCTTTATGGCCAACGGCTTTCAGTCCTGGACGGACAGCCGGGAATTCGGCCCCACGGAGCGCATGCCCGGGCTGGGCACCGTTGGCAAATCGCCCATCGGCCGCCACTTGGGTATGCAGTATACCGGCGATTATACCTTTGTACCGGAGAAAAAGCAGGTGGGCGTGTTCCATTCTCACGGCTTTGCCTATGTGCGCACCGGCGACATGCTGGACTTTATCGGCTCCCTGACGGACCGCACCGGCTTTACCGTTATTACGGCGGATATGAACCGCAATGTGCTGGCTGTGTCGAAGGATCTGGAGGGGCTGATGCTCACGGAGGATTATCCGGTGCTGGATCTCTATATGCAGCAGGGGCATTATGACGCGGTATTTGACGGCTACTTTGCCGCCTTGGGCGTACGCCCCCGCCAAACGGAAAAGCTGCGGGGCTATACCTCCTGGTACAACTATTACAGCAATATCAATCACAATATCATCATGCACGATCTGCGGGCCATTGCCCCCTGCGCCGGGGTCAATACCTTCCAGGTGGACGACGGCTACCAGACCGCCGTGGGCGACTGGCTGTCTGTGGACAGCAAGAAGTTTCCCTTCGGTATGCGCCGGGTGGCCGATGCGGTTCATCAGCGCGGGCTGAAAGCCGGGCTGTGGCTGGCGCCGTTTGCGGTGCAAAAGAATGCCTATTTGGCAAAGAAGCACCCGGGCTGGCTGGTGGCAGACAAAAAGGGCAGCCCCTTGATGGTGGGCGCCAACTGGGGTGGCTTTTATGCCCTGGATATTTATCATAAGGAAGCCCGGGCGTATATTAAGCAGGTGTTTCAAACGGTGCTGCATACCTGGGGCTTTGATATGGTGAAGCTGGACTTTCTGTATGCCGCTTCCGTTAAGCCCTTGTACGGCAAGACCCGCGGCCAGGTGGCGTATGACGCCATGGAGCTGCTGCGGGAATGCGTGGGCGAGGATAAGCTGCTGCTGGCTTGCGGTGCACCGATGCTGCCCAGCTTTGGCGTGGCGGACTATATGCGCATCGGTGCGGATATGGCCCTCAGCTGGCCTCATTCTGCCCGGCGTCGCCAAATGCACCGGGAGGATGTGTCTACACCCAATGCGATGCTCAACAGCGTGTATCGCCGTGGGCTGAACGGTCGGGCATTTTTGAACGACCCGGATGTGTTCCTGCTACGGCGCAACAATATCAGCTTTACCCCGGAGCAGCAGGCGCTGCTGGCTAAGTTTATTCAGCTGTTTGGTGGCGTGCTCTTTACCTCGGACGATGTGAGCACCTATAAGCCGGAGCAGGCCAGCCTGTTTGCCGATACCCTGGCCGATACCGCCACTTTAACGGATGTGAGCCAGGAGGGCGATGTGCTTACTGTGCGGTATACCCAGAGCGACCGCCCCTGTACCATGCAGTTCAATGTGTACACCGGCCAGATCTTCGCCTTCGGCGCAGACGAAAAGTGATTACAGTTTCATACAAAAAACACGGCTCTCCTTACAAAAAGGGGAGCCGCTATTTTTGCTCAAAGCATAAAAAAATTAAAATTTTTTCAAAAAAACGCCCTGGTGTACGCTGGCGGCGTATTGTTTTTGGCCGCGCAGTTGCCTACAATGGAAGTACAAATTTTATTTCTATTGGAGGTCAAAAGTATGAAAAGAGTGCTTAGCTTTGCCCTGTCTCTGGTAATGCTCCTGAGCATTACCGGCGGACTGGGCCTTACGGCGTATGCAGGAGACACCTATTATGAAACAGAGGATAATGATGAGTATTCCTCTGCGGATTATGTGCCGGTGAATTCTACCATTTATGGTGTGTGTAGAGAGTCAAATTATATTGCTGATGATGATTGGTATAAGTTCACTTTGTCCTCGTCAGCTAAAGTGAATGTGCGGTTTTCATTTGATCGTGCTGACACAAGTGGGTATTGGTATGTGACTTTGTATAAGTATAACGGTGGTGGCGATTATTCGATGTTAGACTACGCAACCGTATATGTGTATGATGGTAGCTATACATTTGCTTCTGAAGGGCTGCCTGCGGGAACATATTTTATAGAGGTTCAAGGCCTTGATTCTGCTTGTGATCGACAGTATAGCGTAACGCCTAAGTGCACTTATGTGTCCAATTGGGAAACGGAATTTAATGATGATTATACTTCTGCAGACCCATTGTCTATGGGCACGACAAGATATGGTACTTGTATAGATCAATCAGAGCTTGATCTTGACCGCGATTGGTATAAATTTGTTTTAAATTCTTCTTCCAATATTTCAGTCGTATTCACGCACACTAAGGCAAATGCAGATGGAGTTTGGTATGTTGATTTGTATAAATATGTAGGTAGTGGGGACTATTCAGTGATAGATGCCCAAGCCGTTTATGTAAGTGATGGCACCTACACCTTTCCGACCATGGGCTTGTCCGCCGGTACTTATTTTATACAGGTTTCTGGCTACAATTCCGCCCAAGACCGCCAGTACGGCGTAACGGTGAACTACTCTGTTGGCAAGCCGGGCAAATTCCGGGTGAGCAGTCGGGGCAGCAATTCACTGAAGCTGGCGTGGAACAAACCGGCCGGTGCCACCGGCTACCAGTTGCAGCGCAAAAGCGGCAACAGCTATAAGACACTGGCAACGGTAAAAGGCACTTCTTATACCCATAAGAGCCTGAGTGCCGGTGCCGGTTACACCTACCGGGTGCGGGCATACCGCACAGTGAGCGGCAAGAATTATTACAGCGGTTGGGTGTATATGACCGCTTATACCAAGCCGGCCACCCCCAATTTGACCGGCCTGCGTGCCACCAAGAGCGGCCATAAGATCAAGGCCACCTGGAAGAAAGTGGGCGGTTCTGCCAGCGGCTACCAAATCTATTGGGCCAAGGACAAGAATTTTAAGAAGGTAGTGTCCAAGACCACCGTGTCCGGGCAGAAGAAGACCAGCTATACCGGTAAGAACTTCACAAAGGGCAAACGCTATTATGTGAAGGTGCGCGCCTATAAGACGGTGAACGGCAACAAGATTTACGGTTCCTGGTCCAATGTGCGCAATATAAAGGCAAAATAAGCATAAAACACGGCTCTCCTTACTGCAAGGGGAGCCGCTATTTTTACCACTTTGCCTCCCTTGTAAAGGGAGGGGGACCGCTGTAGGCGGTGGAGGGATTGGTAAGTAGGGGCCGATGCCTACATAGGCCTGCAATTTTTTCGAATTTTGGGTAAAAAAGTGCCCCCCTTGCTTATGCAAGGGGGCGCTGATTTAAGTATAGATATTATTTTGTGGCTGCGTCGTTCTTCTTTTTGGCAAGCAGAGCGTACAGAGCAAAGAGCAAGCCGGAGGCGGCCAGACCGGAGCCGCCCACTGCCAGGCTCCAATGGGCGCCGGTGGCAGGGGACTTCATAGCTGCGGTCGCGGTGTTCTTGGGATTGGTGTTCTTCGTACCGCTGCTGTTTGTGTTCTTGCCGGCGCTAAAGGGTACAATGTTTTGCTTCTCGTCCGTATTGACAAACTGGCCGTTGCCGGTGGCGGCTTTGACTGTCTGCACAGACTGCTTTTCCTTCGGGTTGGTGATCAGTCCGGCCAAGAATTTGGTGGCTTGGCTGTCGTACCAGAAGTTCACATGGGCCACGCCCTTAAAGAACCAGGTGTTGTTGGGGAGCAAACAGGTGGCGGCGTCCACAATACGGTCCGGCGACACATGGGCGCCGGTGCGCTTCAAGGTCTTGCCGTAGTCCGCCGTGGTGGCTCCCACGGAAGCGTATTTGGTGTCGATGAGAATATCTGTCTGATTGGCATACGCAGAGTTGATGGGAATATTGGGCAGGCCGTAGTTGGCTACGATCACCACATCGGTGCCGGCCTTTTGCATGGCTTTCAGATTGCCGGGCAGGCGCTTTTGCACCTTATGATAGCGGGTGATCTTCTTATACAGGCCGCTGCTTTGGTCTAAAAAGCCAATGGCGGTCATGGCATCCACGCTGTCGTCAAAATCATCATAGGGGATAAACTCCCACAGCATGGGAATGCAGCCGAACACCGGGTAAAAGATCTCGTTATACACACGCTCCACCAGTGCAGGGTCCTCTGCTACTTGGGTCAAAAAGTCGCACAGGTAGCCCACATTCAGGCTGTTGGCCAGCCGGTTCAGCTGACTAAAGTCAAAGTCCGGGTTATGGTAAGTGGTGGTCACCCGGTCCAAGTATTTCTTGACCACATCCGCATCAAACAGCAGATCCTGGCAAAACAGCTTGGTGACAGACACGCCGGTAAGCGCCCCGTTGATCATTACCAGACGGCGGATGTCACCCCGATCGCCGTACTGATCTATGTAGGCGCTGAGGATCACCGTGCCCTCTGAACTGCCGATCAGGGTCACTTGCTTTTTACCGGTTTTGGCTTTGACCTGATCCACAAAGTCTGCCAGCTTGGCAGCCGTTTCGCAGGCGTCCAGTCGCCAATCGTAGTTAAAGGCATACACTTTGTCTGCGCCGATATTCTGCGCCACTTGGCGGCAAATGGCCGGCTCGTTGCTGGTGCCGGACAGGTAGCCCGGGTGGTTTTTCAGACTGTCGGTCCAGTAGTTGGCAATGCCTACATTGTAAAGACTGTTGCCGTCCTCATCGCAGGCGATGTTGCGGTAGTCGCTCATTAAATCGGCGATTTGGTCAATGACGGTGTTCGGGTCCGTTTGCTTGCCGCCGACGGCAGCCAGCACATTTTGGATGAGCCCACCGCGGCTGAGCAGACTTTTGGCGTCAAACACGCCCACTGGCTGCTCATCCTCCGTGCCCGGGTTTAGGTACAGGCCGGAGCCGCCCATGCCGTGCACAGAGATTACCGGTGTGGCGCCGTTGTCCTTGGCGAAGGCCGCGCCGGCGCAGGAACACACCAGCACCAGCGCCAGCAGACCGCACAATAGGCTGCGTAAATTCTTCTTCATATCCAGTTGCCCCTTCCGTTGCAAAAGTGCGTAAAATTACCCTTATCTTAATTATAAGTTGTTGATCCGGTGAAGTCAATTCACATATTGCATAAAAAAACGCCCCCGCCCTTGTGCAATCCGCAATAAGAGCAGGCCGTCGGAAACAGGCAATAAAGAAAACCGAGTGCAAACTGCACTCGGTTCTTTTGGTTACTTGGGATTACGCGTTTTTCTTTAAGGCTCTTTCCAGCCAAACGGCACCCAGATCCAGCGCGTTGAACAGGCCGGTCTTTTCGCTCTTTTTGACCACCTGCTCTTTGGGCGAGATCTGCTCGTCCGTATTCAGCAGCTGAATGATCACTTTGTCGGCAATGGTTTGGTCGCCCTGCTTCTTCTCACTCTGTACCTTCAGGCACACAACGAACGGGTCGGCCATACTGCCGTAGTAAATGGTGTTGCCGCAGCGTACCAGCGGTCTGCCTTTGTATTCCAAGAATTCGCCTTTCTTCGCCAAGGGAACGCCTCCTTTGTTTTAATCTAAGTAGGACTTTACCATAGCGGCCAACAACTCGTCCCGGTCGATCCGACGGATCAGGCTGCGGGCATTGTTGTGGGTGGTGATGTAGGTGGGATCCTCAGACAGCAGATAGCCTACGATCTGGTTAATGGGATTGTACCCCTTTTCCCGCAGGGCGTCAAACACCTGGGTTAAGGTATCCTTCATAACATCCTCTTTTTCATCACCGATTCTAAATGTCATGGTCTTATCTGTCACGGTAAAGTCACCTCCGTACACATCATTATATACATTTTTTGAAATAATTACAATATTAAAATGCAAAAATTCCAATATTCCGGTCAAATTACCGGGCAGTTGTCCGTTTTTTCGGTCAACTCCGCAGGCTGATGCCCATTTTGTCCAGGGCTTTAACCACCCGCTTCATGGCAGCGTCGGCTTCATCATCGGTAAGGGTGCGGTCATGGGCGCGCATACGAATGTTAAACGCCACGCTCTTTTTGCCTTTTTCAATCTGCTCGCCCTGGTACACATCAAAGAGCTTGACGCTCTCCAGGGTCTTGCCTACGGCCTCGCCGATGGCACGCTGCAACTTCAGCACCGGGATCTCCTTGTCGCATACAAAGGCCAGGTCCCGGTTGCTGGCCGGGTACTTGGGCAGGGGCTTGTGGGTGCGGGTGCCGCTCTCGTTCTCATAAGCGGTGTTCACATCCAGCTCCGCCAGATAAACCCGGGTGCCAATGGCGTAGTTCTCTGCCACGGTGGGGTGCACCTCGCCCAGGGTAGCCAGCACCTTGCCATCTATGGTGAAGGCGGCGGTACGGCCCGGGTGGAAGGTGGGGTTATCTTTTACTGGCTCCACATCGTAGTGATCCACATGCAGGCAGTCCAGCAACTTCTCCACAATGCCTTTCAGCGCAAAGAAGTCTGCACCGTTGCCGTACATACCGATGGTGACCTTTTGACTCTCGATAGGCAGTTTGTCCGGGGTTGTGGGGGTGTAAACGGTGCCCATCTCGTACATACAAACGGCCTCCGTCTTGTGGTTGTAGTTAAAGGACAGCACATCCAGCATAGAGGGCAGGATGGTGGTGCGCATAATGCTGGTATCCTCGCCCAGGGGGTTCAGGATTACAATGGAGTTGCGCAGTTCGCTGTCCGGGGGCAGGCAGATCTTGTCATAAGCTTTGGGGCTGATAAAACTAAAGGTAGATACCTCGGTGCAGCCGCAGGCCAGCAGCGTGTTGCCCAGCTTGCGTTCAAAGGACTGGCGGTGGGTCAGCTTGCCGTTGGCAGCGCCTTGCAGCATGTGGTTGGGAATGTTGTGGAAGCCGTAGAACCGGGCCACTTCTTCCGCCAGGTCTGCCAGGTGCTCAATATCGTTGCGAAATGTGGGTGCATAGACCTTGCCGTCGCGCACATCAAAGTCGATCTTCTTCAAAATATCGATCATCTGCTGCTCGCTGAGATTAAAGCCGATGAACCGATTGATCCACTGGTAGTCCCAGTCCACGGTGACCTGCTCTTTGACTTTCTTGCAGCAGTCCACCACGCCGTCTACCACATCGCCGGCGTCCAGCAGCTGTACCAGTTGAAGGGCACGCTTTAAGGCGCGCATGGTTTGGTTGGGATCCAGCTCTTTCTCGTACCGGGCAGAGGCCTCGGTGCGCATACCCAACGCCTTGGCAGTGCGGCGCACGCAGGTGCCGTTAAAGCAGGCGGACTCAAATACGATGGTGGTGGTGTCGTCCATAATACCGCTGTATTCGCCGCCCATTACGCCGGCAACGGCCACAGGCTTCTCCGTATCGGCAATCACCAGCATATTCTCCGTCAGCTCCCGGGTTTCGCCGTCCAGGGTGGTGATGGCCTCGCCGGCCTTGGCGTTACGCACATTCACTGTGTTGCCCACCAGGTAACGCAGGTCAAAGGCGTGCATGGGCTGGCCGTACTCCAGCATCACATAGTTGGTAATATCTACAATGTTGCTGATGGGGCGCACGCCGCAGGCACGCAGTCGCTCCCGCAGCCAGCGGGGTGACTCCTTAACCCGCACATTCTCTACTACGGCGCCGGTGTAACGGTAGCACTTTTCGCCGTCTTCAATATGCACTTGCAGCAGGTCGTTTACATTGCCGTGGCCGGGCTTCACTTCCGGCTCCGGCAAGGTGAAAGGCCGGTCAAAGGTGGCCGCTGCCTCACGTGCCAAACCGGTTACGGACAGGCAGTCGCACCGGTTGGAGGTGATCTCAAACTCAACGCAGGTGTCGTCATAGCCGATGGCTTTGTGAATATCCATGCCCAGGGTCTTGTCGCAGTCGTCCCCCAGTACAAAAATACCGTCGGCGCAGGCGTAAGGGAAGTCGTTTTGGGTCAGACCCAGTTCGTCAAAGGAGCACAGCATACCGGCAGAAGCAACTCCCCGCAGCTTGCCCTTTTTGATTTTTTCTAACTTATGGTCTTTGCGGTTGATCACCGTAGCGCCCACCAGTGCCACCGGCACAATATCCATGGGCTTTAAGTTCTGGGCGCCGGTGACGATTTGCAGCGGCTGATCGTCGCCTACGGACACTTGGCACACCCACAGGTGGTCGGAGTCTGGGTGTTTCTCCATAGAAAGCACCTGGCCCACAACTACATTCTCGATGTCGCTGCCTTCCACTTCATACCCCTCCACCTTGGAGCCGGACAGGGTCATTTCGTCGCAAAAGGTCTTGTTGTCAATATCGGTTAGGTCCACATAATCGTTGGCCCATTTTCTGGATAAAATCATATTTGCACCTCCTTAAAACTGGGACAGAAAACGCATATCGTTCTCATACAGCAAACGCATATCGTCAATATTAAAGCGGAACAGCACCAGCCGCTCCAGGCCTACGCCAAAGGCAAAGCCGCTGTATACATCCGGGTCTACGCCGCCGTTTTTCAACACCTTGGGGTGCACCATGCCGCCGCCGAGGATCTCGACCCAGCCTTCGCCTTTGCAGAAGGGACAGCCCTTGCCGCCGCACTTAAAGCAGCTTACATCAATTTCGCAGCTGGGCTCCGTAAAGGGGAAGTGGTGGGGACGCAGGCGGATTTTTGTATTCTCGCCGTACAGCCGCTTGGCAAAGGTCTCCAGCGTGCCTTTCAGGTCTGCCATGGTAATGCCCTTGTCTACCACTAAGCCCTCGATCTGGTGGAACAGGGGAGAGTGGGTGGCATCTACCGCGTCGGAGCGGAATACACGGCCCGGGGCAATGATTCGAATGGGGGGCTGCGTTTTTTCCATTACACGGATCTGTACCGGAGAAGTTTGGGTTCGCAGTACGATATTGTCATTGATATAAAAGGTGTCCTGGGTGTCTCTGGCCGGGTGGTCTTTGGGAATGTTCAGTGCCTCAAAGTTGTAGTAGTCGTACTCCACCTCCGGACCCTCGGCAATGTCAAAGCCCATGCCCATAAAGATGTCCTTGATTTCGTCCAGGACGATGGACAGCGGGTGCTTGTAGCCGATCTGGGGCAGGGTGCCGGGCATGGTCACATCCAGCGTTTCCTCAGCCAGCCGCTTCTCCTGGGCTGCCTTTTTGATCTCTGCGGACTTGTTGGCGATGGTGTCCTCAATGTCCTTGCGAATTTCGTTTGCCAGTTGGCCGATCACCGGGCGCTCCTCGGCAGATAGCTTACCCATCTGCTTCAAAATAGCGGTCAGCTCGCCTTTTTTGCCCAAGTACTGAATACGGGCTTTTTCCAGCTGTTCGGCGCTGTCAAAGGAGGCCAGTGCTTCTTTGGCGGCCCGGCGGATTTGTTCCAGTTGTGCTTTCATCTTCGTATCCTTTCTTTCATTCTGTATTGCTCGCGGCAGTGTGCAAATAAAAAACGACTTGCCCCGTTCGTATAGGGACAAGTCGGAATTACCTGCGGTACCACCCTGTTTTTTGCAAGTTGGCAAGTGCCAATCGGAGCAAACACTCTTTGAGCCTGATAACGGTGCTCACACCGTTCTTGCCTACTGTGGTTCAGCAAAACCGCTCGGAAGGGAACTTCACGCAGGCTGCTGTGCTGCGGCTCTCAGCCGGGACCGCAACTCTCTAAACAGCAGGGGGAGCGCTACTTTTCTTCGTCATAGCGTTTGAATTTGCCTATATTATACAATAGACCGTCGCATTTTGCAACCCTGTTTTTTGCACAGAAAAAGCGCCCGGACTTGCCGAGCGCCTTTGGGTTTCATTTTGTTTTTATTTCTCGTCCTTGTCGTCCTTTTTCTTCTTTTTGGAGAAGGCTTTGTTCAGCCCATAGGTGACAAGAATGATCACGCCGATCACGATAAAGATGCCGATCATACCGAAGAGCATATCCGGCAGGGTGGTTTTCCAGGACTGGGCGTGAATGGCCATGGTAACCACAGCCAGCAGAGAAGCAAATAAAGTCTGCATATCATATCCTCCTTACGATACCAGGGTCAGGATCAGGCCGCCGGCAATAACGGAGGCGATCTGGCCGGAAACATTGACGCTGATGGAGTACATCAACAGGAAGTTCTGCGGGTCCTCTTTCAGGCCCATTTGGTTGACCACACGCCCGCTCATGGGGAATGCGGAGATACCGGCTGCACCGATCATGGGGTTGATTTTCTTCTCCTTGGGCAGGAACAGATTGATGAACTTGGCAAACACTACGCCGCCTACGGTATCAAAGATGAAGGCAACCAAACCCAGACCCAGGATCATCAGGGTCTGCCAGGATACAAAGTCCTGATAGTGCATTTTGGCAGCAACGGTCAGACCCAGTAGAATTGTAATAATGTTGGCAAAGGCGTTCTGCGCCGTCTCAGACAGCTGGTTGAGCACGCCGCACTCGCGGATCAGGTTACCAAACATCAGGAAGCCTACCAGTGCAACGGATTTAGGCGCCACCAAACCGGCAACGGCCGTTACCACGATGGGGAACACAATCTTGGTGGTCTTGCTCACATCGCCTGCATGGTATTTCATACGGATCAGGCGCTCTTTCTTGGAAGTTACAGCCTTGATCACCGGCGGCTGGATAATGGGCACCAGCGCCATATAAGAGTACGCAGCCACCATAATGGCACCCAGATACTTGGAATGCAGTGTATTGGCCACAAAGATGGAAGTGGGGCCGTCGGCAGCGCCGATGATGGCGATGGACGCGGCGTCGTTAATATCAAAGAAGAAGCCGGCCACAAAGAAAGTGAAGAAAATACCGAACTGGGCGGCTGCGCCGAAGAGCATCAGCCACGGGTTCTTCAGCAGCGGGCCAAAGTCGATCATGGCGCCGATACCGATAAACAGTAGCAGCGGGAACAGCTCGTTGGCAATGCCTGCATCAAACAGTACGGATATGGGGCCTTCCTCCGCCCCGGCTTGGGTAATAGCGCCGCTGAGGGGCAGGTTCACCAAAATGGTGCCGAAGCCCATGGGCAGCAGCAGGGTGGGTTCCATTTCCTTCTTAATGGCAAGGTAGACCAGCACGCCGCCAACCACCCACATCACGATCATACGGGGATCAATGTTGCCGAAGTTGGAGAACAGCGCTGCAAATTCATGCAATGGATTCATGTACAGTACCTCCGTTTTTTGGACTTTGACTATTATAATGTATTAGGCGACAGGTTGTCAATGATTTGTATCGATTTTGTAAACAAATCGTGATCTTTGCTTTGTCGGCGCGCACCACTATCCGGTGGGGTGGCGCTTTTGCGGTGCACCATAGCTTGTGTCAAGCGCTTTTTTCGTAAATTTTGTTGCAAAAAATATGCAGAGAGCGGTTGACAAGGCGGCCCGGTTTTAGTATAATACCCCTTGCTGTAAAGAGCTTTCACTTTACAGCGGAAGAGACTAAGAAAGGGGAGGGCGTCCTTGGCCAAGAATTTGGAAGTTTCTTTTTTGCTGGATTTTTACGGCGAAATGTTGACCCAAAAGCAGCACGATTTTTTGGTGTATTACTATGACGAGGACCTTTCGCTTTCTGAGATTGCAGAGAATGAGGGCATTACCCGCCAGGGCGTGCGCGATGCCATCAAGCGGGCGGAGAACCAGCTGTTTGAGATGGAGAGTCGCTTGGGTCTGGCTAAGAAGTTCGAGACCCTGAAGAAGGGACTGGAAGAAATCGAGCAGTGCGCCGAGGCCATTAATGCGTATAATCTGTCGCACACACTGTCCCGAGAGATCAACGACAATGTGGCCCGGATCAAGGCCCTGACCGCTTATCTTTGCGAATGATAAAAAGAACGGAAGTGTAGAACTTGGCATTTGAAGGGCTCAGCGAACGGCTGGAAAATTCATTTAAAAAGCTGCGTGCCAAGGGCAAGCTTACAGAGTCCGATGTAAAGGAAGCTATGCGCGAGGTGCGTATGGCGCTCCTGGAGGCGGATGTCAACTATAAGGTGGCCAAGGAGTTCACCGCCAAGGTGACCCAGCGTGCCATCGGTGCGGATGTGATGGAGTCCCTGACCCCCGGCCAAATGGTCATCAAGATCGTCAACGAGGAGTTAACGGAGTTGATGGGCGGCACGGAGTCCCGGTTGGCCATTGCCAATCACCCGCCGACGGTTGTGATGATGTGTGGCTTGCAGGGCAGCGGTAAAACCACCCATTCTGCCAAACTGGCAAAGAAGTTGAAGAAAGAAGGGCACCGACCCTTGCTGGTGGCCTGCGATGTGTATCGACCCGCAGCCATTAAGCAGTTGCAGGTGGTAGGCGCCCAGGTGGATGTGCCTGTGTTTGAAATGGGCACGGAGAACCCGGTGACCATTGCCGGCGAGGCAGTAAAGTACGCGCGGGATCACGGCAACGACTATGTGCTGCTGGATACCGCCGGTCGTCTGCATGTGGACGAGGCGCTGATGGCGGAGCTGCAAAACATTCGCTCCACTGTTCACCCGCACGAGATTTTGCTGGTGATCGACGCCATGACCGGTCAGGACGCTGTGAATGTGGCCAAGAGCTTTAACGAGGCATTAGGCATTGACGGCGTGATTCTGACAAAGCTGGACGGTGACACCCGCGGCGGTGCGGCGCTGTCTGTGCGTGCCGTGACCGGCAAGCCGATTAAATTCATCGGTACCGGCGAAAAGCTGGACCAGCTGGAGACTTTCCACCCCAGTCGTATGGCCTCCCGTATTTTGGGTATGGGCGATGTGCTCTCCCTCATTGAACGGGCAGAGATGAGCCTGGACGAGAAAAAGGCGGCAGAGCTGGAACGCAAGCTGGCGAAGAATAAATTTGATCTGAACGATCTTTTGGATCAGTTCGACCAGATCGAGCGCATGGGCTCCCTGCGTGACACCATTAAGATGCTGCCCGGTATCGGCTCCAAGATTAAGGACGAAGACATTGACGAGGGCGCGTTTAACCGCTTCCGCTCCATTATCTACTCTATGACCGTGGAAGAGCGCACCAAGCCGGAGATCATCAATCCTTCCAGAAAGCGGCGTATCGCCGCCGGCTGCGGTATGCAGGTGGAGGATGTGAACCGGCTGCTGTCCCAGTTTAAGCAAATGCAAAAGATGGTCAAACAGTTCGGCGGCAAAGGTGGCCCCAAGATGAGTAAGAAAATGCGCCGCATGATGAGCCAAAACCCGGAGATGGCCCAGCGTATGATGGGCAAAAACGGCGGCTCTAACCCCTTTGGGTTCTAACTTTATCTATTGCCAAAAGCATTTTGGTTATATAAATTCATTATTATTTATTTTTACGGAGGTAACAAAAATGGCAGTAAAAATCAGACTGCGCCGCATGGGCGCAAAGAAGGCACCGTTCTATCGTGTAGTTGTGGCAGATTCCAGATATCCCCGCAACGGTCGCTTCATTGAGGAGATCGGCACTTACAACACCATGGTGGATCCCGCTGAGGTGAAGATCGACGGCGAGAAGGCAAAGAAGTGGATCGCTAACGGTGCACAGCCCACTGACACTGTGAAGGCTATTCTGAAGAAGGAAGGCATTTTATAATTAGTTCTTTGCCCATTTGCAAGAACTAATATGGAGGTGTTTTCTTGGAAGAACTATTGGTAGCCATCACCCGTGGTTTGGTGGATCAGCCGGACGCTGTCACGGTAGAGGTGGATCAGCCGGACGAAGAGGGCGTGATCGTGTATCACCTGCATGTTGCAGAGAGTGATATGGGTCGGGTCATCGGCAAGCAGGGCCGTATTGCAAAGGCCATCCGCGTGGTTATGCGCGCTGCCGCCACCCGCTGCGACGAGAAAATTGCGGTGGAGATCGACTGATCAAAAGCGTAAACAAAAAGGACCTGTGCATCGGCACGGGTCCTTTTTCTTTGTCTACAAAAGTTTTGACAGCGCGCTATATTCGATGGTATAATGAGCGGGAAAGGGGAGACTGCTGTATGTTTCTTGCGTTTATTCTTCTGATAATCGTGGCCTTTTGTGGGGCACAGTTTGCGCCGCCCGGTAGGCTGCATACGGATTACTGTTCCAAGGCGACCACCACGGCGGTGAACGGCATTTTTGTGGTGATGGTGTTCTTTCGGCACCTAAATACCTACTTGCAGGTATCTGCTGCCGATCCGCTGCAAAAGCAATGGGTTACCGTCAACGGCTTTTTAGGCCAGTTGATCGTGGTGTCGTTCTTGTTTTATTCCGGTTATGGTATCTTTTGTTCCATTTGGAAGAAGGGTACGCCTTATGTGCGTCGGATGTTCCCGCACCATTTCTTGCGGCTGTTTGTGCATTTTGATGTGTGCGTGCTGCTGTTTGCACTGGTGAATGTGTTGCTGCACCGCCCTATGAGCGGCAAGGATCTGCTGCTGGCGCTGACCACTTACACCAGTATCGGCAACAGTAACTGGTATATTACAGCAGTGTTGCTGCTGTATATTTGCACGATGGTAGCGTTCCTCTGCTTTCGGCGGCACCCGCTGCCTGCGCTGGTGCTGGTTACGGTGCTGTGCATTGGTTGCGTGTTTGGGCAGATCAAGCTCCACCGCCCGGGTTATTGCTATAATACTATGATCGTTTTTCCGCTGGGTATGTGGTATCGGTACTTGCAGCCTAAGATAGACGCACTGCTGCAGCGCAGCGGCTTTGTGTACAGCTTGGCGGTGTGTGGTACGCTGTTGGTGTTTGGCTTCTCCGGCAAGTATCTCAAGCGGGGTGTGGAGTTCTATTCTTTGTGGGCCTGTGCGTTCGCCGGCCTTTTGGTGCTGCTGACCATGAAGATCAAACCAGGCAACAGTGTGCTGACTTTCCTGGGCAGCCATGTGTTCTCCATTTATATTTTGCAGCGTATACCTATGATGGTGCTCAGTCGGTTAGGTTTTGCTGCCAAGCCGCTGCAATTTTTGGCGCTCAGTTTTGCCTGTACCGTGGTGATCGCGTTGCTGTTTGATAAGATCACCGGCAAGCTGGATCCGTATCTGTTCGATTGGTCGAGAAAAAAGACAAATGTCCTTATGAAAAATGAATAAAAAGCAAGGACCTGTGCATCGGCACGGGTCCTTTTTTTATGCTGTGAATTCCATACTGTAAAGTGTCTTTTTTGCCGTTCCGGACGATAAAGTCGGCAATGTATTCCGGGAATTGGCCGGCGCTGCTTTGCACCCGGTCCCGGATCACCGCCAAGGCGCAGTAGGTCACAAAAGTGTAGCGGCAATGGAGCTTTTTTCTCGTTGCGACGCCGGGCGCTGCATTTCTGCTTTGACTTTACAGGTAGGCTTAGGTATAATGGAATAGCAAAACTTGACATATAGGGGGAATACCGATGTATAAAACATTAACCGGGGACTGGCGTTTTCGCCGGGCGGATCAGGGCGACTGGATGCCGGCCAAGGTGCCGGGCTGCAATTTCTTAGACCTGATGGCAGCCGGCAAGATCCCGGACCCGTTTGTGGGTATGAACGAAAAAGAAGTAGGCTGGGTCGGCCACGCCGACTGGGTATACGAAAAGCAGTTTACCGTAACGGCGGAAGAATTGCAAGCGGACGCGGTGTACCTGCGCTGCGATATGCTGGACACCATCTGTGATGTGATGCTTAACGGTCACCGGGTGCTGCAAGGCAAAAACTGCTTTGTGCCTTACCGGGTGCCGGTCAAAGAGCGCTTGCAGGTAGGGGAGAACACCCTGACCATTCGCTTTTATTCACCGGTGGAGTATGTGAGTGCGGCATACAAAAAGTGTATGACCCCTGTGAACTCCAACGGGCAGAACGGCATTGTTCATATTCGTAAACCCCAGTGCCACTTTGGCTGGGATTGGGGTCCGGTGCTGCCGGTGAGCGGTATTACCGAGGAAATCGGGCTGGATTTTGTGGATACGGCCCGGGTGGCGCAGCTTTCCGTGCGCCAGCAGCTGCAGGGAGATGGGGCGGTGATTACCGCCAAAGCCCAAGTGGAGCAGTACGGTGACTGTGCCTGCTCCTTGCAGGTGACCTGCCCGGACGGCACAGTGCTGACGGAAAAAGGCACCGATGCTGTGTTCAAAATTGAGAAGCCGGAGCTGTGGTGGACCCGGGAGCTGTCCGGCAAAGACCGCCAGCCCCTGTACACGGTATCGGCGGTGCTGACGGTGAAAGAGAAAGAACTGGACCGGGCGGAAAAGCGTGTGGGTCTGCGCACCATTGAGCTGAACCGGGAGCGGGATCCATACGGTATGAACTTCCAGTTCCGGTTAAACGGCGTGCCCCTGTTTATCAAAGGCTCCAATTTGATCCCGCCGGACAGCTTTATTACCCGCTTTGATGACAAAAAGTTAGAGGCACTGCTGGACGCTGCACAGTTTGCCAACCTGAATATGCTGCGGGTGTGGGGCGGCGGTTACTATGCATCCGACGCGTTTTATGACGCCTGCGACCGGCGGGGGCTCCTGGTGTGGCAAGACTTTGGCTTTGCCTGCCAGGCGTACCCCTTCTTCCTGCCGGAATTCCTGGAGAATGTAAAGACCGAGGTGCACGCCCAGGTGCAGCGGCTGTGCCACCACCCCAGCTTGGCGGTGTGGTGCGGCAATAACGAGATCGAGGATATGCACATGGCCTGGGTGCACATGCAAAAGTATGTGCAGTGGACGGAAAAATTCTTTTATGAGATCCTGGAGCCGGAAATTCGGGCGGAGGATCCGGACACGCCCTACACCCCCGGTTCGCCGGTGGGCATTGCCCATAATGAGGGCGTTTACAGCGACAATGTAGGCGACACCCACCTGTGGGGCGTGTGGCACGGCTTGCAGCCTATGCAGTATTACCGCAAACGAATGACCCGCTTTTGCAGCGAATTCGGCTTTGAGAGCCTGCCGGATGCCAAGGCCATTCGCCAGTACGCAAAGCCTGGGGATTACGCCCTGAACAGCCCGGTATTTAACCTGCACCAAAAGTGCGCCAGCGGCAACGACAAGATGGTGTATTATATTGCTTCTCGTTTCCATTTGCCCCGGCGGTTTTGGGATTATATCTATCTGTCCCAGGTGACCCAGGATACCTGCATTGCAGACGCCACCGAGCACTGGCGCCGCCACAAGGGGCAGTGCAACGGGGCTATGTACTGGCAGTTTAACGACTGTTGGGGTGTGTGCTCCTGGTCCAGTTTGGACTACTACGGCAATTACAAGGCGCTGCAATACGGCGCACGGCGGTTTAACGCGCCTCTGTCCGTGTCGGTAGAGGACAGCAAGGACCGGTTCGATGTGTATGTGCTCAACGACCTGAACGCCCGCCAGACGGTGACGGTGGAGTACGAACTGTTCGACTTTGTTACCGGCACGCTGGAGAAAGAGAAAAAGAAGCTGCTGTTGCCGCCGGTGGAGAATGTGGTGGCCTTTTCCCGGGAAATGGCGCCCCTGCGCAAAAAGTACGATCTGCGCCGCACCGGTTTGGCGGTGCGGCTGGTGCAAAACGGCGCCTGCCTGCAACAAAAGACGGTGCTTTTCGACCAGGAAAAGCGCTTGCAGCTGCCCGGCGCCAAGCTACACACCAAGGTGGAGATCCAAAAAGACCAACTGTGCCTGACGGTGACCACCGACCGGTTTGCCCGGCTGGTGCATTTGGAGAGCAGCCGCACTTCGTTACCCTTTAGCGACAACTATTTTGATCTGTTGCCCGGTCAAAGCCATACGGTGACTTTGGCGGCAGACCCGGACTGCACCCTGCGCGAACTGGCGGAGAGTATTCGCGTGAAGAGCCTGAGCGATGTGCCCTTTGATCGGGATCCGCTGCACGCAGCGGCCAAGCGGATCAAGGTGTATCTGTCGCCCGTCAACATTGGCAATGCCATTCACCACGGCAAGTTGAGCAAGGATATTGAACTGTAAAGAAGCCGGCTATCCGGAAAAACAGCAGAAGAAAAACCAAAAAAAGAGAAGTGCAAACAAAATAAGCAAAAGCGGTGCCCGGTGGCGCCGCTTTTTGCGTCGGTTTGACAATCGGCGGCCATTTGCATATAATAAATGCAGCAAAAAAAGAAACGGAGCCGCTATGAAACAGTATTTGGAAGTTGGACTGCTAAACAATACCCACGGTGTCCGCGGGGAGATGAAACTCACCCTGTGGTGTGACGATCTGGACTACTTGCGCCGCTTTCAGGTGTTGTATTTGGATCCGGAGGGGCAGCACCCGCTGCATGTAACAGCCCTTCGCCCCCAAAAGCAGGGAGCCATTATCCGTTTTGCGGAGATCACCTCTATTGAACAGGCAGAGACCATCAAGGGCAAGGTGCTGTACGGCGACCGAGCAGACGGCAAGCTGCCGGAGGGGCGCACCTATATTCAGGATCTGTTGGGGTGTCTGGTGATAGATGCAGACAGCGGCACCGCGTATGGCACGATCGCCGATGTGCAGAACTACGGCTCTTGTGATATTTACGATGTGCAGAAGGGCAAGGCACACACACTGGTGCCGGCCATTGACGATGTGGTGGTGGAGAAAGATGTAGCCGCCGGGGTGGTAAAGATCCGCCCCATGAAAGGACTTTTTGATGCGGATTGATATTATGACCCTGTTCCCGGACATGTGCCGCGCCGTGCTGGACGAGAGCATTGTTGGCCGGGCACGCAAGGCCGGGAAAGTGGAGATCGAAGCCACGGATATTCGAGCCTATACAGAGAATAAGTACAGAAATGTGGATGATACACCTTACGGCGGCGGTATGGGTATGGTGATGCAGACCCAGCCGGTATATGACTGCTACCAAGCGATTTGCCAGCGGGCGGGGGATGTGCCCCACCATTTGATTTATCTGACTCCCCAGGGCAAGACCCTGACCCAGCAGCGGGTCAAAGAACTGGCAGGTATGGAGCACCTGGTGCTGCTGTGCGGCCATTATGAGGGCATTGACGAGCGGGTGATTGAGGAGTTGCAGCCGGAGGAGATCAGCGTAGGGGACTATGTGCTCACCGGCGGTGAGCTGCCGGCGCTGGTGCTGGCGGACAGTGTGACCCGCCTGCTGCCCGGCGTGCTGTCTGACGCAGCCTGCTTTGAGGAGGAGAGCCATTATAACAACCTGCTGGAGTACCCCCAGTACACCCGACCGCCGGTGTGGCGGGGCCGAGAGGTACCGGAGGTGCTGCTTTCCGGCCACCATGCCAACATTGCCAAGTGGCGGCGGCAGCAGTCCTTGCAGCGCACCTTGGAGCGGCGGCCGGATCTCTTGGAACGAGCGGATTTGACAAAAACGGACAAGAAGATTTTGGAAACGCTGAAAGCAAATAAAATTCTGTGAATTTTGCACAAATGGAGTGAAAAAATTTTGTGCCTAATTAACAATACAGACGAAGTTTGCCCCAAGGCGTTGACCGAACGGACTTTAATGGTATAATATATAAAGTACTGGGGTCGAGACGGCTTTCGACCCGAATCCATAAAATGTGTATTTGAGTTAAGCGAGGTAATCACTATGTTCGTGAAAGATGTTAAGGTGGAAAATCAGGTTGGCCTGCATGCACGTCCCGCCACTTTCTTTATTCAGAAGGCAAATGAGTACAAGTCCTCTATTTGGGTAGAGAAGGAAGAGCGCCGCGTGAACGCAAAGAGCCTGTTGGGCGTGCTTTCTCTCGGTATTATGGGCGGCACGGATATCCGCATCATCGCCGACGGTTCCGATGAGGAAGAAGCTGTGGAGGGTCTGGTAGCCCTGGTCAAGAGCGGCTTTACCGAGTAACGGCCACACAATACGAACAGCGTATGCGGAGAATTCTTTTCTCCGCATTTTTTTATGGTGATCTGCATTGACTGAGAAAGAACTGCGTAGAAAAGCAATGGCACTGCCCACCACTCCGGGCGTGTACATTATGAAGGATAAGAACAAAAAGATCATTTATATCGGCAAGGCCAAGGCGTTAAAAAACCGGGTGTCTTCCTACTTTGGCTCCCACACCAACCACACCTTAAAGGTGATCCGCATGGTGGAGCACGCCGATGATTTTGATTATATCCTGTGTGACAGCGAGTTTGAGGCGCTGGTGCTGGAGTGTTCGCTGATCAAGCAGCACCAGCCCAAGTACAATATCCTTTTGAAGGACGATAAGGGATATAATTATATCAAGATCACCCCACCGCCGTTCTCTAAGATCAGCGAGTGCAAGCAGATGACGGAGGACGGCAGCAGCTATTTAGGACCGTACACCTCCGGCTATTCCGTGAAGCAGGCGGTGGAGGAGACCTTAAAGATTTACAAATTGCCCCGGTGCAATAAGCAATTTCCCCGAGATTATGGCAAGTCTCGCCCCTGCCTGAACGGCTTTATGGGTATTTGCTCCGCGCCTTGTGCCGGTCGGATCAGCAAGGCTGATTTTGCCGCCAATATTGCAGATGCAGTGGATTTTTTTAAGGGCGGCAGCGCTAAGGCAGTGAAGGAATTGACTGCCCGTATGCAGGCGTGCAGTGCGGCCATGGAATTTGAAGAGGCTGCCAAGCTGCGGGACCGGATCAAGGCCATTCGTAATTTGGACGAACGGCAAAAAGTAGTGTCCATCAATGTGCCGGAGGAGGATGTGTTTGCTCTGGTGATCGCCGGGAAAAAGGCTTGCTTTGAGGTGATCCGCTTTGAAAACGGTCGCCTGACAGACAGTGAGCACTGGCTGCTGGATCCGCCGGAGGATCTGCCTGCCGCCCGCAGTGCACTGATCGAACGGTACTACTCTATGCGGGACCGGGTGCCTGCCCGGATCGCTTTGGACGGAGAGCTGGAGGACGAGGAACTGCTGCTTGCCTGGCTGGAGGATAAGCGAGGCAAAAAAGTCAGCCTGATCCACCCGCAAAAAGGGGAGCACTTGTCCATTGTGCACTTGTGTATCAAAAATGCCAACGAGCATCTGGCACAGAACGCCGGGCGCTTAGGGCGAGAGTTTGCCGCCCTGGAGGAGTTGGCGCAGCTGCTGGGATTGCCCCAGGCACCGGAATATATTGAGTCCTATGATATTTCTCACACCTTTGGAGCGGATAATGTGGCGGGCATGGTGGTGTTTCACAACGGCCGCCCCATGAAGAAAGCGTATAAAAAATTTGCCATTAAAGGCTTTGACGGCCAAAATGATGTGGGGTCAATGCAGGAGGTACTGCAGCGGCGTTTTACCCATTACCGGGAGGACCCGGAGGACAGTACCTTTAAGATCCTGCCGGATCTGATTTTGCTGGACGGCGGCGACGCCCAGGTGCACGCGGTGTTGCCGGTGCTGGCCGGTATGCATATTGATGTGCCGGTGTTCGGTATGGTCAAGGATAGCAAGCACCGCACCCGGGCCATTTCTACCGGCGGTGGTGAAATTCAAATCAACGCTAACCGTCAGTCCTTCACTTTAGTGTCTTCCATTCAGGAGGAGGTGCATCGTTTTGCGGTCAGCTACCACCACCAAAAGCACAAAAAATCTGCATTCAATTCCACTTTATTGCAGATCGAGGGGATTGGCCCCGCCAAGGCCAAGGCATTGCTGAAGACGCTGAAAACCGTGACCGCCGTGCGGGAGGCTACCCAAGAGCGGCTGGCTGCAGTGCCCGGTATTTCCCGGGAAAATGCCAAGGCCGTTTACACCTATTACCACGGTGAGACAGCGGCGAAATAAGCACTGCCATTTATTACAAATCGTAAAAATCCCGCCGGGCGACTTGACGAACGGTGCGGATGACTGTATAATGATAGTCGTATAAAATTAAGGAATGTTGCACAATGATGCGAGTAATTACCGGTTCCGCACGGGGCAGACGGTTAGAGACCCTGCCCGGTGAAGATGTGACCAGACCTACAACAGAATCCGTCAAAGAGGCGTTGTTCTCTATGATCCAATTTGATATTGAGGGTCGCCGTGTGCTGGATCTGTTTGCCGGTTCCGGCCAGCTGGGGATCGAGGCACTGTCTCGCGGCGCCCGCAGTTGTACTTTTGTGGAGAACAACCGCGCTGCCAAGCAGGTGGTGGAGCGAAATTTGGCTCACTGCCGGTTGGAGGAGCAGGCGAATGTAGTCTTTTCCGACGCCCTGTCGTTCTTAAATCGCAGCGGGACCTATGATCTGGTGTTGCTGGATCCGCCTTACGGCAAGGGTATTTTGCAGCGGGTGCTGCCCGCATTGGTGCCCCGGCTGTCTGATGATGCCATGGTGGTGTGCGAGTCCGGGCGGGACGAGGAACTGCCGGTCCAGGTAGGCTCTTTCGTACTGGATCGGGAGCGTCGCCACGGCAAAACCAAGATCGCCCTGTATCTTCGCGGAAAGGACTTGGCAGAATGAAAACAGCCATTTGCCCGGGCAGCTTTGACCCGGTGACCCTGGGGCATTTAGACATTATTGAACGCGCCGCCGGCCTGTTTGATCAGGTGACGGTGCTGGTGATGCAAAACAGTGCCAAGCAGGACGGCCTCTTTACCGTAGAGGAGCGTTGCCGGCTGATTCGTCGCTGCCTGCACGCAGGAAACATTCAAATTGATACTTATGACGGCCTGCTGGTGGATTATGCCAAGCAAACCGGTGCGGCCGCTGTGGTAAAAGGGCTGCGCGCTTTGTCTGATTTTGAGTACGAATTTCAGCAGGCGCTTACCAACAAAAGCCTGTGTCCGCAACTGGAAACGGTGTTTCTCACCGCCAAGGGGGAAAATATGTTTTTATCCTCCAGTATGGTGAAGGAAGTGTGCCGTCTGGACGGGGATATTTCCGCCTTTGTGCCCAAAGAAATTTTAGATGACATTATTGCAAGATGTAAAGGAGAGCGTTAGATATGACCAATACGGATATTTTGCTGGAAGACCTGGAGGATGTGCTGGACGATGCCACCTCTATGCCCATGACCAAAAAATCTTTGGTAGATGTGGACAAGATCAAGACCATTATTGAGGATATTCGACTGAATACCCCCCAGGAGACCAAGCAGGCTAAGGCCATTGTGGACTCCAGAAACAATATTTTGGACGAGGCCAAGAAAGAGGCGGCTAAGATCATCAGCGAGGCACAGGCCCAGGCACGGGAACTGGTGGCTCGCGATCAGATCACCCAGAACGCCCAGAAAGAGGCGACGGAGATCATTGCCAAGGCCCACAGCGAGGGCGAGGCTTATGTGAAGCAGGCGCAGAACCAGGCTTCCGAGTTGCTGGGCAAAGCCACCACCCAGGCCAACGAGATGGTGACCACGGCACAGAACAAGAGCCGTGAGATGCTCACCGCCGTAAACAATTATGCAGACGACACCCTGCTGGAGATCGACGACTCTCTGTACAAAGCCCTGAGCGATGTACGCCGTATTCGTCAGAACATTATGAACAGTCAGCACAGAAATACCTCTGCAAACGACAATCCGTAAAAAAACGGCAACGGAGCACTCCCATCTATGTGGGTGCTCCGCTTTTTTTATTCATAAGTAAAGGAGTGCTTCTTTTGACCGCCATGACCACGATTTTATGGCTGACGGCCGTTGTTATTTTGAGCTGCGTTTTGTTTCAGCGCCTATCCGGCAAGGTGGGCGTTCCGGCGCTGCTCTTTTTTATTTTATTGGGAATGTTCTTCGGCACAGATGGCGTGGTGAAGATCCCCTTTGACAATTTTGAGCTGGCACAAAATGTGTGCTCCGTGGCACTGCTGTTTATGCGGACAGCAGCTGGCTGGATCAGCCCTTATGCCGGATCCACACCGGCGATCGGCTGGTAATCCTGGTGCGCCGGGGCGGGCAGATTTTAATCCCGGACGGCGACACGGTGCTGCGTTTGGGGGATCGGTTGGTGATTAACGACCCGCAATCTAAATCATAAGCAGAAAAAGAAAGACGGTACAGTCACACGACTGTACCGTCTTTCTATGTTTTCTCGGATTTATTCACCGTCTGTGCGCTTGCGCTCTCGATCCACGATGTAAGCGTGTACCTTGTCAGCCAAGTCGCCGTACAGCTTAAACTTGCGCACAAAGACGATCAGCGCCAGCAGCACCAGAATGGGCGGCACGCCAAAGGCGATAAAGCCGATGGCCGTCTTGGTGGCGTCGTTAATGTGCGCAGTGACGATCTGCTGGTTGTAGTGCATCAGACCCAGACCGCCAAACAGAATGATGGTCTGAATGGTGTAGGCCATCTTCTGCAAAAAGCCTTTCATAGAGAAAGTGATGCTTTCGTTGCGCTCACCGTTCTTGTATTCGCCGTAGTCCACAATATCTGCCAGGAAGATGGTCTGCGCCACAAACATGGAGCTGATCCCCACGGAGGAGATAATGTAACTGATGTCCAGCGCAATGGTAAGCTTCAGTATCGGGCCAAAGATATACATCAGTATGTAGCCAAAGATGGTCATACACAGAGAGATGATGTAGATGGTGCGCTTGGTAAATTTCTTAGACAACAGCGGAATGACCAACAGACCTACGGCAGAGCCGACGGCGCCGATGGTAGAGAACATGGACTGTGCCGTGGGCTTTTCCAATACATCGGTAAAGTAATACACGGCGGTGCCGCTGGTCAGGTACCAGCCGGCGTTGGAGAGCATGGCAAAGATCATAAAGATGACCAGTTGATCGTTATGCGCCACCACTTGGAACATTTTCTTAAAACTGAATTTCTCTTTATTTGCCTTGTAGATTACATGACGCTCTTTGGTGCTCAGCACGCAGATCAGGGAGAAGCATACCAGCGCCACGGCACAGATCAGTGCCCAGCGAGAAAAGCCGGAGGCGCTGTACCCCTTGTCGGTGGTGATACCGTCGGACAGTTTGGGCAGAATCAGCGGGGTCAGAATGGTAATCAGTCCCTGTCCGATACCGCTAAAGGTGCGCGCTACGGTGGCTACCAGGTTCCGATCCTTCGGGTCAGAAGTGAAAGAAGGCACCATGGACCAGTAGGGAATATCTGCCATGGTGTTGGTCATGCCCCACAGAATGTACATAAAGGCAATATACACATAGAGCCGGGTACCGCTCATGCCGAAGCTGGTGAACAGTAGGGTCAGCACAACGGCATTGGACAGCGCGCCGATGATGATCCAAGGGCGGTATTTGCCCATTTTGGTTTTGGTGTTGTCCACAATGGTGCCCATCATCGGGTCGTTAACGCCGTCCCAAATGCGCGCCAGCGGGGTGAGCAGCAGCAAAAAGCCCTCTTTCAGTCCCAGTACGCTTGACAGGTAGTAGGACAGGTACGAGTAGAACATACCGTAGCTTAGGTCCAGTCCCACTGCACCGATGCCGTAACCCAGCTTTTCACGCCAGGTGGTCTTGTATTCATCCATAAGCAGTCTCCTGTTTTGACTCAAAGTCCCCTTTGAGCATTATTTTTTACAATTATAGCATATATAGTGCACCCAGCGCAACAAATTTTAAAAAACGCACCAAACCTTGTGGAAAAAGTGGAGTAGTTACAAAAGAGTTACAAATCATTTAAGGGTTGACATATCCTTGGCTGCCCATTATAATAAGTACGAGTGGTGAGAGTTCCACTGAATTCCACTGTTTTTCATCACTGTCCCTAACCAAACCTGAGATTTGGGCGGGATTTCCCATAAATGCATTCTGTTTATCTTAGCTGAAAGGAGGCGCCGCTTGTGAATTTAGGTATCTTTGTGGGTACATATATGGACCAGAAGCTGGACAGCAAAGGGCGCCTTTCTGTTCCAGCCAAGTGGCGGGAACGCCTGGGAACGGAATTTTTTATGGTTTGTATGAACCTGCGGGGTAGCACCTGTATCAAATTGTATCCCCAGGATGAGTTTATGCACTGCGTGGAGGCGCTGGACGACGGTACCGCTAACGAAGTGTATGAGAAAAACAAAATTTTCTTCTCCAACGCAGAGGAGTGTACGCTGGACGCACAGGGTCGCTTTACGCTGAATGCCCGGCTGAAAGACTATGCCGGTATGGAAAACGGCTCTACCGTGATTATGCAAGGTCACAAGCGCACCATTGAGATCTGGACCAATGAGGGCTTCAACACCATGTTCAACGGCCTGCGGACGGATACCAACTTCCTGGATCTGATGGATGCCGGTAAAAAAGAGAAGCCGGCTTCAGAAGAGCAGACGGCAGGTGTATAAGATGGAATTTGTGCACAAGAGTGTGCTGTTTGCAGAGACGGTGGCAGCCATGCAGGCAACCCCGGGCAAATGGTTGGTAGACGGTACGGCAGGGGGCGGCGGTCACGCGCGCGCCATTGCAGAAAGCGGCTGCCACTTGCTGGCAGTGGATCAAGACCCGGACGCCATTGCGGTGTTGCACCGACGGCTGGACGATCTGCCTAATGTGACCATTGTACACGACAATTTTGCGAATATTAAAAACATATTGACCGACAGGGGTCTGAGCGGCATAGATGGTATGCTGCTGGATCTGGGAGTCAGCTCTTTTCAGCTGGATACGGCGGAGCGGGGCTTCTCCTTCCATCAAGACGCGCCGCTGGATATGCGTATGAGTAAGACCGGCCGCAGCGCCGCGGATGTGGTCAATACCTATGACGAGGCTGCGCTGGCGGATATTCTCTACCGCTATGGGGAGGAAAAATTCAGCCGCCGCATTGCCGCCAATATTGTAAAAGCCCGGCAGGAAAAGCCCATTGAGACTACATTCCAGCTGGTGGATATTATTAAAGCCAGTATGCCCCAGCGAGCCATGCGTGACGGTCACCCGGCTCGACGCTCCTTTCAGGCGATTCGCATTGAGGTGAACGGTGAACTGGATGTGCTGCAGCAGGCGCTGCACGACGCCTTTGACTGCTTGAACCCCGGTGGTCGGCTGGTGATCATTACCTTTCATTCCTTAGAGGATCGAATGGTGAAGAACGCTTTTGCCCAGTGGAGCAAGGGCTGCACCTGCCCCAAGGAATTCCCGGTGTGCGTGTGCGGTAATAAGCCCAAGGGCAAGGCGCTGAAGTCCGTTGCCCCCTCGGCGGCGGAGCTGGAGGAAAACCCTCGCGCTCGTTCCGCGCGGTTGCGGGTATTTGAAAAATACTAAAGAAGATTGTAAAAAATAAAAGATGTGGAAAGGTCGGTGAGCCGAAATGACAAACAGCAGCGATTTCAGACGGTATGCGTATTCTGCGGACGCTTCCTATGCGCTGGAGGCGTTTAACGCCCACAGAACTGCGGCGGCACCTGCCTATCAGCCGCCTCGGCGGCAAAGAAAGCGGGAACTGCGGGTGCACGAGAACACCCGCCTGAAAAGCGAGCAGCAGCTGCACACCGAAGGGCGTATGGCTGCCAAGCAGGCGGCAATCCTGGTGGTCAGCGTGCTGGTGACCCTGGGTATGCTGGGCGGCGTGCTCTTTACCTTTGCACAGAAGAATAAACTCAATCATGAAGTGGCAAGCATCAATCGCCAGATCAGCGAAGCGCAGAGCGAGAGCACACGGCTGAACAGTCAGTTGGACGCCTTGGTCTCTGTGGAGATGATTGACCAATACGCCGTAGAAAAACTGGGTATGAGCAAAATGCAATCCGGTCAAATGCGCTATGTGGATGTGGACGCCTATATGCAGGCTCGTGCCAAGGCGCAAAAGACCCAGCCATCCCCCGGCGCTTATGCCCATGTGGTGCGGGAATAAGGAAAGAAGCATAAACGTATGATTGAGAGTTGGCAGCATTGGCTTCAACTCTCATAAGTATTTTATTCGGCCTGTCGAATGGGCATAAATCTGCGCTTATTGTGCAGAAAGGAGCATAAAACTGTGGCCATTTTCGGAAGAAAAGTGATGAACAATCGCATTACGATCCTGGGGATCGTTGTGCTGTTTTTGCTTTCTCTCGATGTGGCCCGTATTTTTTATCTGCAAGTGCTAAAGGGTGACGAATACGCCGCCAAGGCGGAGAGTCAGCAGCTGTCTGATACGGAGATACCGGCCATGCGCGGTACCATTTATGACAGCGACGGTAATATTTTGGCCCAGTCCGCTACGGTATGGACTGTGTATCTGGATCCGCTGAACATTAAGGAAAAGCAGCGTCCGGTACTGATCGCGGAGCTGACCAAGCTCTTTGACTTGGACGAAGAAGAAGCCAAGGCGTTGGAAGAAAAAACCCGACAAAAAAATCACTATGTGATTGTGCGGGAGCAGGTGGAGAATAATATTAAAAAGCAACTGGCGGATTTTATTGACAAGCAGGCAATGGCCAACTGCATTGGGATGGAGCAGTCCACCAAGCGATATTATCCGTACGGCTCGCTGGCCTCCAGTGTGATCGGCTTTACCGGCGCAGACGATCAGGGCTTGTCCGGTTTGGAGCAGAACTACAATGATCTGCTCACCGGTACGCCGGGACGGCTGATCACGGCTAAGGACGCCAAATCCAATAGTATTTCCGACGATTATGCCACCTCTATTGCTGCGCAGGACGGCGACTCTCTGATATTGACCATTAACCAGACCATTCAGTATTACCTGGAAAAGGGGCTGCGGGAGACCATGGAGCAGTACCGGAGCAAGGGCGCCTACGGTGTGGTGATGGACTGCAACACCGGCGCAGTGCTGGCAATGAGCTCTATGCCGGATTATGACTGCAACGAGCCGTACAAACTCACTTACGATAAGAACAAAAAAGCCATTAAGAAAATTAAAGACAAGACCAAAAAGAGTGAGGCAGAGAGCGCTGCCGTACAGAATCAGTGGCGCAATTTTACCGTGTCTGACACCTATGTGCCCGGCTCCGTGTTCAAAACCTTTATTGCCAGCGCTGCGCTGGAGGAAAAGGTGGTGAATTTGAACACCAGCTACACCTGTACCGGCTCCATTCAGGTAGAAGATTACAAAATGAACTGCCACTACCACGCCGGTCACGGCACACAGAATCTGACCCAAGGACTGGAGAACTCCTGTAATCCGTTCTTTATCACCATTGGCCAGCGGCTGGGCGTGCACAATTATTTCAAATATTTCCAGGGCTTCGGCTTTACGGATATTACCGGCATCGACCTGCCCGGCGAGGCCAGTCCCCAGTATTATAAAGAGAAGCAGTATGGCATTGTGGAATTGTCTTCCGCTTCCTTTGGCCAGACCAACAGCCTGACCCCCATTCAGGTGTGCACCGGATTGTGTGCCATTGCCAACGGCGGCACGCTGCTGAAGCCTTATGTGGTGTCTGAGGTGCGGGACGCAGACGGTAAAGTGGTACAAAAGAACAGCCGTACCGCTGTGCGCCAGGTGATCAGTGAGGATACCTCCAAAAAGGTCTGTAAGATGATGAAGGCCGTAGTGGATGAGGGCACCGGCAAGAATGGCTATGTGGCCGGTTACCGTGTAGGCGGCAAAACCGGTACTTCCACCAAGCTGGGCGAGTCCGCCACAGGGGAGAAAGACAAATATATTGTCTCCTTTGCTGCCATCGCCCCCTCCGATGACCCGCAAATTGCTATGCTGATTATTGTAGATGAGCCGAATGAGGATCTGGGCGGCGGCGCACTGTGCGCGCCTATCGCTTCTCAGGTAGTGGAACAGGCCATGACGGAACTGGGCGTAGAACCGGTTTATACCGACAGCGAACTGTCTGCATTGTCTACCGCCGTACCGTCCGTTACGGGCAAAACGGTGGAGAAAGCAAAATCCACTCTTTCTGAGCAAAAGTACAAGTACAAGGTGGTGGGCAGCGGCAAAACCGTGGTGGCACAAAGTCCCTCCGGCAATGATGTGATTCCGTCCGGCGGCACGGTGTGGCTGTACACGGAGAGCGGTAAGGAAAAGAAGGTAAAGGTGCCTAACTTTACAGGCTGCTCCGTGAGTGAGGCCAAGGCATTGGCGCAGGCTCACAACCTGAATATAGAGATCACCGGCAACGATTTGTCCTCCGGCAATGTAAAAGCCTATCGCCAAAGCGAGAAGCAAGGCTCTATGGTTGCCCAGGGGAAAGTGGTCGTTGTATCGTTCAAAAATACAGAGTCCGTTTTAGACTGACAGAAGGGAAGATCGCAATGAAAGTATCCGAATTGCTGCAGGGGATCCCCTGCACCGGCACCTACAACGATGTGGAGGTGCTGGATGTGACCCAGGACTCTCGGCTGGTGGAGCCGGGGTATCTGTTTGTGTGCATCAAGGGCGCCAGCTTTGACGGCCACGCCGTGGCGGCAGAAATGCTGGAAAAGGGCGCCGTTGCCGTGGTATGTGACCACGACATGGGGCTGCCCAGCCAGGTGATTACCCCCAATACCCGGGATGCCTATGCAACCATTTGTGCCAATTATTACGGCAACCCGGCAGAGAAGTTGCAGCTGATCGGCCTTACCGGCACCAACGGCAAAACCACCACCACATTCCTCATTAAGCAAATTTTGGAGAATGCAGGCAAAAAGGTGGGCCTCATTGGCACGGTGCAGAATATGGTGGGCAGCGAGGTTTACCCGGCCAAGTACACCACACCGGAGGCACACGAGCTGCAAAAGCTGTTTTCTTTGATGGTACAGGCCGGTTGTCAGTATTGCGTGATGGAGGTGTCCTCCCAAGCGCTGGCACAGGGTCGTGTAAAGGGACTTCACTTTGCACTTGCCGCCTTCAGCAATCTGACCCAGGATCATTTGGACTATCATAAGACTTGGGAAAATTACTTTAATTCCAAGCGTATTTTGTTTGAGAATTGCGACAAGGCCGTTACAAATGCAGACGACAAAAACGGCTTGAAGATTGTGGAGGGTCTGCCCTGTCAGGTGACCACTTATGCGGTGGATACCAACAGCGCCGACTATGTGGCAAAGAACCTGAACTTTAAGCCCAGCGGTGTGGAATACGAGTTGGTGGCACCGGAAAATATCGGTCGCTGTCATTGCCCCATTCCCGGCCGGTTTTCCGTTTATAATTCGCTGTGCGCCGCTACTTGTGCGCTGGAACTGGGCGTGCCGTTTGGCGATGTGCTCACCTCCATCAGCAAATCAAAAGGGGTAAAGGGCCGCATTGAAGTGGTACCTACCGATACAGACTTTACGGTGATCATCGACTACGCCCACTCACCGGACGGACTGGAGAATATCATTTCTTCTCTGCGGGAGATCGCAACCGGTCGCATTATGACCCTGTTTGGTTGCGGCGGTGATCGGGATAAGACCAAGCGTCCTAAGATGGGACGGATTGCGGCAGAGTTGTCCGATTTTTGTGTGGTTACTTCGGATAATCCTCGTAGCGAGAATCCCCACGCCATTATTGAAGATATTTTAGTGGGTATGCAAGGCATCTCCACGCCTTATGTGGTTGTAGAAAACCGCAAGGAGGCCATTGCCTGGGCACTGCATCACGCGGAGCCGGGAGACATTGTGCTGTTGGCGGGCAAAGGCCATGAAACCTACCAAATTCTGCCTACGGGCACCATTCATTTTGACGAAAGAGAAGTCGTGGCAGAGATCCTCGGCGCCGAGAAAGAATGAAAGCATTTACTTTACAGGAAGCGGCGGCAGCCTTAGGCTTGCCCCAAATGCAAGCCCAGGCCATCTTGGCTGATGTTTGCACGGATACAAGAAAAATACAGCCCGGCAGCCTGTTTGTCTGCTTGCGGGGGGAACGGTTTGACGGCCATTCCTTTGCATCTCAGGCGGCCAAGTTAGGTGCGGCGGCGCTCTTGGTGGATCACCCGGTAGACGCGGATGTGCCCCAGCTGGTGGTAACGGATACCGGCAAGGCGATGCTCCAGTTGGCCGGCTGGTATCGGCGGCGTTTTCAGCTGCCGGTGGTGGGTCTGACCGGCTCCGTGGGCAAAACCACCACCAAGGAGTTTATCGCTCTGGTGTTGGGTGCCAAGTATAATACCTTAAAGACACAGGGCAACCTGAACAACGAGATTGGTGTGCCTCAAATGCTGTTCCGCTTGGAGGACAGCCACACGGCGGCGGTCATTGAAATGGGCATGAACCATTTTGGCGAGATCAGCCGTCTGACCCGGGCGGTGGCGCCCACTGTGGGACTGATCACCAACATTGGCGTGTCCCACATTGAGAACCTGGGTTCCCGGGCGGGAATTTTGCAGGCAAAACTGGAAATACTGGAGGGGATGGCACCGGATGCGCCCCTGATTGTAAATACTGATAATGATATGCTGCGCACGGTCAAGCTGGGGGACCGTCCGCTTTTGACCTTTGCCATTGACGATCAAAGCGCAGATTTTACTGCTACGGATATTGCAGAGCAAGGGAGCACCACCACTTTTACGGTGCACCACAGCACCTTTACCCAGCCGGTAACCATTCCCACTGTGGGTATACATAATGTTTATAACGCCCTGGCGGCTATGGCTGTGGGCTATGTGACAGGGGTGGACCCTGCGGCTGCTGCGGCAGCCCTGGCAAACTATGTGCCTGCCGGTATGCGCCAAAATTTGGTGCAGGTGGGCGGTGTGCAGGTGATTGAGGACTGCTATAATGCCAGCCCGGACTCCATGCGCGCGGCATTGCAAACCCTGGGCAAGCTGCCGGTGCACCGCCGCTATGCGGTGCTGGGAGCCATGCTGGAGCTGGGAGATTACGCCAAGGAGGCACACACCCAAGTGGGCAAGATGGCGGCAGAGAATGGCATAGACGGCGTGCTGGCCTATGGGGCAGACGCTGCCTATATTGTAGACGCGGCCAAGCAGGCGGGGCTGGAAAACGCCCGATGGTTTGACACAAAAGAGGCGCTGGCGCAGTCACTGGCGCAGCAGGTACAACCCGGTGACGGTGTGCTCTTTAAGGGCAGCCGTGGGATGCACCTGGAGGATGTAATGCACACGGTGTATGAAAGGTGGGAGAAGGCGTAATGTCTATTGTATCTGTTCTGATCAGTTTGGTGGTGGCCTTTGCCGTCACTGCAGGGCTGGGGTTCGTGATTATTCCCTGGTTGCGCAAGCTGCACTTTGGTCAAACCATTTTGGACATTGGCCCCGTGTGGCATAAGAAAAAGCAGGGCACGCCCAATATGGGCGGGTTGATGTTTATTATCGGGATCATTGTGGCCTTTATTGTAGGCGCCTTGACCCTGCACTTTTCCGGCGGGTCGCTGGAGAGTGCCTACTCCGAACTGCTCCCCGGGCGGGAGATCATTCTGCTGGTGGCGGGTCTGTGCCTGGCCCTCGGCAACGGGATTGTAGGCTTTACCGACGATTTTATCAAAATCAAGCTGAAGCGCAACGAGGGCCTGTCTGCTAAGCAGAAGTCTCTGGGTCAGCTGATTGTGGCAGTGGGATATGTGGCGACCCTGTGGTTCTCCCACAATACGGTGTGGTACTTGCCTTTTGCCGGTTCCGTGAACTTTGAGCGCAATTTCGGCACCGGACTGCTGTTTTGGGTGCTGTCCATCTTTATCATTTACGGCACGGTAAATTCCGTGAATTTAACCGATGGCATCGACGGCCTTTGCTCCTCGGTGACCGCCACCGTAGCCATTGCCTTTATCTATTTTGGTATGTACTGCGGTTACACGGGTATGTCCATTTTGGCGGCAGCTATTTTGGGCGGTGTGTTGGGCTTCCTGTGCTGGAACTGGAACCCGGCCAAGACCTTTATGGGCGACACCGGCAGCCTGTTCCTGGGTGGTTTGGTTGCAGCTTTAGGCTACTGTATCAAGTGCCCGATTTTGCTACTGCTTTTCGGTATCGTTTATGTGTGCGAGACCATGAGCGATATTATCCAGATCGGTTACTTTAAGATCACCCACGGCAAGCGTATTTTCAAAATGGCGCCTATTCACCATCACTTTGAGATGTGCGGCTGGAAAGAAAAGAAGATCTGCGTTGTGTTTTCGCTGGTAAATGCCGCCGGATGTATTCTCGCTTTGGTGCTGCTGATTAAGGGCACCTTCGGAAAATAAGATTTGAAGAAAGAACAGAAAGGAGCATTCTGTGGCTTACCACGCAGATAACGCATTGCCTTCCCACAGCGAAGGGGAACGGGTGCTGCCCATGCAAAAAGGCGGCAAACAGCGCCTGAAAAAAAGTGATATTTGGGTCACCGGCTCCTTTGATGTGCCTTTTTTGGCGCTGTCTTTGCTGCTGCTCACCATTGGGCTTGTGATGCTTTTTTCCGCCTCCTATGCCTATGCTTTTTATAATGATGATGGCAACAGCTATGCTTATATCAGCCGCCAGCTGATTTTTGCAGTTGTGGGCCTGGTGGCGATGTTTATTCTATCCAAATTGAATTATAAGGTGATCCAGGCGGCTACTGTGCCGCTGCTGCTGGTTACATTGGCGCTGCTGTGTTTGGTGCTGGTGTACCACACAAATCTGCGGGGCTTTCGCCGTTGGATCCCCCTTGGTCCCATTACTTTTCAGCCGTCGGATCTGGCCAAGTTCACCATCTCGGTGGTGCTGGCCAATTATATCAGTCGGTACTACCACCAAATGCGCAAGTTTAAGTACGGCTTTGTGTATCCCATTTTGGTCATAGCTGTGTTTTGCGGGCTGATCTACTTAGAGCATCACATGTCCTGCACCATTTTGATCTTTCTCATCGGTGCGTCGCTGATGTGGGCCGGGGGCAGCAACTGGAAGTTGTTTGCCATCGGCGTTGGTATTGTGGCAGCTGTGGCGGTGCTGGTGGTGGTCAATCCGGAGTTGCTGGAGAATTACGCCGGCGAGCGCATACGCGCCTGGCTGGATAAAAGCTACTCGCCGGATGATCTGCGCTGGCAGACCAACAACTCCCTGTATGCCATTGGCTCCGGCGGTCTGTTTGGCACCGGGCTGGGCAATTCCAAGCAGAAGTACCTGTATGTGTCTGAGCCGCAAAACGACTTTATCTTTTCTATTGTATGTGAGGAACTTGGCTTTGTAGGCGCTGCGTTTATTATTCTTCTGTTTGGGCTTTTGGTGTGGCGCGGTGTTGATATTGCCAAAAAGTGCCCCAATCGGTTCGGCTCCCTACTGGTGCTGGGTATTATGGCTCAGATCGGGTTTCAGGTGGTGCTGAACATTATGGTGGTCACAGATACCATTCCCAACACGGGTATTGCTCTGCCGTTCTTCAGTTACGGCGGCACAGCACTGATCCTGTTGCTGGGCGAGATCGGCGTGGTGCTCTCCGTATCACGCAAAAACAATCAAAGAGTGGAGGTAAGCGAATGAAGCTCCTGTTTGCCACCGGCGGTACAGCCGGTCATATTAACCCGGCTTTGGCTGTGGCTTCCTACCTAAGAGAAAAATATCCAGAGGCAGAATTTTTGTTTGTCGGCACGGCGGACCATATGGAAAGCCGTCTGGTGCCTGCTGCCGGGTTTGATTTTAAGACCATTCAGATCAGCGGCTTTCGCCGTTCCTTTTCACCGGCGGCCATTGCCCACAATGTGCGCACGGTGGCCTGGCTGATGAAAAGCGAAAAGAAATGTAAACAGATCCTCACCGACTTTCAGCCGGATGTGGTGGTGGGCTTTGGCGGTTATGTCAGCGGTCCAGTGCTGCAACAGGCGGTGAAGCTGGGCATTCCCACTTGTATTCACGAGCAAAACGCCTACCCAGGCATCACCAATAAGACCTTGGCCAAAACGGTGGATCGGGTTATGCTGACGGTAGAGGACGCTGCCAAGCACTTAACGCCGAAGAATCCGCCGGTGGTCACCGGTCTGCCGGTGCGCGGTCAACTCCTGTGTGCCGATCGGGCGGCTGCCCGGGCAGGACTGGGCATACCGGACGGTCAAATGTTGGTGCTGTCCTTTGGCGGCTCTCTGGGCGCTAAGCCCCTGAATGAGGCCATGCTGCCCATTCTTCTGCGCCATGCAGAGGACGGCAGCTGTTACCATATTCATTCTGTGGGCACCAACGGCGGCGAATATTTAGAGAAGTTTGCGCAGGCGGGCTTCACCGATGGCCGCAAAGGCACGGTGGAAGTGCGCCAGTATATTGACAATATGGATGTATGTATGGCGGCGGCGGATTTGGTGATCGGCCGTGCCGGCGCCTCCTCTCTGTCTGAGATTGAGGCTATGGGCAAGGCGTCCATTTTAATTCCCTCGCCTTATGTGGCAGAGAATCACCAGTTCCACAACGCGATGGCGCTGGTAAATCGTAATGCCGCCCGTATTTTGGAGGAGAAGGACTTGTCCGCAGATACCTTGTCTGCCATGATGGACGAGTTGCTTTCCGATAAAGAAAAGCTGTTTGAAATTGAGCGTAATGCCAAGGCGATGTCTGTGGCTGACGCTCGCAGCCGCATTGCCGATGTAATCCTGGACCTGGCAAAGGCAAAATAACCCGATACACCCAAAGTCCCCTCCTTGCATAGTATGGCAAGTACGAGGGTGATGGAATGGAACAGTATGTAATCGAGGGTCAGACCAAACTCCGGGGCGTGCTGCCGGTGCACGGCGCCAAGAACGCAGCGCTGCCTATTTTAGCCGGCACGCTGCTGGTACCCGGGGTGTGTGAAATACATAATTGCCCGGCGCTGTCCGATGTGGCGGCGGCCGCTGCCATTTTGCAGTCTTTGGGCTGCCGGGTGCAGCAGGAGCCGGGGGCAGTGACCGTAGACGCTACGACGATGAGCGGCACCTGTATTTCCGAAGAAATGATGCGTACCATGCGCTCCAGCATGCTGTTTTTACCGGCGATTCTCAGTCGGGCAGGCAGCGCCACCGTATGTTATCCCGGTGGGTGCGATATTGGACTGCGACCCATTGATTTGCACCTGTCCGCTCTGCGGCTGCTGGGTGCTCGGGTCACAGAGGACGGCTGCTGTATGCACTGCACGGCGCCCGGTGGCCTGGTGGGTTGTCCCATACATTTGCCGTTCCCCAGCGTAGGTGCCACAGAGTGCGTGATGCTGGCGGCCTGTACCGCCAAGGGCGTGACTACCTTAATGAACGCAGCGCGGGAGCCGGAGATCGGTGATCTGGCAGACTTCTTAAATGCAGTGGGCGGCAAGGTGCTGGTAGATGGCAACGGCACGGTGACCGTTGAGGGTGTACCGTCGCTCCACGGCACGGCGCATACCGTGATCCCGGATCGGATCGTGGCGTCAACATATATGAGCGCTGCGGCCATTACCGGGGGTAAACTGTTGCTGCGGCAGGTGCGCACGGCGCATTTGGCACCGGTACTGCCGGTGTTTCAGGAGATGGGATGTGACCTGCGCCTGGACGGCACAGATCTATTGATCACAGCGCCGGAGCGGCTGCGCGCCTTTAAGCGGCTGACCACCATGCCGTATCCGGGATTTCCCACAGACAGCCAGGCAGTGCTGGCCGCCGCAGCTGCCACTGCTCGGGGCACATCTGTGATTTGTGAGAATATATTTGAAAATCGATTTCGTTATACCTGCCAGTTGCAGCGCTTTGGCTGTGACATTGCTGTTAGCGGCAAAACGGAGGTAATTCGCGGCGTGCCTACGCTCCACGGGGCAAAGGCAGAGGCGACGGACTTGCGTGGCGGTGCCGCCTTGGTGGTGGCTGCATTGGCTGCTGCCGGTACTTCCACCATCAGCGAAATTCATCATATTACCCGCGGGTATGAGGACTTGCCGACCGTACTCACTGTGGTAGGGGCAAATATCAAGAGGACGAATCATGAAACAAAGGACACCAGAACCGCCTGAACAACGGCGCAGCGCTTACTTGGACAACGGGCTGGAGCCGCCGAAGCTGTATCGTCGGGAGCAGCAGCAAGCCGCTTCCCGACAGCAGCGCCAGGCGCCGCCGATGACCCGTCAGGAACGGCGCAAAAAACAGAATAAACGCCGCCGGTTAAAGCGCAGCGTGCGCCGTGCTTTGGCCGTGATCGGTTTGGTGCTGCTGGCGGTAGCCATTGTAGCGGTGCTGTGTCTGACTGTGTTCTTTAAGATTGAGAGCATTACCGTTACCGGCAGTAAGGTATATGACACGGAAAAGGTGCTCTCCGTTTGTACCATTGAAACAGGGGAGAACCTGTTTTTGGCAGATACGGACAAGGCAGCCCAGCAGTTGCAGCAGGCACTGCCGTATGTGTACAGCGCCAAGATTAAGCGCAAGCTGCCCGGCACCGTTCAGATACAGGTGACAGACGCCGCACCGGCCTATGCGGTGAAGAATAAGGACAAGACCTATACCTTGATGGACGATCGGTTCAAGGTGCTTGAAGTGGTGCAGAAGAAGCCGAAAGAGAGTATTCTTATTCAAAAGGCCAATTTAAATAGTGCCAAGGTGGGACAGACCGCCCAGTTTGCCAACAAGAATGTAGCAGCGTGCTTGACCCAGTTGGCACAGGCCATTCGTGATTATCAGTTCACAGAGGCAACGGCGATTTGCAGCGAGGGACTGAACAGTAACTCTATTGTATATGACGGTCGGATCGTCTTTAAGCTGGGCACCTGTGAGAAGCTGGAAAAGAAGATCCATCAGGGCTTAGCTGCCTGTGCACAGTTGGATCAGGATAACCCTTCTGTGAAAGGAACTCTTCGTTTAACAGGTGAAAAGCAATATTACTTTACAGAAGATTTGCTGTAAAGAAAATAAATATACATATTTTAGACAAGTTTCGCACACTTGTGGAAACTGCACAAAGTCCCGCCGGTTGAAAATCGGAAAAATTGTCAAAAACTTTGAGAAATATTCAAAAAAAGTGTTGCAAAAGGATTACAATATTGTTACAATATGATTTGTAAAGTTGTCTGCTGACAAACTGATGGATTTACAAAATAAATGAAGGAGATACATAATCTATGGCTCGTTATGAAATTGATACGGATGACAACAAGGTTGTTCAGATTAAAGTAATCGGTGTTGGCGGCGGCGGCGGTAACGCCGTGAACCGCATGGTAAAATGTAATATTCAGGATGTGGAGTTCGTTGCGATCAACACGGATCGTCCGGCTCTGGCTAAGTCTGCCGCTTCTCATAAGATTGAGATCGGCGAAAAGGCCACCAAGGGTCGCGGCGCCGGCGCTAAGCCGGAGGTTGGCACTCGTGCCGCCGAGGAGAGCCGCGAGGCTATTACTGACGCTGTGACCGGCGCAGAGATGGTATTTATCACTGCCGGTATGGGCGGTGGTACCGGTACCGGCGCTGCTCCCGTAGTAGCGAAGATTGCCAAGGATATGGGTATTCTTACCGTTGGCGTTGTGACCACTCCCTTTGCTTTTGAAGGCAAACGTCGTATGAATCAGGCAAAAGAGGGTATCGAGGATCTGGCCCAGTATGTGGACTCCCTGATGGTCATTCCCAATGAAAACCTGAAGTATGTGACCGATGAGAAGATCACGCTGCTCAACGCTTTTGAGATTGCGAATGATGTACTGCGCCAGGGCGTGCAGTCCATTTCTGACCTGGTAAATGCTACCGGTTTGGTAAACTCTGACTTTGCCGATGTGACCGAGATCATGAAGGACGCCGGTTATGCCCACATGGGTGTTGGCCGCGCCAAGGGCAAGGATAAGGCCGAGGTGGCTGCAAAGCAGGCCATCACTTCTCCGCTGCTGAACACCTCTATCGAGGGTGCCCGGGGCGTACTGCTGAACATTACCGCTTCTACGGATATCGGTCTGGAAGAGATTGATGCAGCTTCTACCATCGTGACCAATGCGGTTCACCCGGATTGTGAGATCATTTGGGGTGCTAACTTCGATGAGGAGCTGGAGGACGAGATGATTATCACCGTCATCGCCACCCGTTTTGGTGACGAAGGCCCCAATCATCAGATCAAGTCCACCACCGCTAACCTGGAGGTTGCACCGCCGGTAACCGAGCCTGTGGCACCTACCACTGCTGCCCCCTCTGCGTTTACCAACAGCGACGATGATGCCTTTGACCAGATTGTGGATTTCTTTAAGAAGTAAGCAAGTTTAATACAAAAAGCGCTCCTGTTTTTCAGGGGCGCTTTGTATTTATACAGATCGTTCAAAAGTGGGCAGGATGTATATTTATCGTCTCTGTGGTATAGAAATGTGGAAAATAATGAGAAAGCAAGTGAAAGCCTTTACATTTTGCACATTTTCCACCGAGTTTTTCGCAAATTCCGTCCACAAACCAACTGAGACTTCCACAGTTTGAACATAGAATTCCACATCAATTTTCACTTTGTGATTTTGTAAAGGCGTTGTGCCTTACAAAGAGAAAGGACCGATATGCAGAATTTGCATACCGGTCCTTTTGATATTTATGCACCGTTACCATTCACTTTTTGTATAAGAGCGAATGATGTTGGTAATGGGGTTGTCCCTTTTCCAGCCTTTGCCCTTACCGCCCTTGGCCTGGTCCTGGATTTTGCCTGCACGAATGGTGACAAAGTCCGCCTTGTCAATGAGTTTTTCCATTGGCGGAATATCGTCAAAGTCGTAGTCGCCGCTGACAGTGTCCAGCAGGGGGGTAGCCAGGGTGGTGTTGGCGTATTTCTTCACCGCTGTCATGGCCATAATGATCAGTCGATTGTCCTCCGGCAGGGTCAGGGTCTTGGCACCGCGAATGTCCAGTTCATACAGGTAGAACCAGGCTTTCTTGGCGGCAATGTTGCCCTCCGGGTGATGGCAGTGCGTGAATTCAAGGGCAATGTCCGCATCCTTAATGCGGGCGGTCTGCTTCAGTCCAGCCATATCCCACAGAAATGGCAGCTCTGCCATACTGTGAATGGTCAGGGTCTTGGTGCGCCGATCGGTGGCGAATTCCGTCTGCCGGTCACCGGCGGTGCTGGCTGCCAGAAAGTACAGCTTTGTGCAGCCCTTGGGCAGCTCCAAAGTCTCGCCGCGAGCCACAAGCAGGTCGTTGCCGTCGCTGACCTGGGGAAGCTTAAATGTAATGCCCTTATAAGTGGGTACCTGCGGTAGCAACTCTGCCGGCAGAGAGAACCCGGCGCCTTGCAGAATGCAGTTACGCATATCCTCGTCGGTCGTTAAGCCCTTGGTGTTCACCGGAAGCTCCATTTTTTTAAATTTCTCTCGGGGCAGCTTTTCTGCCTCAAAGGTGAGTAAAAAGGTTTTCACTTCAAAGGGCTTCAAATCAAAGGTCAGTTGACCGTTCTTGATCTCTATCGCTTGAATCGGTCGCTCGTCTGCGGTGCACAGGGTGGCACCGGCGATGGCCCGATAGACGGAGAAGGTTACAGCCTTTTGCGCTTGGCCTGCAGCTTCGCCAACGCGGACGATATAACCGCTGCCATCCTCGCTTTTCTTAAAGGCGCGGAGTAAGGCGTTCTCCGTATTTATTGCAGCCGCGGAAAATGCGCTGCCCAGCTTGCCGTCCTTGCGGGCGGAGGTTTGGAATGCTACCAGCGGTTTGCTAAAGGCTTCTGCCGCTGTTTGTGTGCCGGTCTGCCAGCCGCCCTTGTGGCTGTAAATGCCAAAGCCGAAGCGGTTGCGCCCAAGGTCCATCAAATCCTGACGCGCCTCTTTGATAAAAGCGCCGGCGGGCGTGTGCAGGCAGGTGAGCCGCAGGGTGTGATCGTCCGGCTTATCCCAGCCGTACTTACTGTCGGAAAAGACAGACACGCCAAAGTCGCCGTCGCTACCTGTCAGATCCGCCCACTTTTGGGCCGGCACTTCATACAGCTTTTCGTTATTATTTCCTCTGTGGATTACACCCAGTCCCAGGTCGTAGTCCGCGCCGTCTGCGGCGGCAACAAAGGGAAATTCAGCCTTGAGCATAGACCGGCGGCTGCGCCAATCCACAGCGTTCTCCACCCGAATACAGCTGCTGCCGGCATCCAGGCTGATCACCTGTTCCACTTTAGACACGCCCAGTTGACGGCTGACTTTAATAGCCGCCTTGGCGGGGCCACGCTCCAGCAGCTCAAACTTCGGTGTGTTGGCATAGAGATAAGGCGCTTTATCAATATCGGCCTTGCGCATTTCCCACGCCGGGTAGTTTAGTTCGCCGGTATCGTGGAGCACTGCCAACTTAATGGGTCTTTCCAAAATCTGGCGCCCCAGCTCTTTATCATACAAAAAGGCGATATCGCCGTTTTTGTTCAGCAACAGACGGTACTTGCGGTTCTCCAGCATGTGCTCGCCGCAACGCAGGTCGGTCTTTACCGGGCAGGGGGCGTTTGCCGCCGTCACATCCAATACCAGGTAGCCCATAGGAGGCACGGTGGCCAGCACAGCCATGTGAAATGCCTTGCCTTCTTTGCGGATTACCTGGCTGGGCAGCTCATTACCGTCTCGATCCAGCACCCGCAGGTACTTGCCGTTGTGATTCAGTCGTACATGGGCTTCTACCGATTCTGTTCTGGCAAAGGGCAGGGGATTGTGCACGATCAGGGCGCAGTCCGTTACCCATTGGGTATCCAGTTGGTTGGCAATGGCACCCACTGCACCGGTGTATTCCCCTTGCAGCTGCACCAGCGAGGTGTGGTAGTCGTTCCACCCGGTGTTGTAAACGTCCATATTGGAGGTGCCGGGCAGATCGTCGTGAAACTGGTGCTGGATCAGCCGTTCCCAGGCCTTGGTCACCGTTTCCTGCGGGTAGGTATAGACCCCCAGCAGCTCCGCGGTGGAGAGGGTGCTCTCTGCCACATCGGCCAGCACCTCACATTGGCGGTTCAGTCGCTTGCCCATCGCCCGGGCAGTGTAACCGCCGGCACCGTGGCTGGTCATCAGCAGCTCGTTGTTCCACACGGGCAGGCGGTCCTTGTCGCTGTCCGGCAGGGCATCAATGTCCTTGAAAATTTGGTCGGACTGCGCACTGATCACATCAAAGTCTTTTTGCCCATTTTCTGCCGCGCTGGCGCACACGCTTTGCACGCTCTCCTCTGTGGGAGCGCCGCCAACGTCGCCGGTGCCGTACAGGTGCTGGGCATAGGGGAGACCGCCTTCAAAGGCGTTCTTTGCCACATCGTCAATGACGGACACTTCGCCGCGCAGGTCGCCGCTGAATTTGGAACGGTAAGACCGGGCGTTGGGGCACGCCAGCACTCGGCTGCCGTCCACGCCTTGCCAATAACCCAGGGTAAAGGGCACGCCGTAGGCACTGCCCCAACTGAGCTTTTGGGTAGTAAAGCCCAGCAGCCCGGCATACTTCATCACAGACGGCAGCGCCTGGCCGAAGCCAAAGCAGTCAGGCAGAAAAATGTCCTTAGACTGCACGCCGAACTTTTCCTGAAAATACCGATTGCCAAGGAGAATATTGCGAAAAAGTGCCTCCGGAGAGGGAATATTCACATCGCCGTTCTCATAGCAGGCACCGGCGGGATACCAGTTGCCGCGCTTTACTAAATTTTGAATTTCCACAAAGGCCAAAGGATAATATTCCTCAATCAGCTGATAGCGAAAGGCGCCTTCAAAATTGAAGCAGTAGTCGGGGTAACGCTCGATCAGATCAAAGTTCTTACGCAAGGTATCCGGCAGGTATTCCTCAATGGTTTTGCGCAGATCCCAGCGCCACACCGTGTCCAGATGGGCGGTGGAGACTGCATATACTTTCTTCTTTTGCATACTTATTTCTCAATAATCTCGTAGGTGAATTCGTACTGCTCTTGCAGAGCCTTTACCTTGTCCTCATTGTCCTCAATAAAGGTGGGGGTGTACACGCTCTTGCCATCCTTGGAGTAGTCGGCTACAATTTGATTCAATGCCTGCCAGGCCTCGTCCTCTTTCTCATAACCGTCGGCAAATTTGATCAAAAACTCTCTGTGCTTGGGAAGTCTGACTTTCATACTGTTCTCCTGTTCCGGGCATAGCCCATAAAATATACTTCATTATAATATTAAAAACATATTATTGCAAGAGCAGATCGGCTTTTTCTGCCAGCAGGGCGGCAGCGTGGGCAATGGCAGCCTGGGGCGGGGTGTCCTTATCTGTTAAGGTGATCACCTTGTCACCCACCAGGGTGCCGTCCCCATCGCCGCTGATAACCACACAGCGCTTGCCCAGCTTTTTGGCGCGTTGCGCCACCTGATAAGGCAGCTTGCCCATCAAGGTTTGCCGATCCGTGCGCCCCTCGCCGGTAATCACCAGGTCGGCCCTGGCAATGGCGTTGTCCAGATCGGCCAGCGCCGCCAGCAGATCAAAACCACTTTGGGTGGTGCCGCCCAGTACGCCGTACAGGCCGCCACACAGTCCGCCGGCTGCACCGGCACCGGGCAAAGCACGGACAGCATTAGGCAACAGCGCCGCCAGGTGCGCCATACCGTTGTTTAGCAGTTGTACTTGCGCCGGAGTGGTGCCTTTTTGGGGACCGAATACCGCAGCGGCACCGTTTTCGCCTGTATAAGGATTGGTCACATCGCAGGCGTATGTAAAGTGCATACCCTTTACGCATTGTTGGAAATCCGCCGGGATCTGCAACCGCTCGATCCGCTGAAGATCGCCGCCGGTCGGGTGGGGGATAGAAGTCCCGTTTCGCTCATAAAATGCCACGCCAAGCGCTGCCAACGCACCGGCGCCGCCGTCGCACATACCGCTGCCGCCAAGGCCGATGATAAAATGGTGAAAACCAAGGTCTATGGCGCTTTTCAGCTGCATACCCACGCCGTAGGAGGAGGCGGCCATAATGTCCTTTTTCGTCTGTAAAGCGCAGGTTGCGGCGCACTCGATCAGCGCCGTATCGCCCCAGGTGTACAGGGGTGCTTGTATTGTATTGCCATATAGGTCAACGGCATTTGTGTAAAGGATATCGCCATTACAGGCGTCAACGCAGCAGGTGCCAAATCCCTCGCCTCCGTCGGACAGGGGCAGGGTGGCTACCGTCACCCCCGGGTGGGTCAGCAACGCCTGCGCCAATATATCGCACACCTGGCGGGCGGTCAAAGAGCCTTTGTAGCTATCCGGCGCAATGAGAATGTGCATCTTCAATCAACCTCCTGAGTGCCGCTTGAAAGTCTTTGTCCTGTTCTGCCGTGCGCTTGGACGGCCCTTTCAGCCGGTAGCCGCCTCGCCGGGCTTTCTTGGCTGCGTGGCGGGTGAGTAGTAGCGTGTCAATATTGGCATCGGTGAGCCGCTTGCCGTTTTGGGTAATGGGATAGCCCCGCTTGGCCAGCACCATGGCTGCCAGTCCGTAATCTTGGGTCACCACTATGTCTCCCGGATTCACCTGGCGGATTAGGGCAAAGTCTGCGCTGTCGCTGCCTTTATCTACCGTGACGACCCGGGCGTTTTTCTCTTTAAACTCATGGCTGGTGTCGCAAAAGAGTATGGCCTCCAGCCCATGTTCGGCTGCTGCTTGCAGAGTCAGATCCACCACCGGGCAGCCGTCAGCGTCAATTAAAATCTTCATAGCCATATTGTACCACATTTGAATTTTGGTTGCAATTCTGGTATACTGGCGTAAGAAAGGCGGGGACGATATGCGAATTTTAATTGTGCGCCATGGCGATCCGGACTATGAGAAGGACTCTTTGACCCCCAAGGGATTCCGGGAGGCAGAACTGTTGGCGGAGCGACTGTGTCAATTGGATGTAAAGGCATTTTACTGTTCACCTTTGGGCCGAGCGCAGGACACGGCACGACCCACTTTGCAGCGGTTGGGGCGCAGCGCGGAGACTCTGGATTGGCTGCAAGAATTCCGCGGCAAGGTGCGCCGGGGGCTGAAAGTGGAGGGCTGTTGGGATCGGCTGCCTTCTTACTGGTGCAGGGAGGACAATTACTATTCGGCCGATGCGTGGTTGAACACGCGGCTGATGCAAAGCAAAAATGTGGAGAAAGAGTATCGCTATGTATGCCGCAATTTGGACACCCTGCTGGCGCGGCACGGCTATCGGCACAACGGTCGAGTGTTTGATGTGGTAGACGGCAATCATGATACCATTGTTCTGTTTTGTCACTTTGGCGTAGAGGCGGTGCTGCTCAGTCACCTGCTCTCTGTATCACCGATGCCCCTTTGGCACAATTTTGTGGCGCTGCCCACCTCCGTTACCACAGTGGTGACCGAGGAGCGGGAGCAAGGAATTGCCACTTTCCGTGTGCAGCAGTTTGGCGATTTGTCCCACCTGTATGCGGCGGGGGAGCCGCCGGCGTTTGCCGCGCGGTTTTGCGAATGCTTTGAAGATGATACCCGCCATTAAAAGAATATAAAAAATGCACCTTGCCCGGGGTCCATCTCGGTAGGGTGCATTATTTTTGTTCTCGATGCGCGCGCAGTAGGCGGATGGGCACCGCCACCAGCACAGCGCCAAGCCCCATACCTGTGGCGATCTGTAAGGTCTGTGCAGCATAAGCAACGGCTTGATTCGGCTGGCCCCACAACAGGTATTGCATGGCGTAGTAGATGGCGCTGCCGGGCAGCAGGGGCACGGTAGAGGGGTAGAGCAGTACGGTGGACGGGGTCTTCAGCACCCGTGCCAGCAGTTCTGCGTACAGGGCAACGGCCAGCATGCCCCATAGGGTGGCGCCAAAAGCCCCCATGCCATTTTCTTCGGCAAACCGATATACAGTGCCGGACAGCAGACCGCCAAAAGTTGTAAAGAACAGCAGTCGCCGCGGCACCTGCATTAAAACAGAAAAAGCGAAAGTGCCAAGGGCGCCGGAGAGGATCTCTCTCACCGCCCCACGCTCCCCGGCAGCCAAAGGGCAAAGGCACAGCCCAGGGCGATAGCCAGGGCACACAGCACCGCCTCTGCCAGTTGCAGCAGTCCGGCCAGCAGATCGCCGTCAATCATATCTCGTAGCGCGTTGCCCACCGTCAGCCCGGGCACCAGCAACATAATGGTGCCAATGAGTATGTTGGCGCCCCGCAGGGGCAGTCCCAGTGCCTGCGGCGTAAACGCCAGTAGCCCGGCTACCGTGGCGTCCAGCAGCACGGCAGTAAAGCCGGATTGCAGTGCCGGTCGATATCCGGACACTAAAATGCCAAATCCGCCGCACAGCACCGCTTCTGCCCAAGTGCCGCCAAAGTAAATGCAAAAGGCGGCAGTGGCCAAAAAGGTGCATAGCAGTCGGGTGCGCCTGCTGTATATCCGGCGTTTGGTGACTGTCCAGTCTACTGTCTCGCCCCTGCACAGGCGGCGGGACAGGGTATTGAGTCGATCCAGTTCTGCCAGGTCAATTTCCTCCGGTCCCAAGCGCTTGGTGCCGGTGTGGGTGGTGTTGTCCGCCAGGATCACCGTGGCGGTGAGTATGCCCGGCACAGCCCACACCTGGGCATCTGTGGCACCGGCGGCATAATTGATCCGGGTGACTGTATCTTCTGTGCGGCGCACTTCGCCACCGCTTTCCATCATAGCCGCACCGATCTCCAGGGATAGACGCAGCGCTTGCATTTTTTGCGATTCCATATTCTTAGTGTGCGCAAAGCGGGATAAAATATAAAAACCCTCTTGGTGCATATTTTACATCAAGAGGGTTTTTATATTGACTGTCTTTACGGACTTGTGCGTCTTTGCTTGCGCTTTTTATTTTTTGGACCAGGTGGAGGGGGAGAGTGCAAACCAAAGCGGGAAGATTTCCAACCGCCCCAGCAGCATTGCCATGGACAGGACAAATTTGGACAAGTTCGAGTATCCGGTATAGCTTTGCACCGGACCCACCAGCCCCAGGCCGGGACCGATGTTGTTAAAGCAGGACACCGTGGCGGACAGGTTGCTCTCTATATTAAAGTTCGGCTCCAACGAAAGGATTAGAAAGATCCCGGCGATGAAGGCAAAATAAATGGGAAAGTAGGCACTGACGCCGTTTAAGGTGGCGTTATCTACCCGCTTGCCTTCTAATTTGACCACGCCTACGGAGCGGGGGTGCAGCATGTGACGCAGTTCCCGGCGTATGAGTTTAAACAGCAGCATGACGCGGGAGACCTTCAGTCCGCCGGCAGTAGAACCGGCACAGCCGCCCACAAACATCAGCAGGAATAAAATGGAACGGGACAGATCCGGCCACAGGTCGAAGTCTGCCGTAGAGAAGCCGGTGGTGGTCAGGATAGACGCCACTTGAAAGGTGGACAGCTGCAATGCCTTGCCCAGGCTGTGGTACAGATTGTAAATATTGGCGGTGATCAGCGCCGTAGCCACACCGAAGATGCCCAGGTAGCACCACAATTCCTGACTTTTGAATAGGGAGCGGAAGTTGCGCAACAGCGCCAGAAAATACAGGTTAAAGTTGACGCCGAACACCAGCATAAATATGGTAATGACCACCTGACAATAGGTGGAGTAGCTGCCGATACTGTCTGCCTTAATGCCAAAGCCGCCGGTGCCTGCGGTGCCAAAGGAATGCACCAGTGCGTCAAACAGGGGCATTTTGCCGCATACCAGTAAGATGACTTCCGCTGCGGTGAGAAAAACATAAATCAAATAGAGAATCCGCGCGGTCTGCTTGGCGCGGGGTACCAGCTTGCCCACAATGGGACCGGGCATTTCCGCGCGCAGGATGTGAATGGAGCGGTCCGTAACCGAGGGGATGATGGCCATAATAAAGACCAGAACACCCATACCACCTACCCAGTGGGTAAAGCTGCGCCACATCAGCACTCCGTGGGGCATGGATTCCACATCGGCCATTACCGAGGCGCCGGTGGTGGTGAAGCCGCTGACGGTCTCAAAAAAAGCGTCAAAGAAGTTGGGCAGCGCGCCGCTGAGCACAAAGGGAATACAACCGATCAGGGACAGGGCGATCCAGGCAAAGGCCACGATTACAAAGCCCTCTTTGGCGTAGATCACCCGGTCTTTCGGCTTAAAGATCAGCGACAGGGCGATACCCAGTACCAGGGCTATGCCGATGGTGATGAGAAAGGGCAGCGGCGTTTCTTTATAGAGGAGCGCCACCACCAGCGGCAACAGCAGCATGGCTGCCTCCGCCTGAACGATCTTACCGATCATGTAAAATACCATTTTACGGTTCATGGTTTCTGTTCCTCTAATCCTTATTTAATAATATCCGTCAGGTCGTGCAAGCGGCGATTGGCAGCCAGCACCACGACTTTGTCTCCGGGCATAATCTTGTCCTCGCCGGTGGGAATAATGGTTTTTCTGCCTCGAATGATCCCGGCAATCAGGGTGTTTGGCTTTAATGCCAGGTCTTTCAGCGCCGTTTGGGTTATGGCAGAGCTGCCGCAGACTTTGAACTCCAGCGCCTCCGCCTTGCCGTCCATAATTTTATACATCGTTTCCATATTACTGTCCTGGGAATTGCGCAGGGCACGGGCATAGCGAACCACCACATCGGAGGTGATGTCTTTCGGCGACACCAGGCAGTCCAGCCCCAGCTTTTCCGCCATATCGCCCAGTTCGTTGCGGTTGACCTTGGAGATCACCTTGGGTACATTCTGGGACGCAGCAAACAAAGACATTAAAATGTTTTCCTCATCAATGCCGGTGAGCGCTACAAAGGCGTCCATAGAACGCAGCCCCTCCTCCAACAGCAGCTCCTGCTGGGAGCCGTCGCCGTTAATGATCACAGCGTTTGGCAGGGCCTCACACAGATTCCGGCAGCGTGCCCGATTTTGGTCGATGATCTTAACATTGTTGCCGGTGTTGGAAAGCATTTTGGCCAAGTAAAAGGCGGTGCGGCTGCCACCCAGGATCATTACATCTCTGGCCTGCTTGCGCAGCACGCCCAGGCGTTTGAGCAGCTTTTGAATTTCAGCCGGAGAGGCGGTCAAGCTGATTTTGTCGCCCCCGTGGAGAATAAAGTTGCCGTCAGGGATAAACGCCTGTTCTCCCCGACGCACGGCGCAGATCAGCACCCGGGTATGGTACTTCTTTTGCAGGTCGATCAGGCGAATGCCGTCCAGTATAGAGTCCTCTCGCAGGCGCAACTCTGCCATTTCAAAATTTCGCCCGGAGAAGTATTCAATCTTCACCGCAGAGGGCACTTTGAGAATATTAAACAGCTCCTGTGCAGTAAGCAGCTCCGGGTTGATGGACATAGAAAGGTTCAGCTGCTGGCGCATAAAGCCAAGGGAACGGTCGTTGTACTCCGGGTTACGCACCCTGGCGATGGTGTGTTTGGCGCCCATTTTGCGGGCAAAAAAGCAGCACAGCATATTCATCTCGTCCGAGCCGGTGGCAGCCACCACCAGTTCCGCCTTGTCTACCGCTGCTTCCTCCAGGGTCTCACAGTCGGCGCCGTTGCCGCAGACACCCATCACATCATACATATTGGTGATCTGTTCCAGAACGTGGGCGTCCTTTTCCAGCGCCACCACATCGTGCCCCTCGGCGGACAGGCTCTCCACCAGGGTGGAGCCGATCTTACCACAGCCAACAACAATAATATTCATTCTTTTTCCTCATTTGATTAGATTTAGTAGAATTACAAACCTATACTGCCCCAAATCATACCACTTTCATACGGGATTTGCAATATACCTTTGTTAAAAAATAAAATGAAAAACCGTCTGCCCCAGGCAGACGGCTCTTGCTTATTGGTTTAAGGTGTTGCGGATCTCTTTGCGGGCGGCCCGTTCCAGGGTGCGGGCGTCTGTAATGACGGTTTTGTCGTAGCAGTAGCTGATGGATTGGGTCAGCCCCAGCAGCAGGAACAAAAAGATCATCTGCTTGGGGGAGTTGAAGATAAAGTCCGACAGCCCAAAACCCAGGTACAGCACCAGGGAGGTGAACACGCAAAACACAAGGGTCAGCTTTCTGGAATTGTTGGTGTTGATTTCCAGCAGTTTGCCGGCGCTCCAGATCAGGAGAATGCCCAGCAGAATAATACCGACAACCCCAAGCTCTACCCAAAATTCAATCACAAAATTGTGGGCGTGGGGTTTGTCCAGATTATACATATACTTGAGAATGTTGCCGGTTTCCTCACATCCGAAGCCGGTGCCGATGAAAAATGCCCGGGTGTGGGAAAGCACATAATCAATCAGGCTTTCCCAAATATTAAAGTGCGCCACAGAGGACTTTTTGGCCTCGCCGTTGCCCCCGGAGGAGAAGATAATGCCATACCGGGTGAGAATGGAGGGCACGATCACTGCAATGGTGGGCAGGAAGATGGTGAGCATCTGCTTCCAGTACCGGCGGCACAGTACAATAAACATAAAGACCCAGCCGGCCAAAGCAATCACGCAGCCGGCGCGGGTTAGGGTGGAACTGAGCCCGGCACTGATGAGCACATTGGCAAGAAAGCAAAGCACTTTTTGCTTTTTTGTCTTGGCGTTTAAGAACAGGTAAATGGAAATGGGATAGGCGATCACCATATGGGTGGCCAGCAGATTGGGATTGGAAAAAGTGCCGCTGGCTCGGGAGTCAAAGGTTTTGGTGCTGATGGCAAAGGGAAGGTGGGTGTAAACGAACTTGTCCAGTCCCTTGTACAGCGGGGTTACCAGCACGGCGCCGTCCGGAATACAGTCGTAGCGGTTCAGGGTGTAGCCGCAGATCTGCAAGGTGCCGATCACGCCGTTGACGCAGGCGCTGGCGGTGCAGGTTTGCAGCAGCGCATCAATCTTGTCCCGGCTGCGGGCCAAGTTGTAGATCATCACCTGGAGCAGAAACATACCCCACCACAGCGCAGCGGTGGAAAAAGTGGAAAATGACGTGGGGGACCACAGGGTGCTGAGAAGGGCATAGCCCATAAACAGCATCATCATTTTGCCGATGGTGCCCACCTTGGCCTTTCGCCCCTCCCGGCTCCATTGCACCTTAAAGACGATAAAGCCCGCAAATAGAATAAAGGGACTTACATACTCCGGCAGCAGGGGAAAGAGAAACAGGATGGCAAGGAGCCAACACCAGCCCGGGTTGGTGCGATATTCGATTTTTAGCGCGGCAAGTTTTTCTTTCATATACACTCTCCGTGCAGGGGGGCTGCACTTTTCTTGGCGTTTTCTGCCCCTATATTACTACAAGACAGCGAATTTTGCAAGGGCGGGGGATTTACAGATTGTTTACACCTTCATCGGCAAAGAAAGGTTGCAACCGCAGTCTAAGTATAGTATAATTGATAAGACATTGAAACAAAGGAGCATTGTTCTATGGACGACGAGAAAAAATGGTCCGGTGATGAGCCGCAGAAGGATACGGCACCGCCGGAAGCAACCAAGCCCTCTGTGCGTTATGAGGAAAATGATAATTGGGAATTTGAGGCGCAGGCGCCTACTTTGGATGACAATTTCCTGGCCGATGATCAGTATGAGATTCAGATGCCGGCGGAGAAGCCTCGTTCGGCAGAGTCTGTACCCGCTGCGCCTGCGGCAAACAGCGGCGAAAAGCAGGTCACCGTGCGTACGGCACCCTTGAAGATCGCTCTGTTTTGTCTACTGTTTGCAGCCGTGGTGGCTGTATTGGCAGTGTTAGGTGTACGCTACTACACCGTGCCTAACGGCAAAGAGGGCGAAATGCTCAATCCCGGCGGCACGGCCCTGACGGTGGGTGAGACAAAAGTGTCCCTGGGCGCATACAACTACTATTATTCCCGTATCGTTCAGAACTACCTGAACTACGCCAATTACGGCTACTATGACTTGGACTCAACCAAGGATTACGGCAAGCAGTATGTGACCAATTCTGATGGGGAGAAGATTACATGGCTGCAAATGTTCAAGGACAAGACCGTGGATCAGATTCAGTATGTGACCTCGTATTATGAGGCCGGGCAGGCAGCGGGTATTACCCTGACGGCGGATCAGAAGAAGAGCATCAAGGAGCAGATGGACAGCTTAAAGTCCAGCGCCTCTGAGGCGAATCAGTCCCTGGACGATTATATTGCGAAAGAATTCGGCGATTACTGCACCGCTGCCACGCTGGAGACCGTGCAGGAGCAGGCATATATTGCTGAGAACTATTATCGCCACACGCTGACCCGTTCCAACATCAGCGATGCGGAATACAATGCGTTCTATAAGGAGCACAGTAAGGATTATTACAACTGCGCCTTTGCCTTTATTGAGATGACTTATGACACCACCAGCGCAGAGACCAAGGCAGCGTCGGTGAAAAAGGCAAAGGAGTACTTGACCAAGATCCATTCCGTAAAGGATATGAAAAAGATGATCCCCACCGTGTGCGCGGATCTGATCAAGCGGTATGTAGCCGGCGGCTACTTTGAGAATGAGGCCAAGGCTGTGGATGGGCTCAGCGAGTATGTGGAGAACACCATGACCGCCAAAGATACCTCCTATGGCAAGGAGACCACGCAGTGGCTGTTTAACGACAGCACCAAGGTGGGCGACACCACTTATTACTGCGACGAGGAAAACGGATTTATCTATCTGTTTATCAAGACCGGCACACCTAAGTTGGACGAGACCACCGTGTACTCCGTGCGGCACCTGCTGGTGACCCCCGGGGACGACAGCAAGAACAGCAGCACCTCCTCCACCGAGAAGAAGTACACCAAAAAAGAGTGGGCAGCTGCCAAGGAAAAGGCTGAAAAGCTGCTGGCACAGTACAACAAGACGGACAAGACCGAGTACGATTTTGCCATGCTGGCGGAGGAAAACAGCGCCGATACCAATTCCACCTCCGCAGGCGGTCAGGGCGTTTTCGGTGGTATGATTGAGGGCACCAAAAAGGGTGCCATGGTGCCCGAATTTGAGAAATGGGCTATGGACGACAGCCGCAAGTACGGCGATGTGGCCATTGTAAAGTCCAAGTACGGCTACCACATTATGTACTTCATTGACAAATGCCCCCAGTACCAGTACAACTGTAAAAAGGACATTCTCTCCGACCGGGAGACCCAGATGGTCGATGGCTGTGCCGTAAAGGAGCACAAGACGGTGATGAAGAAGGCCACCCAGGCTAAGCCGGAGGAGAGCACCACCGCCGGCAGCTCTGCTACCGCTGGCACTACCGGCAGCTCTGCTGCCTCCGGCACCACCGGCGAATAATTCCAAAACCCAAAGGGAACAGGCGCTCTCTCCGGAGAACGCCTGCTTTTTTGTATATTTTATTGAAAAAAAACAAAAAACCCTTGTAATATTTTAGCAAGTAGTGTAAAATATCTTTGCATTGTTTTTAGTAAATTCTAACGAATTAAGGATGATTGACAAATGGCAAAAGACAAAAAAGAACTGGACGACGATCTTTTGACCGGCGGCAAGACCCTTTCTTCCGACGCCGACAACAAAAAGGCAGAGAAGAAAAAGCAGGCCGCTGCGAAAAAGGCAGAAAAGAACGCAGCTAAGTTGGCTGCCAAGAAGGAAAAGCTCTTAAAGGAAATCGAGGCTGCCAAGGCCGCCGTTGCCGCAGAGAGCGACACCGAGAAGAAAGAAAAAGAGCAGCAAAAGCTCAAGGCACTGCAAAGCCAGTTGGCTGCACTGGGCAGCAAAAAGGCCGCCTTGCAGATGGCTAATCGCACCAAGAAGATCGCGACCTCTGTGATTGCGGTGGTGGTTGTGGTGGCGCTGCTGGTGACCTATGTGGCCACCGGTGCCGTGCGAAAGGGCTTTATCAGCTACCTGGGCTGGCCGGCCCAGACGGTGACGGCGCTGACCGTTACCGACGGCAAGGACCAAAAGGCCAATATTAAAGTAAGTACATACAACTACTACTTTGCTACGACTTACAACAATATGCAGAGCCAGCAGAGCCAGTACCAGAAGTACGGCCTGGATTTGAGCAAGTACCACCTGGATGTGGACTTTGACAAGCCCCTATCTAAGCAAACCACCAAGAATGACGACAATAAGGAAGTCACTTGGCTGGAGTACCTGCACGACGAAGTGCTGGAGACCATCAAGTCCAATTATATGTACTACCTGGAGGCTGTAAAGGCCAACGACGGCAAAGAACCGAAGATCACCGATGAGCAGCAGAGCGACATTGATGATACCATGAAGCAGTACAAGGAGCAGGCGCATAAGTACGGCTATACCTTAAGCGCATATCTTGTAAAGGCCATGGGTCGCGGCGTAACGGAAAAGACTTTCCGCCAAGAGGCCAAGATCGCCTACATTGCCCAGAATTATAAAAATGACCTGTCTGAGAAAAAGGCCAGCAAGACCTACTCCGAGGACGATTATAACAAGTATCTCAAAGAAAATCGGGACGACTTGGTGAGCGTAAGCATTCGTGCTTTTGAGTGCGACACCGAGGATGATGCCAAGGCCTTTGCCAAGGCGTTGAAGAGCGACGGCTCCAACTTCACTGCTTTGTGCAGCGCTTATGCCTCCTCCGATTTCTACAAGAAAGCCTATAAGGCTGCCGGTTACTCCACCCAGCTGGATGTGACCAAGACCACCTTGAAGAACCAGCAGATGGCCATTGCCACTGCGGACAGCAAGGACAGCACCAAGTATCCCGGCTTGGACTGGCTGTACAGCAAGGACCGCAAGGCCGGTGATGTAAAGCAGTACAGCACCTCTGTGGTGTATGTTCTGCGCCCGGTGGCCCTGTCTGAGACCAAGACCGTTAATGTACGCCATATTCTCATTAAGCCGGAGACGAATAGTAAAAACACTTCCGCCGCTCAGGCGACCACCAAGCAGTGGAATGACGCCAAGAAGAAGGCCGAGAAGATTTTGGCCCAGTATAACAGCGGCAAGAAGACCGAGGACGCCTTTGCCCAGCTGGCGAAGGACAATTCTGCGGACAACAACGCCAACGACGGCGGCCTGTACGAGAATGTATATCCCGGTCAGATGGTGAATTCCTTTGGCAACTGGTGCTTTGACAGCAGCCGTAAGAGCGGCGATGTGGCCATGGTACAGACGGACTACGGCTATCATATCATGTACTTTGTGAAGCAGACAAATATGCCCGCATGGAAGTACACTGCCCAGCAGGCCATGGCTTCTTCTGACGGTGCCGCAGATACCAAGGCGCTGGAGAAATCCTACTCCATTAAGGAGCATTGGTTCGGCTCTCGCTACTTTGAGATCGACACCGATATTGATATGTAACAGATCATTGCAGGAGGCGGTTTTTCGCCTCCTGTTTGTCCCTAAAGAGAGGGGGAGTGTCCGGTGCAAACGGATTTAGAGCGCCTGCAAGCGGAGATCTCTCGCTTGATGGCTGCGCTGGAAGATGTGAATTTTGAATGCCAGCGACTGGAGATCGTCAATAAAAATCTGGACTTTCAACTAAAAGAAGCCAATCGGGAGCTGCGGCAGAATATTGCCGTGCTGGAAGCACTGGAAAGCGAAAATCGCGCGCTGCGCGCCCGGTTGCAGGAGCAAGAGTAATGGAATATAAATTGAATTGCGCCCAGCTGCGCCAAATGGCTCCGCGGCTCCACGCCGGGGATCGGGTGCTGCTGTCCGGGCGTGTTTATACCTCCCGAGATGCGGCGCACAAGCGCATTGTGGCTGCCATGGACGCCGGGGAGCCGCTGCCCTATGATCTGCATGACGCAGTGATCTACTACGCCGGGCCTACGCCTGCGCCGGAGGGCTTGGCTGTGGGTGCCTGCGGCCCCACCACCAGCAGCCGTATGGACCCGTATGCCCCCCGCCTGTTGGACGCCGGCGTAGTGGCTATGGTAGGCAAGGGCGAGCGTAACGCCGCCGTGTGTGACGCGATCGTGCGCAACAAGGCTGTGTATCTGTGTGCCATCGGCGGCGCCGGTGCGCTGGCTTCCAAGTGCATTACGACCTGCAAAGTGATCGCCTATGAGGATCTGGGTTGCGAGTCGGTAAAGGAACTGGAATTTGCCGATTTCCCCTTAACGGTGGCTATTGCCTGTGACGGTAGCAATTTATTTGATCGTTGATCGGCTGCGTTTCTTTTTGCCGTTTTCTTCCGGCTGGACCGCCCGTCGAATGGCGGTGAGTACGCTCTTTTCAATGCGACTTACATAAGAACGACTGATTTTTAACCGCTGCGCAACTTCTCGTTGGGTCAGCGGTTTTTGATTGTCCAGACCGTAGCGCAGCACCAAAATTTCCCGCTCCCGCCCCTCCGGCATGGCTTCAATGTAGCGGCGCACCTTTTCCCATCGAATTTTTTGCTCCAGGTCCTGCTCCATATCCCGTTCATCGCGGATCACATCTTGCAGGGTCAGGGGATTGCCGTCTTTATCTATCTCAATGGCATCGCCCAGGTGCACCTCACCGCTGGTTTTGCGCTGGGCGCGGAAGTACATCAGGATCTCGTTCTCTATACACCGGCTGGCGTAAGTGGCCAAGCGGGTGCCCTTGGATGGGTCAAAACTGTCTATGGCCTTGATGAGCCCAATGGTGCCGATGCTTACCAAATCCTCCGTATCGTTGGTGCGTGAGTAGTATTTTTTCACAATATGGCTTACCAGCCGCAGATTGCGCTCAATGAGCGTGGCTCGCGCCGCCGGGTCACCGTCTTGCAGTCGCTCCAGTACCGCCCGCTCCTCTTTGGCGGATAAAGGCTTTGGAAAACTGCTGCTGCCGTCAATATGTAGAATAAACAGCAGCACATTGGCGCTTAAAAAAGAGAGTAGCGCAGAGAACATAAGTATCACCCCTTCCAGTCTATGCGCTTATTGTGCCAGGGGTGACAATTTTTAGACAAAAGTAAAGAAGTGCCCGACGCTGAATCGGGCACTTCTTGATTTTTATAACCGTACATAAGGACGCAGGGCGCGAGCCATAGCAGCGGCAGATTTGTACCGTTTGGAGATTTGCGTATCCGTGGCCTTTTGCACAATGTGGCGAATGGGTCCGCGGGGAATATCCACTGCCGGGTGCACGCCTGTGATCATGGTATTCAGCAGTACCCCCAAGGCGTACAGGTCCGTGGCGCGGTTGCTTTGTGCCACGCCGTACTGCTCCGGCGCCGCATAGCCTACGGTGCCAAGACTGCGGGTGTCCTGCTGGTCGCTGCTAATATATACTTTATATTCTAGTGTGAATGTCAATCCGATACAACAAAAAGATTTGAGTTAGGATATACGCAAATTGCGTACACTTGCGGTAAAAAAAGCAACGAAAAAACCGCACCCCTTGTGAGGTGCGGTCTGTGTTTAGAACGGTTTATTTGCGCTTTTTGGCCAGCAGCAGGCAAGCGCCGGCAGCGGTAATGGCCATCACGCCGGCGGCAGCGGCATTGTTGCCAGTGGCCGGGGATTTTTTGGAAGTGCTCTTCTTGGTGGTTTCCTTGGTGCTCTTGTTTGCCGTGGTCTTCTCGGCGTTTTTCTTGGTGGTCGGCTCTGTCGGATCATCAGGATCGATCACAATGCGGCCGATCAGGTGGTCGGTGTAGTAGCCCAGTGCAGTCAGAGCGTCCTTGGTGGCCAGCAAATTCTCCTCGCCGTCGTAAGTGAACACACCGGTAGTCTTGGACTCGAATTTGCAAAGCAGGTCGTAGGCCTTGTCCGCCTTTTCCTGATCGTCCAAGGCGCTGTAAGCCATCAGTGCCATAGCGGTGGAGTCTGCATTGGCAGAACCCCAGCTGGTGTAACCTGCGTCGGACACATTTTTCTCCAGCAGCTTCACAGCGTCGTCAATGTAGGTTTTGTAATCGTCAGCATAGGGAGCCAAAGCGGTCAGGAACGCGCCCAGGTCGTCGGCAGATGCGCCGTAACCGCCCCAAAAATCCGGACCCTCGCCCATCTTATACAGATCGGTCAGGTTCTTGATCACAGACTGCACAAAGCTCTGGGGCGCGTCCACAATGGCGCAGGCCTCTGTCACCAGGCGGTACAGGTAGTAGTTGGTGCCGTAAACAGCGGTGCCGCAGTTTTGCATCAGCTTGCTCAAGTCATAGCCGGCCACATCGGTGTAGTCCTCACCCAAGGCGTCATACACGCAGATGACGGCAGCATACAGCTCCAGCTCCTCTGTGTTGTTGGTGCCGATTTGTGCATAGTTGTCATCATATACCGGCACCGGGTAATACAGCTTGCCGCCGTTCGCCTTCAGCTCTTTCTCTACAGCAGCCTTAAAGCCCTCCACCTGTGCATCGCTGGCATCGTGGTTGCGCACAGCAGCCAGCATGTCTACTGCGTCGGCCACGCCGAAGTCCTTATCCTTGTACAGGTAGTTGGTAGCGCCCTCGGTCTGGCTCGCCACCTTTTCCAGGCGTTGGCCAATCTTGTCGTTGTCGGTTGCAGCAAAAGCGCTGTAAGCCGGCAGCAGCATACACAGAGCCAGCAAAAGCGCAGTGCAGGTGCTCATCAGTTTTTTCATTGTTTTGTCCTCCGTTTTATTTTTTATTTGAACAGGTGAAACCTGCAAATATCATTTTAGCGATCGGCTCCGGTGCATACATAATAGAATACCAGATTGTCGCCGCTGTCCATTTTATATTTGCCGCAGGAGGTCATAGGTGCGGTGCCGTTGACCTTGTACATCCAGCCGCTGGCGCTGCCGCAGTCCTTTTCATCCAGGTTGTTGATCCCCACCACATAGACACCGTAGGAAGTGTTCCTGGCAGTTAGGCGTATGCCGTGGGCGTTGCAAGCCAGCTTCAGCACATCGTAGGCAGTGCTGCCCCGATTCACCGTGTGGCTCTCTGCATGGATAATGTATCCGTCGTTCGGTACATAGCGCTCGTGGCCGCTTTTCAACTGGCTCATGTGCTTGTGAATATTCTTGCATTCCACCGTAATGGTACAGGTCACGGTTTTGGACTGGGGAGTCGTGTGCCGCTTGGTGGTGTGCTTCTGAGTAGTTTGTTTGCGGGTGGTACCGCCGGTGGGGATCAGGCCGGCGGAGCCGCCCTGCCACTTGGCGCTGTTTGCGGCGCGGGTGGTGGTTGTGCTTTTGCCGCTGCTGCCCTTTGCTTTGGCAGCTGTGCTGCCGGTCGGGGTGCCGCTTTTTGCACCATCGATTTTGGCGGTGGTTCCGGCTGTCGCTGCGCCTTTGGCTGTGGCGCCGGTGACCGTATTGGAACTGCCCTTGGCGGCGGTTGTATCCACTTTGCCGGCTGCCGTAACGGTTTGACTCTGAGGAGTGGTACCGGTCTGTTCGTTGACTCCGGCCGTGCAGCCGGTAAAGAACAGTGCCAGTGCCAACATCAGCAGTGCAATGCTTTTTCGTGTTCTTTGCAAAATAAAAAGTCCCTTGCCATGGGCAGGGGACAGAAAAGGGCGCAGTTATACCAGCGCTGCCTCCACATCTTTCCCTTAAGCCCAAAAGTGTGTTTGCAATCCAAAGCCTGCGGCGGGTGTCCCGACTTACGATATACTCACTCTGCGCCTTCTCGCTTGCGCAATGGCCTGTGCAGAGCAAAACTCGATCACGGTAATGGCGGTTGTGACGGCGTTGCACCGTGCTTCCGATTTGATCCCTTCCGGGAACCGCGGCTTTTTTGTTTTTTTACAGTATAACACCTTTTTTTCTTTGGGTCAACACAGTTGCATAAAATCCCGCTATCTGTTATACTGAACTAGATATATTTTGTTTTAAGATAATGGAGCTTTCGCAAGTATGTACGACAGCATTGAACAGATCATTGCCGAAAAGGGCATTTATACCGGGCTGACCCGTGGAACCTCTATGTGGCCGCTGATTCATCAAGGGCGAGACAATATTATTATCGTGCGTCCCCGGGGGCGGCTAAAGAAGTACGATGTGCCGGTGTATCGCACCCCCGGCGGCAAGTACATTATGCATCGTATTGTGCGGGTGCGCCCAGCGGATTATGTAATTATCGGCGACAATCGGCTTCAAAAGGAATATGTTACGGACGACAGCATTTGCGGCGTGCTGGCCGGGTTCTATAAGGACGGAAAGCGATATGTGGACTGCCAAAACAGTCGCCGCTACCGGCTGTACAGCCGGGTGTGGGTGGCGCTGTACCCGGTGCGCCCGCTGATCATGTTTGTCCATAAAGGCTGCGGCTGGATCCGTCGCCATGTTTTTAAAAGAGGTGAACGATCCTGAACCGGACCAAACGAAAGCCCTCTCGCTCCGATTGGGCTGCCATTCGCTGGATGACTGCCATCGGCAAGAGCCAGCTGCCCAAAGCGGCGGTACTGCTGTTTACCAACGCGCTGGGCGCGGCGCTGTCTGTGTGCTTTGCCAATTTCTCCAAGCATATCATTAACGGCGCTACCGAATACAAGGACTGGGGTTATGTGGTGCGCTATGCCGTTTATCTGCTGATCCTGATTATGGTGCAGATGGCACTGAATCTAATCGGCAGCAGCTTTTCCGAGCGATGCAAGGCGCGCCTGGATATGATCTTCAAAAAGCATATGCTCCAGGTGCTCATTAAAAAGGACTACGCCAGTGTGTCCAAGTACCATACCGGCGAGCTGAATAATCTGCTGTTTAACGATGTGCAGGTGATTACAGATGGCTATACCACCTTGTTGCCTAATGTGGTGTTTTTTATCGTCAAGCTGCTTAGTGCCTTTATTTACCTTGTGATTATTGACAAGGTGTTTGCCCTTGCCTTTTTGGTGGGCGGGGTGTTTGTGTTCCTGTCTACCCGTATGTTTCGCAAGACCTTAAAGCGTTTGCACAAGCAGGTCCAGCAGACGGAGGGCAAGACCCGCTCCTTTATGCAAGAGACCATCAGCAACCTGCTGGTGATCAAGACTTTTGTGGCGGAGGACAAGATCAACCAGCAGACGGACGCACTGCAACAGGAGAATTATGTGGCGCGTATGAAGCGGCGCTTCTTTGGCATTGCCGCCAACGCCGGGCTGTCTACCACCTTTAATATCGGCTATGTGTTTGCCCTGGCCTTTGGCGCCTATCGACTGCTGAACGGGCTGGACTACGGTACAGTTACCGCCATGCTCCAGCTGGTGAACCAAATTCAGGGGCCGTTTGCTTCTTTGTCCGGTATTATGCCCAAGTATTTTGCTATCATTGCTTCTGCGGAGCGACTGATGGAGATCGAGAATCTGCCGGAGGAGGAGAGCAGCAACGCAGACGATGTGGATGTACCGTCCGCTTACCGGGATCTGCGGGCGTTGCAGTTTGATCATATCGACTTCCGCTATGACCGGGATGTGATCCTGGATCATACCTCACTGACCATTAACAAAGGGGACTTTGTGGCCATCACCGGCATCTCCGGTATCGGCAAGAGCACGCTGCTGAAGTTGCTGCTGGGCGTGTTCCCTACCCAGGACGGCTCTATTTACTTAGAGATGGCGGACGGCAGCCATATCCCGGCAGACAAGCACACCCGCCGGCTGTTTGCCTATGTGCCCCAAGGGAATATGCTTTTGTCCGGCACGATACTGGATAATTTGAAGTTCATTAACAGTAACGCTACGGACGAGGAGGTGCAGCGGGCCGTTGAGATCGCCTGTGCAGACACCTTTATCAACGAATTGCCCCAGGGCTTGATGACCGTGATCGGCGAGCGGGGTATGGGCCTGTCCGAGGGGCAGGTGCAGCGGCTGGCCATTGCCCGCAGTTTGCTGTCCAAATCCCCGGTGCTGCTGCTGGACGAGGCCACCTCCGCGCTGGACGAGGAAACGGAACATCGCTTTTTGAAAAATCTGAAAGCGCTGCAAAATGTGACTTGCATTATTGTGTCTCATAAAAAGGCAGCGCTGCGGATCTGTAATAAACATGTACGCATTGAGGACTGCAAAATTGTAAGTGAGGAGAGAACTTATGATGCTGACTGAATGGGGGAAGCAGTTGGACAAAAGTTGTCCGCTGTCTGAGTATCCGCGCCCGCAATTTGTGCGGGATTCGTACCTGAGCTTAAACGGTATGTGGCAGTGTGCCTTTACCAGGGACAGCACCGTGCCGGTACAGATGGACACGGCCATTTGCGTGCCCTTCTCGCCGGAGACGCCACTTTCCGGGGTGGAGCGCACTTTAAAGCCCGGTGAGTACCTGCACTATCGGCGCACCTTTGCTTTGCCGGAGAACTTTAACCGGGGGCGGGTGTTCCTGCACTTTGGCGCGGTGGACCAAATGTGCACCGTGTACTTAAACGGTGTGCAGGTGGGCGGCCATCAGGGGGGCTACACACCCTTTACTTTGGAGCTGACAGAGGCCCTGCAACCGGGGGAGAACAAGCTGGAAGTATCTGTGCAGGACTTTACGGACGAAAACCAGTATTCCCGGGGAAAACAAAAGACCAAGCGTGGCGGTATTTGGTATTCGCCCCAAAGTGGCATTTGGCAGAGCGTTTGGCTGGAGTCCACGCCGGTGGAATTCCTGGAGAAAGTGCGGATCACGCCGGACTATGACGGCGCCGCCGTGCACTTTGAATTCTTTGGCACCGACCATGTACGCACCCGCATTTATGACGGCGAGACTTTGGTTGCCGACACGACGGACACAGATGTGCCGTTGCCGGACTTTAAGTCCTGGAGCCCGGAGTCGCCGTTTCTCTATCAGGTGGAATTTGAGGCCTGCGGCGAGGTGATCCGTTCCTATTTCGGTATGCGCAAGTTCTCTGTCGGTCGGGACCTGGACGGTCTGCCCCGTCTGTTTTTGAACAACAAGCCGTATTTCCATAACGGTTTGCTGGACCAGGGGTATTACCCGGACGGCTTTTTGACCCCACCGGCCAATGCAGCTATGGCGTACGATGTGACCCATGTAAAGCGCTGCGGCTTTAATATGCTGCGCAAGCACATTAAAATGGAGCCGCTTCTTTGGTATCATTACTGCGATGTGCAGGGCATTTTGGTGTGGCAGGATATGATCAACGGCGGCGGGCACTACGGGCTGGAGATCTCCGCGATTCCCTTTGTGGGTATTACCCTGGATGACCGGAAGTATAAGACCTTTAAGCGCACGGACGCAGCCGCTCGTGAGCTGTACTATCAGGAACTGTGGGAGATGGTGGACGCCCTGTATAACTGCCCCTGTATTGCCATGTGGGTGCCCTTTAATGAGGGCTGGGGTCAGTTTGATTCTACGGTGGCCTACAATCTGCTGAAAGAATGGGATCCCACCCGCACGGTGGACGCCGCCAGCGGATGGCACCCCTGCGGCGACAGTGATGTGATCAGCAAGCACATTTATTTTACCCCCATTCGGGTGCACGCCGGCGACAAGCCCTGGCTGCTGACAGAGTTCGGCGGCTATGCGCTGAAAACGCCCGGTCACACCTGGAACGAACGCACTTTTGGCTACCGAGTTTATCCCAGCAAGGAAAAGCTGACGGCGGCGTACCAAAAACTGTTTAACAAGGTGATCATTCCCCAGATCAAAACCGGCCTGGCTGCCACCGTTTATACACAGGTGACGGATGTGGAGGACGAGATCAACGGTTTGATGACCTATGACCGTCAGGTGGCGAAAATCGACCCGGCGGTGCTGCAAAAAATCAACGAGAAAGTGAAGTATTAAGATGAATCAGTTAGAAAAGAAAGACGGCAAAAAAGCCGTGATCAAAACCAACCGCGGCGATATGACCTTTGTGCTGCTGGACGAAGCGGCGCCCAAGGCGGTGGAGAATTTTATCACCCACGCCAAGAACGGCTATTATGACGGCCTGATCTTCCACCGGGTGATTCAGGATTTTATGATCCAGGGCGGCGATCCTACCGGTACCGGCTGCGGCGGCGCGTCCATTTGGGGCAAACCTTTTGAGGATGAGTTCGCACTGGACGCCCGCAACTACTATGGTGCTCTGTCTATGGCAAACAGCGGCCCCGGCACCAACGGCAGCCAGTTCTTTGTGGTCCAGGCTAAGTCTGTACCCGCCAATTTGATTGACCAAATGGAGGCACTGTCTGACCAGGGCTATCCTACGGAAGTGGTAGAGCAGTACAAGCAGGTGGGTGGCACCCCCTGGCTGGACTTCCACCACACGGTGTTCGGCCAGCTGATCGACGGTGCCGATGTGCTGGACGCCATCGCTGCCGTACCCTGCGGCCCCGGGGATAAACCGGTCAATGATGTGGTGATCGACGCCATCGAAGTGCAGGAATAACGCATATATAATGATATAAAAAGAAGACCACCTACGCAGGTTTTGCTTGCGCAGGTGGTCTTTTTGTTGTGGATTACAGGTCGATGTCCAGCTCAATGGGACAGTGGTCGCTGCCAAAAATATCCGTGTGGATTTTGGCGTCCCGCAATTTAGGTTGCAGACGGTCAGAGGTGATAAAGTAGTCAATACGCCAACCGGCGTTCTTCTCTCTGGCGTGGAACATATAGCTCCACCAGCTGTATATGCCGGTGGCATCCGGGTAAAAGTAGCGGAAAGTATCGGTAAATCCGCTACCCAGCAGGGCGGTCATTTTGCCTCGCTCTTCATCGGTAAAACCGGCGTTTTTGTGGTTGGTCTTTGGATTCTTCAGGTCGATCTCCCGGTGGGCCACATTCAGGTCGCCGCAGAAGATCACCGGTTTGTTTTGATCCAGGGTTTGCAGATAAGCAAGAAAGTCGTCTTCCCACTGCATACGGTAGTCCAGCCGGGTTAACTCTCGCTGAGAATTGGGCACATATACGGTGGCAAAGTAGAATTCAGGAAATTCCAGGGTAATCAGCCGTCCTTCCCGGTCGTGCTCCTCCTTGCCCATGCCGTACTGCACCCGCAGCGGCTCCCGCTTGGAGAAGATGGCGGTGCCGGAGTAGCCCTTTTTCTCCGCATAGTTCCAGTAGGCGTGGTAGCCCGGGGGCGCAAAGTCGATTTGCCCCGCTTGCAGCTTGGTCTCTTGCAGGCAAAACAGGTCTGCGTTTGCCGCAGCAAAAAAGTCGGCAAAGCCCTTGCCCATACAGGCTCGCAGGCCGTTTACATTCCAGCTGATACATTTCATTGGGTCGGCTCCTCTTTTTGCAGCAAAATGCGGTCGGTGTCAAACTCTTTTGTCTCTTTTTCCCGATATAGTGCCAGCAGATCCGACACAGTCATATGGGCCTTTTGCTCCTTGTCCAGGTCAATGATGATTCGGCCGCTGTCCATCATAATGGTGCGGTCGCCGGTGGCCAGTGCAGAGGACATATTGTGGGTGATCATCATGGTGGTGATGTTGTTTTCTGCCACGATCTCGTTGGTAATGTCCATCACCTTTTTGGCGGTGACCGGATCCAGCGCGGCGGTGTGTTCGTCTAAGAGCAGCAGCTTGGGGGTGCAGATGGTGCACATCAGCAAGGTGACCACTTGACGCTGCCCACCGGACAGCAGACCGATCTTGGTTTTCATTCGGTCCTCCAGCCCCATATTAAAGCGAGACACCTGCTCCCGGAAAAAGTTGCTCTTTTTCTTAGACAGAGCCAGCGCCAGCCCGCTGGAGTGGGCGCGGGTGTAGGCCAGCGCCAGGTTTTCCTCAATGGTCATATTCGGTGCGGTGCCCTTCATCGGGTCCTGGAACACCCGGCCGATCAACTTGGCACGCCTGTGTTCCGGCAGAAAGGAAATGTCCTGCCCGTCTAGGGTAACGGTACCGCTGTCCTGCATAAAAGTGCCGCAGATCAGGTTAAACAGGGTGGATTTGCCGGCGCCGTTAGAGCCAACAATGGTGAGAAATTCGCCCCGATCCAGGTGCAAATTGATCTTCTCCAGGGCAATGTGTTCATTGACGGTGCCCTTGGCAAAGGTCTTGGAAACATTCTTTACATCAAGCATTGCGGCGGGCCTCCTTCTTTACTTTGCGGTTCCGGGCGGTGCGCTTGGCAGCCGGGATAATAAAGGTGGCAGCCACGATCACGGCACACATCAGCTTCATCAAATTGGCGCTGTTGGTGCCAAACAGCTCAATATCCACCACAAAGGTGACGATCAGTTTGTAGATCACGGAGCCGCACACGGCGGAGATCAGTCCCACGGTGACGCCCCGCTTGCCAAACAGCGCCTCGCCGATAATGACGGCGGCCAGGCCGTAGATCAGCGTGCCGTTGCTGGTGGAGGTGTCGCTGTACCCTACATAATGGGTCACCAGTGCGCCTGCCAGACCAATCAGCCCGTTGCTGATGCACAGCCCCAGGATCAGAGTGGCATCCACATTGATGGAGGAAGCACGCACCATATCCTGATTGTCGCCGGTAGCGCGGATACACAGGCCCACATGGGTCTTAAAGAACACAATCAGCAGCAGGGTCACTACCAGGCAGATCGCCAGCGCCAGCAGCGCACCGGCCACTTTGCGCTGATCGCCGGCCAGGTGCAGCGCCTTATAGAACTGCTTAAACAGATTGGCGGCGCCGATGGACAGGTTGGGGCCGCCCCGAACAATCAAGTTAACGGAGTACAGTCCGCTCATCGTGATGATACCGGCCAGTACCGGGTGTACTTGCAGCTTGGTTTGCAGCAGCCCGGTGATTAGTCCGGCGGCCATGCCGCCTAAAAAGGCAATGGGCAGGGACAGATAGGTGTGGCCCCCGGCGGCCAAAACGGCGGCCAGTGCAGAGCCAAAACCGAAGCTGCCCTCGGTGGTCAGGTCGGGAATGTCCAGCACCCGCAGGCTGATGTAAACGCCCAGCGCCAACAGTCCGTACAGTAAGCCCTCTTGCAGGGCAGTGAGATAAAGCATAAGTTCTTGTTCCTTTGGGTATGAAAAAAATTGCAGCAGGCGCACCTTGCAGCGCGCCCGCCGGTTTGTGATTTTTGCTACTTATTTTGCTGCTTCCAGCACTTTGACCTCATAGCCAACGGTATCCTTGGTGGGGGTAGCCAAACCGCCGGCAGCCAGCGCTGTCTTGTTCACGGAGCAGTAGTCGATGCCGCACACCTGGGCGGGGATCTCCGCTACCTTTTTGCCGTCAAAATACTGAATAGCCATTTCTGCGGTCTTTTCGCCGATGCCCTTGTCATCAATGGCCAGGGTGGCGGTGCAGCCGGAGGCAACCGTGGTGGCAGAGGAGCAGTAGGTGGGAATCTTCTTCTCCTGGCACAACTCTGTCAGGGCAGACACACCGTCCTGTACCACAGAGTCGTTGGGTACGAAGATTACATCACAGCCGCCGTCAATCAGGGACTGGGTGACGGACTTCACATCGGCGGAGTTTTCCACGGTCTTTTCCGCATAAGCGATTTTTTTGCTGTCCAGGTACTTCTCGGCCGCCTTTACGGTGGAGGTGGCGTTCACCTGGCTGGTGGAGTAAATAAAGCCCCATTTTTTTACATCCGGGGTCAGCTTGTAGCCCATGTCAATGATCTCAGATACCGGAATGGCGTTGGAAGTACCGGTAGCGTTTTTGTCCGGGGTGTCCAGCGCGGTCATTACTTTGGCAGCTACCGGGTCGGACACGGCGCAGAAGAAGCAAGGGGTTTCAGACTCCTGGTTCACAAACGCCTGCGTGGCCGGGGTGGCGATGGTGAATACTGCGTCATAATCGCCATTGTCAAAGTCAGACACAATGGTGCTCAGGCTGGCGGCGTCACCGGCAGCGTTCTTGTACACGCAGGTCACATTGTCGCCGTACTTCTCTTTCAGCTTAGACTCGATCCCGGTACGCATATCGGTAAAGGCGCCGTTCTCAGACAGCACGGCAATGCCTACTTTCTTGCTGTCTGCTTTGGCATTGTTATCTTTGCTGCCGGAGCAGGCGGCGAACAGGCCGGCAACCAGTGCCAGGCACAGCAGGGTGGCAAAAAACTTTTTCATCATTCATTCTCCTTAAACGCTTGGTGTTGATTATAATAATCGAGGTCTGCAAAGGCTTTGTGCAGCATTTCCTCGGTTATGGTGTAGGGGTTGTGGGCAATGTCCGGCATTTTGGCTACCAGGGGCACCAGCTTTTCCACATCGGCACCGGTCATCTCCACTTGGGAGAGGGCGGTGGGGAGTCCTACGCTTCTGTTGAAAGCGTACATCTGGCGGAAGCCGTCCAAATTGCCGTCGGTCAGCAGCAGAATGAGCACGCCAAAGCCCACCACTTCACCGTGCAGGTGGCGCGCCTCAATATGGGGCCAGGCGGTGAGCGCGTAAAACACGGCGTGCGCCAGGCCGGAATTGTAATCCACAATATGCTCTGCCGTCAACAAAATAGAGGCAATGCCGGTGGTGACGATGATTGCCAGAATCACTTGCTCCACTGCATAGGTGCAGCGCTCGGCATCTATATCTGCCATGGCCTGTGCACCGTAGGTGAGCAGCGGGTCCAAGCACATTCGGCTCACATTTACACCCAGGGCATGGTAGTGCACCAGCGCTTCACCTCGGGAGCTCATCTCCGCCTCAAAATACTTGGCGTAAGTGTCGCCCATACCGGCCCAAATGTAGCGCCGTGGGGCGGCTGCAATCACCGAGGGCAGAATAAAGGCGTGCACCGGCGGCGCTTTGTGAAAATCCGGTGCCAAAAAGGTGCCGTCTGCGTGGTACAGAATCGATACTGCCGTGGTGGCCGCGCAGGTGGAGGCAATGGTGGGAAAGGTGAATACCGGCTTGCCGCTTTCTTCCCCATAGGCTTTGCCGGTGTCCAGTGCCTTGCCGCCGCCAACAGCAAAGATCATGTCTGCTGCTGCCACTGCCGGGTTCTCTGCCAAGGCAGCAATGTTCTCCCGGCTGGCCTCGCCGCCGTACCACACAAAATCCGTAATGGTCACGGCGCTGCCTTGGATCGCGGCCAGCAGGCGCTCCCGCACCGCTGCCATGGCCTTGTGTCCGCCGATCACCACCGCTGTGGCGCCAAAGGGGGCGCACACCGTTGGAATTTGCTTGTAAACCTGCTCGCCAATGGAATAGGACGGCAGGGTAATGGAATAATCCGTCATAGGATTTAGGTCCTTCCTGGCTAACTTATAATCCTCTTATAGGACTGTGTGAAAATTATAGCACCGCAGGCTGGCTTTGTCAACGAAATTCTTTAGCAAGTTAAAGTGATAAATTGCAGTTATTCAATGCGTCCGCCGCCCAGTACCGTGTCGCCGTCATAAATAACGGCAGCCTGACCGGGGGTCACCGCTCGTTGCGGCGCGTCAAAGGTCAGCTGCACATCGCCGCCGGGCAGCACCTCTACGGTGCAGGGCGCCTGGTGCATATTGTAGCGGATCTTGGCAGCAGCATGCAGCGGTTCGGCAGGCGCTGCAATGCTTAGCCAGTTGAACTCGGTCACCCGCACCACCGTACTGTTCAGTTGGTCGTTGGGGCACAGGGTCACCGTGTTGCTTTCCGGATCTTTCTTGCACACATACAGCGGTGCCGGCAGCGCAAGACCCAGCCCTCGGCGCTGGCCGATGGTGTAGCGAATAATGCCCTTGTGGCGGCCCAGCACATTCCCCTGTGTGTCTACAAAATCCCCGGGGGGATAGTGGCGGCCGGTATAGCTTTCAATAAAGGCGGCGTAGTCCCCGTCCGGCACAAAGCAAATGTCCTGGCTTTCTCTTTTGTGGGCGTTGATAAAGCCGTTTTCCTCTGCAATGGCGCGCACCTGGTCCTTATGTAGCTCACCTAGGGGAAACAGGGTGTGGGCCAGCTGCTCCTGGGATAGATTATAGAGCACATAGCTTTGGTCCTTTTTGTCGTCCAGCGCCTTGCGCAGCCGATAGCGGCCGTCCACGCAGTCAATGCGGGCGTAGTGGCCGGTGACCACATAGTCGTAGCCCAGGGTGATGGCGCGGCGACACAGGGTGTCAAATTTTAAGCACTTGTTGCAGTCAATGCAGGGGTTGGGGGTGCCGCCTGCCTCATAGGTGGCAATAAATTTGTCAATGACCTTTTCCTTAAAGTCACCTTTAAAATTGAACACTTGATAGGGCATACCCAGTCGGCGGGCCACGCTGCGGGCGTCCTCCACATCGGACAGGGAGCAGCAGGCCTTTTCCCGCTGGGCCATCAAAATATCGTCGCTGTCAAACAGCTTCATGGTGGCGCCCATACAGTCGTACCCGGCGTCCAACATCAGCTTGGCGGCCACGGAGCTGTCCACGCCGCCGCTCATGGCGATCAATGCTTTTTTCAAAAAAACGCACCTGCTTTCTTGACACTTTCAGTCTACTATACTAATATATACAGGAATAGAAGTAAAGAGGGAGTTTTTAGTTTTTATGCAAAAAATGCGTTTTTTTCGCCGGTGTCTTCCGCTGTTTTTGGCCTTTTGGCTGCTACTGGCAGTGGCGGGCGCGCCCTTTGCTGCTTATGCAGGGGAGAGCGTGACTGTGCGGGACAGCAGCGGGCAGGTGCGCTACGCTGCGCCCATGGATCCGGAGAACGCTTGCCCGGCGCTGCAATCGGCGCTGGACACGGTGCGCAGCGGCGCCTACGGCACCTGCACGGTTACCGTGACTCCCGGGGAATATCGAATGACAAAAAGCGCTGTGCTGGCGTCTGATATGACCCTGAACCTGACAGGGGTGACCCTGCTCAATGCCAACGCAGGCAAGGGCAACATCTTTATCTCACCCAATCGGGACCGTACCGGCAAAGACTACACCGGGTATTCTGCGTTGGAGAACTGCACGCTGCGGGGCGGTACGCTGGATTATGCGCCGGGCAATACCAACGGCTCCTGCCTGCTGCGCCTGGCGCATTGCAAGAATGTGACCGTGGACGGCACGGCATTTCTCAACAACACAGATTCCCACCACGCAGAATTGGCCGCCGGGTACAATGTGCGGTTTGTAAACTGCCTGTTCTCCGGTCAGACCAATCAAACGGAGAGCAGTGCGGAGGCGCTGCAAATTGATATTTTAGAGAAAAATCGGCACTTCGCCAACTTTCCGGCCTATGACGGCACGATGAATCAAAAGATCACCGTGGAGGACTGCACGTTTCAGGACCTGATCTGCGGGGTAGGCACCCGCAACGCCTTTGCCGGGCGGTATCAGAAGGGCATTACCATTCGTGGCAACACCTTTCGGCGCCTGCAAGGCACGGCTATTGTGTGCACCAATTATGTGGACACGGTGATCGAGAAGAACACCATCACCGACTGCGGTCGGGGCGTGGCGTATTATATGTGCAAAAACAGCGGCGTGACCGATGTGTTCACCGACGGCAGCGGCAAGGTGCTGGGTAAGCGCAATACGGACTGCGGCAGCCGCATTACCCACAATACCATCTCCGTTTGTCAAACAGCGGAGATGGACAAGCCCAGGGGCATGTTCCTGTACGGCGGCAAGGCCACCGGCAAAATGCCTGCCGGAAATTATGCTGTCTATAATCTGACGGTCAGTGATAACACCATTACCACCACCGGCGGCGGGATCACCGGCACCGATCTGCAAAACTGCACGCTTGCAGACAACCGCATTACCCATACCGGTGCGGCGACGGAGACCACTGTGGGAATTCTCCTTCACGGCAGCAGCGGTAATTTGATCGAGAAAAATACTTGCACCGCCCTACACAACGGGCTGAAGTGTATGGACGCCTCCCACAGCAACGAGCTGCGGAGCAACACGGTAACGAACAGCCGCTCCAGCGCCGTTTGCATTGTGGACAGCAACGGGGTAGAGGTGACGGAAAACACCATTCGCACCGGGGCCACCAACGGCATTTTTGTGCAGCGGAGCAAAAAGGCGCGCCTGCTGCGCAATACCATTCAGGCAATGGGTCATAACGGCATTTGCCTGGCGGAGAAGAGCACTGCCGCCACCGGCAGCAATCGGATCAGCAGCTGCCGTCGCTATGGGATGAGTTCCCAGCCGGGAACTGCCCTGACCACCGTGGGCGATCGGCTTACCGGCAACATCAAGGGGCAGGGGATCGCTCAGGGCAGCAAGAATATGAAGTTCTCAACCATAGGCAGTACCCGCTTGGTAGGCGGCCGGATCCGCCGCGGCAAAAATAAGGGCAAGATTGCCCTGCAATGGAAAGCGGTACCCGGCGCCAAGCAATATGTGCTGTACCGTAGAGACGGCAGCATCCGCGGCAAATACCGCCGGGTGGTAACGCGCACCGGCACCCGCTATATCGACACAGCCCCCAAGCGGGGCAAAACCGCCGCCTATCGCCTGGTGGCGCAAACCAAAACAAACGGCGTGACTGCGGAAAGCCCCGTGGCGCGCACGGCAGTGAGGATCAAAGGATGACTTTACAGGAAATTGTAGATCGTTCTCGGCGCATCGTCTTTTTTGGCGGCGCCGGGGTGTCTACCGAGAGCGGTATTCCGGACTTTCGCAGTGTGGACGGCTTGTATCATCAGCAATACGACTATCCGCCGGAGCAGATCCTTTCTCGCAGCTTTTTTGACGAGAACCCGGCGGAATTCTACCGCTTTTACCGCAGCAAAATGCTGTGTCCGAATGCCAGGCCCAACGCTGCCCATTACAAATTGGCAGAGCTGGAGCAAGCAGGCAAGTGCACCGCTGTGGTGACCCAGAATATTGACGGCCTGCACCAGGCAGCGGGCAGCCGCACGGTATATGAGCTCCACGGCTCCGTGCTGCGTAATCATTGTATGCGCTGCGGCAGAGCCTACGGTGTGGAGGCGGTGGCAGAAGCTGCCGGTATACCCCGGTGCGCTTGCGGCGGGATCATCAAGCCGGATGTGGTGCTGTATGAGGAAGGACTTGACCAACAGACCGTAGAGGGCGCCGTACATGCCATTGCCCGGGCGGACTGCCTGATCGTGGCGGGTACATCTCTTTCTGTGTACCCGGCGGCGGGCTTTATCCGCTACTTTCAGGGGGAGCACTTTGTGCTCATTAACCGGGATCCTACCCCGGCGGACAAACTGGCAGACCTGGTGCTGCACCAAAAGGTGGGGCAGGTGCTGTCCCAAATTCAAGTACGCTAACGGAGGCGCTTATGCCCATTTCAGTGATGCTCAAGCCGGCTTCCGGCAACTGCAATCTGCGGTGTAAATACTGCTTTTACCACGACCTGGCCGCTACCCGGCAGACGGAGAACAAGGGCTATATGACCCGGGATACCGCCGTACAAGTGATGGACAAGGCTCTGGCTTTTGCCGGGGACGGACCGGTATATTTTACCTTTCAGGGCGGGGAACCGCTGCTGGCGGGGAAAGACTTTTTTCGCTTTTTCTTCTCCTCTTGCAAGGAACGGCAGCGCCCCGGCGTGACCGTCCAGTTCTGCGTGCAGACCAACGGTACTTTGCTGGACGACGAATGGTGCGACCTGTTTTTGGAATACGGCTGTTTGGTGGGCGTGTCTCTGGACGGCGACCGGGAGGGCAACCGTTACCGGGTGTACCCGGATGGACGCAGCTCCTTTGATGATGTGTTTCACGGTGTGCAGCTGCTGACCCGGCGCAGGGTGCCCTTTAATATTCTCTCGGTGCTCACTGCTTACGGCGCTACCCATGTGCGATCGTCCTATCGCTTCTTTAAGCAGCAAGGGCTGCGCCACTTGCAGTACATACCCTGCCTGCGCCCCTTTGCCATGGATGCGCCGGAGGATCTGTTTATGACCGATGACGACTACGCCGCCTTTTTGCAGCAGGGGTTCAAGCTGTATGCCAACGATGCCCTGCGGGGTAACCCGGTGTCTGTGCGTATGTTTGACAATTACTTGCTGCTGGCTCGGGGGCAGAATGCAGAGCAGTGCGGTATGAACGGCACCTGCGCTACCCAGTTCGTGGTGGAGGCGGACGGCAGTACCTACCCCTGTGACTTTTACTGTACCGATGATTGGTACCTGGGCAATATCTGTGCCGGGGATTTTGACGGCTTTTTCCATAGTGAAAAGATGGTGGAATTCTTAAAGAATTCTTTTCAGTTGCCCCCGGCGTGCAAGACCTGCCGCTGGTTCACGCTTTGTCGGGGCGGCGGCTGCAAGCGCAACCGAGTGGGCACGGATTATTGCCGGGCTTACCAAACTTTTTTTGCAAATACGGAGCATTTGTTTGCTCAACTGCGTTGAGGTGTTTTATGAAAAAAACGATTTCTGTACTGCTGGCACTGGTACTGACGGTGGGACTGTTCTCTGCCTGCTCAAAGGATGACAAGGAGGAGACGACCACGGCTGCGCCTGCCGCCTACACCCTGGCCTATACGTATGACAGCCATTATGCGCAGACGGACCCCAGTGCCGTGCGGGCGTATGAGAAGATCGCCAAAGCCATTGCAGAGGGCGGTGTGGCCGTGCGAGTGAATACGGATATGATGGACGATGTGAACCGGCTGCTGTACACCGGCTTTCCGTTGATGGCGCTGGTAGATACTGTTTCGGTGAACAGCGACAATTCCGGCGTGACCATCAAATATAAAAACGATGCGGATACGCATCGCCAGCTGGTGGGCGCCTTTTCCCAAAAGGTCCATACCATTCTGAAAGCCTGCGGCAAGGGCACGGTGAGCAATCATGTGTATCTCCTCAATGTGTACCACTATGTGGCAACCCACACGATTTATGATGACAGTGTGACCGACACTTACACCTCCATTTTGCAAGGCAAGGGCATGAGTGCTGCCATCAGCGGTATGTTTGAGTTCCTGCTGCAACAGGGCGGGGTGGACGCCGGGCATATCGTCGGCAAGGACGCCGCCGGTAACCCCTGGTACTTTACCCGTTGTGCCCTGGGCGACACGGTGTATAACTTTGATGTGGCAACGGAGCTGTCTGTGCGCAAAGGGGAGGGGCTGACCTGCTTTGCCATGACGGATAAGGAACTGCAAACCGGCGGACTGCAAAAGGGTTTTACCTACTCGGATAATGAAAAGGCGTCGGCAGTGAAGATGAAAAAGAACCCCTATGCCGCCCTGCGCTCCTGTGCGTACTTTACGCTGGAGGGCAACACCCTAACTGCCGTCTTGTACAGCGGTAAGACCGCCGCCTTTACTCTGTAAAGGAACAAATAACAACCAAGTGAAAGTGATGCGTAACCCGACACCGCCGCATTGGAACCGCCGAAAAACTTTCGGCGGTTTTTTTGTATCATTTGTCTATGAATTCTGCACATTTTGAGAAATAATAGACAAAAACATAGAATACTGTCTATAAATATTTTGGACATTACAAGTTGCACAGAAAATTTCTGCGGACAAATTTCTTTTTTGGTTGTAATTGATAAACTGATTTGTTATAATATTGCAGAAATATGACACAGGGGGAGATCCAATGGCAGAACAAACCGGCCTGAAAGCAAAAGCCACAGGCCTCATCGACAACATTAAGTATTACTGGAAAAAGCCACCCAAGGGCAAGTATATGTCCTTTAAGGAAGTGGCTTCTTATGCGTTTGGCGGTATCGGTGCATACCTGATCGTATGTATGAGTATTCCGTGTATCTTAGGTGCCACCAATGTGTTCCTGTCCGGGACCATCGGCATCGGTATGACGGATATGTACATTATGTATGTGATCGGCGTACTCTCCGGTATTCCGCTCACCGGCTTGCGTGCCAATATTATCGACAACACGCGAAATAAGGCCGGTAAGTACAGACCGTATCTGCTGCGTATGGGCATTCCTTGCTCCATTATTTTTGTATTGATGGTATGGTTCCCGTATGACAAGCTGGGTCTGTTGGTAGGCAGCGGCATGATCTTAGGCAAATCCGCTACCTATGTGGCAAAGTGCGCCGTGGTTATGGCGTTTAACATTGCCTTGCAGTTCTTCTATTATTTCTTCTATGATGCGTACGAGAACCTGATCCATGTGCTCTCTCCAAATTCTCAGGAGCGTGCAGATGTGGCCTCCGTTAAGAGCATTATTTACTCCTTCGGCCCCACAGTGTATAACATTATTATCCCGTTGATCGCCGGTATTATCGGTGTAAACCAGACGGATATCCGTGTGTACCGGATCGCTTTTCCGATAATCGGTGTGATCGGTACGCTGCTGGTGTTCGTGGTATATGCCAATACCCAGGAAAAAATTATTCAGGCAAAGACCCATGTGATTCAGATCAAGTTTACCGACGCTCTGCGCGAGGTAGCCAAGAACAAGTATTTTTGGATTATCTCCCTGGCCGGTTGGTTGGGCTTTTTGGAGACAGCGTATGCCAATATTCTGTATTGGTTGTGCAACTACGGCGGCGCCTGCTCCCAGCCTACATACGCAGTGATTACCACCATTTACGGCAACGCCTCCCTTTGGGGCATGCTGCTGGCACCGTTTTGTATCCGCAGATGGGGTAAAAAGAAGGTGCAGGTAGTCACCAACCTATTTAATATCCTGTTTATTCTTTGTATGTATCCGTTCTTTTCCGGCTCTGCCGGATCGGACGGCAATATGCGCAATTATGTGATCTGGGGCGTTATGGCCTGCCTGTATCTGAATGCGGTAGTAGGCGCCTTTGCCCATATTCTGAATCCGTCCATTCAGGCGGATATCCGCGACTACCAGCAGTACCGCTCCGGCGAGCGTATTGACGGTATGTTTGCTGCCGTGACCGCTATTGGTAATGTGATCACTCTGATCACCGCCGGTGTGCTGCCTGCCTTGCAGGAGAAGTACGGTATGACCGCTGCGGTTGCCGAGCGCGTGACCGCTGACGGCTCCTTGATGTCCAGAGTGCTGCCCGGCTCCACCCAGACCATCGGTCAAATGTTGCAGCAGCAGCTGGCCAACGGACAGAATAACTTTGTGAACCCATCTTCCGCATTGTATGATGTAAACGGCGTGCTGTTCCCGCTGCTGCGCGTGCTGGTGTTGGTTGCCGCCATCGGTGCCATCATGAATGTAATCCCATTCTTCTTCTACGATTTGACTGAGCAGAAGCAGAAGTCTTATGTGCGTGTGCTTAAGGTGCGTGCCGTCTTTGAGGACTACGGCAACAAGGCGCTCAAGGATAAGGACATTGTAGAGATGATTGATCTGGTGAACAACGCCCGCAAAATGGCTGTTGCCACGCCTAAAAAGCTGGATAAATCCTCATACAAGAGCATTTCTGATAAGGCTGCCCGCAAGGAAGCCAAAAAGGCGTACCGCGCCGATGTGGAGTTCAATGAGGAGATCAAGATCTCTCAGTTCGTGTTGGATGAGATGTCCAAGTTCGATTCTGAGCTGGGCAAGCACCAGATTCAGGTGTACACCCAGATCTTCAATGCCGGCTTGGACGGTATCAAGAACACTTCTTTGGCAGAGGCAAAGGCGCAGCTGAAAAAGGCAAAGGCTATGTCTCAGTCCACTGCGGAGGAAAAAGAGATCCGTAAGTTCTACATTGAGGTTGCCAAGACCCAGATCTCTGCCATCAAATCTTTCCAAAAGTATTACGGTTCTGCCCGCGAGTTTGCGGAGTTAGGCTTTGACAGCATTGAAAAGTATTTCAATGAGGAAGACCGTTTGGATGACCAGATTGAAGAACTGGCCAAGATGATGCACATCGCCAAGAAAGACAAGGATCGTGACGAAGTGCTGCGGCTGAAAAAGCAGATCAAAGAGCTGTCCGAGGAGCGCAAGAAAGTACGCAAGCTTTCCAAACAGGAAATGGATAAGCACGCCCAATTCAATCGTGCTGCCAAGCCCTTTGTGGATGCTAAGAAACTGCTGACCCAGCAGGAGAACTTCAAGCATTTTGACGAAATTGCCGCGCTTTACGATACGGCAAAGGCCAATGTGGAAGCCAATGAAAAGGCCGAGGCAGAGGAAGAGGCAAAGCGCCTGGAGGAAGAAAAGGCAGAACTGGCTCGCCGCAAGGCCGAGAAGGCTGCCAAGAAGCGTAAGTAATCAAAAAGTAAACCCTACATAACGAAAACCCCATTTCCGCATAGGATAGACTATGACAGGAAATGGGGTTTTTATGATGATTTATGAGATCAAGGTTGGTTCTGTGACCAACGCACAAAGGGGGGCCAAGCTGCTGAAAAACGCGGGTTACCGTGTGTTTGTGCACAAGCAGCTGCGCCCCAGCCCGACGGACGGATGCGGGTATCTGTTACGGCTGGAGGACGGCGATGGGGAGGCGCTGGCGCTGCTACGGCAGCATGGGGTGCGGATCACCGGGGTGGAGCAGCTATGATTTATTTAGACAATGCGGCCACCACCTATCCCAAGCCGTTTTCCGTGCTGGAGACGGTGTACCGGGCCAATCGTAAGTATGCGTATAACAGTGGGCGTGGCGGCTATCGGGAGTCTGTGCAGACGGCAGAAAAAATTTTTGCCGTGCGGGACTGCCTGGGCCGCTTTTTTCATTGCCCGGAGCAGAATATTGTGTTTACCAACAATTGCACGACCGCAGTGAATACGGCACTGAAAGGACTGCTGAAGCCCGGGGATCATGTGCTGATCTCCGCCTTGGAGCATAATGCGGTGTTTCGACCCATCTACAAGCTGGCCCGAGAGGGGCGTATCACCTACGATCAGGTGCCGTATCACCCGGACCCGGACCGCTTTTTACAGAATATCCGGGCACTGGAGCAGCCCAATACGGCGATGGTGGCCATGCTCCATGCTTCCAATGTGTTTGGGGTGGTGCACCCGCTGGGGCTTGTCGGTGACTACTGTCGCCGGAAGGGCTGGCTCTTTGTGGTAGACGCCGCTCAAAGTGCAGGCATTTTGCCTATTGATATGCAGGCAATGCATATTTCCGCCCTGTGCGCCCCCGGGCATAAAAGTCTGTTCGGCACCATGGGCACCGGCGTTTTGGCATTGGCGGACGGCATTTCACCGGACAGCCTGACCGAAGGGGGGACCGGCAGCCACTCCTTTGACCCGCAAATGCCGCCGGATCTGCCGGATCGGCTGGAGGCAGGAACACTGAACAACCCGGGTATTCTCTCTCTGGGTGCCGGTGTGCGATTTATTGAAAAGACCGGTCGGGCAGAAATACACGAGTACGAAATGCGCCTGACCCGATGGTTGTATGAGGAGTTGGCCGCCTGTCCGGGGATAAAGCTGTACACGCCCCCGGAGCATATTGGCGTGCCGGTGCTCAGCTTTAATGTGGACGACCGCACCTCGGAGGAGACGGCAGCTTATTTGTCTGCCCGGCAGATCGCTGTACGGGGCGGGTATCACTGCGCCCCTTGCGCCCATCGGTCTTTTGGTACGGATAAGCGGGGCACTGTGCGGGTCAGTCCCGGCGTGTTTACCGGGATGAACGAATGTGAATATTTCCTGAATTCTGTAAAATTCCGGGAATAACCCTTTATTTGACTTTCAAAGTATGTTACAATCAGTATAAGGAATTGTATAAGTGAGGATGTGAATGTATGAGTGCCATCGGCGACTTCTTTAATAAGATACTCAGCGTGTTTTCCACCTTTGGCATTAGCGACGCACTGGATATTCTGTTTGTGGCCGTAATCATTTATGGCTGCATTCGCATTATTCGTGAAACGCGGGCGATGCAGTTGGCTAAGGGCATCTTGCTGCTGCTGGTGATGTATGGCATTGTTAATTTGCTGCACATGGAGGCTTCCAGCTTTATCTTTAAGAGCATTTTTTCCAATATTTTGCTGCTGGCGGCTATTTTATTCAGCCCGGAGCTGCGGAATATTTTGGAGCAGGTGGGTAAAGGCGCCACCGGTAAGAGCCTAAAGACGATCATTCACCCGGGAGTTGCCATTGATGTGGCAGAGATCGGCGACTGTATTGAGGCCACTTGTAAGGCCTGCTCGGATATGAGCGACCAGCATGTGGGCGCCCTCATCGTGTTTGAGAACGAGACTATGCTGGGCGATATTATTGCCAGCGGCACGGAACTGCACGCCAAGGCCTCTCGCCAGTTGATTGAGAATGTGTTTTTTCCCAAATCACCGCTCCATGACGGCGCGCTTGTGATTCGGGACGGACAGCTGTACGCAGCCGGTTGTATTCTGCCTTTGACCAAAAAGAGTGTGTCCTCCGCCCTGGGCACCCGCCACCGTGCGGGTATCGGTCTGACGGAGCAGTCCGACGCTGTGGTGGTGATTGTCAGCGAGGAAACCGGTGCCATTTCCGTTGCTATAGGCGGTGTGCTGAACCACGATGTGTCTGACGGCGATCTGCGCGATATTTTAACAACGGAATTTCTGCCCAGCGGTTCCTCCTCAGACGATAAAATTATCTCCCGTCTGGTAAGGAGGATGAAAAAATGAGCGAACAGCAAAAGCCAAAAAAGCGCTTTTCTTTGCGCAAGCTGATCTATAATGACAAGAATTTAATTATTATTTCTCTGCTGGCGGCGGTGTGCATTTGGGTTGCCACCTCGATGAATTTGTCACCGGAGACCACCAAGAATATTTCCGTTCCACTGAAGATCGACTTTTCCGACACGGTGACGGAGGAGTTGGGATTTAAGTGCTACGGCGAGAGCAGTATGACGGTGAATGTGACCGTACGAGCCAAGAAGTACCTGGCTAAGGATATTTCTGCCGACGATTTGGATGTGAAGCTGCAAACCAGTTCGGTGACCACCACCGGCATCCACGAGGTTCCCATCAGTGTCAGCGCCGGGGACAGCGGCGATTTTACCGTTGAGAGCTATTATCCTACTGTGTATACCGGATACTTTGATGTACCGGAGGAGCAGGAGATGGAAATTAAGCTGAATTACAACACGAAGGACTATGTGGCAGACGGCTTTGTGGCAGGGGAGAGCCTGCTCAACGAGCCGAATGTGGTGGTTAGCGGCCCCAAGACCTATGTTGCACGGGTCAGCAAGGTAGTAGCCGATGTGAATTTAAACGACAAGCTGTCGGAGACTGCCACCATCAATATTGAGCCAAAGGCCGTGGATGTGTACGGTAACAAGGTGGACTACATTTCCCTGAATTACGGAGCAGAGAAGTTGACCTTGACCATACCGGTACTCAAGGTGAAGCAGTTGAGTACCCATGTGACCTTAACAGACGCGCCGGAGTCGGTAGATCTGTCTAAGATCAAGATTTATTACAGTACAGACAGCATTCGCGCCGGCGTACTGGCCGGAACGGATATTAAGGCGGCCGAGCTGGGCGAGGTGCACTTTACCGACCTGCGGGTAGGGGAAAACACCTTTACCTTTAACGCCACCCAGCTGGAGGGAATCACCGTATTGGACGATACAGAGAAAGTCACCGTACGGGTGGTGGTGCCCTCGGATTACACCAGCAAGGACATTGATGTGTCTGCCGCCGGGGTTAAGCTGAACAATGTGCCGGCGGGCTACACTGCCAAGGTAACAGCGCTGAACAGCGACTCGGTGACCATTATCGGACCGAAAAGCGCCATTCGCGGACTAAAGGCCAAGAATGTGGTGCTCTCTTGCGATCTGACTGCCAAGAAGGGCGAGAGCATTAAGACCGGCACCCGCCAACTGCCGGTGACCGTCAGCATTGCAAAGGCGGACGGCACCTGGGCCTACGGCACTTACCAGGCCACCGTGGAGCTGAGCAAAAAGTAAAACCAAATACCAAATATAAAAAAGAGGCAGCCGAAAGGCTGCCGCTTTGGCATACGCGCCATAGGGGGTATGGCGTGTATGAAGGGGGCGGATTATTTCCACTGCTTGAGCACTTCTGCATTGGCAAAGATCTCGTCCAGCTTGCGCATAAAGGGGATGATATCGCTGTAATCCAGCGCACGATGATCCATGGCGATGGTGATGGGCAGGATTTGGCGCACCGCAATGGTGTCGTTGCCCTGGGCGTCTGTGATTACGCGAGGACGCTTTTGGATGGAGTCAATGGCAAAGGCCGTGGTTTGGGGCGGAATGATCTCCAAGAGGGCACAACTGCCCTTGTGCTCTCTGTAAATAGAGCCTATGTTGGAGATGGTTGTGGTGCCCTGCTCAATATCTTTCTTGGTCAGGCGATCCGTGGTGGGGATAGAATAATATTTTTTCCTCTCCGCACCGTGGAGCGTGGTGACCTTGTGGGCGCCGGTCTTGGAGCCGATCAGCCGCAGCACCGTCTGTGCCACCTTGCCCTGTTTCAGTCGCTGCAAGGTGTTGTCCAGCGATACTTCGTACATGACCTCGTTCATGTTGGAATTGCGCGCCCGGCGCTCGGTGTCCACAATGGCGGCGGTCATTTCGCTGAGGGTCTTATTGCCCATATCGCGCATGTTGACGGTCATCATCTGTCCGTCCGGCAGCAGCATGGGCATGGACACATCAATGTGGTCAAAATATTTCAGGCACCCGCGCACCAGGCGGCGATTAAACAGCAGGTGTGTGTTCATGGACGGCGCTGCCTTCAATCCCTCGCAGATGATCTTCATCATCACGGTATTCAGAGTGATCTTTTCCTCCCGGCTTTTGCAGTTGGCATTCAACGCTTTGACTACCGGCAAAATATCTGTTACATCTGCCTCGTACATCACGATGGCGTGGGGGATCTCTCGCCAGCTCTCTGTGGTCATGTTGGATACGATTTTGCGTGCAATGCCAAAGTGTTCTTCTTTAATCAGTGCCATTGGTTCTCCTTTTGCTTGGGTATTGTATGGTTAGCCGCCGATGATGGACACGGCGGTTTTGTATACTTCTTCTCGTACTTCTTTGATGTAGTCGCCGATCTCCTCCCGGGGAAACGGGTCCTCCTTGAACCTGTGACGGTATTCCAACGCCAGCTTGGGTCGGAATTTTGGGTGGCAAATTTTGATCAGTGCCCGCGCCCGTTCCTTGAGCGTCTTGCCTTTTAACTGTGCCACGCCGTACTCGGTGACCACATAGTTCACATTGTTACGCGGGGTGGTGATGGCGCTGCCCTCGGTGATAATGGGCACAATGCGGGAAAGGTGACCCCGCTTGGCGGTTGAGGGCATGGCAATAATGGAGCGGCCGCCACGACTCATGGTGGCGCCTCGCACAAAGTCCACCTGACCGCCTACGGCGCTAAATTGGTTCAGCCCCACGGTGTCTGCCACCACCTGTCCCAGCAAGTCCACTTGCAGGCAGGAGTTAATGGAGACCACATTGTCGTTCTTGGCGATCACCGCCGGATTGTTTACATAATTGATGGGGTGCATCTCTACGGATGGATTGTTGTTGATATAAGCGTTCAGCTTATCCGTACCCAAGGCGGCGCCAATGACGGTGCGGCCTCGGTGTATTTGCTTCTTCGCATTGTTGATGACACCAGCCTCCAGCAGGTCCACCACGCCGTCGCCTACCAGTTCACTGTGCAGGCCTAAATCCTTTTTGTTCCACAGTTGGGCGCACACGGCGTTGGGAATACCGCCGATACCCAGTTGCAGGCAGTCGCCGTCGTGGATCAGGTCGGCGCAGTTTTTGCCGATCTGCAGCTCCACCTGGCTGATCTCTGCGGAGGGTACCTGGGGCAGAGGCTCGTTGATCTCTACAAAGGCGTCAAATTCCCGTACATGGCGAATGCTGTTGCCAAAGGTGCGGGGCATATAGCTGTTGACCTGGGCAATTACGGTTTTGGCCACGCCGCACACACCCTTGGTGTAGTCCACGGTGGTGCCAAAGGATACATAGCCGTGCTCGTCCGGCGGCGATACCATCACCACCGCCACATCCGGGCACACATAATTCTCCAGCAGGTCCGGAATCTCATAAAAATGGCAGGTGGTAAAGTCGCAAGTGCCGTTGGCAATGGCGTTCCGGTTACCGGCAGAGGCAAACAGACAGTTCAGGTGAAAGTGCCCGGCCATTTCCGGCGCCGTCCAGGGGCAATCCCCTAAGGTGAGCATGGAGATGATCTCCACATCCTGAAAGTTCCGGTACTGCTCCACCAGCGCCCGTTCAATGCCCAGCGGCTCGCCGCAGGCAAAGCCGGTAACTACCTTGTCTCCGTTATGGATCAGGGCAATGGCTTCGTTTACGGTCATTCGCTTTGACTGATATATGCTTTTCCAGTCCATAGGCTCTCCAAAATCCTGTGCACAGCACAGTAATAGACAAAATCAAAAAAATGACGAATAAGCGCCAATTCTTTAGGATTTAGTATAGTATTAGGCGCGCTGTTTGTCAATGAATTCTTGCATTTGCGTGCCGTTTTTTGTATGATAAAGGTAATCTGTACTATTTGTGAGGTTCATTATGATCTATGCAGTGACGCAGTTTGGCCTGCCTAAGAATATTGCCGCCGGGGTGACGGAAGCCCTGCGCCAAATGCAGCCGGGGGACACCCTGCACTTTCCCAAGGGGGAGTACCATTTTTACAAAGACTATTGCCAAAGTTTGGTGGTGCACACCAGCAATACAGACAGCTTTCAGCGGCCGAAAAAGACCTTTGGCATTTTGTTGCAGGATAAAGAGCAGCTGACCCTGGACGGGGACGGCTCCGTTTTTGTGTTCCACGGCAACATCAGCGCTTTGGGCGTACTGCGGTGTCGGCAGATCACTCTGCGGAATTTTACCATTCGGTACGCCTGCCCCACCAATGTGGAGCTGGAGGTGACCGCCAAGCAAGGCCACACGGTCAGCTATCGAGTGCCGGAGAATCAGCCCTTTTATATGGACGGCGGCAGCGTGGTCTTTTTTGAACAAAGTCCCTTTACCAAGAAGAATTACTGGCAAATGCGCAACAACGAGAACAGCAGCTGCGCCGTGCGTCACCAGGGGGAGACGGTGTTCCGTGAGGTGGACCAGCCGTTTTCTGGACTGCACCGCACCCGCCGCACCGGGGCGCGCACCTTTGATGTGTGGTCCCTGCGGAAGAAGAAATATCAGATCGGGGAGACGGTCGCTCTCTCTATGAACAACTGCCGAGAGACGGCAGGCACCTTTTTTTCCGAGAGCAGCGACCTTGCCGTGGAACAGGTGACGGTGAATTACCTGCACGGCTTTGGTTGGCTGACCCAAATGTGCCGGGATGTGTCCTTTACCGGGGTACACTTTCACCCGGATTCGCAGCATCATGTGTCGTCTTTTGCGGACTGTATCCATGTGTGCGGCTGTAAGGGTACGGTAACCATAAAGGACTGTTCCTTTACCCAGGCCCATGACGACGCCATCAACATTCACGGTGCGTTCCTGCGCTTTGTGCGCCGCGTTGACGACCATACGGCGGTATTTCAGTTCGTGCACCGACAGCAGGGTGGCTACCGGGCGTTCTTCCCCGGCGATACGGTGCGCTTTTATTATCGCAGCTCTTTGCAGCCCTGCGGAGAAGAAAATACCGTGGCTGCGGCGGAGGACGATATAGATGCCAAAACCTGCACCTTGACCTTTGATCGGCCTTTGCAGGAGGATATAGACGCCAAGTTCCGAGGACAGCAGAATGTAGTGATTGAGAATGCCAGCTACTGCCCGAATGTGGAAATCAGCGGTTGTTCCATTCACGGCATTCCCACCCGGGGCATTCTCTGTACCTCCGGCGGTCATGTAGATATTCATCACAACACCTTTGCGCATGTGTTTATGGCCAATGTGTTTGTCAGCAATGACGCCAACGACTGGTATGAGTCCGGCCCGGTGCGGGATATGCAAATTCATCACAATGTATTCCACCTGCCAACCCTGCGGCAAAAGCGGTTTTGGCCCACGCTGGCGGCGGTGCTGGTGGAGCCGATCACTCTGGGCGGCAAGATCACCGCGCCCGTTCACAGCGGCATTCGTATTTTTGAGAATGAGATCACCCTTACCGATGGCTACGCGCTTTGGAGCAAAGGCGGCGGGGATATTGAGATCGACGACAAGGATCACCCGGTACATATCGAACCGCTGGACAAATAAAAAAATGTAAAAAAGCAGCCTTTCCGTTCATTGTCGGAAAGGCTGTTCCTTTATGCTATGATTCTGCGTTGGTTTCTTTGTCTTTCATGATCTTGACCATCATTTGATTGACCTTATACACATCGCCGCAGCCCAGGGTCAGTACCAAGTCGCCCGGCTCCACGTGGTCGGTCACATACTTGGCGATCTCCGGGAAAGTATCCAGCTGCACGGCACCGGGAATCTTATCTGCCAAGTCCTTGGCGTGAATGCCGATGGTGTTTACCTCGCGGCTGCCCATAATGGCAGAGATCACGCACTTGTCCGGAATTTGCAGCACCCGGGCAAAGTCGTCCAGCAACTCGCTGGTGCGGCTGAAGGTAAAGGGCTGGTGCACCGCCCATACCCGCTTGTAGCCCATTTGCATAGCCGCGCGCAGGGTGGCCTGCAATTCGGTGGGGTGGTGACCGTAATCGTCAGCAAAGGTTACGCCGCAGTAGGTGCCGGTGAGCTCAAACCGCCGGTGGGCGCCGTGAAAGTCCTTTAGCCCTCGGCAAATATCTTCCGGCTTGGCGCCGCTTTCATAGGCAGCGGCAAAGGCAGCCAGAGAATTGAGAATATTGTGCGCGCCGGGCACGCAAATCTCTGCGTGGCAAAGGAACTGCCCATTGTGGTACACATCGTAATCGGAGTGGAACCCGCCGGGCACATGAATGTTCTTGGCTTGCCAGTCACAGTGGTCGCCGGTGCCAAAGGTGATCATCTTTTTGCCGGTCACCTGGGCCATGGCCTCTACGGTATTGGCGTCGTCGCCGTTATAGATCACCGTGCGCGTGGCCTTGTTGGCAAATTTGATGAATGCCTCTTGAATGTGCTCCAGATCGCCAAAGAAATCCAGGTGATCCCGGTCAATGTTCAGCACCACCGCAATGTCCGGATTCATATGCAAAAAGGTGTTGTTGTATTCGCAACTTTCACATACAAAGTTTTGGCTGTGGCCGTAGCGGCCGTAGGCGTTAATGGCAGGCAGCTTGCCGCCGATGACGGCGCTGGGGTCCAGCCCTGCCTCCAGCAGCACCTGGGTGGTCATAGAGGAGGTGGTGGTCTTGCCGTGGGTGCCGCTGATGCCGATGCAGTTGGAGAAAATGCGGCTCATGGCGCCCAGCAGCTCCGCCCGCTCAAAGCAGGGGTAATGCGTCTTAGCCCATTCCAGCTCCTCGTTGCCCTCTAAGATGGCGTTGGTGTAAATCACCAGCTGAATATCCGGGGTCAGGTTGGCCTTGGTCTGGCCCAAATAGACTTTGGCACCCTCTTTTTCAATCCGGCGAAAAGTCTCGGTGTCGTTATTGTCCGAGCCGGACAGCTGATAGCCCAGGGACAGCAGGATTTCAGCCAAGGGACACATGCCGGAGCCGCCGATGCCGATAAAGTGGATGCGCTTGACTTCCTTTAGTAAAGTATCTATATCTTTCATGAGAGAACCTCCCAATTCTTTTTTCATATTATACTACCAAAAGGCGGAAAAATAAATACATATTCCGCAGGAACTGAAAAAATTTTCTGTCATAGAATATGGAGTAGAAAGGAATAGGTACAAAATGCCTTTGTGGGGTGTAGAGATGAAACTGGATACATTTGCCGTGCCGTATACCGCCGATCGGCGCATGGCGTATGCGGCGGCTTACCTGGAGCAGTGCTCCTATCGGCAGGTGGAGGAGGTGCAGGCGGCGGACTTTGTGCTGCTGCCGGTGCCGGCAAAGGATTATATGCTGGAGGGACTGGACGGCAAGACCGTTTTTTTGGGGGGCGGCAGCTATCCCGGCACGCTGGACTACTGCAAAAATGAGAACTTTGCGGAGAAAAACGGCATACTCACCGCCGAGGGCGCCCTGTGGTTGGCGCAAAATCATCTGGAGCGGGCACTCTACCGCAGTCGGGTGTTGGTGTGTGGCTATGGGCGAATCGGTCGGGTACTCTCCGGGCTACTGCTGGCCCACGGCGCTGATGTGACCGTGTGTTCCCGCAGTGCCCTGAGCAAGACCCAGGCGCTGTTTGCCGGTGCTCGGCATACGGACTTTTCCGGCCTGGTGCAGCCGGGGGATTATGATTTGGTCTATAATACGGTGCCCCACATGATTTTTACCAAGCGAGAGCTGCAGGCGCTGCGGCGAGACACGGTACTGGTGGACCTGGCGTCCTTCCCCGGCGGGGTGGATACGCTGATGGCACACACTCTGGGAATCACGGTGGTGGACGGGCGCAATCTGCCCGGCCGCACCGCCCCGGAGACTGCCGGTGCGCTGATCGGCGAGACTGTGGCCGAAATGATTGAGGAGGGACTGGAATGAAGATCGGGTATTGCCTGACCGGCTCCTTTTGCACCTTTGCTAAGTCCTTGGAGGCACTGGAGGCGCTGGTGCAGGCCGGTCATACCATAACGCCCATTATGAGCCAGACGGCTTACACCACGGACACCCGCTTCGGGGATGCGGTGGATATTCAAAATCGGCTGATCGCCATTACCGGCAACAGTATTATCCACACGATTGCCCAGGCGGAGCCGGTGGGACCAAAGAAGATGTTTGATGTGCTGGCCATTGTGCCCTGCACCGGCAACACGCTGGCAAAGCTGGCAGCGGGCATTACGGACACGGCGGTTACGATGGCTGCCAAGAGCCACCTGCGCAATGACGCCCCGGTGGTCATTGGCGTGTCCACCAATGACGCTTTGGGCGGCGCTGCCAAGAATATCGGTCAGCTGCTTAATTACAAGCACTTCTATTTTGTACCCTTTGGCATGGATAACTGCTATATGAAGCCCAAGTCCATGGTGTGCGATTTTGCCCGGGTGCCCCAGGCCATTGAACTGGCGGCGAAGGGACAGCAAATCGCGGAAAAAATTTTCTGATTTTTTTGTTTCGTATTGACAATCGGTGCAAAAATGCATATATTAGTCTTATTGCTTAAAACGAAATTTAAGTATAGGCGAAAGCTAAAAAATCGGGCGGAGAGCGGCGGCTTTCTGACAAAAGAGGAAGTGCATAATTGGAAAAGATCATTGACCTGCGGAACATCACGGTCAGCTACGGCGACAATGTGATTTTAGACAAACTGAATCTGTATATAAATGAAAAAGAGTTTATAACGCTGCTGGGACCCTCCGGCTGCGGCAAGACCACAACGCTGCGCTGTATTGCCGGCTTTGTGCAGCCGGACAGTGGGGAAGTGGTCTTTGAAGGCAAAGTCATCAATGATGTGCCCCCGCACAAACGCCGGGTGAACACCATTTTTCAGCGTTATGCTCTTTTTCCGCATTTAAATGTGTATGAGAACATCGCCTTTGGCCCGGAACTGCAAAAGAAGAGCCGCAGCGAGGTGCGCCAAACGGTGGCGGAAATGCTGGAGCTGGTAAACCTGAAAGGGTTTGAAAAGCGGAGTATCTCCTCTCTGTCCGGCGGGCAGCAGCAGCGAGTGGCCATTGCCCGCGCTTTGGCCAATCACCCCCATGTGCTGTTGCTGGACGAGCCGCTGGGCGCGCTGGATTTAAAGCTGCGAAAGGATATGCAAAAGGAGCTGAAAGCCATTCAAAAGCGGCTGGGCATTACCTTTATCTATGTGACCCACGACCAGGAGGAAGCGCTGTCTATGAGCGACACGGTGGTGGTGATGGATAAGGGCAAAATTCAGCAGATCGGCACCCCGGAGGATATTTATAACGAGCCGGTAAACGCCTTTGTAGCGGATTTTATCGGAGAGTCCAATATAGTGGACGCTGTGATGGTGCGGGATTATGTGGTGCGCTTTGGCGGCGTGACCTTTGACTGCCTGGACAGCGGATTTGCCCCCAATGAATTTGTAGAGGCCGTGGTGCGCCCGGAGGATATTCGTCTGTGCGACCCGGGGCATAAGGCAGCCCTGACCGGCACCATTACAGATGTGGTGTTCAAGGGTGTGTTCTTTGAGATCTTTGTGGATGTGGGCGGCTTTATCTGGATGGTGCAGACCACGCATTACCACGCGGCGGGCAATACCGTGGGTATGTATATTGAGCCGGACGCCATCCATATTATGAAGCGCAGCGAGTACAGCGGCGAATTTGGCGACTATTCCACCTTCTCGGACGAGATGGACCATATCTCGGATGCCGATTATAACTGGGAGGAGGAGAGCAATGAGCAATCTGGGTCGTAAACTGCTGGACAAGCCCTATGCCCTTTGGGCGGTACTGTTTGTACTGGCGCCCCTTTGCATGGTGGTCTACTATGCGTTTACGGATACCAGCGGCGCCTTTTCTCTCCACTCGGTGAGCCAAATCCCGTCCTATCTGTCTACCATTTTGCTGTCGGTGCTCTATGGCTTGGCTGCCACGGTGATCTGTTTGCTTTTGGGCTACCCCTTTGCCTATTTGATCTCCAAGCACGCGGCGCGCCGCCAGCGAACGGTGGTGCTCTTGGTGATGCTGCCCATGTGGATGAACTTTCTCATTCGTACTTACAGCTGGATGACGATTTTAGGTGATTCCGGCGTGATCAACAGCTTTTTGACCGCCGTGGGGCTGGAGCCGGCCAAGCTGATCAACACCGGCGGTGCTGTAATATTGGGTATGGTTTATAATTTCCTACCCTATATGATTCTGCCTATTTATTCCGTACTGTCCAAGCTGGACGGCTCGCTGATTGAGGCGGCAGAGGATTTGGGCAGTAGTCGGCATCAGGTGTTTCAGCGGGTGGTGTTGCCGATGTCCCTGCCCGGTGTACTCTCCGGCATTACCATGGTGTTTGTGCCCTGCGTATCTACCTTTTATATTACCCAAAAGCTGGGCGGCGGCCAGGTGGTACTGGTTGGCGATGTGATTGAGACCCAGTTCCAAAGCGCCAATAACTACAACCTGGGGGCTGCGCTGTCCCTGGTGCTGATGGTGCTGATTTTGATCTGTCTGGGCGTGATGAACCACTTTGGCGCGGACGACAGCAGTGACGGAGGTGTGATCGTATGAGCAAGAAAACCTCTGCCATCGGCAAAATTTATCAGGCACTGATCTATGTGTTTTTGTATGCGCCGATTTTGGTGATCGGGCTGTTCTCCTTTAATGGCAGCGCCAACACCTATATGCTGCAAGGCTTCTCGACGCATTGGTACAAGGAGCTGTTCAGCAACGCAGCGGCTATGCACGCCCTGCAAAACACCGTGGTGCTGGCACTGTGCACCGCTGCGGTGTCCACTCTCTTAGGCGTAATGGCGGCGGTGGGTATCTTTAACAGTCGGCACAAGCTCTATAAGCGCTCGCTGATGCTGCTGACCAATGTGCCCATGATGAACCCGGAGATCGTTACCGGCATCTCTATGATGCTGCTGTTCGTCTTTGCCGGGGGACTGGTGCACCGCAGCAATGTGCTGGGCTTTTGGACGTTGCTGATTGCCCATGTGACCTTTAGTCTGCCCTATGTGATTTTGAATGTGATTCCCAAGCTGCACCAGTTTGATATGAATATTTACGAGGCGGCGGTGGACCTGGGCTGCAAGCCGGTGCGGGCGTTTTTTAAGACCGTATTTCCGGAGATCCTCAGTGGTATCATCACCGGCTGTGTGATGAGCTTTACGCTGTCGCTGGACGATTTTATCATCAGCTACTTTACCAACGGACCCAGCTTCCAGACCCTGCCCATCTACATTTTCTCTATGACCAAAAAGCGGGTGAAGCCGGATATGTACGCCTTGTCATTTCTGATGTTCTTGACCATTTTGGTCTTGCTGATCCTGTCCAACTGGATGCAGGCCAGAGCGGAGAAGCGGGAGAAGGGGGAGCGCCAATGAAAAAGTGTTTTTCTTTTCTGCTGACCCTGCTGGTGCTGCTGGCAATGCCCGTCAGCGCCTTTGCGGCGGATGATGTGTTCACGCCGGCGCAAAAGGCCTATTACAAGAACCTGGGGTTGCAAGGCACTACGGTGAATGTGTATAACTGGGGCGAGTATATCTCCGAGGGGCAGGAGGGCGCTATGAATACCGTTAAGGAATTTGAGCGGCTCACCGGTGCCAAGGTGAATTATACCAATTTTGAATCAAACGAAAATATGTATTCCAAGCTGTCCGGCGGCGGTGTGTCCTATGATGTGATCATTCCTTCGGACTATATGATCCAGCGCCTGCTGGAGGAGGATATGCTGCTGCCTTTGGACTACGGCAATATTCCCAATTATGACAAGTATATTGCCCCGGACTGCAAGGGGCTGTATTTTGACCCCCAGCAGAAGTACACCGTGTGCTACAACATTGGCACCACGGTGCTGATCTATAACAAAAAGCTGGTGAAAGAAGCGCCTAAAAGCTGGTCTGTGCTGTGGGACGAACAGTACCGGGACAAGGTGCTGATGTTTAACAATTCCAGAGATGCTTTTGCCCTGGCTCAGTTCATGCTGGGACAGGATTTGAACACCACCTCGGAGGAGGATTGGAACGCGGCGGCGGAGCTGCTCGCCAAGCAAAAGGATGCGGTGCACCCGGTGTATGTGATGGATGAGGTGTTCAACCTGATGGAAAGCGGGGAGTATGCCTTTGCCACCTATTATGCCGGCGATTATATCCTGATGCAAGACAACAATCCGGATTTGGGTTGCTGCTTTCCGGAGGAAGGTGTCAATCTGTTTTATGACGCCATGTGCGTGCCCAAGTGCACACAAAACAAAAAGGGCGCCGAGGCGTTTATCAACTTTATGCAAGAGCCACAAGTAGCGCTTGCCAATCAGGAGTATATCTACTACGCTTCACCCAATTTGGCGGTGCGGCAGGATAAGAACAATTCCCTGTACGGCAATCCGGTGGTGTACCCTAAGGTATGGCCTAAGGGACAGTATTTTTACAATTTGCCCCAGAATATTCTGGAGCTGCAAAACGACTTGTGGGCTCGGGTTAAAAGCGGCCAGCTGTCAGCAGACGGCAAGGCACAGGACCGGCGCATTTACTGGGCATCCGGTGCGGTGGGCGCTGCGGCAGTGGTGGCGGTGGCGGCCCGGCTGATCCATAAGGCTCGCAAGAATAAAGAACAGGATTTGAGGGATTTGTATTGAGTACGCAGTTTAAGTGCGCCATCTTTGATTTGGACGGCACGCTGGTGAACACGATTGATGACCTGGGACTGGCTACGGACTATGTGCTGGAGCAGTACGGCCGCACGCCCAAGTGGACCCAGGCAGATTATAAGAAATTGGTAGGCAACGGCGCCAAAAAGCTGGTGGAGCGCGCTTTTGAGCACCAGCTCTCACCGAAACAGCTGGAAGAAGCTTACGCTATGTTTAAGGTGAAGTATAACGCTGTTAAAATGGATCACGCCCATGCCTATCCCGGGATTCAGGCGGCGCTGGATGACTTAAAGACCAGGGGCATTCGCCTGGGCGTTGTCACCAACAAACCGGCGGAAGCTGCCCGGGGTATGGTGGAGCAAATCTTTGGCAAAGACTATTTTGATGTGGTAATCGGCGCCACAGACGACCTGCCCAAGAAACCGGACCCCACCACTGTGCGTATGGCGCTGGATGCGCTGGGCTGCAGCGCCAAGGAGGCTATGTACTTTGGCGACAGTGATGTGGACATGATCACCGGGCGCAATGCGGGGATAGAGACCATCGGTGTGTCCTGGGGCTTTCGCTCCTTTGGGGAACTGTTTGCCCAGCACCCGGCTGCCATTATTGATGACCCTAGCCATATCCCCAGCCTTTTTTGAAAATGTAGGCAAAGCCCTTGACAATATCTGCCGTATTTGCTATAATTCTATGCGTTGAGCGAGAGTGGCGGAATCGGCAGACGCGCACGTTTGAGGGGCGTGTGGGGTGACTCGTACGGGTTCAAGTCCCGTCTCTCGCACCAAGAAAAGACCTTGACGGATGTATGTCCGCAGGGTCTTTTCTTTTTTGTTTGCTTGGCAGAATCGTTTGCTTGTGCTTGACTTAGCAAAGATTAACATCTATAATGACAAGCGTAATGTTGTTGTGAGAGAGTGGTGCTTTTTGAGTCAGAGATTCCTTTTTGTTTCTGAAAATAGAGAATTTAGAAACTATTCATTAGACGCATTAAAACTGGTTGCGTCCTTTTTTGTTGTGTTCATTCATGTAAGCTTTGGAGGTGCTTTTGGTGAAGTGATAAAGGCACTTGCCGGATTTGCTGTTCCGATTTTCTTTTTAACCTCCGGTTATTTTTCTTATAATGTTATCCAACACTCCGATTTTAACAAGATTGCAAAACGAATAAAATCTGTTTTATTGATTTTCGTCATGGCGTTCGTGCTATATTCGATCCTGTATATTGCACTGAACGGCATAAATTCGTTCTTATCTTTTTTTGCGATACGAGATACATATATTAAGTTCGTTTTTTTTAATAACTTTGAAAATACTTTTTTTACGCCTTTATGGTTTTTACCAGCTTTGATATACTGCTATCTTGTTGTTTTGCTTTTGATGCGTTTAAAGTTAACGAGAATTTTACCCATTGGAATGATCCTTTTTGTTGTGCAGGTAATTTTGTCCGGAGTTGTTATGAAACGATATCAGCTGTCGGATGTTTTTGCTCGTAATTTTTTAATTGCGGGATTGCCATATTTTTCGGCTGGTTATTCCATTCGGTTGCACAAAGACTTCTTATGTAAAGTTGGCAAGAAGCCTGTGTTTTACACACTTATTGGAAGTTTGGCGTTGTTTTTTGCACTGTACTTTACAATTGGCTGTGAGGAGATTGCTGTTATCGGTGTGGCTATATCCTTGTTCGTTTTGTCTGTTCAAGGGAGCTTGTGCGTTAAGCAAGAGGGTTGGCAACTGGTTTTGCAAAAAGCCTCTTTATATATCTATATTTTGCATTGGCCGATTTGGATTTTAATAACACATTTTCATTTGAATTGTTTTGGTTGGCTAAATCCTATAATTGTTTTAGCGGTAACCTTTTTGCTGTCGTTGCCGGTTGTTTTTTTGAATCAAAGATTTAAAAGAGCAAAAAAGGCTCAAGCGCTTGGTGTATAAGTCGAGTGTGCCTCAATCGATTTTTTGTCGAAGCTTGCGTTTTATGTTAGACAAAACACCCTGCCCGGGTTGTGAACTGCCGGGTGGGGTGTTTCTTTGCTTGACTTTCGATAGGGCTATCCCGTATAATGAGAGTCCGACTGTAAGAATGGGGGATTTTTTTATATGTCTAAGTCAAAGAATGCAAAGCGCTTCGGCACCCGTTGGGGCTTTATCTTAGCGTCCGTGGGCTCGGCCGTGGGTATGGCCAATGTGTGGGGCTTTCCCAACAAAATGGGCCAGAACGGCGGCGGGGCGTTTTTGCTGATCTATTTATTGTTTGTCGTGCTGTTCGGCTGCATTGCGCTGCCGGCGGAATTTGCTGTGGGCCGCTGGGCCGGCACCGGCACCCTGGGCTCTTATGCCCGCGCCTGGCGCTCCCGCAGTCCCAAGGCGGAGAAGGCCGGGGGCGCCCTT